>Ga0265294_10002106_pt1 | contig 26288 bp, 23 predicted proteins | sample MunlanPumphouse3_FD_192504 | JGI IMG/M metagenome (GOLD analysis project Ga0265294, IMG submission 192504) | Groundwater microbial communities from a municipal landfill in Southern Ontario, Canada - Pumphouse #3 | ecosystem: Environmental > Aquatic > Deep subsurface > Groundwater | place... | reverse complement strand
CATCTTGTACGGATGGACCATGTATGCCACTGCCGTGTGATTGAAGCGGCCGCCGAATGCATGAAAGAATACAAATTCTACGATTGCAAGAGTGATTATCCCGAAAAGGGTGAAAAAGACAACCAGTGCAAACCACAGACGGTGGCCCCAACTGCGGGCCATTTGGTCGGGCATGAAGGTTAGATAGAGTACGGCAGGGACGTTTAACACGATCAATGCCACGCAGTCATTGAGCATTCCCCGGGTCAGAATGGGGATAATTGCGGCTAAGGAAATATTGGCGGCAGGGCCGAAAATTTTCCACAGCGTAAGGCGCAGAAGAAATGAAACGCCAAGATAGATGAGGGAGATAATGAACAGTGGCCGGAATCGACCGGGCAATGGAATAGTGGGCACGCGTACCTTCTTGAGGGTGTGAGTATCATGCTTTCGACAACGGCAGGATGGGCACCGTGTATCAAGGAAGATGCCATGTTTTATTCAGAAATAAAAACAGGGGGTTGCTGTTTTCGGGCAGGGAATAACGTATAAAAAATTGTACGAAAGGGAAGGGGGCTTCGGAAGAATGTCCGGTTTTTTGTACGCCGGGGCATGGGATTTTGCTGAGCGTTCAGAGACGCTTTGGTTGGTGTGATGTCCGGGAGAAACACCGGAGTCCCGGTGCGTGGGCCTTCTATGCGATGTTTAATTTTTTGAGTTTATACTGCAGATTGCTCCGGCTGATACCGAGTTGCGCCGCCGCTCTGGCCTGGACGCCGTGACATTGGACCAGGGCCTGAGTGATAAGGTTTTTTTCCATTATTTCAAGATGTTCAGGTAGAGAACATCCGGGGGGGAGACCCGGCATGGCCGTGTATTCGGGATGATCCGTTGGGCATCCGCTTTTGCGGATTTCTTCGGGCAGAACTTCTTTTTCAAGGGTCGAACCCGTGCTGAACAAAATGCCGCGTTCCATGGCGTTGCGCAGTTCCCGGATGTTTCCCGGCCAGGGGTAGTGCTTGAGATAGGCCATGGCTTCCGGCGAAATATTGTTCACCTGTCGGTCGAGTTCGCCGGAAAGATGTTTTACGAAAAACAGGGCCAGCAGTGGGATATCTTCTGTTCGTTCCCGCAGGGGGGGCACGGTAAGTTCCACCACACGAAGGCGGAAAAGAAGATCCTGGCGGAACGTTCCTTTTTCGACCATGTCCTGCAGATCCCTGTTGGTGGCGGTCAGAATCCTGATATTGCTTGATAATTCAACGGTTCCTCCCACTCTGCGGAATTTTTTTTCCTGAACCAGACGCAGGAGCTTGGCCTGGAAGGAGAGGGGAAGTTCCCCCACTTCGTCCAGAAACAGGGTGCCGCCATCGGCAAGCTCGGCCAACCCCTTTTTGCGTTCTGCCGCCCCTGTAAATGCTCCGCGTTCATGGCCGAAAATTTCACTTTCCAGCAGATTTTCCGTCAGGGCCGCGCAATTGACGGCCACCCATGCATTGCCAGCCCGGGAACTGGATTGATGCAGGCTGCGGGCCACCAGTTCTTTGCCTACCCCTGTTTCCCCGGTAATCAATACGGGGGAAGGCGCATTGGCCACCAGGGCGATTTCTTGGGTAAGTTTTTGAAGGGCGGGACCTTGACCGATGATTTTTTTCCCGTAGTTTTTCTCCACCTGCATGCGCAGGGCCTGATTCTGGAGCTGGGTGCGGTACAAGGCAAGGGCCTGGGCGATGGTCAGTAGAACCTGCTCATTGTCAAAGGGTTTTAAAAGATAATCGTATACGCCGTTTTTGATGGAATCCAGGGCGGTCTGCACTGTGGCAAAGGCGGTCATGATGATAAACGGGATGTCTCCGATATCTTTGCGTACGGTCTGGAAAAGGGCCAGCCCGTCCATTCGCGGCATCTTGAGGTCGGAAAGGACCAGAGAAACGTCTTCCTTGCCCAATATATCCAAGGCAGCAAATCCGTTATCTGCCGTGCTCACCGTGTACCCGGCCCGACGCAGCAACTGGCCGAGCACCACGCAATAGTTTTTTTCGTCGTCAACAACCAGAATATGTGCGTGTGTCATCTAGTTCTCCAGGGGAAGATGGACCCGCACACAGGTTCCCGGGCCCGGAGTGTCAATAATGTCGATATTGCCATTGTGAGCCTGAATGCATTTGAACGCATTGGCAAGGCCAAGTCCCGATCCTTTGGCTTTGGTTGTAAAAAACGGCGTAAAAATTTTGTCCCGGATTTCTTCAGGAATGCCCGCGCCGTTATCTTTGATATCAATGAGGATTTCTCTGCCTTTGGTGGTACAGATGACACGAATGGTTTCTCCTGAGGAGGACGCTTCAATCCCATTCAGAACGAGGTTTAACAGGGCCTGTTCTATAAGTTCGGGGTCAATGTGCAGGATGTGCTGTTCCATGTTGCAGGCAACCTCGATGTGGATGTTTTTAGGCTCGGTGATACTTTTGAAGCGGTCTATGCATGTGCGCACAACCTTTTCGATATCACAGGCTTGAAGATTGGGGGGCGTTTTCCGGCCAAAGGCCAGAAAATCATTGAGTAGCCCGTTGAGGCGACGGGTTTCCTCCCGGATGATGAGGAGCAGCTCTTCGGCTTCCGTATCCTTTGTATTTATTTTATCTTCCAGCAATTGGGCTGATGAGGCCACAATGCCCAGAGGATTCCTGATTTCATGGGCCACTCCGGCCGCCATTTCTCCCAATGTTGCCAGGTGTTGCTGGCGGAGAAGCTCCTCTCTGGTTTCGGTCAGCTGTTTCATGGAGAGGGTCAGGGACTTTTGGGTTTCCAGCAGTGACGCATTGAGGTCCATGTGTTTTTTGAGCTGGGTTCGCATTTCTTTGGAGAGGAATTGGACGATCAGAGCGACCAGCAGGAAAACCAGGGCCGGGGTGATAAATTCTGGGAGATCTTCCAGTAATTGTTTTTCGGGAAAATTTCCCATGGGGATAAGGAGAAAATAAAAAAGTGTGGCACAGATGGTGACCACAAGGGTGCCGCCTAGGGCCATGCGTGTGGCAGCGGCCATGATTGGCAGCAGAAAAATGGCCCAGAAGGCGCTTTCTTCGTACGGTGTCGTCGTTGCCCAGACGACGAGTGTACAGAGCAGAAGAGATATGCTGAGATGGGCGATGGATGTTGCATTCGAAAGAAAGAGTTTTCCCCGTTGGTAGTATGTGGTGAAAAGATGATAACAGGCCAGCAGCGCAAAGGCTGCGCCAGCGGAGTAGGGATTAATGCCCGGAGTAAAATGCAGAATACAAACCAGAAAGAGCAGGAGCAGGACAAGCATGCCCCATTCAAAGAGTTTGGCGAGATTGGGTGGTTGCATGGTCGACTGTGTTGGTAAGGGTTGGGAAATTCCAAAAAAGATGTCCGGGTGGAGGAATGTGGACGGGAAGAATTTTTTCGGAGATAATCCCAAATCGATATGGGATCAAGGATTGAGCAAGAGTCATAATTATGGTTCATCACCTAAAGAGCACAGCGGATTTTCTGGCTGTGCGTTGTTGCGCTGTTCACATCTGCCAAGGCGTTCATGTGCGCAGTATACTGCCTTGAAAGCATTGTACTCGTGCCTTTTTCTGGATGACTCAAAAAAATATATGTAGCTGCGAGGCTTTCATGGAGACGGTTTTTTTCTGTGCAGTTGTCTTTTCTGCCGGGTTTATTCAGGGGCTTTCGGGCTTTGGGTCCAATCTTATTCTGCTGCCTCTTCTGACCATGGCCTATCCCATCAAAACAATTATTCCCCTTGCCGGGCTCTTTGCCCTGTGCATCAATGTGAGTCTGATTTCCAGACTCCGCAGGAATATCCGTATTCGTCCCGTTCTGCTTATGCTGTCCTGCTCCCTGCCGGGTATTCCGTGCGGGGTTCTGATTTTGAAGATGGTTTCCCCTGTCGTGCTGGAAGTCGGTCTCGGTTTTGTTCTAGTTTCTTTTGCCGGCTACAGCCTGTTTGGTCGTTTCCCCCGGCGTGAAATTGCTTCCTGGTGGGCCCTTGTGGCCGGATTCATCTCCGGGTGCCTGGGCGGGAGCCTGGGAACTAACGGGCCGCCGATCCTTATTTATACGGCCATCCAGCCCTGGACCAAAAATGAGGTCAAAGGTGTTCTGGCGGCATTTTTTCTCCTTTCAGGAATAGGAGTGACCGCAACCCAATGGCTGAACGGGTTGCTGACCTTGGATGTATTTTCCCTGTTCCGTTTAGGTCTGCCGGCCCTGCTTGCGGGCATCGTACTGGGACTTTTTGCTTCGGGCAGGATCGGGGACGCGAGCTATCGCAAAGGCGTCACCGTGCTTATTTTTATGCTCGGTCTGTCTCTGCTCGCCAAGGGAATGGGCTAGGAAAGGCCGGAAGACGACTCGTGACCGGGGAGGATTTGGTCATCTTTGAGATGTACCCCCGAGATTTCTTGATCGGAAAAATATTATATGTCGAGACATGTTTTGAGCGGGTTCTATGAACGCCGAGCCATTCATGTTGAGGGAGTGGTATGCAGGAATCGAAACGGATGGGAACGGAGAGTATCGGCAGATTGCTGGTCTCGTTTTCCGTTCCCGCCATTGTCGCCACAGTGGTCACCTCCATGTACAATGTGGTTGACCGTATGTTTATAGGAAACGGTGTCGGGTCTCAGGGGATTGCTGCCGTTTCCATCTGTTTTCCCATTATGCTGATCATGATTGCCTTTGGCATGCTCATCGGACGCGGAGGCAACGCCCTGGTTTCCATCAGGCTGGGGCAAAAAAGAAAGGACGATGCCGAAATGATTCTCGGCAATGCCCTGGGACTCTATCTGCTTTTGGGACTGGTATTTACCCTGTCCGGGCTGACATTCATCGACCCTCTGCTTTTCTTTTTTGGAGCCAGCGAGGCTGTGCTGCCTATGGCCCGGGAATATCTTTTTATTATTCTTCTGGGGAGCACCATGCATGAGCTCTCCTTCGGGATGAACAATTTTATTCGGGGAGAAGGCAATCCCACAAAGGCCATGGTCATCATGCTGGTGGGGGCCGGGTTGAATGTCGCTCTGGACCCTTTGTTTATTTTCGGCCTGGACATGGGCATGCAGGGAGCGGCCCTGGCCACGGTTCTGAGCCAGACCGTCTCCGCCCTGTGGGTGGTGCACTATTATGTTTCCGGTTCCAGTCTGTTGAAACTTCAACTCCGGTATTTTATTCCCCGATGGACTATCGTGAAGGAGATTGTGGCCATCGGTTCACCGCCCCTGGTCATGAATCTTGCGGCCTGTCTGCTCCAGGCAGTGCTCAATCATTCTCTGGTGCGGTACGGCGGGGATGTTGCCGTCTCGGTCATGGGGGTGATTTTCAGCGCCTTCATGCTTTTGATGATGCCTCTCAACGGACTTTGCCAGGGAGCACAGCCCCTCCTTGGCTATAATTACGGAGCGGGCCGTCCGGATCGGGTACGTAAAACCCTGCTCCTGACCCTGGGAGCAGGAAGTCTGTTTGCCCTGGTTATGTTCATCCTCATTCAAGTTGGTGCAGGGGAAATTTTTCAGCTGTTCAATGCCGGGGATGCTTCCTTTGTAGCCATGGGCCGCCACGCTATCCGCATCAACGCGGCCATGCTGCCCCTTATCGGTTTCCAGTTTGTCACGGCCAATTATTTTCAGGCCATCGGCAATGCCCGGGTGGCTATGTTCCTCTCTTTGTCCCGGCAGGTTGTGCTCCTGCTTCCTATGCTGGTGGTGCTGCCCCTGTTTCTGGGGCTGGAAGGTTTGTGGATGGCTGGGCCTCTCTCGGACTTGGCCTCGGCTCTGATTGCTGCATATATGTTGGCCCGGGAACTGGGATCTCATGGCCGGCTGAGCCGGCAGCGAGATGTGGGCAAGGCTGGCGCAGGACATTGAACTGATTGGATCATTACGGCATTGTGGATTCCCCGGCGTTTTCGTCGGAAAGATGATCTTTGGTGTGCATGCGGACTACGAGATGGAGGTGGTTGGACATGATGCAGAATCCGAGGCCATCTGCGAAATAGAATTTGCTCAGATATCTGATGAGATTGAGGAGATAGTTCTTTTTGGTGTCCCTAAGAGGGCGGTTCTGGAAATGACATGATATACGGTGGGGATGTCAGTACGAATAAACCTGGCGATGCGAGGCATAAGGGAACCTCCTGGTTTTTAGGATAACGTGCTGAGGAAATGGGATAAATGATAAACTTGATGGAAATGGTAACACATAACAGGGGTTACTTCAATATTTAACCTGTCCCCATGTTCTATCCTTCGCTTAACGGGCGATTTGCCAGCGGGAACCTCGGATGAATTGCCCCGTTGAAGCGGTTGTTATGCCTCATCATCGGAATAGTGTTCATCATAAATATCCTTGAGGAGTCTTCCCTTGTGTTTCCATCTCGGCGAAGGTTGAACACTATAGTCCAGGCCAAGTATTTCTCTCGTTGCCGCAGTGAGTGAAACCACATTCCCTTCGCAGATTACTTTCTTTGGGCCATGAACCACTACAGTAATTTCTTCATCATCTACGAAGTTCAAGACATCACCGTCAGAAATTCCCATATCATGAAAATCCATGTTGGGACGTTTCTTAAGTTTTTCGCCACTATCTTTTTCTGCTTGGCTCACATTTTCATTTAACTCTTTACGAATTTTTTCCGTGGCATCGTTTGGTCCAAGAAGTTTGAGAATTGCCATTGCTTGTTCTGGCTCAATTTTGAAAAATTCTCGATTCGGATTGATACGATTTGGTCCAAAAGCAACGTGGAGGGCGGATTCAACCTTTGAGCAGTCATCCACTTGAACCGCATATACACATTCAAAAGGAACTGGCACTCCAGTTGAATATAGTTGCCCCATTCTCAAAGATATATCATTCTGTGCTGTTTTTCCGATCTTCACTAATCCTGGCATAGCAGAATTAGTAAGAGCGTATACTATTTGATTTTCTGACATCTCGTTCCTCCAAAGGCATAACGGTTAAATCAGCCGCATGAAAATCGCGAAGCGATTGAAAGTTAGGCTTGATTTTAATGTTAAACCAAACCACGTTTGAGGGATTGAGTTTTTTTCACCGCGAAGAACGCTAAGGAACACGAAGAAAAGCAACAAAATAAAGCTCAATCTATCCCAGATTCTTCACCCTTCGCGTTCCTTCGTGCTCTTCGCGGTGAAAAAAGAATTGAACAGTGATAACCTGTTCGAAAACTATGGGTCTGAAACTGGGTTTGGTTTAACGGGTAAAGAATCCGTTGAATGAGAATATCATGGCAGGGTTGTGGACCAGGATGAGATGTGTGGAGATGATTCGCACAACATATCTAATTGATATGTTATGAATTGTTTGTAATAGAACGTTTTCTGCCTGGGAGTATCGCAGTTTTTAACAGGTCGGGATGCATATGTTCCTAACCGCTGGAACCATTATATCATGGTATCTATTGCACCGGTGGATTGTTCGTAACATGTTCCATGATTGTTCCTATCATTTTCAAGATGTTCCAGAAGAGAATCTGGGGACAGGTTTTCAGCTCGTTTGATAAGAAATTCAAAAAACATAGGGTTTTCAACGCATCTGTCATCTGGTACGCGGTTGCAAAAATATTGCTTTTCTAGGTGGATATACTTCAGCAGAATCTGACTAGGACTCCCAACTATCCCAAAATCAACTGCAAAATATCAAGGTGATATCTCATGCGAAGAGGATGCAGCCCCTGTTTGATCGATGAATCACGAAAGTGCACACCCCTTGAACAAATCTCTGTCAATGATCGGATGATCCGGGAAGAATTCCTGCAGAAGATTCTTCACAATTGCCCCGATCTGCTTCCGATAAATGAATTAGAGCCCTCATTCGGCCCAATCATCTCCCTCGGTCGCGAGGTCGAGAACATTGATAACCTGTTCATTTCTCCGCAGGGGAAACTGACCATTGTTGAGACAAAACTGTGGCGCAACTCGGAATCGACCAGGCAGGTACTTGCCCAGATCCTCGACTATGCGACGAAAATGAGCAACTGGTCATATTCCGAACTCGAAAGCAAGCTACGAAAGACCAGCCTATCCCCAATCTCTCACTCGGAATCACTTTTTGACTGGATCAGGAAAAGATTTGAAAAGTTCAATATACCCTTCGAATTTGAGGAACACGAATTTATCGATGCTGTGCAGAAGACACTCTCCAACGCCAAATTCATGCTCCTCATTGTCGGAGATGGCATTAAGGAGAACCTCGAAGACATGCTCAGTGCTTTGTACAGCCATCCGGAGAAACAATTCACCTTCGGTCTCGTGGAACTTCAGATCTATCGAAACCCCTGCAATAAAAATCATCACATAGTCATCCCTCGGATACTGGCGAAAACAAAAGAGCTTGTACGGACAGTCGTCAAAATCAAGACGGTGGGTAATGTCCCTGTAGATGTTGAAATAGAAGTCCCGAAGGAGACTGAACCGAGCTCAAAAAATCCAGGATCGCCCTTGCCTGCGCATGATTTTTTTGAACTAATTGAACCTCAAAACGTGAAAGAAAAATTTCAAAAACTTTCTGAATTTGCAGATGAATGTGAAGCCCGAGATAACAAAAACAATAGCACCTTATCATTTAAGATAGTTGACAAAACAACGAATACAAAATTTACACTTTTTATTGCTAATACAGACAGGGAAATATATATAGCAAACCTCAAATGGCAACTGGAAAATGCAGGAAAAGACCAGGGAATCCTAAAAAAATATACTGAAAATCTCAAAAAAATATTTCCAGGCATCTCTACAAAACCAAAGCAACCGGATACACTTTCTCGCAATATATCGGCCAGCGAGCTTATTCCTAAATTTGAAGAATTTTGCAATGTAATTACAACGTTAAAAGAAGATATACTCATGAAGAATAAATCGATATAAAGCTAAATTTTAGTAACTATTCAAGCAACGATGGCCGGATTTTGTTTTTTTGCTGGAAATGTTGAGCGTCTGCTCGGCAAGAGAGAACCTGGGGACAGATTCCCAGCTCGTTCATATAGGTCAAAGGGGCGCAAGAAAAGACGGACCTTCGGCATGGTCGTGCTGGTCATGAAGGGTTACTTCAATATTTAACCCGTCCCCATGTTCTCTATTCATGATTTAGATCCTGAAGGTGCTTTTGCTTTATGCTTCCAGCACATTGAGTAAAATCTCCCCGTTTGTTTCTTAGCATACAGCAGCAACAGCCCTCAGCGCATGCGGCCCGCACTCATGGCAAAAACCGTTTGCGTTTGCTGTCAGATGGCGGAAAATGTGTCCACGGCCCTGCTGCTTGTGGTGATATGGGAGTGGAGGAATTGAGCATGAATCCGGTGCCTATATTCCCTGGATCAAAGAGGTCATCCGCAAGCATCGCCATGCCGATCTGGATGAAGTGGCTTGCAAGGTTCTGGCTGTGGCAACTGTGGGGGAGGTCAAGGGAATGCTTGAAATAGGTTTAGCGTAGATCTTGAACACGTTACTCCGACTGTCCACGTATCCGTTTTTTACGGGTATCAGATTTTCCACAATCTGTTGTTTGCATGTTCGTAACTCGGAAAAGTGTTGTGGATACTTGTTTTCTGGGTTTTTGTAGTGTTCGTAACGTGTTCCTGAGCTGTTCGTAACATGTTTACTGGATTGTTCTATTTTGTCTGGGCATCAACTACATAACGGGTCGTTTGGGTAAGGTACGTAGAGGTATTTTCTTGTTAACGGGTAAAGAATCCGTTGAATGAGAATGTCATGGCAGAGTTGTGGACCAGGATGAGATGTGTGGAGATGATTTGCACAACATATCTAATTGATATGTTATGAATTGTTTGTAATAGAACGTTTTCTGTCCTGGGAGTATCGTAGTTTTTAACAGGTCGGGATGCGTATGTTCCTAACCTCTGGACCCATTATATCATGGTATCTATTGCTCCGGTGGATTGTGCGTAACATGTTCTATGATTGTTCCTATCATCTTCAAGATGTTCCAAAAATAACGGGCCGTTTCCATATAGGAAACGGCCCGTTATTTTTGGGGTGCAGAGAGGGGCAAATGTCTAAATTGGAGGGGCAATGGTGACCAGTGCACGCATGTCTGTGGTTGCCCGGATTCCATGGGGGACCTTGATCTCGCAGACCAGCACATCGCCGGGTTTGGCCGGGATGGTGGCATTGTCTGCGGCCAGGAATTCTCCGGTGCCTTCAATGATGGTGATGCTCACTTCGCCGTCGATATCATGGGAGTGGACTCCCAGTTCCTGACCGGCCCTGAAATTGAAATTCAGAATTTTGAAATTTTCCGAATCATGGACCAGCAGGGTCTTGAAGGCGATGTCGTTGAAGTTTCCTTCGTCAAAAAGATTAATTTTTTTCATCATTCCTCCTGTTGTATTGTCTTCCGTCGTTGGGGGCTAGAATGCGGCCAAGGCATGAGATGGTTTCAGGTTTCGTGCATTATACCAGACATGGTATGGCGTGTCTAAACAAGGGTTATAACGGTCTCATTTCTTCGCCGGATGTGGAAAGGGTGATGATTTTTACCGGGATATCTCTGCCCGATTTTTTGAGGGCGTCCAGGACCAGTGTGGGCAGGCCGCCGCAGCAGGGGACTTCCATGCGCAGGATGGTGATGGAGCGGGGCGCATTGTTTTGGAAGATGTCTACAAATTTTTCGAAATAAGGTGCTGTATCGTCGAATTTTGGGCAGCCCATCATGACAACTCTGCCCTGCAGATAGTCGGCATGGAAATTGGGGCTGGAAACTGCCGCACAATCGGCAGCAATGAGGAGATCGGCATTTTTGAGAAAGGGTGCTGTCGGGGGCACCAATCGGATCTGGATAGGCCAATGGGACAGGGTCGACCCATTCCGGGAACCGCCGAACTGTGCTGCAGGCTTGGGCTGCAGGCTCTGCATCTTGGCCGAGGGGCACATGGATGGTGTTGTCGGCTGCTTTGTCCGGGTCTGCCGGGCCAGAAATGCTTCCACAGCCTCGGGATCGAAATCATCCGCCTCGCGTTCCACGATTTTCAGTGCTCCCTGGGGACAATGGCCCAGACAAGCACCCAGACCGTCACACAGGTTGTCTGAAGCAACCTTGGCCTTGCCGTTTATGATCTGGATGGAACCCTCGGCACAATTGGGTACACATTGTCCGCAACCATCGCATAATTCTTCGTCGATTTCTATAATTTTACGAAATTTTTTCATGGGATACTCCCTGAGGATTTTTTGAGCCGGTCGAGATGGCCAGGCTGGTTGTCCCGGGTTTTTCCCCGGTGTTGGGCCCTTTATAGGGGAATGGCAGAGGACATGCCTTGATATAGGTCAAAGAGGGAAAAGATGGATATAAGATTTAAGATATAGGATAAAAATTCAGTTCTGAAATTTTTGGTAAGGGCAGACCGGTGTATCCATCGTATGTAGGCCCCTATAGGAATGCCAATGTGCCGTATGATGGCATCCTATATTTTATACCGTATATCTTTTATCTTCTGTTTGAAATTCCTTAACAATTGCCACTCCGCTGCTGGTTCCGATACGGGTTGCTCCGGCCGCAAGCATGGCCAAGGCGTCGGCCAGGGTCTTGATACCTCCAGCAGCCTTCACTCCCAGGCCGTGGGGGGATACCAGGTCGTGCATGAGACGGACGTCTTCGAGCGTTGCCCCGGCCGTGCCGAATCCCGTGGATGTTTTGACCATGTCGGCATCGGCGTCCACACAGAGTCCACATGCCTTTCTTTTTTCTTCCAGAGTCAGCAGGCAGGTTTCGATGATCACCTTGAGTAGCCCTCCTTCCTTGTGACATATCCGGGCGATGGTGCGGATATCTTTTTCCACAAGTGCATACTCACCGCTTTTCATGGCCCCGAGATGCATGACCATGTCGATTTCCCGAGCACCCTTTTGAAGGGCTTCCTGTGCCTCAAGAGCCTTGATCCGTGATGTCTGCGCTCCTAAAGGAAAGCCGACTACTGATGCGATTTTTACGGGTGTTCCCGCAAGATATTCTTGCGCCAGAGAAACGTAGCATGGGTTTATGCACAGGCTAATAAACTGATATGTTATAGCTTGTTCACAAACATGAAGAATGTCGACGGATGTTGCTTCGGGTTTTAACAGGGTATGGTCGATACTGTTCGTAAGTTCTGAACGTGTTGTCTGGTATTGTTTCCTGGGCATTATGTTTGTTCCTTTCCTGTTCGTCTATTGTTTGTAACTTGGTGAGGCTTGTGATGCGTCGATATCTATGATTGTTTGCAGAAAAATTCGCAAGAAATTCAGATTTTTTCTCGTGGTATTCTGAGCCATATGTATCCCTGTTTCCATTATCTTGAAAATGGTGACAACTCTGATCGATTTTGTTTTCCCCTGTCGGACACTCGTATTGCAGCAATAAAAGGAGTTATAATTCCGGCAGGATGCCTTTGGCAGGTTTTTTTAATAGCACCTTCCATATAAAGGATTCACAACAGGTGTTCCCATCCTCTTAACATGGAGGTTGCTATGAAAAAGTGATTGCCATGCGGCCCTTTCCTTTCAGGAGCTATGGGGTAGTCATATTCTGGCCACAGCCATAAAGACCGTGTGCAGGGTGGTGACGATGACCAGAAAAACGGTTCTGGCCATATCTGATGTCATGAACGGTGCCGTGTAGGTGAGTGCTCCGTGTTTACACGCGCTGACACAATCTCCGCACAGGGTGCAGGTGATGTGCGGTTTGCCCCGTCTCAATGCCTTCATGTCCAGAGCGTTGTACCGGCAGGTGGGCAGGCAGGCGGTACAACCGGTGCAGGCGGAACTGATGCGGATGCGCCAGGGAGCTATTTTACCGAGATAATTGCTCAGAATGCCGATGGGACAGAACACTGTGCAGTGGACCATGCGTCCCCTTTTTCGGGAAATGAACACCATCACTCCAATTCCTGCCAGGCCGAACATGCCGGCCATGATGACGGCCGTGAGGGTGGGGACGTGCAGTAACCGTAATCCCAGGGCTGTCAGGACAACAAAAAACAGAATGGACCAACGCAGGACCGGTGCCCAGATCGGTATGTCGCCGGGTCGGGTCTTGATGGCCATGGTATTGTCCCATGCCCCGATATAGCAAAGATGGCTGCACCAGGCTGGACCGACCAGAAGCAGAGTGGAGGCAAACAGGATGGGCATGAAGAATCCTTCCCCTCTGAACAGGGGTCCGGCTACAATGAGGGCTGGAACCGGGAGATGGAGGATGCCGGTCATGAGGCATTGATCGATCCCGGCAATACCCAGAAAAAATTGTCCAAAAAAGACAATGGAAAAAAGGAGCCAGACGCGACGGCGTGTTCCGGCCTGGGTTTTGGGATTGAGCAAGTGGCCGCAGACCCAGGATGCATAGACGGTCAGCGCGATGATCTCCACCGGGCCCGATCCAGGGATGAACCGGTCGGCCAGGAGCATGGTCATGGATGCTGTTTCACGGATGAAAAAGAGGAACCCTGCTGTGAGCAGAGCGGTGAAAGCCTGAGGCTGGGCATGGTCGCGGCCTCTATTGAAAAAGGCACGTGTTTTTTGTGAGGTGAGCCCTAATATGCACAGAACAGTGATGCCCATGACTGTCCCCAGAATCAGGCATAGGCGTATCCAGGGGAGATCTGCGGCTATGCGAAATTGCAGGAGAGTGATCAGGGTCCTGGTCCATGTAAAAAGTCCCCATGAGAGCACTGCTATGGATGTGATGCGCAGCCAGTCTCTACGGGTCCACACAAGGGCGGTGAATAACAGCAGGGCCATTGCGATACCCGTTTCCCCAAACCGGAGATTGTGGGCGGCCAGGAGCAGGATGCTTAGGGTTGTCAGGATGGTTATAGGCATGGGGGAGTCGGGTAGATGATTTAAGATTTAATATATACGTATATTTAGCATTTCAAATATTGACGTCATTTTGCATACTACAGAATCGGCAATGCTAACGGTATAAATATTGGTATCGAAATTCAGAATACTATAACGACGGTTGGGCGATGATCGCGGGGTTGGGTAGAGACAAGGCATGCTTTGTCTCTACGGAATACGGAAATAACGATAACCCGTTGATCCTGCGCACTTTTTTCTTATCCCTATATCCTTGAGCGAAGCGGTCCTAGATTCTTATCCTATATCCTAGACTTCCACCCTTGACCTGAGTCAAGTCCTTGGGTGAAAAGGGGGCATGAATACACAGCATATCATGGACATACTCAAGCGGGTGGATCTTTTTGACGGACTTTCGGATGCCTATCTTGAGGCCTTGGGCGGGATTGCCCGGCACATGAGTCTGGACAAAGGGCAAACCGTATTCTTTGCAGGGGACGCAGGAAATGGTTTTTACTTGGTCCGTTCGGGTCGGGTCAAGATTTTCAAATCATCCTTTTCGGGCAAAGAGCATATCCTGCATGTGTTTGGATTCGGGGAAGCCTTTGGCGAAGTGGCTGTGTTTGCCGGAGATAAGTTTCCGGCATCGGCCATGACCCTGGCGGCTTCCGAGCTGCTGTTTTTTCCCCGAAAGGCCTTTTTGGAACTGCTGGCCAAGGAGCCGGAACTGGCCCTACAGATGCTTGCTCTGCTTTCTAAACGATTACGATCGTTTGTGAATAAGGTTGAAGAGCTGAGTCTTAAAGAGGTACCGGCCCGGCTGGCAGGGCATTTTTTGCTTCTGGCGGCATCCGGGAACACGAGCACCTTTCACCTGGATTTGAGCAAGACTGAGCTTTCCAAATATCTGGGAACTATCCCCGAAACCTTGTCTAGGGTTTTGAAAAAAATGGACGACCAGGGGTTGATCCATGGGAATGGGGCCGAGATTGAAATTATAGATATGCAGGGACTTGAAGAACTTGCCGAAGGAGTCTCAAAATTGTAAATGCTAGAGGATGATCCGGGATGGACAAGTGTATATAAAAAGCGGGGCTGATCGAAAAACACTATCGATCAGCCCCGCTTTTGTATGGAACGTGGTTGGAATTTTTTTCCTGAGCTAATGACCGGAATGTGCTACAGCTCGGTGTCTCAATAACCCAAAGAGCGAGCTTTTACGCAGCGAACGGGCATGGTTTGCGTCATTCTGGGCATTGTTTATGGTCCAGGTCCCAGTGTCGCATGTATTGCGGCCATTGGCGGCAAGATTGTCATAATATTTGTCCATAGCCTTTTTGAGTCCAGTCATGAATAACACGGTTGATTCCTTTGCTGAAGATTTTCTTAGTGGTGCCGTCCGGGCATTCCTCTATGACGGCGACCGTATCTTTGTATTTGATTTCTCTTATATCATATCCACTTTTAAGATATGTGCAATGATTGTGAAAAAAAAACTTATCGACTCCTGGCCAAGCAAAAAATCCGTTACCGTGGAAACATTGTCTACACCCTGTAAAACAGGATCAAGGCTCCGATCATGACGGCCAGATAGATGATGCTCATACCTGTTCCGGCCCGGACATAATCGATTGTTTTGAAATGTCCCGGGCGCATAACCAGGGCGTTGACCTGGTGGGTGGGCAGAATAAAGGTGTTCGATGCCGACAGCTCCACGGTCAGGGCGGCTATTCGCGGGTCCATGCCTACGCCCAGAGCCATGTTCATGGGGGATGTTCGTGTATGTTCAGAATTCGCAGGGCTCGTGTCATCCCAAAAGGGCATTCGCAGGGGGCACCCTTGGAATGATGACGTGCCTCAACATTGTATACCTAAACAATACGCTGAATTGTTACAGAACACGAAAAAACGATGGGCGTCCGGATAGCATTCTATCTATCTGAACGCCCATCGTCTGGGAGGTATTGTCTATACTCTACGAGGGTTAAAGTCCGTAAAAAAGGACCAAGGCTCCGAGCATGACTGCTAGGTAGAGGATGGTCATCCCGCTTCCGGCACGGACATAGTCAATGGTCCGGAAACCGCCGGGGCGCATGACCAGAGCGTTGACCTGATGGGTGGGAAGAACAAACGTATTGGATGCGGCTACGGCTACTGTCAGGGCCGCGATACGGGGGTCGGCTCCGGCACGGATGGCCATGTTCATGGCCAGTGGGACCAGCAGAACGGTTGCACCGACGTTGGATGCCACCAAGGTGAAGAATGAGGTCAATAAGGCGATGACCAGCATGAGCAGAATAGGTGTCGGAGTGCCCAGCATGCCCATGATGGAATCAGCGATAAATTTGGCCGCTCCGGTGTTTTCAAAGGCCATACCCAGTGGGATAAGTCCGCCCAGAAGAAAGACCGTCATCCAGTCCACGGACTGATAGGCTTCATCAATGGTCATGACTTTGGTCAAGACCATGCCCAGAGCGCCGGTCAACAGGGCAATGGAGAGCTGAACGTGAAAACCTAGAATCATGACCAGGGAAATGACCAGCCAGCCCACGGCCATTTTGGCTTTTTCTGTGTGCAGGATTTCTCCTTTGACTGTTTCGGTAAAGACCAGATCGGGTTTGTCCTTGAGCATGTGGAACATTTTCCATTGCCCGTGGAGAAGCAGGGCGTCCCCGGCTTGAAGAACAATTTCGGTCAGACCGCTGACAAAGATTTTTTTGCCCCGGAAGATGGCCAGAGGAGAAACCTGATAATTTTTTCGGAATCCGTATCCGCCCATGGAATGGCCCACGAGTTCTGAGCGCGGAGTGAGAATACCCTCCATGATCCCGGCGTTGTTTCCAGAAAGGTCTTCACCAAAGGTGGCTAGGTCCGGAAGAAGCTCCCAGCCCTGTTCCCTGGCCATTGATTCTACGTATTCGTGAGGTCCGACAACGGCGATATGATCGCCTGGTCGGATTTCTTCATTGGGTTCGGGAGCGAACAGTTTTTGTTTGCCGTTATCCCGGGCGATGGCCACTACAGTGCTGAAATAAATGGGACGCAGATCCAGGCTTTTAAGGGATGTTGGCGATGCGAAATTTTTCGGGATGTGCAGCTCGAAAAGGGTCCCTACCCCTTTGTAGGTATCGGAGAGCAGGCTGGACATGGGGCCGTCAGAGGTATCTTCGGCTTTGCGTGCCGGGAGGATGAACCGGCCGAAGAGAATGAAATAAACAATGGCAGCAACAACCAGGCAGATACCAACGGGGGTTACGCCAAAGAGCCCGAAGGGTTCATAGTGTTTTCCGCCCACGATCATCAGATCGTTGAGCAGGATAAGAGGGCTGGAGCCGACCAGGGTCAGGCAGCCGCCAATAATGGCACAAAAGGCCATGGGCAGGAGAATGCGTCCTACAGGTACTCGGGTTTGGGTGGCAATACGCTTGGCTGCAGGCAAAAACAGGGCTGCTGCACCAATATTCTGCATAAATCCGGAGATAACAGCCACCGTTCCTGAAATAAGGGTCATGATCCGGTTTTCGCTCTTTCCTGAAAACTTGAGTATGATCCGGGCAACGGAATTCATGACCCCTGTTTTATCTAGCCCGGCGCCAATGATGATCACGGCGATAATAGACACGACAGCATTACTGCTCAGGCCGCTGATGGCCTGTTTGGGAGTGACCAGGCCCAGCAGGGGGAGCAGGACCATCATGATGATGCCTACTATGTCCACCCTGACCCATTCGAAAATAAACATCAAAATGGCCAGTACAAGAACGGCCATGACTACCATGATTTCAGGGGTCATGCTTAGCTTTCCTTAAACGCCATATACCAGTTGAATGCGTTATTCATATATTATAATGGTAAAATTTTTTTGTCTCAACCCATGCGTTGGAACTGGGCTGAACCAGCCCTCTGGAAGAAAGCGTGAGCTTTTATTTTTCTTCCACATGCATGATACGCTATGAGAAATTCCTGTGAGCGCCATCAAGGAAAATGTCGGTTTTGAACACAGGTTTGATAGCCTAGCTTACGCGCAGGGAGACTCTGCTGTAGACGGGGATGGAATGGGTTTTCCCCATCAGGGCGGGCATGTCATCCATTACATAGCGATAGCCCTGATCCTGGGCATACAGCGTATCCAGAACGTTTTCTTCCTGGCCGTTGAAAATGAGATGCGAAAATGTGAGCCCCCGATTCTTGGCTTCCTGAGCGAAGCGTCCGATATTGTGCTGGGATTGTGTGCGGAACTGATCAAAGTCGTTTTCTTTTTCATCCAGACTCAGGGCTACAATTTCACTCTTTGTTCTGGAAGCCATGGTTGCTGCATAGTGCATCATCTCTTCGGAAAAAACCGGGCATTTGCATACTACCAGGATTTTTGTGCGGGGCTGGGCCGGAGTGTCATTGGAAGCACTGCATGCATACGCAGTGGCTGTATTTGTGCTGCAAGGCACAAAGTCGTTCGTATTCTTTTTGAATCTGGCAAAAAATGATTTCATCTGTGTTCCCCATGGCTGTTGTGTGGCGGCTGTGGATTTGTTGATTGCCCAGGTGCCTACATCGCAGGTGTTACAGTTCACTTTAACCAATTTGTTGTAATGCTGTTCCATGCTCCGTATAATCCCTGTCATGAGTGGCATGAGCCCTCCTTGGGTTCGGGCTGTGGATGTTGGGTGATGGTCTTCAACGGGTGTGACCTTACGTTTGTTCTTTTTTGAACATACTGAGCATGTACCAAAGAGCGTGCCAACGTTAATTTGTTTTTAATGATTTGAAATTATAAACTATTTTATGCGGAGTATTGGCGGGGCAGATAGATAGTTGCGATATGCAACGGTATGCGCTGCGGCGGAGATATTCTTTTGTTACATAAAAACAGGTAATTACATTTTTGCTGGGGTATATCTGCCAGTGTTGCATTCTGCAGCAGTGCAACGGATGAGGGAATGAAAAAAGGCATGCAGGATGAGGTAAAAAACGTTAGAAGGCATGGTTTATAGCTCTGCGTGCGGTCTCATCATAATGATGTCAATGGTTCCAGCCCGACATGAAGCATCGTTGTTACAGGGCTATGGAACCACAGAGCGGTCCGGATTATGCGGGCGTACAGGTCCGTGGCTCCGTGATGTTCACTGAGAGTCATTTTTGATTGTGCGTATTTTGTAGCAATCGCCGAATCTTTTTTGGGTTTCTAACAAACAGGTTTGATATGTTTTTTAAAAAAAATGCATCTTTGGGCCCAGAGGTTGATGTTCCGGAATCGTCTCCCGCAAAGGAAGTCCCTCCGCTGATTCCTCATCATATCCAGGACCTTCAGAAAAGAATCCGTGCCGCAGCCATCCCCACTGCGGTCCGGGAGACGGCGACGCAGGAGCTGGAGCGTTTGTCCGGCATGGATCGGTTTGCACCCGAAGCCGGTATTGCTATCAACTATCTTGAATTTTTGCTTTCTCTTCCCTGGGAGATAGTTACCCGGGACAATCTTGATCTGGCTCGTGCCCATGCTATTCTTCAGGCCCGGCATCTGGGACTGGACACGGTCAAGGAACGCGTGCTGGAATTTTTGGCAGTGAAGACCCTTCGCGGTACGAGCCGACCGAAGATCCTGGTGGTGGATGATGAAGAGATAGCCCGGACCAATCTGGCCTATGTCTTTGAAAAGGATGGCTATGACGTGTCCATGGCCCAGAATGGTCTCGAAGCCGTTTATTATATGCATAAGCAGCCAGCGGATATTGTGATTACCGATCTGAAAATGGAGCGCATGGACGGCATTCAGCTGCTGGGACAGATCCGTAAACAATGGCCGGATACCAGCGTGATCATGATTACCGGGTATGCCACGGTGGATACCGCGGTTACGGCTCTCAAGGAAGGGGCGGATCACTATCTGAGCAAGCCGGTCAATCTGACCAAGCTTCGGGAGCGTGTCCGGGATATGATGGATGCCAAGGAACGGGCATCCCATCTCAACGGTCCGGTACTCTGTTTTACAGGCCCTCCCGGCACGGGCAAGACCTCTATCGGTCGGGCCATTGCCGAGGCTCTGGAACGGAAATTCGTCCGTTTTTCACTGGCCGGTCTCCGGGACGAAGCGGAACTCAGAGGGCATCGTCGAACCTATGTGGGGGCCATGGCCGGGCGTATATTAACAGAGATCCAAAAAGCCGGGGTGCGGAATCCGGTGATCATGCTCGATGAGATGGACAAGATCATCCAGGATTTCAAAGGGGATGCCGCGTCGGTGTTTTTGGAGGTTCTGGACCCGGAACAGAATGCGGCTTTTGTTGATCATTATCTGGATATTCCTTTTGATCTCTCAAGCGTGATGTTCATTGCCACGGCTAATATGGCTGAAAATTTACCGGCTCCTCTTCTGGATCGCATGGAACTTATTGAATTTTCGAGCTATACCTTGAAGGAAAAAGAGGCCATTGCCACCCGGTTTCTGGTTCCCGCACAACTCAAACGTCACGGGCTGAACAAGGAGCTCATAACCTTGACCGATGAAGGGATACGTTCTTTGATCCTCGGGTATACCCGTGAGGCCGGCCTGCGTGGATTGGAAAAGAAGATCGCCAGCCTGTGTCGCAAGTTGGCACGTCAGCGTGTGGAGCAGGGAGGGAGCACTGGCGGGAAAGAGACGCTTGATGCACGGGGGATAGCTGCGTTGCTCGGATCTCCACTCTATACGCGTACCCGTGCCCTCACTGCTCCCAGAGTCGGTCTGGCTACCGGTCTGGTCTGGACGGAGACGGGGGGGGAGATTATTTTTGTTGAAGTAGCCAGGATGAAGGGCAACAAACAACTTATACTGACCGGGTCCCTGGGGGATGTTCTGCGGGAATCGGCCCAGGCTGCCCTCAGTTATCTGCGCAGCAATGCTGATCTGTACCGGATAGATCCGGGATTTTTTGAGGTTTCGGACATCCACATCCATCTTCCGTCAGGGGGGGTGAGTAAGGATGGTCCCTCTGCCGGGATAACGATTTTTGTGGCCCTGCTTTCGTTGCTTACCGGGCGTGCTGTCCGTCAGGACGTGGCCTTAAGTGGCGAAATGACACTGCTGGGAGATATTTTACCTGTAGGAGGTGTCCGGGAAAAGGTTCTGGCTGCGTCCCAGGCCGGAATCAGGAAGATTGTTTTTCCGCAAAAAAATGATCTGGTCATCAAAGGTCTGGGAAATGATGTTGTTCAGGGAGTGGAGATCGTTTTGGCAGATACTGTGCGCGAGTTGGCGGATATTGTGCTGGTGGCGGAATAGATGCGTCAGTGAGGTGGCGGATACCATCCAATGGGTCAGACACATTCCTCTTCCACATGCAACCGTTTCAGTTTGCGCCACAAAGATACCCGGTCGATGCCCAGGATGGCGGCGGCCTGGGTTTTGTTTCCTCCCACAGAGGCCAGGACATCGGCAATATAATGGCGTTCCATTTCGTCCAGGGTCATGAGGTGTGAGGTTGTGCCGGACGGGAAAGCTGTAGTCCTGCTGGTACGCACCTCATCGGGTAAGAGATCCTGACTCAATTCCTCCCCGCCTCCGCCCAGGGCCAGGGCCCTTTCAACGATATTTTCCAGTTCGCGTACATTGCCGGGAAAGCTGTAGGCCTGCAGAGTATCCAGCGCGTTCTGGGAGACACGGGTGATCCTACGTGTTTCAGTGGCATGCTTTTCAAGGAAATAGTTGAGCAGCAGAGGAAGGTCTTCCTTGCGTTCCCGTAACGGGGGCACGGTCAGGGTAATCACGTTCAGGCGGTAAAAGAGATCCCGTCGGAAGGCACCCTGTTCTACCAGGGTTGCCAGATTGCAATTGGTGGCTGCCACCACCTGAATATCAAGAGGAATTTCTTTGGTTCCCCCCACGCGGATGAAGGTCCGTTCCTGTAAGACCCTGAGTAGTTTGACCTGCATATGCAGGGGCAGTTCTCCTATCTCATCGAAAAAAACCACTCCTTTGTCCGCCACTTCCAAAAGGCCGGATTGTCCCTTGCCCGCCCCGGTGAATGCCTCGCGTTCGTGCCCGAAGAGCTCCTTGTCCATGAGTTCGGCAGTGAAGGTGCCGCAGTTGATGGCCATGAATCGGTTGTCGCAGCGGGGGCTGAGTTTATGGATACCCTTGGCCACCAGTTCTTTTCCGGTGCCGGTTTCTCCCTGGATGAGCACGTTGCACCCGGTGAGGGCTACCTGATGGATTCTTTTTTTAAGAGAAGACATGGCCGGGCTCTGGCCAATGATAGGCAAGGGATCACGGGTGGCCTTGAGGGATTGGCGCAGGACTATGACCTCTGCGGATAGAGCCCGTTTTTCCAGAGCCCGGGTGACGTGCACCCGGAGTTCGTCAAGATTGACGGGTTTTTCAATATACGTATAGGCGCCCTTGCCCATGGCTTCCACGGCCGTGGATACGGAAGAATAGCCGGTGACGAGGATCATTTCGGTCATGGGGCGGAGTTTTTTTGCCTGTTCGAGGAGGGCAATGCCCGAAAGTCCGGGCATCATCAAATCCGAGATGATCAGATCATAGTCGTTGTGCTTAAGCAGGCTCAGTGCCTTTTCTCCTGAAGAAGCCATGTCCGCCGCGTATCCGTCCCTGGTGAGGGCATGGCAGAGATTTTCCCTGGCGATGGTTTCGTCGTCAACGATTAGAATATGTGCGTTATTCATGGGCTTGTATGTCCCGGGGCGGTTGTGGTGTATTCGTCAGCTGCCTGGGCCATGGGCAGGTTGATACTAAAACAGGTCCCTTTCCCCGGGGTGCTGGCGACACTGATGGTCCCGTTATGTTTTTTGATGATTCCGTAAGCCACGGAAAGGCCCAAGCCGGTGCCGCTGCCGACGTCTTTAGTGGTGTAAAAGGGGTCAAAGATGCGGTCCATGTCTTCAGGCAGAACGCCCGAGCCCGTGTCGCTGATTTCGATGTGCGCCAGATGTTCGTGCTGACTGGCTGTGATGGTTATGCTTCCCGCATCCGGGGCAATGGCCTGGATGGCATTCATGATCAGGTTCAGGAAAACCTCGTGCATCCGTTGGCGATCCATGAGCAGCATCATTGTTTCGGGTACCTGCTGCTTAATGGTGATGTTGGGCGGCAGCTGGCTGGAAATCAGCTTGATGGCCATGGTCACTGTTTTGTGCAGGTTGTTGGGGGCGATGGAAAATTCCTGATGTCTGGAAAATTCGAGGAGTCCCTTGACGATATCCCGGGCCCGGTTGGTTTCCTGCCCGATATTGTGCAGTAGTTTGTCGGTAAATGATTCCTGTTTCGTCAGCCCCAGTTCTTCGGTAAGAATCTGGCATGAGGTGGAGATATTGTTCAGGGGGTTGTTGAGCTGGTGGGCAATCCCCGCAGTCAATGTCCCCAGGGACGAAAGCTTCTGGGCCTGGACAAGCTGGCCTTGTCGTGTGGCAAGCTCATTAACCATGGAATTGAAGGCCATGATGACCCGCTGTATTTCGTCATGGGTATTTGTGACCTGAAGGGGGGTAAATCTGCCCTGGCCGATGGCTCGGGAGGCATCCTCCACCAGTCTGAGAGGGGCAATGACATTTTTGGTCACAAAGAAAATGAGCACGATGACCAGAAGCAGGGCAATAATGATGGATAACAGGATGTTGTTTCTTATTTTTGTATTGATGCGCAGGATATCGCGGCGTTCAAACCGGGTTACTTCTTTGGATTGCTCCACAAGTTTTTGCCCGCTTTCGCGGAGTTGTCCTGCCAGCTTTTCGTTGTAGAGCCCTGGTTGCATGTGATCGCAGACGGCCTGGAGTAAGGTGTCATAAAGCCCTAGTTCTTTTTGCAGGGCCATGATCTGGACGCCGATATCCCGCCGGGCGTGCAGGGAGCCGGATAGGGATTTGAGCAGATCAAGTCCTTTCCGGATATATGTTTTGCTTTCGTCCACACAGGTCTTGCTGCCATAAAGAAAATAGTTTTTTTCCAGTCGTCGGATTTCCAGAATGACATTGCTGAAATCATCGGCTTTCTCCACGAGCATGACCTTGTTTTCGACTTTGACGATGTTGGAATAGGACAGGGCTGCAATCCCGCCAAAACAAAGAGAAAACAGGATCATGCCCATGATGATTTTTTGTCGGATATTGAGTTGGAAACACAGATTTTTGAGCATGACCTGGTGGGTTTGGGTATTGAGCCGGAGATTTTTTTAAAGCAACTATACAGGATGAGGGGTATCTCAAAGCAGGCAAGGAATCAAACGTCCCTCTATGGGGATATTGACGCAGCAAAAGATACATGAAGGGGGATGGACCCAACGTCCATCCCCCTTCACGGTGTGTCCTTTTTTGGGAGTGCTCATGTATTATGGTGCAAGCTGAAAGACTTTTTGCAGTAATTTGGAACTCTGGCCCAGGGGGTCCTTGCGCAGGGCTGCTTCGTTTTGGGCCATGATGGTGAACAGACCGTCCAAGGTTTTTTCTGTGACATATTCGTCGATATCACCCATTTTGAGGTTTCCCATGCCCACAAGATTTTTGGCTTTGTCCTGCATGGCCTTGAGGTAGCTGGTGACCTGGGCGCTGTCCGTTGCTTCTTTGACCAGCGGAGAGAACTCTTGGGTCAGTTTGGCACTGGTTTTATCCTTGAAATAGGCCGTAGCCGCATCATCCTTGCCGTTTAATATCTTGCGTGCATCATCCATGCTCATGGCTTTTACCGCGTCCACAAAAATGGGCGTGGCCTTGGGCACGGCTGTTTCAGCGGCACGGTTGAGGCTGGTGGTGAAATCATCAACCAATTGTTCCTGTCCTGCAGCCTTGAGTCCCTTGGCCGCCATGGTCAGATAGGAAGGGGCGGGTATGGTTACCTCGGGATTTTTGAGGAAACCGTCTTCTTTGCCCAACGTATCTACAGATTTTTGCGCTGCCTTGGTCAGGGCTTCCTTGAGGCCTGTGATTACTTCGGAATCGGATGCCTGCGCGCCGCGTTGGTCTCCAGTAGCCGTGGAAGTTAGCGACTCCTTGACTCCGCTGACGACATCTGACCATCCGGCCAGGGCCGGTCCTGCCCACATTGATCCTACAAAGAGACAGATAAGCACGTACGGTGTTTTTCGCATGAAGGCCTCCCGGGATAAAGATGTTATGATGTTTGTTCGGAAAGGAGACTATATGCAGGAATGGCAGGTGAAGACAAGGGGGGAGAAGATTTAGGAGGAAGGAGAAGGGAGGAAGGAGAAGGGAGAAAGGAGGAAGGAGAAAGGAGGAAGGAGGAAGGAGAAAGGAGGAAGGAGGAAGGAGAAGGGAGGAAGGAGAAAGGAGAAAGGAGGAAGGAGAAGGGAGGAAGGAGAACGGAGAAGGGAGAAATTGGTAATGGTTAGGCATGAATAGCGGCGGGTTGGCGATGATACCGGGATGGGTAGAGACAAGGCATGCCTTGTCTCTATGGAATAACGATACATTGTTCATCCGCGGAATCGACGACTGGATTTGTGGTATCCGAAAAGGGCACCCGCAAGGGGTGCCCCTACATCCCATATTTTATATCTTTGTTACGCCGCCATCTGTTTTCGATAGGCTATAATATCCTGCACGGTGAGCACTGGTATGCCATGCTTTTTGCCCAGGTCGGCGATTTCGGGAAGCCGGGCCATGGTGCCGTCGGGGTTGGTTACTTCGCAGAGGACGCCGTAGGGTTTGAGACCTGCCAGGCGCATGAGGTCAACCGTGGCTTCTGTGTGGCCCTGGCGTTCCAGGACTCCACCGGGGCGAGCACGCAGGGGGAAAACATGGCCGGGGCTTAAGATGGACTCTGGAGTGGCATCATCGGCGATGGCGGCCTGAATGGTGGTGATGCGGTCAGCTGCGGAAACGCCCGTGGTCACACCCTCTGCCGCTTCGATGGAAACGGTGAAGGCTGTCTGGTAGTGGCAGGTGTTTTTTTTCACCATCATGGGGAGGTTCAGATCACGTATTTTTGCTTCGGGCATACACAGACAGACAATGCCGCTGCATTCCCGGATAAGCATGGCCATCTGGGGTTGGGTCAGGGACTGGGCCGCAAAAATGAGGTCACCCTCGTTCTCCCGGTCTTCGTCATCCGTGACCAGGACGCCGTTACCTTGCTGCAATGAACGCAAAGCCTGCTCCATGCGTCCAGAAGGATTGCCAAACTGTTCAAGAAGGGACTGATTCATGGTAGGACTCCTGTGGTGTTGATGGAATACCAGAATCAGGGCGTTAGAAAGGGGACAGCCGTCCATGGTGTAAGACCATGAACAGCCACGTCCAGGCATGGAACCTGTGGCGGGTCTGTCTCATCCTCTTTCATCCGGACTGTAACCGTCGGCCCCGGTATTTCACCGGATCTGCTGACCTTTCTGACGTCAGAAAGCGCTCGCGGGCTCCCCGGAAAAACCGGGATACCGCCGGTGGGGAATTGCACCCCGCCCTGAGAATAAGTTCAATCGTGCTATGTCCAAAGAGGTTTTGTTGTCAATGGGGGAAACCTGGAGATACGAT
>Ga0265294_10002105_pt1 | contig 26288 bp, 24 predicted proteins | sample MunlanPumphouse3_FD_192504 | JGI IMG/M metagenome (GOLD analysis project Ga0265294, IMG submission 192504) | Groundwater microbial communities from a municipal landfill in Southern Ontario, Canada - Pumphouse #3 | ecosystem: Environmental > Aquatic > Deep subsurface > Groundwater | place... | reverse complement strand
GCTGCACTACCCCGATGCTCATAGCTGCTCGGCTTACTGTATTGCTGATTCTGTGATGGAACAGCAGTACGTGTTGTCGCTGTACGGTTTATCGTACTGTTACTGCGATACGACGTAGTATTAGGGCGCGTATAGTTTGAGGCTGGATTACTCCCTGAAGAGGGCTGCGTTACAGGAGTATTCCGCTCACGGACTGTGGGGGTAGTATTTCCTGCCGATGGATTAATACGCGGAGTAGTTGTGGCATTCCCTGAAGCATTCGGTGTAGGCCGGGGAGTTGGCGTTTCTTTAGTGGCTTCCACACCTTCGGTGCGGGTAGTATTAACATCGCCACTGTTTAAATTGCCCCCAGGAGTGCGGGTTGTATTGGATTGGCTCACCCCACTGGTACGGTTCTCACCTCCCCGTGGAGTGGTTCCCGGTGTTTCGGGCGTATTGGTAGCCTTCAGACTTGGGGTATCGGTTGAACGCTGACTTCCTGAACCCGAAGCAGCAGCAACACGACCTGATGTACCTGACGGAGTGGGTGTAACTTTATTCTTTTCCCCGGGAGTAATGGAAGAACCACCGGTCGCAGCCTCTACTCTGGCAGAAGAACCACCCGTAGGATTGCTGACCGTTCCGTCAGATCCGCCCCGATCCGTGCGGCGGCCATAGTAATTGTCGGAAGAATAATTGTTTGGATAATCCCAGTAATGGTTATTGTAATGCCCGTCATAATATCCATACCAGTAACCATCCCAGAAACCATTATTGTAACCCTGTGAATAGCTAAAAGGAGAATAATAACCATAATACCATGAATTATATCCATAGCCGTAATAGCCCCAGGGACTGTACCAGTTTCTGTAACGATAAGAGGGATAGCCATAACCTATCATAATCCCACTGTAGGGATAACCGTAATAAATACTGGTACCCCAGTAAAACGGGTCATAGTTATACCAATACATATTGGTATAAAAATCATGGTAATAATTGTCGAAATACATAGAATTATGGAAACGTCGGATACGGCTGGAATATTCATAATCATAGTAATCATCATATTCATACCCATCACCATAATAATTATTATTGGTAATGTAGGTACTTCCATTTTCATCGGAATAAGTTTCGGTTGTGGAGTAATCAGCGCTGACTTCCTGTGATTCCGGAATGTATTCCTCCGGCTGCTCTTTAGTGGGATACTGATACTCAGAAATGTAATCATTTGTAACAGCTTTTGGAGCAGAACTGGTTTTCCCGGAATAATAAATGTCGTCATAATATCCGGCCGACGTGTAGGAGCCTGTGGAACAGCCTGTTAAAAAAACAGCTGTAATCATTGTAATAAGTAACGCCAGAGTTTTCATTGTTTTTCCTCCTAATTATTGAATGTTTTTACCTATCGGGATATTCTAAATTTATTCTTTACTTTTGCAACGTCCTGATCGGACAGAAAGATACAAATACTATACCACAGTTAAAAAATGGCAAAAGATTTTTCATCACGGGAAGAAAACTACTCACAATGGTATAATGAGTTGGTTGTAAAAGCTGATTTGGCTGAAAATTCAGCGGTTCGGGGTTGCATGGTAATAAAACCATATGGGTACGCAATTTGGGAAAAAATGCAGGCAGCGCTGGATAAAATGTTTAAAGACACCGGGCACTCCAATGCGTATTTTCCCCTGTTCATACCGAAATCATTTTTTTCACGCGAAGCAGACCATGTAGAAGGCTTTGCCAAAGAATGTGCTGTGGTAACCCATTACCGTTTGAAGAAAGACCCGAACGGAAATGGCATTGTGGTCGATGATGAGGCAAAACTTGAAGAAGAGCTGATTGTCAGGCCTACGTCGGAAACTATTATCTGGGACACCTATAAAAATTGGATACAATCATACAGAGACTTGCCCGTGCTCATTAACCAATGGGCGAATGTGGTGCGTTGGGAAATGCGTACCCGGTTATTTTTGAGAACGGCAGAATTTCTTTGGCAGGAAGGACATACTGCCCATGCAACAGAGCAGGAAGCCATTGAAGAAACCATTCAAATGATGAATGTTTATGCAGAATTTGCCGAAAACTGGCTCGCCATGCCGGTGTTAAAAGGGGTAAAATCACCCAACGAACGTTTTGCCGGTGCCCTCGACACGTATTGTATCGAAGCGCTTATGCAGGACGGCAAAGCACTTCAGGCCGGAACATCCCACTTTCTTGGGCAAAATTTCGCAAAAGCATTCGGGGTACAATACCTCAACAAGGAAAACAAACTCACCTATGTATGGGCTACTTCCTGGGGCGTATCAACACGTCTGATCGGAGCCTTAATCATGACCCACTCCGACGATCACGGATTGGTTCTGCCTCCTAAGCTGGCTCCCATACAAGTCGTGATTATTCCAATCTATAAAAAAGAAGAACAATTAATTCAGATTTCCGAAAAAATCGAACCCATTATCCATAAACTGCGTGAGAAGGGTATCGCTGTAAAATACGATAACCGCGACACCTATAAACCAGGATGGAAATTTAATGAATATGAATTTAAAGGTGTGCCGATACGCTTAGCAATCGGACCCCGCGACCTGGAAAACGGCACAGTGGAAATTGCCCGTCGTGATACCCTGGAAAAAGAAATAATCCCAATCGAGGGCATAACGGAAAATATTGAATATTTACTAGCCGAAATTCAAAAAAATCTCTTCGATAAAGCACTGGCATTCAGAACTCAAAATACCTTTAAGGCAGATACCTGGGAAGAATTTAAGGATATGTTGGAAAACAAAAAAGGTTTTATTCTTGCACACTGGGACGGAACAGCGGAAACGGAACAAAAAATTAAAGAGGAAACGAAAGCCACAATCCGGTTGATTCCTTTTGATGGCGATGAAGAGGGGCAGTGCATTTATTCAGGAAAGCCCTCGAAAAAGAGGGTCGTTTTTGCCTTATCCTATTAATCGGGCACATGGTAATACTTTCCTAAGCCAAAACAATTTAAGGTTAACTGCTCCGGAGTACCATAATAATAAACGTTACCACTGTTATTAATCTGCGATGCAAATATTCGCTGCGCACGGGCATGGACATCTGAAAAGCCATCATTATTCATATAAACTTGCTGACAGTTCAATTCATCAGCGAAAATTGGGCCATAGCACGAGTTAAAAATATAGGACAGAAAAGCATTCCCATCGATATGCACATCGGTGGTACCTCCTAAATTGGACAACCGTAAGGTGGTTACCTCCACGGTTAAAAACACCGATCCGCCACCTTTCCGCAAATCGACGGTTAGGGTATCGGTGTAAACAGCACTTTCACAGGAAAGCGTGCCGGCAGAAAAATACTGCACCGAAATAATTCCGGATGGATTCATCTTCAATTCCGGAATCTTTGCATAACTCCGTATCCAATTCCCCCTATTATCATTACTGATTACCAGACTATCGCCGGTATGTTCAGTGATCACCCAATCGAGCAGATATATTCCACCACGTAACCATATTTCACCCCGGGGAACAGAATCGGAAAATACGACATCAATCGCATCATACAAAACCAAAACAGAAGCGGGAGAGCACTGGCGAATTTGCAGCGCATCTGGTCCGGCCGGTTTTAGCATACGTGGTGGTTTTTCGCAGCCCGAAAGCAGCAAAACCAATACAACGGGTATCAGAAGGTGAATTATCTTATTCATTTAATAATACATCATTTTTAAATCATATCCCATACCGAAAGTAATAAAATCAGCCCTGCCATAATTCGCTTTTAGTCCAAAATAGGTAAACATGCCATTTTCAAAATGATATTTAAATGCCATCTTCTCGTACATCGTTCCCAGATATATCGTATTTGGTTTAAATAAGTCAACACCGATATTAAAATCGAAAGAAACCAGCCATAATTTCATATGCCAGGCTCCATTGATTCCGTACTTCATGAGCGGTATTACCGGAGCATCCGGGTGGAGAGGAGTATAGCGTGTGATGTCCATTCCAATGCCCAGACTATGCTTAAAGCTCACCGGTTTCATCACATCGAGGGCGATGGCACTTGCAAAAAGGCGATCATTAGCAAGAAAACTTTCATCTTTAATTCCAACATAAAAAGTAAATGCCGTATAGGCAAATTTTTTACCATCAAACTCATATGCATAAAGCTCAGGTAATAATTTTCGCTTAAGGAAAGGATTCGGACGTTGGGGGTGGTATAAAAAACCTGCACTAATGCCAGGGCTGTTGAGCCCAAAATTCGGAGTTCGCATTGAGCCATTACTAAAATGCTGAAAATCAGCGGCAGCATTAAAAAACACCCGGTCAGATATTTTCCTCTGGTACTCCAGTTTCAGGTTTATTGCTGCATTAAGATGCGATCCAATGGCAATATTTTTATAATTTTCCACCGGATGATAAGGTTTTGTCAAGTAGCCCACACCAACGCCCAGCCGAAAGCATAAGCGTGAATCGGTGGTTCCGGTCAGGGGAAAACTGATGTAAGGATGTAAGGCAAAGGCTTTGCCGATATAATCAGAGTTATTAAACCCTGAATACCATAATGAAAGACCTACCCGTGGAAAATGGTACAAGTACTCCCAGCGACTCTTCCCAAAAGAAAGATACCCAACCGAGAATTCAGAACTAAGAAAATGGGTTTGTAACGCATATAACTCGATATGATGCGGGATAATAAAACCATATCCACCGCGGATTTCCAGATAATAATTATCAGGAATTCTTTCTTGCGCCGGCCTCTGAGCATAACTAACTGACAATAAGCAAGTTACTGTGATAAAAAAAAGCATAAAAACCTTTATCAACGAATAAATCTTCTTAATTGCCACTATTATTATCTTTCACCATACGGTAGCAAAAATAGCAATTAATGTGTGATTGATTACCTTTGCCAAAAAATAGAAAAAATGGACAGAAGGATAAATGCATTTCAATCGTTGCTCGATATAATAGACAAATTAAGGAAAGAATGTCCATGGGATAAAAAACAAACGCTGGAGAGCCTCAGATATTTAACCATCGAAGAAACTTATGAGCTTTCGGATGCCATTCTGGAGCAAAATCTGGAAGAGATAAAAAAGGAGTTGGGCGATATTATGCTTCACCTTGTATTTTATGCAAAAATTGGCCAGGAGAAAAATGCATTTGATATTGCCGATGTATTGGAAGGGATTAATGAAAAGCTCATCCGCAGGCATCCGCATATTTTTGGTAATGTAATTGCCCAGGATGAAAAAACAGTAAAAGACAATTGGGAAAAAATAAAATTAACGGAAGGGCGCAAATCAGTACTCTCCGGAGTACCCAAATCACTTCCGGCGATGGTAAAAGCCTATCGAATGCAGGAAAAGGCAAGTGGCGTAGGGTTTGACTGGGAAAACACCGCCCAGGTATGGACCAAGGTGGAAGAGGAGATGCAGGAATTGAAGACAGAATTATCGAATGGAGCGCAAAAGGAGCGTGTGGAAGACGAATTTGGTGATTTACTATTTGCGCTAATCAACTATGCCCGTTTCATCGGGGTGAATCCAGATGATGCTTTGGAGCATACCAACAAAAAATTCATCCGGCGCTTCACTTACCTGGAGGAAGAGGCAAAAAAAATGAATAAACCCATGCATACCATGACACTGGGAGAAATGGAAGCAATTTGGCAAGAGTCAAAAAAAACAGATCGATAAAAACCGACAGAAGAATTTTAGATTTTACCGCCTTCGGATACTATTTTTTCGCAAGATAGCTTGAAATACTATCATGAGATTCCTGGATAGTTTCATCCCCGGGATGCCAGTTTGCAGGACATACCTCACCATTATCTTCATAACACTGAAGGGCTTCAACCATCCGTAGGGCTTCATCCACACTTCGGCCCAAAGGAATATCGTTTACAACCTGATGACGCACAACCCCTTGTTTATCAATAAGGAACAATCCACGATAGGCAACAGCTTCGCCATCAAAGTCAATTTCTTCATCTTCGGTATTAAAAACATATTCACCGGCGAGTACATCAAAATTCTGCGCAATCGTTTTGGCTATATCAGAAACAATGGGGAAAGTGACCCCTTTTATTCCTCCCTGCCTACGTTCTGTATTCAACCAGGCCCAATGCGCAAACTTTGAATCTACAGAACATCCGACCACAGCACAATTTCGTGCCTCAAACTCACTGAGTTTATCCTGAAAAGCGATAAGTTCGGTGGGACAGACAAAGGTAAAGTCCAGCGGGTAAAAGAAAAATATCACGTATTTTCTGCCCAGGTATTGTTCCAGACTAAACTTTTCAACAAATTCACCACCGTTAACCACGGCATCGGCTTCAAAAAGCGGAGCCTTTTTACCAACTAAAACTGCCATACTTTGAATTTATGATTTGTATTTTTAATAGTGTAAAGATATATGATTTTAACAGAATCGGATTAAAAATGTTTACAGCAAGACAAAGGGCTCACCTTTTTCATGATTCCCCGTATTCCGGGAGCAGAGATTATTCAATAAAAGAATCAAAATCAGCCATAATCTGAGATTTCTTTTCAAAATCGAAAAGGGTTAATTTTCTGATCTGATAATAATTTAACCAGTAACTGTGCAGCGCAGCGATATACCCTTTCTTTTTGGTGTCCTTGTCGGCCATTGCACTGTTCAATTCGGTGATATCGATGGTACCGATGAGATAACGCTGTTTAGTAAAATCGTAACGACGTTCAGCCACGGTGTCGCTCTTAGCCGCTATTTTGATTTGATTCTTTTGCATATTAAACTGCATAACCTTGAGAAACACCTCCTGATCGAAGTCGATCCGTTCCTGTTCGATGGAAGTTTTAACCAATTCCTGCTGAGACTCTGCCATATTAATTTTTCCACGAGCTTTCCCCCAATCAAGGATTGGAATCTGAACACCCAGATAAAGAGCCTGTTGTTCGCGCGGGTCGGTATAAACCTGATTGAAGATGGTGGATTGATTATTAAGGCCATAGGTAACCGAGAGGTTGACGTCAAACCTTCCCTCCTTTTTCGCCTGGTCGAGCTGGCTGTTCGCTTCGAGCAGGCGCCGGTCAAAAGCAATTGCATCCGCCCGGTTTACGGCAGCGTAATCCAATGCCTTAGTAACATCTACCACCACATCAGGAATCATCACAGGTGGAATCAGTACAATTTCAGCATCCACTTTAATTCGAAGAAAAGATTTCAATGTAAACATTTTCATTTCCAAATCCAACAAAGCATTCTCGAGTTGCGCGCTGGAGTTTAAATAATTAAGCTCCATATTCAGCACCTCATTTTCGGCAATCGTGCCCATTTTATATCGTCCCCGGGCAATTTGATACAAGGTATCGTTATTGGCCAGATTGGTTTGCTGTATTTTCACATTGATCTGCGACAGGAGCAAATCGAAAAAATAGTTTGTAGCATTAATGGCCACATTCTCCATCTGTTCCAGGTAATTTTGGCGAGCCTCCTTAAACTTCATCGGCTCGATGCGTCGTTCCCATTTAAAGCTGTTATAACCAAAAAGAGGTTGATTAAGGGTAATCCCAATGGGGCTGGAGATATATTCCACCTCCTCAGAATCGAAATAAATCAGTGAACGCAGAGAACTGGACAAAGAAATATTACCCCCGGTAAGTCCGATTTTTTGGTCTACCGATAAACCCAAATGGGATGATAACTGGTAGTAAGGTGCATACAACCCGCCTTCCGGAGTTTCGACATAAGTATAGGCATTAGTGAACGATACAGGAGCCCCCGAAAGATTTACCTGAGGATTATAATCGGCCTTAAAGTAGCGGTATTGCCAATAGCTCGATCGGTAGCGATGGGATGCGATCAAGGCTTCGGGAGAGCGTTGCCGGGCCATAAGAATTACATCTTCGAGGCTGAGGCGGGTAATAGAACGTTCCTGAGCCGCTACGGAAATTGAAAAAAGGAAGATAAAAAAGAAGACAAAAGCAGGTATTGCGAACGATTTCATAAAAACAAGTTTAAAAATTAATCATGACGTAATGACTGCACAGGATCCTGTGCAGCAGCTTTTCGGGCAGGCATATATCCGAAGGCGATCCCTACGGTGGCTGAAACGCCAAAAGAGATCAAAATCGAAGCAAGCGAAACAATGGTAAGGATGTCGGTGATATGCATAATAATTTTAGCCAGGCCGATTCCCAATGCGATTCCAATCAGCCCACCTGTAATACTGATAATTGTAGCTTCCGACAGGAATTGAAAAATAATATCTTTTCGGGTGGCGCCAATGGCCCGGCGGGTTCCGATCTCTTTAATGCGTTCCATTACTGAAGCCAGCATAATATTCATAATACCGATACCTCCCACAATCAAGGAGATACTGGCGATGGCACCCAGAACGATATTAAAAATGTCTTTCGTTTTCTGTTCCTGCTTAAGCAAAAGTTCAGGTACTTTAATTTCCACATCCTCTTTCCCCTGATGCCTGCGCAGGAGCATCCGCTGAAGAATGGATGCAGTAACACTTAGGTCTTTACTGTCGTTTACCTGAACCACAATACGATCCAGCTGGTTTTCGCCGACGGCGGTGCTTCCGCCACTGCTTTGGATGCTCATAAACCCATCACCTACAAAAGTTTCGGTACTCCCATGTAAAGAAGCACTGGAAATAACCGACCGGTCTTTAAACCGTAAAAGGACGGTTTGAATGGGTGCATAGATGTTTTCATTATAATTTGAAATACCCAGATCTTCCGTGGCCGTATTGCTCAGGGGAACTTTTTTTAACACGCCTACCACCTTCAGCCAGATATTGCCACATTTAATATATTTCCCAATGGGATCTTCGCTGGAAAAAAAACGTGCTGTCAGTGCAGGTCCGATGATACACACTGCTTCTCCCTGCTCCAGTTGTTCAAAATTAAACATAGTACCCCGTTCAATTTCCAGATTAAAAATCCGAAAAAAATCAGGAGTAACACCGGTAAGTTTAGCAGCACTCCTTTTTCCATCGTTGACAATAAAAGTTTCATACACCACTTCCGGGCTTACAATGGCTACGGTCGGGATAATATCGGCAATACTTTGGGCATCATTCAGGGTAAGTCCGGGGCTAAATTTTTTTTGCAATGATTTCCCCTCATCTTCACCGTTCGCTTCTGCATCCAGCTCATCCGAAACAGGTTGTATTACAATATTATTCACACCTACCAGCTTAATCTGGTCAAGAATTTCCTGTCGCGCACCATTCCCGATGGCCATCATTGCAATAACGGCAGCGACGCCGAAAATAATTCCCAGCGCCGTGAGGATTGACCGGAATTTATTGGCCATCACAGCTTCCATTGCCATGTTCAAATTATACAAATAACGTTGATAGTTCATGGCAACAAATTAAAGTACATTAACTTTATATTTATCCTTATCTTCAGGAACAGAGAGTAACACTTCCTCCCCCTCTGCTAACCCTTCAATAACAATAACTTCATTTTCATTACTTTTACCTGTAATAATCTGCTGTTTGATTCGGTTGGATTTATAGACAAAAACCATAGAGTCGTTGCTATGTACCGCTTCGAGAGGGATATAGGTCACATCATTAATTACATCCGTCGTAATAATATTTTTTGTTGTCATTGCCGGACGGAGAATGGAATCAAATTCATGCACATCGACTTTTACTTCAAAAACCTTGGCATTACTGTTTTTCATTTGTTCGCCGATATTTGCCACTTCGGTAACTTCTCCGGTAAAATGTTTATCGGGAAAGGCATCCACACTGATATCAACCTTTTGACCGGTTTTAATCTTACTGATATCAATTTCATTTACATACGTTTTAGAAATCATTTTCGTAAGATCCGGGAGCTCAGCCACGACTGGGTCCCAGGCCCCCACTGTGGCGCCGATGCCCATTTTACTGCCATCCCAATTTCGTTTATAAATCACCATTCCCGCTTTTGGAGCGGTTATAGTAAATTCAGATAGAAGATCCATCATTTGTTCAAACTTACGACGGCTCTGATTAAGGGAAGCAGATACTTCCTGCATATCTGCCTCAGCTTTTTGCTTTTTAAGCCCATAATTTGTAACCGCCTGGCTATAGGCTCTTTCGCCTTTATCCAAATCGATTTCATACTGCCTGATGGTGGCAGGAGGCTCAAAAACAGACTGTTCCAGCTTTATTTTCTTTTCTTCCAGGGCAAATTTCAGGTTTATCAGTTCATCTCTGGCGGCCCGAAGAGTCATAGAAGTATCCAGTTTTGTTTTTATAAACTGTGATTCAAGTTTTTCCAGCTCATTTTGTTCATCCTTCAAGCGGTTGCTTAATTCTGAGCGGTCGAGACGGGCAATATATTGTCCGCTGTCCACTACAGTACCGTCCGGAATAATATCTTCAATTTTCAAATTCCATATTCTGAAATCCCGAACACCATTGGGACCATAAATTTTTTCTGATGTCCGCGCTTCCAGCTCGCCGGTTATGGTAACATTAATGGAAAAATCGCCGTGTTTGACTGGTGCCGTTATATTTTTTTCCACAGGAGTACCTGTTCCTCCCGACAACCAGACGATCAGAATAACAATAACACCTAACACAATTAACAGATAATAACGATTTTTCATTTTATTGACATTTAATAGATTAACTTTCATTACATACAATTCATCCCTTCTAAAACGAAAGAAACACTTTTTTTATGTTACGTTGTCCGGAGTTTTCAAAAAATATTTTTCCACTACCGAAAACAACAAAGTAAGTAAGATAACCACTGGAATAGCCAGTGTTTTTAACGCAAAAGCAGTCACGACGGCAACAAGGGTCAGTAAATAGCGTGCCCTATTGTTCCGGAAAGAGAAGTCAGAAAACTTAAGTGAGAGTACAGGCACCTTGCTCACCATAAGAAAACAAAAAACCAGGGTAAAAATAATCAATACCCATGAAGAGTATAGCCAGGGGAACCCATATTCCGCATCAATAAGAGGCAATGCGGCAAAAAACCAGGCCATCAAAGGAACAGGCACTCCTTTAAATTCTGACTGTTGAGTCGAATCGAGGTTAAAACGAGCCAACCTAAGGGCTGCAAAAACCGGAATCAGAAACCCGACAAACGGCATCCAGGACTCCACCGAAGAAAAAGAATTTCCATTAATCATGTAAAACACAACGAAACCGGGTAAAACACCAAAGGACACTAAATCACCAAGCGAATCAAGTTCAATTCCGATGTTAGACGAAACCCCCAGTATTCTTGCAACAGTTCCATCAAAAAAATCAAAAAAAGAAGCGATCATGACCATAACACAGGCTTGATGCAATCGGCCACTGGCCAGAAAAAAAAGGCCGGTAAGCCCTGAAACCAGATTGAGGAGAGTAATAAAATTAGGAATATGTTTACGCATACGACACAATATCTAAATCCATTGCAAAAATAGGCATTTGTCCAAACATGCACTCCTTTTAATTGTTTACAATATCAGATATACTAATTTTGCAACGCGTATGATAACCCGTTTAGATTTTGACAATGCAGACAATGTAGATCGCCTGGCCATGGTTTTTGATGAGGGCAGAGAGATTTTATCCCGTATTTATGTGTACTACGTAGTAAAGCTATATCTTCTCAATGATTTCTATGTGGAAGTTTGGTACCGTCAGGAATCCAACACAATTGACAAAATTAAACGGGTAGAGATGGACGATGTATTTCATTTATACGCACCAACCATTGATATATCTGATGTTTTTGAACCATGATCACTACGACACATTTCAGCCTTCTTCAGGAAATAAAAATAGAGGCCTATGATTATGAACTTCCACCCCAAAAAATTGCATGGTATCCGGTAAACCAGCGTGATGCGTCAAAATTACTGATTAGCACCCCCCAAGGGATTACTGAGGCCACATTTTCACAAATCACCGACTTTCTCCCTTCCGAGAGCCTGTTAATATTTAATGAAACGAAAGTCGTGCAGGCCCGCCTACAATTTTATAAAGCCTCAGGGGCAAGAATTGAAATTTTCTGTTTGGAGCCACTGGCACCCTTTACCGAAATCCAGACAGCTTTTATTCAGCCCTCGCCAGTGACATGGAAATGCCTTGTGGGGAACTCGCGCCGATGGAAAGAGGAGGAATTGAAGATGGAGCTATCGATATATGGTGAGGAAACAATGCTCAGGGTCAGGCGGCAAAGAAAACACGACGGATATTCGGAGGTTGAGTTCTGGTGGGACAAGAAAGAATTATCCTTTTCGGAAATACTTGAAGCAGCAGGAGAAATACCCTTACCGCCCTATATACGACGCGAAGCAGAAGAAGACGACAAAACACGCTACCAGACCGTGTATGCCAGGCATAACGGCTCGGTAGCAGCTCCGACAGCAGGGCTTCACTTTACAAAAAGTGTACTGAAACAACTGGAGAAAGCTGGCATCCAGCAACACCATGTAACCCTCCACGTGGGAGCAGGAACATTTAAGCCAGTTTCATCTGAAAAAATAAAAGAGCATACCATGCATACCGAGCAAATCATGGTACAAAAGGCAACAATTGAAGCCCTCCTGCATCGTGGTAACAAAAAAATTATTCCAGTCGGAACCACTACGGCCCGGACGCTGGAGAGTATTTACTGGTTCGGAGCCAAACTCTGCACCGGGACTAAAGTCTATACACAACTTCAAGTCAACCAATGGGATCCGTATACGCTACAGCTCCAGGAAGTTGACAACGAGCAGAGTTTAAATGCCATTCTGCAATTTATGGCTAATAAAGGACTGGAAACCCTACAGGGTGAGACCAGTTTATTGATCGGGCCAGGGTACCACTGGCACTTTGCCGATGCATTAATTACAAATTTTCATCAGCCCCGGAGTACCTTATTATTATTGGTTAGCGCATTTATCGGCAATCGGTGGAAAACAGCCTACGACTATGCGCTGGCCAACGATTTTCGGTTTTTGAGTTTTGGCGACAGTTGTTTGTTTTTTCCGTAATCCAGTCAACGAAATATCGTTACTTTTGTAGTGATGGCAAAAAAAAACGAAAAGGGAGCTATGACCTTTTGGGAGCACCTGGAAGAACTCCGGTGGCATCTGATAAGAAGCATTGTGGCGGTGTTACTTCTGGCAATAAGTGCTTTTTTGGCCCGGGACATTCTTTTTGATCAAATTTTACTTGCCCCTTCCTCCTCTTCATTTATCACACATCGTCTGTTTTGTCAATTAAGCGTGTATCTTAACTCACCCGGAATGTGTCTGGACAATATTGACCTGAAAATCATAAATATAGCGCTGTCGGGGCAATTTATTGCGCACATGTATATTAGCGTAATGGCCGGGCTCATTCTCGCCTTTCCCTACATTTTATGGGAGTTTTGGCGATTTATTAAACCCGCCCTACTTCCTGTGGAAAAAAAACACTCCCGTGGAGCCGTAGTGATGGCTTCCTCCCTTTTTTATCTGGGATTACTTTTTAGCTATTTTCTCATCGTTCCGCTCACCATTACCTTCCTGGGCACCTATCAGGTAAGCCTTAACGTGGAAAATCAAATTGCATTAAGGAGTTATATCAATACGGTCATGTCGTTATCGTTTGCGGTAGGGCTGGTTTTTGAGTTACCTATCGTGGTGTATTTTCTGACCAAAATTGGGGTGTTAACCCCTCATCTCATGAAAAACGGCAGAAAAATTGCCCTGATTCTCATCTTGCTTATTTCAGCGATTATCACCCCGGCCGACATTTTCAGTATGATAATGGTTGCCATACCGCTGTATCTTCTATTTGAGATAAGTATCACGATTTCAGCCAGGGCTTCGCGAAAAATCAGCCTTCCTGATGCCGTGTAACCGATAGGATAAATTAGCTGTAACTTGCAAATTAAAATTGCGTCGTACGTCGAAAAGTGTTTATATTATGGAAAAGAACAGATTTTACAGAAGTAACACCAATAGAATCATTGGTGGTGTATGCAGCGGCCTGGGAAATTACTTCGACATTGATCCGGTTATCATGCGTGTAATCTTTTTTATTCTTGCGCTGGCCGGAGGCGGCGGAGTGCTGATTTATTTATTGCTATGGATTCTTGTACCGGAGTCTCCATCACTTTATCCCAATCCTGATGAAAAAAAAAACAACAATAAATCCAACACTATGAATGCAGAAGAGGTAAAATTCGAAGAAATGGGTTATGACAGCCACGGAGAAACTCCCAATGGTAACGAAAAAAACACAAACAAAAATCCGGAAAAATCAAATGGCGCACTTATCGCCGGATTGATTCTTATTGTTCTGGGATTCATGTTTCTGGTGGATCGTTTCATACCGGCTATTACTTTCGGTGACTTATGGCCCATAATCCTGATCGTCATCGGTGGAATTTTGATATATGAAAATTATAAAGACAAACCAGTTAAAAAATAAACAATATGAGTTACAGAAAATTGTTTTGGGGCGTTATCCTGATTCTGTCAGGCACCCTTTTTATATTGAAAAACCTCGATGTAATCTGGTTTAGCTGGCATGACATCTGGCAATTCTGGCCTGTTTTCATCATTATCTGGGGTGTTTCACTCTTACCCATAAAATCACTGTATCGGTTTCTGCTTTCCCTTGCAGCTATTGTTTTAGGTATCATTTTGATTAACCAATATGGCGAAAATTCTTCAGGGTTTCACTGGCGTAATGATGACGGTATGGCCTTTCACCAGCATTCCGGAAGAAACAATAACAACCGCATTTCTATGAACAACAGGGATCAAAATGGATTTCTGATGGAAGCCATGGATGAATCGATTCGTACAGCAGAATTAAATATGCAGGTCGGGGCAGGTAATTTCGAAATATCCGGGACCACCAATAATCTCATCGAGTGCAACGTTGAACAGGAATATCCATATACCCTGAAGTCACGGATTATCAATAGCAGTGCAACCGTTGATCTTTCGATGGAAGAGACAGAATGGAGGGGTAAAAAATTCACAAATAATGTCGATATACGTCTTCATCCCGATCCGGAGTGGAGTATTGATCTGGACATTGGAGCGGCTGATTTAAATATGGATCTTCGACCGTTTAAGGTATGGAAAATTAAAATCGATGGTGGCGCAGCTTCCATGGATTTTACCATTGGCAACCGTGCACACAAGATCAAAGCAGAAGTGGATGCAGGTGCCACATCCATAACCTTCCATATTCCGGAAGATATGGGATGTGAGGTGCACAGTGAATCCTTTCTGTTAGGAAAATCCTTCCAAGGGCTGGAAAAAATCAGAGCAGGATATTACCAATCGCCCGGATTCGACCAGGCAAAGAAAACTATTAGTATCGATCTTGAAACGGCAATAAGCAGTTTTAATATTCAGCGCTATTAAGCGCAATTGAAAACTTATTGATTTCAGATAAAACCCTTTCCGGTGCTTCAGCATGAAGCCAGTGAGAAGCGCCTGGAAGGGTTATTATTTTCGCTGACCAAAAGTCAAGAATCTCTTGTCGGTCGGCCTCACCAAGGTAGTCCGAGTCACCGCCCTGTATAAACAATACCGGGAAAGGCAAAGGTTTTTCAGGGCGACGGACAGCGGCAAACAGCGCGTCAATTTCCTGACGAATCACAGCCACATTGGGTTTCCAACGGTAAAAACCCTGATCCGTCCGCACCAGATTTTTCATCACCACCTGACGTATTTTAATATTTTCTATATGTTGATTAACAGCCGCTTGTATATCGTTACGGGAAAAATATTTTTCCAAATTGATTTGCTGCATTGCGTTGAGAATTTTGAGATGCTCAGGTCGGGCTTGATACTTTAACGGACTGATATCCAATACTATCAAACCAGCGGGCACTTCCGGATTCTCTGCACAAAATTGCATCGCCACTTTTCCGCCCATACTATGGCCAATAAGCAATGGATTTTGTATTTGATGGGTTTCCAGAAACATTTCCACATCAGAGGCCATTGCATCGTAAGTCATGGCATTATCATAGGGGGAAAAGCCATGGTTGCGCAAATCCGGCGCATAAACCGTGTGGTTCTTTTCCAGCCCACGGGCGATAGTAACCCAGTTATCGCCAAGTCCAAACAAACCATGGAGTAAAACAATGGCCGGGCCGGAGCCATATTTCCTATACTTCAGATCCATCCCAAAAAAATAATAATTCAGTTACAGACAAAATGTAAAGATGCAGATTTTTAATCAAAGATGAACCGTACGAACCCCACATTGTTTATTTTTACAAAAAAAATATGACAGTAAGAGAGCTGATAAGCGACAAAATTTTCCCGTTGAAGCCGGAGGACACAGTAAAACTGGGCATCCATATGATGGAAGAGAACAAAGTATCCCATTTGCCCGTTGTGAAGCAGGGGAAATACCTGGGATTGATTGCCGAACAGCCGCTATATGCTGTTGGGGATGAAAAACTGAAAATCGAGGAACTGAGTCATCATTTTGAGCCGCTTTTCATTTATGATACACAACACGCCTACGAGGCGCTAAAGTTGGTCTCCGGTTTTAAACTCTCTGTCTTACCTGTGGTTTCGGATATCCACCAATACCTGGGTGTTATCATCCTGAGCGATTTAGTCAGAAAATTTGCCGACAGTATATCGGTTACTTCACCGGGGACCGTTATTGTGCTGGAAATTGGCCAGCGCGATTACAGTATGGAAGAAATCGCCCGAATTGTCGAATCAAATGATGCAAAAATTCTTAGTGCCATTATCACCAGTTCGCCCGACACCATGCTTATGGATGTAACGATAAAAATCAACAAACTGGATGCAAGCGCCGTATTACAGACTTTTACGCGGTTTAATTACCTGGTGAAGGCTAGTTTTGGAGAAGACGACGAACAGGAGCGGTTGAAAGAGCGCTACGAAGCCCTGATGCGCTTCATCAACATATAAACCCGGTCATAATTTATGTTAAAGACCCTCTTATCTTGCTTTACATTTTGTAATCTTGCACATTAAAAATCAGGCGCTATGAAAATTGCACTCTACGGAACAAAGCTGGATCATCAAGACTCCTATTACATTCAGCAACTCATTTCGAGGTTAGAGGGGGCATCGATAGCAATCGCGGTGTATGAACCGCTCATAAAGGAATTTTCAGAGAAAATAACTTTTTTAAATACGACACAAATGCTTCAGGCCGGACAGAAAATACCCGAGGATACAGATTTTCTGTTTTGCATTGGTGGCGACGGAACTATGTTAAGTACCGTTCCAATTGTTCAGGATACGGGTATCCCTGTATTGGGCATTAACCTGGGGCGCCTGGGTTTTTTATCCTCCGTGCAAAAAAAAGCAATTACATCGACACTCAATGAGATACTAAACCAAGGTTTTACACTGGATAAACGAACGCTCATCCGGTTGGAAAGTGAAAATAACCCATTTGGAACATTCAATTACGGACTAAATGAAGTAAGCTTAAACAAAAACGAGCCCCTGTCGATGCTAAACATTGAAGTATTTGTAAATGAAAAATACCTGAATACCTACTGGGCCGACGGTTTATTAGTGGCTACCGCTACAGGTTCGACAGCCTATTCATTAAGTTGTGGCGGCCCCATAATAACGCCCGATAGTAATTGTTTCGTAATTACACCCATTGCTTCACACAATTTACCGGTTCGTCCTATCGTTATTCCTGACGACAGCACAATCCGTGTCCGGGTTTCCGGAAGGGAAAAAAGCTACATTGTCGGGATTGACAGCAGAAAAGCGGAGTTCAATTCTTCGGTTGATTTCCAACTAAAGAAAGCGTCCTTTACGTTTAATATGGTTAAACCTGACAGTGAGGAATTTTTCAAAACCATACGGGAAAAACTAATGTGGGGATTAGACATCAGGAACTAGGCATTGCTGGTGTTAACAAAAATTAGCGTACTTTTACGCACTGAAATATGAAAAGAATTTTAATGGTTGCATTTATTTTTCTGGCAGGAATTCCGGTACTTGCGCAGCGTGGTGAATTTGGGGTACTTGGTGGAGCAAGTTATTACGTAGGAGATGTTAATCCTGGTATGCCATTTTCCAATTCTTCACCTGCCTATGGATTACTCTACCGTTACAATTTTTCACAACGGTGGGCGGCACGTACCAACTTATGGAAGGGAGATCTGCATAGCAGCGATTTAACTGCCGGTAATTCACCCGAAAGGGCATGGGTATTTGATGCGACCGTTTACGAGTTTTCAGTACTGGCTGAAGTAAATTTTTTACCTTATATTACCGGAGCACTCAACAATATTTTTTCACCCTATCTGTTTGGAGGCCTGGCCGTTTTATTGGGTAACGGCACAAGCAATTATGGGGCGTATACCCTGTTGAACCCTGCCATGCCATTTGGAATAGGCTTTAAATTAAGCCTCAATAAACACTTCTGTCTGGCCGGTGAATGGGGATACAGAAAAACCCTTACCGACGCGATAGATAATCTTCCGGCTACCTGGCCAAATGACAGCCAGTTCAGTAATAAAACAACCCACGACTGGTATTCATTTGCGGGTTTAACGCTCACCTATTCGCTGCGCCTTGATGATCCCAAAAAGTGTTCGGATTTTATTAATAAATATGGCTATTAACCAATTATCAAACCTGAATACATGGAGTTAAAAGACAAGATTGATCTTCAGCGATTACCGCGGCACGTTGCTATTATCATGGATGGCAATGGAAGATGGGCGTTACAACAGGGTCAGTCGCGCACTTTTGGCCATGAAAAAGGGGTTATTCCTGTAAAAGAATGCGCTGAAGCGGCGGCTGAACTGGGAATTCAATATTTAACCTTATATGCCTTTTCGACCGAAAACTGGAACCGCCCCAAAGAAGAAGTTACGGCATTAATGGGACTGCTGGTAGAAACGATCAATCAGGAAGTGGAAACCCTTCAAAAAAATAAAATCCGGCTAAAAGCCATTGGAGACCTGAATAGCTTGGAAGAAAAACCACAGCAAAAATTACAGGAGGCCATTGAAACTACAGCAAACAATGAAGGGTTAACTTTGGTACTTGCATTAAGTTACAGTTCGCGATGGGAAATTGTAGAAGCTGTAAAAAAGTTAACAGCAGATGTCCAAAAAGGAAGATTAAAACCTGAAGACATCAACGAAAATATGTTGTGTAATTATTTGGAGACAAAAGATATACCAGATCCCGAATTATTAATCAGAACCAGTGGAGAGCTTCGCATCAGCAATTTTCTCCTTTGGCAAATTGCCTATTCAGAACTATTTTTTACCCCCAAACTGTGGCCTGAAATAAGAAAGAACGATTTTTTTGAAGCAATCATTGACTTTCAACACAGGGAGAGAAGATTTGGAAAAACCAGTGAACAGTTAGCAAACAAAAATTCATGAAATATCGCATATTAATTTTTCTATCCTTCATTCTTCTCGGCCCGATTACACTTATCGGGCAGGTTACGCTAAGTGACGAGCTGAACGATATCGATTATCTGACCCCTAAAAAATACATTTTAGGGGGCGTAACCGTAAGTGGAGTACAATACCTGGATGAAAGTGTACTTAAAATGGTATCGGGCCTGAATGTCGGGATGGAACTTCAGGTACCGGGAGAAGAGGTAACCCGTGCTATTGAGAACCTATGGAAACAAGGGCTCTTTGAAAATATCCGCATAACTGCAACCCAAATCACGGAAGACCAGATTTTTCTGAACATCGGACTGCAGGAAAGGCCAAGGTTAAGCAAATATGCCATTAAAGGAATCAAAAAAGCAGAAGCCGACAAAATCAGAGATGAAATCAAACTGGTCAGAGGGGATGTAGTCACAGATAATCTCGTTCTTCGCACATCCAACCAAATAAAAAAGTATTACACAGAAAAAGGATTTCTGAATACAACCGTTGATATAATACAACTTCAGGACACTTCGGAAATAAATTCTGCCATTTTAAACATCCAAGTAGATAAAAACAAAAAAGTAAAAATTCACGAAATACGGTTTGAAGGCAACAAAAACCTCAGTGACAATAAAGCCAAATCCGTTTTTAAAGAAACGAAAGAAAAAAGTCATTTCACACCCCTTACCTATTTAGATACGCTTTTTTTAGCCACAATAAAAGCAGCACCCTCATTTGACATGGGGAAAATTTTAATGGTCATGGCAAATTATGCCACTGACAACATCCGGTTACGTATTTTTAAGGCATCAAAATTCATTGAAGAAAATTACAAGGAAGATTTACTACTGCTGAGCCAAAAATATAATGCAATGGGGTTCAGGGACTTTCAAGTGACCGGAGATACTATCATTCCTTACAACGATAATTCCATTCTTCTGAATATCGATGTAGAGGAAGGGAAAAAGTACTATTTCAGAGATATAACCTGGGTCGGCAACACGAAATATGATACGGAAACATTGACTTCCATCCTCAAAATCAAAAAAGGGGACGTATACAATCAAAAAGAGTTAGACGCCAACCTCAGCTTCAATCCCAACGGAATCGATGTTTCATCGCTTTATATGGACGATGGCTACCTCTTTTTTCAGGTCACTCCTGTTGAGGTGCTGGTTGAAAACGACAGCATTGACCTGGAACTGCAAATCCGGGAAGGAAAACAAGCGACAATAAATGATGTTTCCATTCTCGGGAATACGCGTACAAACGATCATGTCATTATCCGTGAAATCAGGACTCGTCCCGGAGATATGTTCTCCAGAACCAATATCATCCGTACAACGCGTGAATTATCGCAGTTAAACTACTTTAATGCCGAAACCATTACACCGGATGTAAGTCCAAATCCAAGCGACGGCACAGTAGACATAAGCTATGGGGTGGAAGAAACAAGTTCTGATCAGGTGGAATTGTCGGGAGGATGGGGTTATGGAAAGATAATCGGAACCATCGGTGTTTCTTTTAACAATTTCTCCTTAAGAAATATGCTAAAAAAAGAGGCCTGGAGGCCTATTCCCACCGGCGACGGGCAAAAATTAAGTGTAAGGGCACAGTCGTACGGAGTGGGATATATAAGTTTCTCTGCCTCCTTTACTGAACCCTGGCTAGGAGGTAAACGGCCGAATGCATTCAGCATAACCTATTATCATTCACTGTTTTCGAACAGCTTGGCCAAAAGCAGTGAAGACTACAAAGCACTAAAAATCAACAGCCTGACGTTTGGGCTGGGTCGGAGATTGCAGTGGCCTGACGATTTCTTTACTTTATATCAGAACGTCAGTTTAATGCGCTACAATCTGAATAATTACTCCGGAATATTTGCCTTTGGCGACGGAAATGGTGCATACAACAGCATTAGTTATGGGATTAATTTAAGCCGCAATTCTGTCGATGCGCCCATTTACCCACGACGGGGTTCAGAAGTGAGCATTGGTCTGGAAGTAACCCCCCCCTACTCCATGTTTACGCAAAAAGATTACAGTTCGATGGAGGATGTAGAAAAATACAAATGGATTGAATTCCATAAATGGGATTTTAAAGCAGCATTCTATCAGAAACTTGCTGGCAACCTGGTAGTGATGGCCCGCATGAAATACGGATTTCTGGGTGCCTATAACAAAACTATTGGGGTGACGCCTTTCGATCGTTATTACCTGGGTGGTGATGGATTGAGCGGATACAGCAACTTTGATGGCCGTCAGATTGTCGGAATGCGTGGCTATACAAATGAAAGTCTAACACCGCTCTATTATTACAATGAAAACGTGGGGGGAACGATCTATAATAAAAATACGATTGAACTTCGGTATCCCCTTTCGCTGAATCCCTCTGCCACAATTTATGCCCTGGCATTTCTGGAGGCAGGTAATTCATGGCTAGAATTTAAGGATTTCGATCCCTTTACCCTATACCGCTCGGCAGGTATCGGCGTACGTATTTTTCTGCCCATGTTTGGTGTTCTGGGCCTTGACTGGGGCTATGGCTTTGATGATGTTCCCGGAATTCCTTCAGCAAATAAAGGACAGTTCCACTTCTCCATCAACGGATCTATTGACTAGATTAATTTGGTATGATATTTGGAATTCCCGTCGTTCGTGAACAAAAATCAGGAGGAAATATGATGAAAAAAATGATTCTTATGTTAGCCCTTGCCTTTGGTGCAATTGGCATAACCAACGCACAAAAATTTGCCTATGTTGACACGGAGTATATTCTAAAAAACATCCCTGACTACACCGATGCACAGGCACAAATCGATGATCTGGCAGCACAATGGCAAAAAGAAATCGAAAAAAAATTCACCGAAATCGATAATGCATACAAAAAGTACCAGGCCGATGCCGTTCTTCTCCCCGAAGACATGAAACGTAAACGAGAAGAAGAGATCATACAGATGGAAAAAGAGGCGAAAGAATTACAAAAGCATTACTTTGGACAGGAAGGCGAACTCTTCAAAAAACGTCAGGAACTTGTAAAACCCATTCAGGAAAAAATTTACAGTGCCATTGAGGAAATATCCAATGCCAACAACTATGGGATGGTGCTCGACAAAGCCGGAAGTACAACGATACTGTTTGTAAATGCCCGTTATGACATCAGTGACGAAGTACTGAATCAGCTGGGATATTCCTACTAATTGTTAAAGAAATATAAGATTTGCAGATTGAAGGTAAATTTATTTAAATTTGCCCCACTCATAAATAAATTCAGAAAATGAAAAATGTACTAAAAATTAGTATTGTTGTCGCTCTGGTTTTCGCGGCAGGAATTAACACACAGGCACAAAATAAAGCAAAATTCGGGCACATTAATTTTGCTGAGTTATATGCAATGATGCCAGGACAGGATACAGTTAAAGTATTATATGAAGCCTACGCCAAAGACATTCAAAGTCAGTTTCAGGTAATGCAAAGCGAATATGAAACGAAACTTATGGATTACCAGCAAAATTCAGGTGCCATGTCAGATATTATTCGCGAAACCAAAGAAAAAGAGATTATTGATCTGCAAAATCGTATCGAAGCTTTTCAGTACAGTGCTCAGGAAAAAATGACCAACAAAGAGAATCAGCTGACGGCTCCAATGATTGAAAAAGCGCGAAAAGCAGTGGAAGAAGTAGCGAAAGAAAATGCCTACACCTATATCTTCAACAGCAGCGAAGGCCTTATCCTCTATGCTGAACCTGCCGACAATGTCATGCCCTTGGTAAAGAAAAAACTTGGTATACAATAAATTGTCAAAAAAATATTTGAAGCCACTTCCATTCGAGGTGGCTTTTTTTTATCTTGCTTGAAAATTATTGGATCCCGGATTTTACCGGACGCAATAATAGAAACAGACAACCCTATGCATAAAAATCCAGCCTATGTTTCTGAATTACAAAGCTGTAAAAAATAAAAAAGTCGACTTCACCGATACAGCCTTTCATTCGCTGATGCGAAAAAGAATTTATCATGTTTTGCTGATTGCAAGCAAATACGATTCGTTCATGCTGGAAGGTGATGGCAGGATTGATGAACAAATTTTTAATGAATACGTTGCCCTTAACCTCAGGTACCCGCCGCAATTCATTCAGACCTCATCAGAAACCAAGGCCTTTAAAATTCTTGCAGAAGAACAGATTGATCTGGTGATAACCATGTACAGTGCGGGTGAAAAGGACAATTTCGTTATGGCAGAAAAGATCAAGCGGAAGTACCCGGAAAAACCCATGGTTGTCTTGACCCCTTTCAGTCGTGAAGTAATCATGAAACTAAACCAGAAAGACCTGAGTCTGATCGATTATGTCTTCTCATGGTTAGGAAACTCAGATCTTCTTCTTGCCATCATCAAATTAATCGAAGACAAGATGAACCTTGAGCATGACGTGAATAAGGTGGGCGTACAAACGATTCTTCTTGTAGAGGACTCTGTTCGGTTTTACTCCTCGTACCTTCCAAACATGTATAAAATCATCTTCAAACAATCAGAAGCGTTCATGACCGAGGGGCTGAATGAACACCAGCGGATGATCAGGATGCGTGGACGCCCCAAGATAATTCTTGCCACAAACTACGAAGATGCGCTGGAATATTATGAGCGTTATAAACACAACATGTTGGGAATTATTACGGATGTTCGGTACAAGCGATTTGGAGAACTGGATGGGGAAGCCGGGATCAAACTGGTCGAAAAAATTAAAGCGGATGATGTTTTTATGCCCGTTTTAATCCAATCGTCGGAAGCTAAAAATGAAGCCATAGCAAAAGCACTGAAGGCAGGATTTGTTAATAAGAACAGCAAAACCCTCTCCATGGAATTGCGTAAGTTTATGAACAAATACTTTGCTTTCGGCGATTTTGTTTTTATTGACCCGGATACCCAGAAACCCATTGCCCGTGCAGCAAATTTAAAAGCCCTTCAACATAAGCTGTTTCAGATTCCCGACAATGTTCTGGAATACCACATTACCCGAAATCATTTTTCAAAATGGCTGAATGCACGAGCACTCTTTCCTATTGCTGCCTTATACAAAGACCTGCGATTAGAAGATTTTAGTGACCTGAATGAGGTGAGGCGGTTTATGTTTGATGCCATTGCTGCCTTCCGGTACACCAAGGCAAAGGGGGTTATTGCACAATTCAGCCGGGATCATTTTGATGAATACCTCACTTTTTCGCGCATTGGCGACGGAAGTATAGGAGGAAAGGCCCGGGGGCTGGCCTTTCTGGACAATTTTATCAAAAGGAACAGCCTTTTCGACTCCTTTGCAGGGATTACCGTTACTATTCCGCGCACGGTGGTATTGTGTACCGACATTTTTGATCAGTTTATGGAAGAGAACGACCTTTATACGATTGCCCTTTCCGACGCAAGTGATGAAGAAATTCTGCACCGTTTTATCCGGGCAAGACTTCCCTTCCGTATTCATGAAGACCTTTATTCATTCATAAATGTGATCAGCCGGCCGATTGCCATCCGAAGTTCCTCGTTGCTTGAAGACAGTCATTATCAGCCATTTGCAGGTATTTACAGTACTTATATGGTACCGAACATGGAAGATGAGCGCCTGATGATTGAAGAGATCAGTAATGCGATCAAGAGCGTGTATGCTTCAGCCTTTTATAAAGCCAGTAAAGCCTATATGATGGCTACCTCGAATATTATTGATGAGGAAAAAATGGCTATAGTATTGCAGGAAGTTTGCGGGAAGCGGTATAATGACCGCTATTATCCAACCATTTCGGGGGTGGCACGATCGATAAACTTTTACCCGATTGAGCCGGAAAAACCTGGTGATGGGATTGCCAATATTGCGTTTGGATTGGGGAAATATATTGTAGACGGAGGGCAAACGCTTCGTTTTTCGCCCAAATATCCAAAAAAAATCCTACAATTATCCACACCTGAATTGGCGATCAGGGAAACACAAAACTATTTTGCCGCACTGGATATGAATCCGGAGAAATTTGTAACCTCTACAGACGACGGGGTAAACATCAACCATTTTAAAATAAAAGAGGCGCAAAAGGATCAATCCCTTACCCATGTGGTGTCGACCTACGATTACCAAAGTCACATGATAAGGCATGGGATTCAGGATAATGGAAAGTTGATCGTTACTTTTGCTAACATATTAACGCACAATGTATTTCCCTTAGCGGAGATCATAAAAATGTCGCTCGAAATTGGGCAAAAAGAGATGAACAAACCCATTGAAATTGAATTTGCGGCAGAACTCTCCCCGGAAAACAATAAAAACATGGTTTTTAACCTGCTTCAAATCCGTCCGATTGTTGATAATAAAGAGACCCTGGATGAAGATATCTCTTTAATTTCGCCTGAAGAGGCCATTATCACCTGTCACTCAGCACTTGGAAACGGTATTATCAACACCTTAACTGACGTTATTTATATTCGTCCGGAATCCTTTAATGCAACAAAAAATCCTGAAATCGGTGCAGAAGTAGGGAAGATCAATGAGGAATTTCTGCGGGAAGGCAAAAACTACGTGCTGATTGGCCCGGGGCGATGGGGAAGCAGCGACCCATGGCTTGGGATTCCCGTGAAATGGCCACATATTTCAGCGGCTCGTGTCATTGTTGAATCAGGGCTAAAAAACTATCGTATTGATCCGAGTCAGGGAACGCACTTTTTCCAAAACCTGACCTCCTTCCGTGTGGGGTACTTTACGATCAACCCATTTATCAAAGACGGAACCTATGATCTGGAATACCTGAATAAAATGCCCGCAGTATATGAAGACCAATACCTGCGGCATGTACAATTTAAAACACCCATCGTGGTAAAAATTGACGGGAAACGAAATTTAGGGGTTATATTAAAAGCAAAAGCATAAAGAAATGCGACACAGAAGAGTAAACAAAAAAGAAGAGATGCTAAAGATCATCGA
>Ga0265294_10002104_pt1 | contig 26313 bp, 19 predicted proteins | sample MunlanPumphouse3_FD_192504 | JGI IMG/M metagenome (GOLD analysis project Ga0265294, IMG submission 192504) | Groundwater microbial communities from a municipal landfill in Southern Ontario, Canada - Pumphouse #3 | ecosystem: Environmental > Aquatic > Deep subsurface > Groundwater | place... | reverse complement strand
GATTAACGCTAAGGGATCCATGGCCCTGTTTCTCCTTTGTCCAAATCTAGGTTGGATCCAGGGCCAATTCAATTTTACAGAACTTTCGTTACGCTACCAGCCATCTTCCTCATTAGGTAGGTACTGGGTAATAGGGTCTCTGCCTTTGCCATTGCTAATAAATACAATATCAGAGCGGTTGTCAGAGCAACTGGGAAAAATTCAAGAACCCTTTTAGCAATAGAGGCAGTCATGTACAAGACAATCTTTAGGCCTAACTGCAATGTTGCCAAGAAGCAGCCGAGAACGTATCTCGGAAAAGTCGATGCTCCACATTTTACGCAGAACGAACTTGAACCTATTCTGATCGATGTTTTACAGAGGTTCAGCGGTTCTGCCTCAAAAAAGGCCATTGAAGCTGAGATTGAGCGGAGGTTACAGAATGAGTTCAACCCAGCCGATCTCGAAAAGGTAGGTGAGGGGATCCCCAGGTGGAAGAAGAATGTCCAATGGATTCGCTTTGATCTAGTAGAGAGGGGTATTATGAGGAAAGATTCTCAACGTGGTGTTTGGGAATTGAATGAATCGTCTTAATTAGAAACTTCTTGGAGGACAATCATCAGGCGGAACTGCCGAGAGGAGCTAATACTACTAGGGAAACCATATAGAGAACCGGCCCCGGGTTATCGCGGGTCACCCTTGAGTTCTTGCCCAAGACGCTGCAATACTCTGTTTGGATCAATAATCCGGTATATCTTTCGTCGGTGATCCTCAGGATCAACCTTCTTTTCCAACCACCCAGCTTTCACAAGATTCGGAAGGATCTGCCCGACATACTTCCCTGTTTCACCGAGAATCTCTTCTGCTTCCTGAAATCGAAACTCTGAAGTACCTTTTTCAGCATAGAGGCGCGCGAATTTTTCGAGAAGATTCTTGGGGAGACTACTGACCATTTCTTACCTTCATTGATTCGAAAAATACTTATAGGTATAAGTAGTCTATTCCATAGTTAGACTACCTTAGAAGTGGAGTATTTGCTATGGCCCGGATATTTGTCATTGACACACCAACACGCCCTATTGAGACTCCCGTACTCTTCCCGGTTAACAATACTGGAAACCGGGGAGAGGGGAATGGTCCAGAATACTGGACAGAAATACCAGACATGAAGACAATGCTGCTGAATGCACATCTTCTGCATAAGAGTTCCATTCTCCAGACTCTTATGACTGAGGGGCTCCACCGCCATTATGCGCAGGATGGCGTCTTTTTCATCGATAGTGGGGGGTTTCAGAATCGAGCATCTGATGTCGCTATCGATCCGATTGAGATTCTCCGAATCCAAGAGAGCATCGGTGCTGACATTGCAGCTACACTGGATATTCCAGTTCTACCCCAGCATAATACGTTAACGCAAAAACATGCTGATATTCTCAGAACGTGCGTAAAAAACGCCCTCATCACTCTACAGAATCGAGAACGAGAGGATATGCTAATTTACGCATGTGTTCAGGGAGGGGACATTCGAGCGATGCTCAATATGGTTGATTATCTGCAGAAAAGGGGTCAATTCGATGGGTTTGCAATCGGCGGGCTTGTTCCAAAACGTTCTGAGTTCCAGCAGATAGTCGATACCATCTGGGCTGTCCGGAAACGAATAGGTGATGCGCCACTCCATGTATTTGGGTTAGGAGGTCCATCCTACATCCCGCTTCTGGTCTACCTCGGTGTTGATACCTTCGATTCTTCATCATACTTAAGGGCTGGTTCGAAGAGAGTATATTTTGTTCCAGGGCAGGGATCGGTAGATTTTAAGGACATTGGTAAATGCACCTGGCTGCCCTGTGTTTGCCCGGTTTGTAGCACATATCCTTGTAATGAGGTACGTGAGGACCGTCGGTTGATTGCGTTGCATAATCTGTGGATGATCGCTTATGAGATACGTAAGTTGAAGATCGCGATTCACGAAAACTCGTTAGAACCGTATCTTGAACAGAGGTTGAAACCAAATCCCCTAATTTACGGGGCATATCGCTACGCGAAAGGAAAAATCCGAGGTTTTACATGAGAGCAAGTATGAGGCCGATAACCTTAGGAAGGGTTATCGAAACAGTGTATTTGAGTGAATTACAGGGTGACCTTGATAGCTCGTTACTTCAAGAGAAATATGGAGTGTCGCACCGCCGGGCAAAAGAGATCCTGGATGAAGTTGTCCGTATGGGTTTACTTCAGGAGGTGACCGACCGATTTCAAGCAACGTCGCTTGGGAAAGAGCTGCTCATAGCCGTACGAAAAGGAGCATGGGAACAGGTACATCAGGTTTTACTGAAGTATACCTTCTACTCCGACTTCTACAAAACACTCATTCGATATGGCCCGATCGAACCTGAACAGTTGCTGCCCCACCTGAAGGAGACCCCCTCCTCGTTCAACCAGGCATCACTGTCCGTTTTATGCGACTGGGTTGAGCGGGTCGGTTCGGCCCAGAGAAATGTGTTCACCAACGTCTACTATCCTGTATACGCGATGACTGCACCCATGCTTCCCGAGTTCCTCAGTGTTTACGGTGAGTTGAATACGAGGGCAGGGCTCTCACTTCGCCAGAGATATGTCGAAATTCCGAAGATCCGTGAGTTAGTGTGTGAACGGCTAAAAATTCGGAGACGTGACTTCGATGAAGAATTTCTTAGACTTTACAGGAACAATATCGGAATAATTGAGCTCAGCGGAGCACCAATAACTACGCATGCCAAGGCTACATCAAAGCACATAAAATCACTCATTTTCACAGAGATGCCCGATGAAATGACCATGAAATTGACATCTGAGCGTTTTTTAAATGGGATCGTGTGCGACTCAAAACAGTATTATTTCGTTGCGGTCCACGGAGGTGATATCGTTGAGTGAACCGCTGTTTCAGCCCCGAGAGAGGAACTACAGCCGATTCGGACTTCGGGCGAATCCGTTTCCATATGCAGGAGTTCCCGAAGATGCACCGAAGATCTATGTAGGGCAGGATGAGGTGCTTTTGACTATCAACTCTGTTCTTTCAACCACTATCCTGACAGGCCGTGCAAATCATCTCATCCTAACCGGCGCCTATGGAAATGGGAAGAGCCACACACTCAAATACATCCATTCACAAATCTCTGCTCAATCTACCGTATACGAGACACGGCCCTGTATCGGATACGTTGCACAACCAGGCGAGACCTTCTTGGATATATATCGGGACTTTGTCTATGATCTGGGTTCGGACTTTATCCAAAGGCGAGCGCAGGAGTATATCGGAAAAGTCGCAGTAGATCTTGTTGAGCAGGGCGTCATTGAAGGACCCATCGATCCCGATGACGCTTGGAAGAGTATCGACAACGGCAGCATTCTTCTCTCCGAAGTAGTTCCGCATGCCTTTACACGCCTTTCAAAGCATGTTCTATTTCCGGATTTCGCCCGTGCATTCATCAATATGGCATATGAAGAGAATTCGCTGACATCCTGGGAATGGTTAAGTGGAGAGCCAATTGAGTATACGCGAAGACGAGAGATGAGTCTGACGTCGAATATTGATAAACGGCATGCACCACGGGCATTTATTGCGCTGAAAAGGTCTCTTGAACTCCTCGGCTATGCGCCCGTGATAATGCTGGTTGATGAGTTTGAGCATATCGAGAACCTTCAGGCACGAACTAAGCAGGACGTCCTAAATTCGTTTAGGCACCTGATTGACATGAATCCAACAAACTTCTCTCTGATTATTGCGTGTGCGCCCGAGGTTTGGGAGAAGATGGTGTCAGAATACCATGCGTTTTCAGAACGTATTGGAAAAGAGGTCAACCTCAAGCCACTCACTACAGAAACTGTCAAGACGCTCATCGTAGCATACCTCAATCGTGAACGAACTATGCCAGCAAAGACATTCGAACCGTTTACAGACGAGTCGATCGAGCAGATCTTCAGAATTGGGAACGGGAATACACGCCGTATAATCACATTATGCAGCCAAGCAATGGATCTTTTCGCCGATTTGGATTGCGAGGTAATTGATGCTACAGTGCTTCAGAGAGTTATGCGTTGACCTGGGCATTAGAGACGATCATTTCTTTTTACATGCTCCCACAAGAAAATAGCCATCTATGACTCATAGATAACGATTCAAGGTTTTTATCACTTCATCCCGAACTGCTTTCGATCGGTCATCGCACAACTGCTGTAGCACAGGAATTGCCTGAGTATACTCTAATTTCACCAATGCACGTACTGCCTCGACTCGAACAACTGACGTAGAATTGTGTAAGAGATTGATCAGCACAGGTCCTGCTGTGGTGTCACCTATTTCTCCAAGTGCTATGGTCGCATATCTCTGAATCTCGCCTTTCGGTTCGAGCAAGCACTGAATCAGCGGTGGTACTGCCAGTGGGTTTCGTATCTTCCCAAGAGCCTTTATTACCGCAATACGATTTTCAAGTCGCTTTTGGTTGAGGACTTCAAGCAAAAAGGGCACCGCCTCATCCGATCCGATAGAACCAAGGGCGCGGATGACATCCACCGACAGGATGACACCAACTTGTCCATACGCGGCGATAAGCGGCCCAACGGCTCGATCATCCTCCAGGAGTGCAAGGACTTTAATCGCTTCTTTTTGGGTATTCGTGTTCATTGAGGTAGTGAGGCAGTAGATAGCAAGATCGAAGACACCCGGGCTGTCGAGATGGTTCTTCAAACTCCTGAGTGCATTCTGTATTTCTGTTGTTTTTGCTGTCTGTGACATAATGATGGTGTAGAACTCTGCGATAGTTCCATCCACCGGACACTTTGAGGCATCCCAACTTATTGTGGTTGCTTTCTCTTGTTCTCGGGTGCTCGATTGAACTGTTTCTTTAGAGAGATTTGGTGATTCGCTGATCGGTACATCCATATCTAGAATTGACATAGGAGCGGTCTCACGCACCGGAATAAACAATGAACAAAAGAAATCCTCAGAGATTTTGAGCAACTCTGCGTGCTCCGACATGCGGCTACTGTATTTGCAAAAACGTGTGAGATCCGATAGTGCAATCACAGTATTATGCACATCAGTGAAATCAAAAAACCCTTCACTGAATATCTGCCGAAACTTTTCAATATCTTCATCGATCTTCTTCCGGGTAAAACGGTGAACAAGAAGGGTTTCTTCTTCGAAGAGTTTATTTCGAATCTTTTCGTATACCCCCCTATCCTTCGGAATCAATAGCGGGCCAAGTGCAGAAAGTATACAATCAGCATCTTGTTTATCGATGAATCGATCAACTTTTTCCTGACGAATGTTCCAGCAGTCAGCAACAGTTTCTCGAAAGGCATCCAATCCTTCAGTATACGGAAGAAACTGCAGTTGATCTGCATGTTGCGTGAGAAGGGAATCAAAATGCAAAAGGCTCAATCCAAGCGTGATGTCAAATATCCGTGCTTCGATAGGAATGGGTAAAAGCGCATACTGGACATTGCGACCCTTGCCATTTCGTTTGACAGATCCCACTCTACGCGGTACGAACCCTTCGGCAATAAACACAGGATCTCGTAGAGCGATCATGAGCGGTTCACGGATATCTTCTTTCGCGAGACCATACCGTCTTGAGAGTTCGTCGATTGTCCACGAGGATGTCTTTAAATCATCAATAAGCAACTCATAGATTGGTTTATCCAATACACGATAACTTTCGATCTCGCTTACTTGCTCGGGTACGACGAGCCGATTGTTTGACACTAACTGTCGATTATATGCCAGTTTCCGCAAATCTTGCGTGCCTTTGATCATCAGTTTGAAGTGCCCCCAGATTGGACGGTCTTCTGCGACGATATGATATCCCGAAGTATCCTACTCTGAGAGAGTGTGTTCGGCTCACCGATCAGGATGAGGTGCCCTCGTGCTGCTGTGAGCAGCGTATAGAGTACTTTTGGATCTGTCAGCGGCCACCGAAGAACCCTTTCGGCGTTTGCACTGACGAAACTGACAATGACAGTCGTATATGAATGCCCGCTTACTTGATGAGGCAGCCACACAGGAACATCTGTTATCCCGTGCTCAACAAGCAATAACCGAATCAATGAAGCCTGACTGATGTAGGGTGTGAGTACTGCACAGGATTCCCGATCTTGGAGAGCAGAGACGACATCTACAACTCGCTCTGCCTCTGCCTGATTCACGAACATAAGATCCTGAAGCCCTTCAAGGAAATGGGCCGGGATCGTGACAGATACCATTACGTTCTCATTTATCCCAACTGCAGGGCCGATCGGTTCTGACCGTTTGACGGTTAGCGTTCCCGATTTGGCCGGAACTGCTGACCCAACTGGATAATCACGGATCTGTTTTCCAGATAGCTGGTTGATGGCAATTTCAAGGTGATTGAGATCGATCTCTGTTTTGGGTTCTAGCGAAAGCAGATATTCCGTTGTTACGGGTTTCATGGCAATCGTATACTGCGCATAGATCTCTGAACCGCTATCTTCATGGCCGTGGACGGCCATGAAACAAACAGCCCCGCCATCTGCATCAGCATCGACACGAGTTCTGGCTTGCCGCAACGCTTCTGTAATCTGACCCGGGAGGTAGGGGAAGTGCTCTGAGAAAACGGCATACTCTCTCGACTCAAAGAAAGCATCGAATCGGATCAGTTTTTCAAGCGTGCTGACACCAAGTCCTGCATTGCGTGCTTCCAGACTCTTTAATGGAAATGTGACACGGTTCGCATCACCGATGAGGATACTCTGCTCTGCAAATGACTGAATGTAGTGGTTAAGTGGTTCAAAGAGTTGTTCGGCACCATCTGCAAGGACAAAGTCAAAGTAGCGCCTCTTATCCGGGTCTCTCAGTAACTCGAAAACCCGTGATTGAAGCAGGAAGTTGCGATCGGTAAGAATAATCGGCGAGAGATGAATTCGTTCTTCTATCTCTTCAACGGTTTGCTGATTGCCGATCTCCCACGGCCTGGGTTCTTCTGTAAAACCTGCTTCTTTGTTAATGACCAGGCTAAGGTGCCGTTTCCTGAAATTCTGGACAAACTCCTCTACCTCCCGCGAGTTTCTTAGAATGACAAGAATACGCTTCCCTGTTTGTAGGGATGCAACGAGATCGACGGCGCATGCAACTTCTGACAGATGAGCAGGCATCTGAATGGCAATAACCTGTGCTCTTTCTAAAGCGGCAATTACCCTCTCTTTATCATAGCGGGGAACATGGTGTTCGGGGAGAAGACTACCCTTCTGATAGGAGAGTTTTACCACATTTTGGGAGCGTTGAATGAAATCAATGACACCGAGGAGTCTTCGGAAGATGGCGATCTCCGCGTAATCCTTGACCAGCGTATAGCGCTCTGAGTTCAGGAATTCATCGGGGAGAGAGGCCAGGGTAGCAAGCTCGATCGTTGTCAGGCCTATGGCATGCACCACTACGCGGTATGAATAGACCCCATCTGTAGTCCGCAGCAAGGCATAATCTCCAGGAGAAACATCGAGATGTGGAAGTGCTGAAGCAGAATTCAGATGCAATATGCCTTTTTCATATCGACTTAACCTGAGATCCCCCGCTTGTTGTCCAGCCAAGACAAGCTGTTCTTCAGGGAGCACCCTCAGGAGTGAGCCATAAGCAGAGAGGAGCGAATGCTCGGCCGTTATTGCACTCCGGAGCTTGTTGTAGTGGTCGATCTCGTTGACATCAAAGTACATCAGTTTGGTCGGACATGCATCCACGAGTAGACATCTGCTGGATACAGTACCAGTTTCGTCCGACTCATAGCAGTCCCAGAACCGCTCAGTTTGGCAGTAATACTGACATGGAGGAAGATTCTTTGAGAGTGCATGGCCCGGGGGACGTTGGTGGGGGCATTCGCTACACCACTTGCTGTGTGTGGTCGGTAGTTGCATCCCTTCACGAAGCAGGAGGACTTTGTTCCGTGCTTTTATGATCTGGTCAATATCCGAGTCGCTCAGCGTTATTTCGTGTAGATGGCAGGGATCTCCATCCTGTTCATCAAACGGGGTGGGTTGCGTGTAGAGGAGGAATCCCGTGCGATTTCCCGAATCGAGATACGATGCAAAGAGGTACACCAAGAGTTGCATCGTATGTTCTGGACGAACATTCCACGATGTCTTCATTTCAACAGGGCAGCTGTCAACAAGGAGATCGGCAATCCCACCAAGACCGTATGCATTGTTAACCTGCACTTCACTCCGGACTTTTTTCCCGGAAGTAAAGGAGGATAGCTCATCACGGTATAGGGTCGTAGCTAGATGATGAAAGACATCTTTTTTAATGGATTCTAGGGAGACGCCTGCAATAAGGTGTAGTGCTGCATCCAACCGGAACTCCGTCTGGATCGCATCATCAATTCTTTCCCGTAATACATGTTCTCGTTCTGCCTGGGATTGATTACTGAGTAAACAGTATGTTCCATCACAAAGCATGGCAGCGAGAATATGATGGACGAGATTGCCACGAGTGATATACTTGTTAGGATATTTCAGGATGCTGCGCTTGACATTTTTAACGTAATCGAGATAGTACTTCCTCGGGCACGTCTGGACACTGATGATCTCCCTTGGCCCGACCGGAACGGACGGTGCAGGAAGGAGTATTCGCTCAACGTTAATCCAGGTTGTCTGCCCCTGCTGGATGACATATCCTTCGAAGAAAACTTCTTTACCCGGAACAAATAAGCGTTTGAAGGCTCTCTCTTCTGGATCCTGACTATCGAAGAGAGCCCAGAGCATCGGTGAAGTTGAAGTGTAGGGAATCCATTCGGGAACTATCCGCCAGACAGTAATCTTTACTTGAGTTTCCGATGGAGATTCGAGATCAAGAACATACTTCGGGCCACCCCTGGTAGGCGAATAATAGGGTCCAGATGCAAGTGTAGCGGTGCTCTGAATAAAATGTTTGTTATATCTTGCCGGATCTGCATACAGATCAGCAGAGTCAACGTACGCGCTCATATCACCGAGCCTCCAAAAGCCGTGCTAAGAGGCGTTTATTGATTAAGGTGGATTCGAACAGGTCTTGTCCATAGGCGGATGAGATCTCAATACACTCTGGACATCCGTTGATGCATGAAGGCATCATCTCCTCAATCCGGACGACTAATTCACTGAGGTCTCCTTTCTTTCGGGTACGATATTTCTCAAAAGTTGCAGTTGCCCGAGGGTCATAGAACATATCACCGGAACAGTAGAGTAGAAGATCGACAGTCGTCGGTGTTCGATGGAGTTTTTTAAGAATATCGGTGTACCCTCGAATCAGCTCAGAGTAGAAGGCTGCAATGCCCTCTGATGGCACCAGCCTTTTTATATCGATTTTACAGAATGCAAGAAGATCCTCTCTCTTCTTTGCATGCAGATTAAACTCATATTGTCTCTCGAATTTTTCTAGCGCCAGACGGAGGATAGTATCCTGATCAGATTCCAAACCACTAAATCCTGCAACAAGGAACTCGGGATCATATACCCGGAAGAGATCGTGTATGATTGATTCTGTGGTATTGACATCGCACAGCAGACTCTGTTCCAATGTTTTTCGGACGTCAAAAAGTTCAGGGGAAATACCCTGAAACTTCCGGAAGAGTTCTTTTGCAATTCCTGATCCTCCTTGGTAGCGATCATAGGCATAGAAGGTCATGGTTTCTCCGTCAGACTGGTACCAGTACGTCAACCCATCTCCTGCAGATCCAAAGAACTGTTGGAGCCAGACTGTGACAGCTTCCTTCAGCGTTGTACAGAGGACTCGTCTGCAGAAAGTCTCCAGTTCATTGATGTCAAATATGCAGTTGAAGATCTCTCCAAACAGAGCGCGGTTCTCAGTTATAAGATTGATTAAATCCTCTCTTCGAGCCGGATCGTACCCTGCTAACCGCAGTCGGGTCTCGTTACTGCTGGGAATCAGTTCCTGCAGGAGCAATTCAATATCAGGCGTCTCTTGCTCGAAAAACTCTTTGAGGTTTTCTGCCCGCCCTGTTTGGCGTACCCAGTAGTCAAGGGCGACCAAGAGTTGATAAAGTCCATCAATGTCGTAGGTGCTGTCAAGAGGGGCCTGCTGGTATAGGACTGATTCATACAGTTGTAAGAGGATATACTGCATTCTGAGATCGTTCTGCAGGATTCCGTCTTCCTGCAGGATCTCTGGTATCCTCTCAAAGAGGTGTTTGAGAGAGAACTCGAAGACAGTGGCCTGTGAGAGGTGCTCGGTTCCAAGAAGCGCGTAGGTATCATCATCGTCGTGGTAAAACCGTACCAACCGAGTAAGGGTATTTGTGGCTTTTCCAAAAAGATGGATACAGTTTGCATAGTAACAACGTGCAAGGACAAACTTCTCCAGATAGCCGATAGTCTTTATTAGACTCTCTCCGGGGAACTCGATCACGTGTTCCGCAGGTTCCCCATAAAGCATGACATTTGTATAGAGCGGTGTTGAGAGTGGGTCTCGCGCAATCTCGATGGCATTTCCAGTGTTAGCATGCCTAAGCAGGTGCTGCTCTTCATCCCAGTAGTACTTAGCATGTTCCGGGACTTTTTCAACTTTGACCTGATCGGGGAAGTAAATCGTTGCTTGTTGAACCGGGATATTGAGCGGTGAGAATGTCTCTGATTCTGCATAGATCTGACTGAGTGGTACTGACTTTTCGAATCGAAATGTGGGGTGAATATTTGCACATTCCAAGTGCTTTTCGCTCGGCGCCCAGACAGCTCTGTAGTGGTGAAATCCCCAGCGTTTTTTATAGCCACCTGGCAGGAAGTTTGCAAGAATAAATTCTTTCGTTTCAGAACCTTCGTTTTTCACCCGACCGCCGGACACATCGTGGATCTCAATGTTCCCTCCGACGTAGATTGGGATGAATGTTCCTGGGACATAATATGGTTTAACAACACACGGATCAACTGCGAAGAGATTTGGAGGGTGAAAGTAAGGATATGCATAAGATCTTGCCTGTAACGCTTTCCAATAGGTCAGGGCGCCCATTGTCCGTTCTAGATTACGTTTTCGTTCCATATCAGTTCCCCTCAAGATAGTATGCGATCCGGTTCAATCGGTCGACAATCTCATCGACCGTCGTTTTGTTCTTGAGGTACCTGGCCGTACAATAGTACTTGCTTGTGGGATCTTCCACTCTCAACGGTTCAGAGCAAGAGGCAAAGTATTGCTTGACCCTGTGGAGCTCCCGTTTCGCCACATCATACCGAAGGTTGAATGTCTGACAGATATCTGTTAATAGGTTCTCTTCAGTCTGCTCAATGAGGCTGAGGGTCTCCTCCGTATCTACCTGATAGTAGACCTGTTCGAGAACTTCGGTCGCATAACGGGTGCTGATATAGTCGTAGATAAATGACGTAAGATGCATCGCTTTGATATACCGATTCTCCGGGTCAAGGGGGATCTCAAGTTTGCTGTCGTGGGGATTGGTGAGGAACGAGGTGTGGTGAAAATAAAAATTATCTACCGGACGTGATCCAAGCACCACAACCGCGATAGGCATGTCGGCCGGTGATCGCCCGCCCCGACCAATGCGTTGGATGAACCCCGGAATGTTCATCGGAGCCATGTACTGGAATGTTCCAATAATACCCGGGTGATCGAAACCAACCTCAAGGGCGGATGTCGTGATCATCATGTCCCATTCTTCTGAGTCAGGTTGCCTGCCCGCACAGTCCTGTGTTGTGCCGGATTTGTGAATCTGGATGTTCATCGGCCTATCATCGGTTTCCTGCATGACCCACCAGCACTCCCCATCGAGGTACGTCTGGCATCGGTTAATGTAAGGGTTCGGAGGCAGAGATCTGCATTCGACATGCGGGCACTGATTATTTCGGGACGTTTCCAGACGTGCATCAGGTGTTCTTAACTGATAAAGACCCCGATTCCGTTCGGCATCACATAACTTTTCCCCGAGTCGTTTTATGATATCGATGGAGTCAACGAATCCAATGATCCGGTTTTTCTCACTTGTTTTCAGCATGGTGTGGAAGAAACAGAAGGCAGTCTGAATCATCGCCGAGAGGTTTGTGGCAATGGTATAGTTTGTCTGTTCTTCCTGGCTTGCCTCCGGACTGAGCAATATCTTCCGCGGATGTGTTGCTTTTACAAATACGATATACTCTCGACCCATTTCTTCTAATTCAACTTCATTCGGACAGATAACTTTTGCATCCTCAGTCGAGAAGAGGTTACAACAGAACTCCTTGGGTTTACCGACCGTGGCACTCGAGGCAATGAATATCGGTTCAGAACCCCCTGAATGGCGGATCTTGTGGCGAAGCCGGCGAACAATGTTTGCGACATGCATTCCAGATTGATTCGTATAGATATGGGCTTCATCAAAGACGATATATTTCGGAAGTATCTGCTTATTCCAGATATTCAACTTCCCCTCACGGTCCATTAAACGGCGATGGAGTGAATCAGGAGTGGTTATGATGATATCGGCTGTAGCAGTTTTTTTCACCACAAAATTAACCGTGTGTGTTGCATCATCACAGCATACAAACCCATTTGGACTGGCCTGCAATGATCCACTACACCCTTGGTACGGGCATTTTAGGGGAAGGTCTTCGGTCTTACCATGATGAATACCTATACGGATTGGGTTCCGAAGGGTAGCGTTGACAGCATACACGTATTCAATAAGTCTTTGCAATTGATCATTGCAGAGATCGATGCGTGGATAGACAAGGATTGCTTTGGTGCCGCGCTTCTCCTGTGTCAGCAATGCATACAGCAGAATTGGGAAAAGAAAAGCTTCTGTTTTTCCTGAACCAGTACTTGACTGAATGATGTAGGAGAGAGTTTCCGATGAAAAATCCTTAGATATTGCTGCTTGGAATAATTCCTGAAATCCTCTGAGCTGAAAGGATGAAAGATTTATCTCCTTATGTTTTTTGCCGAACCGATTCTCAACCATCGATTGGAACAAAATGAGTGAGTCTCTCGAATTTTTCTGTAAGAACGGACGAATATTTTCGTCTATCTGGACGGCATTCTTTACTGCCGAAAGAGTTCGGATTGCCTGTATCAGAGGGATGTCCCTTCGTGGCCGAAGGCGACTTTTTACCTCTAACTTAACCATGTGCGCCAAACCGGGACTTGCTGTATAGTCCTCGTCAAACCTCTGCTTTAGATACGACAAGTAGCGAACCAGTTCTGCAATTCTGCTCCTCACTCGCTGCCTATCATAGATGTATAAGAGATACTGCTCATCGACAAGTTCCTGGACGCAGGTGGCAATGATCCAGATCACCATCTCAGGTGAGGGGGTTGTCGGCGAGCCCTTCATACCGATAAAAAGTGAGGTGATTAACGACCCGTGATTTTTGATGAGGTGGTTAATGATATCCTTAAGACTGACAAAGCAATCATAGTCTCCCCGATTGATATCATCTGTATTTCTGTCCTCGACATATTTGACAATCTGATACTTTACTGCCTCCCTGTTGCTCTTCGCTGCCTCTGGTGTGCAGGGATGGGTCCATAACTTCTGGAGATCTTCGATACTTGCGAAGTCCACGACCGCTCGCCTCAGTGGTTCTTCTTTATTCGAATCTCAATGGCTTCAATATCTCCACGGATATAGAGGCTCTGGAGAAATTTGAACGCTTTATCTACCGTGTAACTCTCAAGAATTGTATCCAGTGTTACAGTACCCTGGGCAGAAAACTTCTCCACAAACTCCTCTTCAGGTGTTTTCACCGGCTGTTCTCGTTTCTTAAGAGCATCCTGGAACTGTGAAACCTTCATTTCTGTCGTGGCAAAGTCCCACTCCCGAAGTGCCTCTTCCGCTTCATCAAGGTACAGAAGGGTTTGTGATTCTTCGGGCACTGACGCTCTCTGTGCTTCAATCATTTGTTCGTAATTCTGGTAACTGGTCTTCTGCTTTACCAGATTTCCTTTCAGTGTGACCAGTCCGGTATGAATCGACTCAATAATTCGGAGAGCATCTGCATATTTTCCGTCGTTGAAGAGCGGTAAGTATTCGTGAGATTGCTTATTATTAAGATCAGCATAACTCTCCAGATATTTGGGATTGCTATATCCAAGTTCCTCAAGATCCGCCAAGAGTTCTCCTATTGCATTTTTCAGATCTTCCACCTGTTTTGCATATGAGATACAGGGCTCCTTGCTTGTCTCCCTTTCACGGATCTCTCGTGTATTGATCTTAATGACTTTATCGAGTTGGCTCAGATAAACAGTGAGAGCACTGAAGTTTCCTTCCTTCAGCTTCTCCGATGCCTGGGCGTAGAGATCATCAATATTGGCCTGCCACTCTGCGTGTTCGTTATCGGTGATGATCCCACGCTCAAATGCCCCACGAATTCTCTCTTTGGTGAGATCCATTTGCTCTTTATAGTTCGACAGAGTGGATGCATAGGACGTCCGCGTACTCTTGATCTCCTCGCTCACTGCGTTTTGGACACTCCCGATGTCATCCAGAATGTTCTTTGCTCTGATGATATGATCGCTGCCGGGTTCAGGTTCAACAGTGAGCGGATCGAGCCGTCCTTCCAGAGTATCGACCTTTCGCTCGTAATCGCTTATTGCGATATTCAATCTCTCAGCATCGGTTAGAAGCGATTTCAATCCGCGTAGCGCATCTTCACACTGTGTGACAAGCACATCGAGTTTTTGGGAGTGGTTAAGAAGTCGGTACACGACGGAGGCACCTTCTTTGGCACCGGTGATCATCTCGAGTCTGACCAGCAGATCGATATACCAGTTGAGAAGTCGGATTTCCTCTCCCGGAGAGCATTGCAATGTATACTGGCTCTCAAGATACTCCTTGATCTCTTCGAGAGTGGCACCTTTCTCCTGGTAAATGAATCCATAGATCAGTTTCCAGATGGGATCCTGATCTAGCGATGCAATTTGCCATCGGGTCCCATCCTTCTTAACAAAATGTTGCTTTAAAAGACCATTCAGGGTTTCAGAGTCCAAGTATGGTGCGTTGCATTCGTTCTTCAGCTCTTTCAGGGAGTAGGTCTTGGTCTGATCTTCAGCCAGCTTTTCGATAACTCGCCTGACACTCGGATCGTCGGGGAAAGGAATTACCTTTGTTAACACGAGCTGCTCCATCTCGCTTGCTATCCCGATGGAAGAGAGGAGGCCTGACGTATCGATATTATCCGTTGTCTCCACATCCGGATTGCCAAGCAGCTTAATCTTCTCCATCAACTGCCCATCAGGGATTGGAAGTTTTTTGAACTCGATGGTTCGGAGACTCTCTAAGAAAACACTTTTACCTGCTTCTTTGAGGTCTCGGCGGAATCCCTGATAAACAGGGTCAAGTTCAATCTTTGAGGAATCGTACAGGACAACACCGAAATTTGCTTGTTTTGATTCTATAAGTTTAATAAGGCCTCGATAGAGATATTCTGGGAATTCAGATCCTTTAAATGCAGTCAGTGCAAGACTGAATGGGATTGGTGAATTCCCAACTCTGCAGTTTCCGATAATTACCAATTTATCATCAAAAAGATGTTTTGACTTATACTCGGCATTCATCTCCTTCTGCAGTACCTTCCAGAGACCTCTCGTTAATTGATCCTGATACCGCTCAGGATTTGTCATTAAATCAATTGACTCGTTATACAGGATCTGCTCTGTTTCAGAGTCATGTCGCTTACCTTTGAATATCTCGGCAATGACTTCTTGGTTGATTATATAGAAGATTTCCCCATCTTTGTTTGTTTTTCGTTCGAGAATACGGATCCCGTGAATTGGCTTTGTAAGTTCTTCAGCAAACGCCGGGTTTGTAAAATCATCTTCTGTGACACTTTTCCCTTCCCCGATGAGAACTCCCATCAGAGCTGTAAAGTCCGCTTCGAGCGCTTCATTCTCTGCCGCGAGGTTCTGTTGAATTGACTCAATACGGTTCCAATCAAGCACAATATTCTTGTTAAAGAACGATTCATGCTTTGCAAGAACCTGGATGATTCTGTTGCCGTTAATCTCTTTTGTTCCACTCTTTAACGTTTGGGTAAGTGCTTTATTGAATATTGCCAGTATTTCACGCGGATTTCCACCGACATTTCTTGTGACAACGGAGATGACCTCTTGTTTGATTGGATAGAGTGAATCGCTTGGAACGATGCGGGCACTGTTCAGGCGATCGAGTATCATCGAGGCAGCGTCTCTTTCTCGTAGGTTGCCGAGTCGGATAGGCTCTTCTGCAGAGAATCGCTGCCAGAAGGCATCGCCAAGTTTTCGATCGCTGCTCTGCGAAGGATCAACAGTCGATATCTTGCTCACAGCTTCCCGCGAGAATCCCATGATAATGTGGAGCGGGGTACCATGCAAGTTATTAATAAGATGAATCAGGCTCTGGACAAAGTATTGAACCTGATCGTTATCCTTCCATTGAACAATGTCCTCAGCTTCGTCAATGAGTAGAAATATTCCACGAACATTGTTGATCTTGGCATCTGCCATGATTCGATTGAGGTTGGCGATGATATTCTCGCGGAGTTTCTCTGGTGCATAGGTGGGTTCCACGCTCTGACCTGGTTCCACATCGGGAAGTCTTTCAAGCGTATCGCGTATTGCAGGAGTATTCTGTTTCAGCGCCTCGATGATATTTTCGTAAAATTTGCGAAAACTGACTCCTAGACTACCTAGGTATATTGCTGTGACATCACTACCATGTTTGCCACTGGTAATCTCATCGCGAAGTTTGATGAGGTGATGCGTTTTTCCGGTGCCGTACTCTCCCATAACGAGGATCCGCTTCTGGCGATCCGATCTTACGGCAGATCGTACAAATTCTCCTAAACGTTCGAGCTGATCTTTCCGACCATACAGTCCATACCCGACTGCTGAGTGTTCATCGAAAATGATCGTCTCAAAGGGGTTCCGAATCAACCCAAGGTCTTCGTATGAAGTTTCAAGCATACAGATTCAGCCTCCGTGCAATATCCATGTCCATAGAGTACTTCTCGTAACTCCCCGTCACAATTAACTCGGGAAGGAGCAGCCGTACCGCTGAAAAGTTGTTGTCAAAGCCTTCATAGCCTATCGCGTATTTTAAATCAAAGAGATCTCTCATGTCACCAGAGCTCACGGTTCCGTCAACCGGGTTTGCATTCGCTTGATACTCTTCCAGAAGGAGCTGTGCGAACAGAAGGGGGTGGATATATGTGATTGAATAGTAATTGTCCTGCAGTTCGATCAGCCCTAAACGAAGCAGAGTTTGCAGGGCAAAGTCAATTGTCGCCTGGTTGAAGGTATGTCCGTATACCTGTTTCTTGAGATACTCGGTTCCGACCTCTGCCCGACGGGCTTTTCCTTTCTTGAAGATGAATCCCAACATGTCTCGGATTTCAGGGGAAAAGTAGAGATTATTGGTTTGCAGCATGGTATAGGCCATCTGGAGGTCGCCCCTGACTTTTACGGCATAGAGATCTTTGCCCGAGTAGAGATTGATCCCGGGGCTCTGTATCGCGGAGGTGAGGGTGAGTACGCTATCATCCCCCTCAACAAATCCAAGAATTTCACGGATGTAATAGAGGACGTCAGTCGTTGCCCCGTCCCTGGATTTGACCTGCGCGTCCTTGTCAGGATTGGTGAAGTTCACAAGGTGGTCAAACAGTTTTTGCTTCGCAACGGGGCCGTTCTTCCCGATGAACTCAATTGCAATAAGCATCTGCCGAGGATTTGCAGTCAACCTTCTCAATTCCACTCCTCTATTTCGCTGATAGATGCGTATAAGTCAAGAACTTGTAAATATCTTTTGGATTACCTATCAGCAATGTACAGCGCTCAATTATGGGAGGAAATACAGTTTCACCCCGCGTTGCTCTATTTTATCTGGAAGCACTACATATAATGAAAGAAGATGAGATACTTCATCCCAGAATGGGACGATCGAGTTGACCCAGGGTTTGACTTTATCCGGGATCAGCACTCCCAGGCTCACAAAGAGGATGCACTCAGTAACGATACGTATATGTGGGATATCTTTGGCATTGAGAACGTTCCGTTTGACGGCCTCCTCGTCTCAATTGCGACCATACAGGAAAAGAAATCGAAATACACTAAAATATTAGAGAATGGGATCCACCGCTTTTTCAGGCTTCCTCAGAGCACTGAAATTATGGCAGATTGTGGGGCATTTTCCTATATCGATGAGCCAGTACCCCTCTACTCAACTTCTGAGGCCCTCCAGTTATATAGCGATCTCGGGTTCAACTATGGAGTGAGCGTTGACCACCTTGTTGTTCCAATGTACCGAGATCAGAGCACAGAGCGGATGCGAATAACGTACAATAATGGTTTAGCAGCGTTTGAAGAATGGCTGAAAAAATATCGCAATGATTTTCAACTGATCGTCGCAGTTCAGGGAGAGACAGTCTCCGACTATCTGACAATGTACAACGACTTCATCCAGCATGGCATTACCCATCTTGCTTTTGGGGGACTCGTTCGCTCACCTACAGAGTTCCTCATTGACTTGCTGGATGCATTGATCGACGAGATCAGAGGCGCAAAAATCCGCCCAGAATATCTTCACTTCTTTGGACTGGCTCGGTGTGATCTCTTCTCCAGATTCCAGCAACTTGAAGAATTTGGGATTCAAGTGGCATTTGACTCGGCATCATATCTGCGGAAGGCCTGGCTTTCATCGGCGAGCACCCAGCTCAACTACATCACCCCGGATTGGAGAGGATACTCTGCAATCAGGATCCCAGAGAAACTGAAGGGAAAGAAGAAAGACCTTGTCCAGCAATCCATGCTCGATACGATGGGACAGGAGTGTTTGCAAGCACTGCGGAGGTACGACCAGGGTTCGATCGGTATCGAGGATGTGCTCGAACCACTGACCCGCTTTAACTCCGCTATTCAGGAGAAGCCTCAGGTGCTTGGATACTATCAGCGAACTCTGGAAGATCAACCCTGGAAAACATGTCCATGCCCGATATGCAGAGAGCACGGAATTGAAGTAATTATCTTCCGGGGGAACAATCGCAACCGCCGTCGAGGCTTTCACAATACCTGGGCATTTTATCAGCTGCTTCAGGATCCATCACTATGGATGAACTGTATCAAGAAAAAGCGGCCGGATGACGTATTCCAGTATGTCGAGTCGCTGGACTTCCTGCAGAAGGGAGATAACGTTCTGGTGATAACCGGGTGCACGAAGAAGAAGCTTGACTCAGTCGGGAATGTGACTGCTCCTGCAAAGGAGATGTACCAGGGAATGATATTTCAGAAGGTACGAGAGTATGCCGAGAGTATGGGGTTTGATTATGCCATCATCTCTGCAAAGTACGGACTGCTTTTCCCGGATGACATGATTGGGGGGTATGAACAGGTTCTGCGATCCAGGGTTGATATCGAAAGTCTCCAGCCCGCAGTTGAGGACCGGCTCGGTGAGATTATCGAGCAGTATGATCAGATTGTGGTCATTGCCGGCATGACCTATCGGAGGGTGCTTGAAAATATCTGGGACGACAGGTTCGTATTCCTCAAGGCCCGCGGGATAGGGGACCTCTGCAGCAATGTTGCACGCTCGATTCCCTCGAGGGATCGTTCGCTAGACGAATATATTTCGTTGTCTTAGATGCACCTAGAACTTTCAGTTTGATTAAGAAAACTATGGTTTTTGATGCTCGTCCATTATGGATACCGTGGCTTATACGTAACTGAGGCACAATTCCACCGCAGATCACATCCATCACAGGTCTCGCGATCGGCGATCTCCTCTGCAGCCGGGGGCAGCCACCGGTCACACTCGCGGCACCGCTCGATGGCAGCGATGGTCTCTCCAAAATCCTCCATTGCTTCTTCAATGCAGGCTACCTCGACTGGATCAGTAAAGTCAATGGTGTAGAGTGCACGTGCCCTCTTCTCCACATCAGGGATGGCCTCTGACAGTTCATTCATGAAGTACAGTCGCCCGTACCGTGGGTACCTCCCTGTCTTCAGCCAGTAAAGGTTGGCATAGACGAGCATCTGGTAGCGATAGTTCTGGAGCTTCCGCATCTCCCGTTCCCTCTCTCTCGCAGAACCTTTTGAAGCGTTCAGCTTTCGCACTGGACTCCGTGCAGCCTTGTAATCCCAGATCTCAACGTTATCGAACCCTTCCAGAAGGATGGGGTCATTAGTATCCCCGCTCTTGAGAACGTCGACGACGCCTTCCAGGATGTGGTCCTCGAAGTGGTTCTGGAAGGTGTACTCGGTCTCAATGATCTTCGGGTAGAACTCCGGTCCCTCGATCCGGTTGAACTCCTTGATGATAAGGAACGCATGCTGGCTCTCCTGCTCGTTCATCGCCCGAATACCGATTGTGGCCAGGTTGTTCTTCACCCGGTCGAAGTATACCCGCACGTCGGCTTCTGTCGGGATCTCACCTACCTGTGACTCGTCAAAGATGCCCTGGTAGTGCATGTGGAGTTTTTTGACGACCTGGTGGACAATGAGACCGAACCAGAACTGGATATTATGCGCCGGTTTGTATCCGCGGTGATTATACATGCCATACTGGCGGGGGCAGATCCTGAATGACAGGATATCAGAGGTCACGCTGTAGGACCGTTTTACCTTCTGTTCTTCCTTGGACGCGACCGAGAGTTCCTTGAAATTTCTCCACGCCATGGTCACTTCAACTCCCGGGCAACCTGCTGCAGTGCATGCGGATCTCGGTGCAGGAATCCCATATGCGGCCCAATATGCTTTTCCGGCACCAGGTGGATGAGGGCATACTTCGCTCTTGAGTAGGCAACATAGTAGAGCCGGATGAGGTCCTGTTCTGCTCGCGCTTCGGGCGAAAAGAGCATCCCAGGGGGGTTTTCACGGAACGGCAGGAGAGCATCCTCCAACAGGACAGCGGTATCGGTCTTCGGATCCCTGTTGAGTCGGTAGACGAAGACAAAGTCAAACTCCAGCCCTTTCGACTGATGTATGGTCATGATCGGGAACTGATCTGGCGGAACAATCCCCTCGTCATGCTCGGGGTCACCGAGGCCATCGGAGGAGACTAGGCTGATGATCGAGTAGTAGAACGTATCCAGCCACTTCCGCGAGATCTCTCCTTTGCAGTCCTCTCTGGTACTCATAAAAAGGGAACCACGGTTAGTTCCGGGTTTGTTCGGCAGAGGAACTGAACAGTACGACTCAAAGACCTTCGTCAACTGGCCGAGTCGGTAGGACTGTTCGCCAGACTCTTCCATCCAGGATGCGAACGGCTCGTATGAAAGTATGCGCCACAGAATCTCCAGAGCCGTCGCCGGGACTTTGCCTTTTGGCGGGACCTGCCTGATTGCTCTGACGGACCTCTCCATGTATTCCTTTAACTTCGGATACTCCTCTGCCAGTTGATCAAAGGTTGCAACCCACTTCGGCACCTGCTTTTTGATGCTCGATCCGTATACCTTCGAGAACGCTCTGAACTCGGGGTCGACGACCCGGATGAATGCCCCGAGCGCTCCCATGATCTCCTCCTGTTCGAGGTAGGTCTTTGCCCGCGGGTTATACGGCTGGATCCCGACGTCTCGCAGGGCTGCAGCAAACGGTCCGGCCCACTGAGCTGTTTCACGTGTTGAGAGCATCAGAAGGACACACTGGCTTGGTTTCTCGATGAGGTGGTTCTCCAGCATACCCTTTATCAGCAGGGCAAACGATGCTGCGACATCTTCGGGCTCTTTCCCATAGATAGTGCATACCGACGGATACTTTGCAGAAAAACTCTTCCTTGCGACGACGTCCGGTTTCCCCTCGACCCGTGCGCAGGGCTGTCCCATAACGGCGAAAGACCGGATGTACCGGTTGTAGTAATCAACGATGTTGCCGTGGGATCGGTAGTTCGAGACGAGGAACTTTTTATCCTTCTCAGCGAGTCGGATTCCCCAATACCGTTCGCAGGCCAGATCGAAGGTGACAAGGCACTCGACGGTTCCGCCCCTGAACCGGTAGAGCGCCTGGTCGTCGTCGCCGACGACGCAGAGGTTTCTGGTCTTCGCGGCCATGGTAAAGTAGATCTTCTCCTGGATTGGGTTGGTGTCCTGATACTCGTCGACCATGACAAAGGCAACGCCGGGATGCATCTCGGTGCCGTCACCTTCGATGAATATCTTCCCCTGCGCCGATTCCAGGAACTCGACAAACTTCTTCTGAAGCGTCGCAAAGTCGCATCGGTGGTGGCGTTCCAGCTCCTGATGGTAGTCGGCGTACGCGTCCGCAAGGAGTGCCCAGTGACCACCAGCGGATCGTAACTTCCCTACATCAACGAGGTCTTCGGTCAAACGGTTGAAGACCTGGATGCCAGCTTTGGTCCGTGACGCTTTAGTGGGGTAGTTTTTATCCAGGAAACTGCTGTTCAGGTAGGGCCTCCCGAAGTGGTCGAAGAGGTAGGGGAGGTTCGCCCACAGATCCCGGTAGATCTGCTTCGTCTTCGTATCGCGGGCGACAGTTGCATGGTCATAGACGAAGAGGTACTGCTCAATCTCATCAAGGAGCCGGTAATTCTCGTAACCCTCGTACCGGTACTCCTGCATAATGTCTGCACAGAGGCTGTGCAGGGTGCCGATCCGCAGGCTGCTTAAGTCAATCTTCTTCTCAAGTCCAGGGTGTTCCGTAAAGACGTAGCCTGCGTACCGGAGGATCCGGTCACGGAGGTTCTTCGCACCCTTCTCGGTGAACGTGGTTATGATGACAGATTTCGGGTTGCACTCCTCGACAAAGATCTTCTTGACCGCAAGGATTGTGATCAGTTCGGTCTTTCCCGATCCCGGGCCGGCGACGACCTGGATCGGGCCGGGGCCGTGGTTGATCACATCAAGTTTCTCTTCATCAATTACAAACCCGAGTCGGTCTTCGATGATGTGCAGTAATTCGTCGGTGTCCATGGTTTCTAGAATTGCTTACTTATTCATTCTAAATTTACGAATATAGGCCCTACTCATCTCGTATCTTCGCCACCGTATCGGGGATACTCCCACGTCTCCCATAGTTATAGTTTACTACCTTATTCCATCTGTAGGAATCATTGCTACGTAACCATCTAAACCACTGGACCAACGTTTTTGCACCTTTGCTCTGATTACACCTGCGACAGCATGGTGTAGTTGTAACACCGCCCCTTGATCGCGGTTTAATATGATCGTCCTGCGTTTGCCACGTACTTCCACAATACGAACATGTGCCTCTACCCATCTGTGTCACCTAGATAAACTTAGTTAAAACAAGTAAACGAAATGCATGGTATAAATTATTTCCGATATATGAAAAAAGATAAATTGCATATTAACAAATTTTCGGAGTTTGTCGTCACTATCGCAGGATTGTACATGTAGAGATATACTCTTTTTACAGATGACATTATTGTCCTATTGTTCCAAAAGATGTTTATGAGAACGTATGAATCCCACTGTATGACCCACTGGATCGCCTCCTCCAACCGGGACAACAACAAGATCCTCGAAAAGAAGCACATCTGGGGAGTTCCAAAGCGGAACAAAACCCTCATGCACCGGGTCAAGCCCGGCGACACCATCCTCGTGTACGTCCGGCAGGAGAAAGATGGCGACACGATCCTCCCCTCAGCAATAACCGGCGCATACGAGGTTGTATCCGAGCCCTACGAAGACCATTCCCGCCTCTTCGTCACCCCGCCGCAGATGGGAGACGAGGTCTTCCCCTTCCGCATGAGGGTCAAGCCGGTCGCGGTCTTTGCCGAGCCGCTGGAGTTCAAGCCGCTGATCCCCGACCTCAAATTCATCACGAACAAGAAGATGTGGAGCGGCCACCTCCGGATAGCCATGCGCGAGATCCCCGAGGAGGACTGCCGGCTCATCCTCAAGCGGGCCGGGCAGGGGGCCTGACCGATGTCCGAGATCACCGGCGTCACCTTCCCAGTCCCCAAACCCTACATGAAACGCTTCTTTGCCAAAGGCAAGACCGTCTTCATCAAACCCGCCACTGTCTTCAAAGAACTCCGGAGCGGCATGAAACTCGTCTTCTACCAGTCCCGCGAGGACACCGGCTACGCCGGAGAGGCGACGATCAAACGGGTCGTCATCGGCGACGACCCCCTCGCGTTCTTCGAGACCTTCGGCGACGCGGTCTTCCTCACGAGAGAGGAGGTCAAAGCCTATGTCGAGAACCAGGAGCGATGGCAGGGGGTTCGGGTCAGGAAAGGCGAGGGCAAGAAGAAGAACTGGATGGCCCTCGAACTCGAGAATATCCGAAAATACGATACAGTGAAGAAGCCGGAGCGGTTCGTCCCGGTCGGGGGAAAGTACCTGCGAGAGTGAATCCATGGGCGACATCCGTATCTTTCGCATAGATGGGCCAGAAGCCTGCGAACTCAAGGGATCTTCTGTCGCACTCGAGAAATCCCTCCAGGTCTACATCGAGAAGAACCTGGAGCAGCTGCTCGGGATCACGTTCCTTGAGAGCGAATATTCCACCGGAAAGACGCACGGCGGTCGCATCGATACCCTGGGGATCGATGAGAACGGCTTTCCGGTCATCATCGAATACAAACGAGCCATCAATGAAAACGTCATCAACCAGGGCCTCTACTACCTGGACTGGCTCCTCGATCATAAAGGCGAGTTCGAGTTGATGGTTCTCAAGAAACTGGGTAAAGCCTACGAAGAGCGGTTGGACTGGAGCAACCCGCGGCTCTTGTGCATTGCCGGCGACTTTACGAAGTACGATGTTCATGCCGTCCAGCAGATCAACCGCAACGTCGAACTCATCCGTTACCGGAAGTTCGAAGACAATCTCCTGCTGTTAGAACTCGTGAACGCGACCGCTGCACAGAACGCCGCTACTGCCCTGAGTGCCACCACAAAATCCAGTGAGGGCACCGGGCTGAGACCGGCCCGCACTGCGCCGTCATTCTCCGAAAACCTTGAACGTTCGGATGTAGTCCTTCAGGACCGCGTCGAGGCGTTGAAGGCCTACATCGAGGCGCTCGGGGACGACGTCCAGACAAAGGTGCTCAAGTTTTATGTGGCCTTCAAGCGGATCAAGAACTTTGCCTGTATGACCATAGGCGTCCAGAAAAGAGAGATTGTCGTCTGGGTGAAGGTCGATCCTGATACGGTTGAAATCGAGCCGGGATTCACCCGGGATGTACGAGAGATTGGTCATTACGGCACCGGAGACCTGGAGATACTGATCCGCTCCGATGCAGACCTGGAGAGAGCAAAGCCCCTGATCCTGCAGAGTTACGAAGCAAACTAATCAAGTGGGGTATCCAGCCACGCGTTGCTCTTAGCCGTGCAATCTAGGCGCCCTCACCAAAAATTCACAAACGCCGTCACTTGCATCACCAGATGTTGCATCCTCTCGAAGCACCGGAGCATTCTTGACCGCCAGAATCACGAGTGGCAACCTATTTATCCCTCAACGCCTAGAAGGACATTCGGAAAAGCCTGGAAGCCCCAAAGGCTTGTATGAGGATCCTAGAAGAAGCAGGAAGCGCATGCAATGATACACCCCTCCCATAAAAAGAATCACCATCCACATCCAGACCGGCTTAGTTCAAAAGGATGGGAAGAAAGGAGGAAAGCCGGCCAGAGAAGGATTGAGCAGGACTACAGATTCGATCTCACAAATCTCGTGAACAAATATGGGTCTGATGTTATTCCCGGTCTGATTAAAGAGCTCGGTTCCCAAGCAAGATTGAAGAGAAGGTTTGCCGCTGATATGCTTGTGCATCTCGGTCGGCCTGCAAAAGAGGACCTCATCCATGCCCTTGAGGACATAAACCCGCTGGTACGGCAGCAATCTGCGCGGATTTTGGGGCAGATTGGCGATGCATCTGTAGATAAGCCATTAGCAAAGTTACTACAGGATTCAAATGCTAACGTCAGACGAGCTGCTCAAGAAGCACTTGACCAATTGAAGAGTTAGTACAGATGCTCCTGAAGTAACCGTTTTTCACCAGCACCCTCAACCTGGGCAGTTTTGCCATCGCCAAACAGCATACCCAACCTGCTTTCCCGCTGGAGGTTTTCATCTTGTTTAGCAGATACCTCGTACTTCCGGATATTCCGCATACCAGGACTATAATCTCCCCTGGTTGCCAAACTCCGTGGATATTGCCCCACAGTCATTAGAGCCTCAGTCAGTCCTCTTTCTACCCGAGATATTCCGATCGCCAAACACTCTCTACAGATTAATCTCTCTATCAGGGCGAATTTGCGAACAGCTGCATTAGAAATCCGCTTAGGGAGAACAGAGACATATGAGAACCTTTTTCGACTCCTCACTGTATAGTATACCATCAGGAGCAATTTAATGGCAGATTTCCTCGACGCACCGGGGGTTGGTGCAGCATTCATCGAGATCATCAAGTACGCTGAGAAGCAGATCTT
>Ga0265294_10002103_pt1 | contig 26319 bp, 21 predicted proteins | sample MunlanPumphouse3_FD_192504 | JGI IMG/M metagenome (GOLD analysis project Ga0265294, IMG submission 192504) | Groundwater microbial communities from a municipal landfill in Southern Ontario, Canada - Pumphouse #3 | ecosystem: Environmental > Aquatic > Deep subsurface > Groundwater | place... | reverse complement strand
ATGTTCGAGATGCAGGCAACCAGCGCCGAGAGCAACGTCCTCAACGTTTCATCGTCGCTTGGACTGCACACGAAGGTTCTTACAGCTTTCGTCAAGGACAGCCCGATAGCCGCCTTCATCAAGGCCGAGCTTCGCTTCAGGAACATCGAGTTCGAAGGACCGGATGTTCCTCAGGGAGGCGCCTGGGGATACCGCCATCAGTTCAACATAGCCGACAGCGGATTCGGCGGAAGAGGGCCTCGTGTATGGAATGACCGCAGCGGCGAAGTCGGGCGGAGCCTCAAGGCTTCTGACTTCGACCTTCACCGGATCTTCGACGAAGAAGGGGTCAGAATCCTTCATCTTTCAGGTCTTGTGGCTGCACTTAGCCATGAAACAACCGAGTTCTGCCTTGCAGTGGCAAGAGCTGCAAAGGCTTCTGGGACACTGATTTCGTTTGATCTTAACTACCGCGCCTCTTTCTGGAAAGGAAGAGAAGCAGAGCTTCGAAAGGCTTTCACCGAGATCGCTTCGATCTCTGATATCCTTATCGGAAACGAAGAGGACTACCAGCTTGCACTTGGGCTTGAAGGGCCTGAGGCCGGCGGCAAGGACCTTGAGAAGAAGATGGAGCAGTTCAAGGGGATGATCGGAGAGGCACGCAGGATGTTCCCGGATGCCAAGGTGTTCGCGACGACGCTTCGCGAAGTGGTCAGCGCGAACGAGCACAACTGGGGCGCGCTGCTTCTTTCCGGCGAGAACTGGTACATTGAGAATCCACGCCCGATCCAGATAATGGACCGCATCGGCGGCGGAGACGGGTTCGTGGGAGGACTGCTCTATGCAATCCTTTCAGGCAAGAATGAAGAGGACTGGATCAAGATGGGATGGGCGACAGGAGCCCTTGCCACAACGGTCACGACGGATTACTGTACCCCTGCGGACGAAGAGCAGATCTGGTCTGTCTATCAGGGAAATGCAAGGGTCAAGAGGTAAAAGATATGGACAAGAAAGCTGATATCGGGCTTATCGGGCTCGCCGTCATGGGCGAGAACATCGTAATGAACATGGAATCCAAGGGATTCACTGTTGCTGTATACAACCGGACTGTAAGCAAGGTCGATGACTTCGTCGCCGGCCGTGCAAAGGGCCTGAACATCATAGGCGCTCATTCGATTGCAGGTCTTGTGGCTGCTCTCAAGCGCCCAAGAAAGGTGATGATGCTGATCAAGGCAGGTGAACCTGTCGATGACATGATCGAGCAGCTGATCCCTGTGCTTGAGCCAGGCGATGTTATAATCGATGGCGGCAACAGCCACTACACTGACACGATCAGACGCTGCTCATATGTAGAGAGCAAAGGCCTTCTGTTCATAGGAACAGGGGTCTCCGGCGGAGAAGAGGGAGCCTTGAAAGGCCCTTCGATGATGCCTGGCGGGTCTCCTGCTGCTTGGCCTCTGGTGAAGCCAATCTTCCAGAGCATCTGCGCCAAGGTCGAGGATGGTACTCCATGCTGCGACTGGGTCGGAAGCAATGGTGCAGGTCACTTCGTCAAGATGGTTCACAACGGAATCGAGTATGGAGACATGCAGCTGATCTGCGAAGCCTACCAGCTGATGCGCGACATGCTTCACATGTCAGACGATCAGATGCATGAGGTGTTTGCCAAGTGGAACAGGACAGAGCTTGACAGCTACCTCATTGAGATCACTGCTGATATTCTTTCAAAGAAGGATGCCGACGGCTCTCCTCTTGTGGAGAAGATCCTTGACACCGCCGGGCAGAAGGGCACTGGCAAGTGGACTGGAATCGCCGCTCTTGACGAAGGCATTCCTCTGACTCTGATCGTGGAGGCTGTGTTCGCACGCTGCCTGTCTGCAATGAAGTCCGAGAGAATCGATGCCGCAAAAGCTTACAACAAGACCGGAATCCCTTTCGAAGGGGACAAGCAGGCTATGATAGAGGATATCCGCAAGGCTCTTCTTGCTTCAAAGCTCATCTCCTATGCACAGGGATACCTGCTGATGCAGAGCGCGGCCAAGACTTATGGCTGGGATCTGAAGTTCGGCTCGATCGCCCTCATGTGGAGAGGCGGATGCATCATCCGCTCTACATTCCTTGGAAAGATCAAGGAAGCCTTCGACCGCAATTCTGCTCTGCCGAATCTGCTTCTTGATCCTTACTTCAAGAACATGATTGAAGGACTTGTCCCGTCATGGAGAAGAGTCGTATCCAGCGCAGTGCTCTCAGGCATTCCTGCCCCGACTTTCTCTTCGGCTCTCAACTACTTCGACGGATACACGACTGAACGTCTTCCTGCGAACCTTCTTCAGGCGCAGCGAGATTACTTCGGCGCTCATACCTATGAAAGAGTTGACGGCAAGCGCGGTGAGTTCTTCCATACCAACTGGACCGGCGAGGGCGGCGCAACTGCTGCCACGACCTATACGGTCTGAGGAGAACAGATGCTTGAAAACAATGAAATCAAGGTGAAGGTCAAAGCCGCTCTTTGCGCACGTAGCCCGAAGAACATCCTGATGGTTGTCCCGGACTACACACGCTTCTTCTCCAATGCCGGGCTTATTGCCAACATCTCTTACCACTGGTGCAAGGACCACGGTGTCAGATGCAGCATCCTTGAGGCTCTTGGCACCCATGTGCCGATGACCGATGATGAGATTTCCTCGATGTACGGGGATATTCCCCACAGCATCTTCCATACCCATGACTGGCGCCATGATGTCGTGAAGATCGGAGAGGTTCCTGCTTCGTTCGTATCGTCTGTCACTGAAGGCCTCTGGACCGATGGGGTCGCTGTTGAAATAAACAGGATGGTCGAAGATCAGGATTTTGACCTGATCCTTTCCATAGGACAGGTCGTGCCCCATGAAGTGATCGGGATGGCGAACCACTCGAAGAACCTTTTCGTCGGGGTGGGCGGAAGCGACATGATAAACCAGAGCCACATGATAGGCGCTGTGTACGGCATGGAGCGGATGATGGGGCGTGACCACACCCCTGTGCGCAGGATATTCGACTATGCGGCCGAGCATTTCCTCGCAGACCGCCATGTCCTGTACATGCTCACCGTCACAACAGCGCCAGGCGGCGTGATCCAGACCCATGGCCTGTTCATCGGCGAAGGACGCAAGCCCCTTGAAGATGCCGTTGCGCTTGCCCAGGAGAAGAACATCGATTTCGTCGAGCATGGAATCCGCAAGTGCGTTGTCTACCTCGATCCAAAGGAATTCCACAGCACGTGGCTTGGGAACAAGGCTGTCTACCGGACACGCATGGCGATGGCGGACGGCGGGCAGCTGATCGTCCTTGCACCAGGTGTCCATAAGTTCGGAGAGGACCCTCAGAACGATGCGCTGATCCGCAAGTACGGCTATCGCGGACGCCTTCATACTCTAGAGCTTCTGAAGACCAATCAGGACCTGAAGGACAACATGAGCGTTGCCGCCCATCTGATCCATGGATCCAGCGACGGACGCTTCTCTATCACCTATGCAGTCAAGGACATTGCACAGGAGGAGATCCGAAGCGTCGGCTTCGAGAGCGCTTCCTACGATGAGATGGCTCGAATCTACGATCCTAAGACTCTGAAGCTTGGCTTCAACAAGGTCGATGGTGAGGATGTCTTCTTCATCCCGAATCCTGCTCTGGGGCTCTGGATCAACCGCGAGAAGTTCAATCAGACGAAATAGGAGATCTGTATGAAAAAGTTCATGGATGAGGATTTTCTTCTCAATTCGCCCTCTGCTGTGAGGCTTTACCACGAATATGCGGCCAGCATGCCGATATTCGACTATCATTGCCATCTTTCTCCGAAGCAGATTTCAGAGAACTGGCGTGAGCCTGACATCACTCAGGCATGGCTTGCCGGCGACCATTACAAGTGGAGGATGATACGCGCAAACGGAATGGATGAGCGTGATGGCAACTCGTTTGAGAAGTTTCTCAACTGGAGCGACACCATTGCGCATAGCATCGGCAACCCGCTGTACCACTGGACTCATCTTGAACTTCAGCGCTACTTCGGAATCACCGAGCCGCTTTGTCCTGCATCGGCAAGAAGGATCTACGATGAATGCAACCGCGCTCTGCGAGATGATCCTGATCTGAATGTCTTCGGCATCTTCCGCAAGTTCAATGTCTATGCTGTAGGCACAACTGATGACCCGGTGGATTCGCTTGAGTTCCACAGGGCGGTGAAGGGGAAGACCCCTGCGAAGGTTATTCCTTCATTCCGCCCTGACAAGGCGATTAACATCGATTCACCGGCGTTTGCCGGCTACATCGATAAGCTTTCGGAAGTTTCAGGCGTCTCGATTTCAAGAGCATCCGATGTGATCGATGCCCTTTCCCTGCGGCTTGATCATTTCGTTGCAAACGGATGCCTTGCCACCGACATGGCCCTGTGCTACCCTCCGTTCGAGACGGCTTCTGAAGCTGAGATCGACAAGATCCTGAACAAGGCGCTTTCGGGAAAGCCTGTGAGCCCGCTGGAAGCTGAGCAGTACAGGACTTTCGTTGTCCTTGCCCTTGGACGCGAGTATGCAAAGCGCAATCTTGTGATGCAGATCCATCTTCAGGCCAGCAGGAACAACAACAGCCGCCAGTTCGCAGCCTTGGGTCCGGATTCGGGCTATGATGCCGTGTCCGATTTCCAGATTGCAGCAAAGCTTCAGAAGCTTCTTGACAATATGGAATCTGCCGATTCGCTGCCCAAGATGATACTTTACTCGGTGAATCCCAATGATTACTACGTTCTAGGGTCATTGATCGGCTGCTTTCAGAAGGATGTTCCTGGAAAGCTCCAGCTTGGATCGGGATGGTGGTTCTGTGACCATATCGATGGCATGACCGAGCAGCTCAGGACTCTCGGGGACCTTGGAATGCTATCTCGCTTCGTGGGAATGCTGACAGACAGCCGCTCTTTCCTTTCCTATCCACGGCATGAGTATTTCAGAAGGATCCTTTGCAACCTTCTCGGCACATGGATGGATAACGGCGAGATTCCCGGCGATTTTGGTCTTGTCGGAGGCATGGTTAAGGATATTTCTTTTGCCAATGCCCGATGCTTCTTCGAGAATTGAGCTCAACGATGTCCTATCTGCTTGATAACAGGCCTGATATGGCTTAGTATCAGGCAGAGAGGCTTCTATGTCAAAACCAAACCAGGTGCGCTCTGCACTGTTCGAGAAACCGGATTTCATCCCGATGACTTTCGTCATCAATGATTCATGCTGGAAAAGCTACGACCAGAATCAGCTTTGCGACCTTATCGAGTCCCATCCGTTCCTGTTTCCTGACTTCAAGCGTCCTGCGCTTCCGTATACTCCTGACTATGCTTTGGTTGCCAGGAAGGATGCACCTTACACTGATGATTTCGGCTGCGTCTGGCAGACGACCATCGATGGAATAACAGGCTGCGTCGTGAAGCATCCGCTTTCTGATCTTGATGTCCTGCCGTCATACCGCTGGCCGGATCCGGATAAGTGCATGGGAATCGGTCCGATTGACTGGAATTCAGAGAAGGTTCGCCTTGAGGGCCTGAGGAAAGAGGGCAAGTTCGCTCCTGCAGGGCTTAGGCATGGCCACACTTTCCTCCAGCTGTGCGATCTTCATGGATATGAGGATCTGCTTTGCGACATGGTTGATGAGGATGATCGCCTCTGGCCAATGATCGAAGGCCTTGAGAGCTTCAATCAGGCGATAGTTGATCATTATCTTGACATCGGGGTTGACCAGATGAGCTATGCTGAGGATCTTGGGATGCAGGTCGGGCCGATGATTTCCCCGGATCTTTTCAGGAAGTACATCAAGCCAAGCTATTCCCGCCTGATGAAGAAGGCCCGCGACAAGGGCGTTCTGATCCATATGCACAGCGACGGGGATATCCGCACCCTCGTTTCAGATCTCGTCGAAGGCGGGGTGCAGGTGATTAACCTGCAGGACAAGGTGAATGGGATTGATTGGATTGCAGATCATTTCGCTCACCGAACGTGCGTAGAGCTGGACATCGACCGCCAGGATACGACTTTGAACGGCACTCCTGCTCAGATAGATGAGATGATCGCCGATGACGTCAAGCGCCTTTCCTCTCCTGACGGAGGGCTCTGGATGATCTACGGCCTTTACCCTCAGATCCCGATAGAGAATGCAAGGGCTCTGATGGATGCAATGACCCGTTATGCTTTCTTCTGGAGCTGATTAAAAAAGCACCCTGGCGAGGCCTGGGTGCTTGTGCTGGCTGAAGCTCTTGTTATTTCACGTACGGTGCGATGAATGACTCGAGGACTCCCATCGGAGCTCCGCCGACTCTCTGGTTCACGACTTCTCCGTTCTGGAAGACCAGAAGGGAAGGGATGCTTGCAATACCGTATGTGGATGCCAGATCTGATGCTTCATCGACATTGACTTTGCCGACTTTGAGCTTTCCTGCGTATTTCTCGGCAATCTGCGCCACTGATGGAGCTACCATTCTGCAAGGCCCGCACCATGGTGCCCAGAAATCTACCAGCACAGGGCTCTTCGATTGAATCACTTCTTTTTCGAAATTATCAGATGTTAAAGTAATTTCACTCATTTTATAACCTCCAAGGGAAGGCCTTTCTCAACCTTCATGGCTAATATACACCAATCCCGATATGAAAGCCAGTAACTTTGTCACTGTATGCTACAGGTCTTTAAGGCAGGTTCCATCACTAGTCTTCCAATGCTGAGGACCGCTTATGCTTCCACCAAGCATTCTTTTGTTTAGGTTAAGCAAGGGTTCAGAACCAATAATTGCATTCTTGAATTGTTCAAATGCAAAAAAACCCACAGTACCTGAATCACAGGTAGTTTTTTTTCCAACAAGCCATTGAATTTGTGTTGAAAGAAAAACACTGCCAAAAAGTTTTTTCAATTATTTTCATTTTTTTGCCGTTTTTGCTCAGCAGAAATCAAATTTCGCCGCTATATAGGTTGAGAACGGAAGGCACAGCAGGTGCCCAGTTGCTGCGTTGCAGGTCCTGGGCACCGCATTTTCCTTTCAAGTTCTTAGGAAGTGCATATGAATAATTTGAATTCAGTGCTAGTAGAAGGCAATCTGACCCGCGATCCGGAAGAGTTCAAGCTGGCGGAAGGGACATCGATGACTCGATTCAGCATCGGGGTGAATCGTTATTTCATGAACCGCAGCAAGGAGTATGTGTCCGAAGCTTCGTTCTTCGTTATCATCACATGGGGCAAGACAGCCGAGAATTGCGCCAAGTACCTAAAGAAAGGCAGAGGCGTTCGGATTCTTGGCAGGCTTCGGCAGGAGCGCTGGACAACCAAGGAGAATGAATCCAAGGACCGCATAGTCATTGTTGCAGAGCATGTTGAGTTCCAGCCTGAAAAGAAGGATAAGGATGCCAGACCGGTAGAGCCAATGCCGGTTCCTCAGATCGATATCGATCCGTCCATTGAGATCGCCCCTCCGGCAGAAGTCGAGGAGAATATTGATTCTGCCCAGGAAGAGATTGCTGTTCCTGCCGGTGATCAGAGCGAGGCAGCACCGTTCTAGTTTTTTTCGAATGCATGCTCGGGGTCAAGCCTGAGCATGCAGTTTCAAAGGGGAGGTGATGATTTGAACAGAAAAGAAACGATTGAATCTGCATTCCTTGATCTTGATGTCACCGATGATCTGATGTTCTCCTATGTTATGAGCGATGAGGATATCTGCTTCAAGATGATACAGTGCCTTCTTCCGGAATTGAAGATCGACAGGATCAAGATTCGCAGCTATGCCAATGCAACGGTTCAGAAGTCATACGGAAGGCCGTTTGGCCGTCGTGGGGTGCGCTTTGATGTTTTCCTTGATGATGGCAATACTATTTTCGATGTTGAGATGCAAGCTGAAACCCAACCGTTCCTTCTGAAGAGGGCAAGGCTGTATCAGGCAAGCATGGATTCAAACCAGCTTGGGCGCGGAGAGCCTTTTGGAAACCTAAGGCAGAGCTACCTGATTTTCATATGCAAGTTCGATCCTTTCGGTAAGGGCTGCTTCAAATACAGTTTCAATTATTCATGTTCGGAATCTCCTGATGTCAAGTATGATGATGGCACAAATCAGGTGTTCTTCAATACAACTGGACAAAACGGAGATATTGGGGATAAACTGAAAGTGCTTCTGGAGTACATGAATGATGCCGGTCATTATCCGGAAGAGAAGAAAAGCGAACTGGTGAAAGAAATTGATCGTGCTGTATCAGATGCCAAGAAGGATGAGGAATTCAGGAGGGGTTACATGATACTGGAAGAGAAAATCAGATCCGTCGGCTATAAGAATAGAGTCGAGGGCAGAGTCGAGGGCAGAGCCGAGGGCAGAGTCGAGGGCAGAGCCGAGGGCAGAGCCGAAGGCAGAGCCGAGGGCAGAGCCGAAGGCCGGCAGGAAGAGCGCATGAGAATGGCTAAAGGTCTCCAGGGCTTGAATGTCCCGATTGAGAAGATCAGTGCACTCACCGGTCTTTCAGAGGATGTCATCAAGAAGCTGTGAGATATGTCTCTTCCAGATTGAGGGAAAAGAGAATTGCGTATACAATGGCTCCGGAGGCATATGCATGGAAAGCAGTCTTGTCGTGATTTCATTAGGTGGATCAATCATATCACCTGACGGTGTTGATATTGGGTTCCTGAGCAAGTTCTACAAAGCGATGAAGAGCTACCTTGAAGAAGACAGCGAACGGAAAGCTGTTCTCGTCTGCGGAGGAGGAGCGCCGGCAAGAGTATATCAGAATGCATACAGAGCCGTTGCCGAGGCAGCCGATGCAGACCATGCCGATTGGCTTGGCATCAAGGCGACTCACCTCAATGGAACTCTTGTGAGGGCTATTTTCGATTCGTTCTGCTCAGACCCGCTGGTAACTGATCCTACAGGAGACATCTCATTCGGGAAGCAGGTCCTGGTGGCTGCTGGATGGAAGCCTGGCTTTTCCACTGACACTGATGCCGTTTATCTGGCCAAGAGATTCGGTGGCAAGATCGTGATCAACCTTTCGAACATCAAGAAAGTGTACACCGACGACCCCAGGAAGAACCCCGAAGCAAAGCCGCTTGACAGCATTGACTGGGATTCGTTCTGCAAGATGGTGGGATCTGAATGGGTGCCGGGGAAAAGCACGCCTTTCGATCCGATTGCTTCGCCGATTGCAAGGGACGCCGGAATCAAAGTCATCTGCTCAGATGGCCGCAATGTCGAAAACACCATGAATATCCTCTATGGACGACCATTCGAGGGCACTGTTATAGGTTAGCCAGCCCTATTGCTTCTCTCCACAGCCTGATTCCAGGAATGCGGAAAGCTCCTTTATTGCTTCTGCTTCATCATCTCCTTGGGCCTTGAGCTCGATCTCTTCGCCCTGTGCAAATGCCATTGCAAGCATCTTCATGATTGACTTTGCATTGACTTCAATGTGATCTGATGTGCGGCAGATTGTGATTCGGCAGGAATGCTTCATGGCGATGGCAATGAAATCCGATGCCGGTCTTGCATGAAGCCCTGTCCTGTTCTTGATGGTGATTATTGCATTTGTCATGTCAGATACCTTCTTTCTTGAATATTCCTAAGATTTCCCGTTCTGAAGAACAGTTCAGGACGGATTCGGCAAGAGCTGTGAATTCGGATGCTTGATGGGTGCATATGAGCTTCTTGATCCTTGCCACGCATGTGGCGTTCATCGAAAGGCCGGTTACACCGAGGCCTGCAAGAACAGCCGCCCCTCGCACGTCGCCTGCCATCTCTCCGCAGACGCATATGTCCTTGCCCTGGCCATTGAACGCCTTGCATGAATTGTCGATGAGCCTGAACACGGCAGGATTGTACTGCTGATAGTATGGAGCCATTTCAGGATTCATCCTGTCTGAGGCAAGAGCATACTGGATGAGGTCATTCGTTCCGATTGAAGCGAAGTCGGCAATCTTGGCAAACTTGTCTGCAAGAATTGCAGCAGAAGGAATCTCAATCATAAGGCCGGTCTGGATGCTGCCGCTGAAAGGAATGCCCTCGCTCTTGAGCTCGTCCTTGCACTGTGAAAGAATGGAAACCGCAGCAGTGAAGTCTTCAATCGAGGCGACCATCGGGAACATTATCCTGAGCTGCCCATAGACTGAAGCGCGAAGAAGCGCCCTGAGCTGTGTCTTGAAAACCGCTGGATTCTTCAGGCAGAGGCGCAGAGCCCTTATTCCAAGGAACGGGTTGTCCTCTTTTGGAAGGTTCCAGTAGGCAAGGCTCTTGTCGCCGCCGATGTCCAGGGTCCGGATCGTGACAGGACGACCCTCGAAGCTCTGAAGGACTTTCCGATACTGCTCCATCTGAACTTCTTCCGATGGGAATGAATCCGACTTCATGTAGAGGAATTCCGAGCGTACCAGACCTGCACCATCGGTGAAAGCGGCTGCAGAAAGCACAGCATCGTCGGTGCTGCCGAGGTTGACAAGGATCTGAATGCGCTTGCCGTCGGATGTAGCTGCAGCTCGGTCAAGAAACAACTTTTCATCTGAGCGTGACTGGGCAAGATCAGCTGCCTTTGCCTTGATTGCTTCAGTCTCTTCCTCAGATGGATCAAGGATAACCGATCCGGACTGGGCGTCTACTGCTGCTGACTGCCCATCAGAGACAGAAGAAAGCAGGTCGTGGATTCCTGCGATTGCCGGGATTCCGTATGCTCTTGCAATTATTGCAGTATGGCTTGCCGCTCCGCCATTTTCGGTTAGGATGGCTGCTATGCTGTTCTTGTCTATTTTTGCAGTGTCTGATGGAAAAAGATCGGAAGCGGCGACGATGGTTGATGGCTCAAGATGCGAAAGGCTGGTCTCAGGCACGCAATCCGCGCAGCGCAGAAGCCTGGTCTGCAAGTCCTTCATGTCGTTCACCCGTTCTCTCAGAACTGGGTCGCCTGCGGAAGCAAGCTGTTTCTCGTAACGCTCGAATACCTCGCAGATTGCCCATCGGAAGCATTTGCCTGACTCAATTTCCTGATTCACCTCATCCTCTATGTCAGGGTCGGTGAGCATCATGATGTGGGCCTTGAATACCTTTGACAGATCGTCTGTGGAAAGCGCTGCGATGCGGTTTATTTCGAAAACGGCTTTCTCTCTGGCATCAAGAAACTGCTTCATTTCCGGCTTGATCCGGCTCTTGTCTATTGTTGTCTTTTCGAACTTGGGGCAGTAGGGGACGTACTTGAGAATCCTGCCAGCAGCGAAACCTGCAGAAACTGGATGACCTTGCAATTTCATTTATTTTCCCTCCGTGAAGCCGAAAGCTTTTTCTAGGTACTGTGCGACTCCATCGCTTTCTGGAGGCAGTATAAGCTCGTCCGCTGCTTCCTTTATATCATTAGAACCGGTTGAAGGTGAACAGAGATGACCTGCGACTCCTGAAAGCGACAGATCATTTCCACTATCTCCGAAGGCTATGACACGGCTGGATGGGATTCCGAGCTGGGCAATCAGAAGCTCAAGTGCCTTGCCTTGGCTCACTCCCTTTGGAGTTATTTCGATGTTTGACCCGGATACTACAGGCTCGATTCCTCTCTGCTGCTTCAGGATTGTCATCGCCATTGGGATTGCCGTTGCATCAAGAGGGGAGACCTCGAACTTCTCCACTCCCTGATACTGCCTTCTGAGAAAGCTTTCGCAGTCATGGATTCTCTGATGCTTTAAGAACATCTTCAAGGCCATCCATGAGAAGGACGAGGATTTCTCTCCATGCGGAAGCCTCAGCCAGCGGGTGATTATCTTTGAATCGAAGTATGGCTTGCCGTTGACGAAGCATCCGCAAAGGTGCGGGATCGAAGCGACGCTGTCAAGCGCCTGGCAGACTGCTTGCTGCGAAAGGGAATTCTGAGCCTGGATCCCGAGCGATGAATCAAGCGTCACTGATCCATTGGAGCAGATGAACCATGAGAACAAGCCATGGCTTTTTACCGGCTGTCCTAGCATCCCGAGGCATCTGCCTGTGCAGACGGCTAGGATGCAGCCCGCATCACGGGCTGCTTTCAGCGCGGATACTGTTCTGGACGACAGCTTCCCCTTGTGCAGGAGAGTGCCGTCCAGATCGAATACAGCCATGTCATAGGGTCTAGTGCTCATTCTAGAGCTCAGCTCCGTTTGACTTGATGAGCTTCGAATACCATTCGAAAGAGTCCTTCGGAATGCGCTTGAATGTTCCCGTTCCGTCATCGTTGCGGTCCACATAGATGAACCCATAGCGCTTGGCCATCTCTCCAGTGCTTGCCGACACCAGGTCTATGCATCCCCAGGATGTGTATCCAAGGACTTCGACTCCATCATCGATAGCCTCTTTTATGGCCTTGATGTGGTTTTTCATGTAATCGATGCGGTATGGGTCATGAATATGGCCATCGGCTTCGATGATGTCCTGTGCTCCGAGTCCGTTTTCGACAATCATCATCGGAATCTCATAGCGCCCGTAGGCTTCATTTAGATACCATCTCAGACCTTCAGGGTCTATTCCCCAGCCCCACTGTGAGCGCTTGATGTACGGGTTGTTGATGCCCATTATCATGTTGCCGGCTTTTGCGGCAGCCTGGGCATCGCATGTCGTGCAGGCCGAGCTGTAGTAGCTGAATGAATAGAAATCAACAGTTCCCATCAGAAGGATCTCTTCATCGTCTTCGGAGATATCGAGATTGAGTCCCATCTTTGAGAATGCGTTGAGAGCGTACTGCGGATAGTATCCTCTGACCATCACGTCACCGCAAAGCCAGTTGCCCATCTTCATCATTTCCTGCGAGCGGATCATGTCATCGGGATTCGGGGTGAGCGGATACTGGGCCATGCCGGCTATCATGCATCCGACCATGCAGGAAGGATTGATTGCATGTGCAATTGCAACGGTCTTGGCCGATGCAATGAACTGATGGTGAAGAGCAAGGAACCGCTTTGCAGCTTTCTCCGGCGTCTCCTTCTGTGTGAAATCCATCTGAGGGCCGTCATGATCCGGGATGATTCCTCCTGCAATCAGGGCTCCGAACGGGGATGCGAGGATGTTGATTTCGTTGAATGTGAGCCAATATCGTACCTCGTCCTTGTACTCCTGCAGCACTGTAGTTGCATAACGGACAAAGAAATCTATAGCAGCGGGGTTTGTCCAGCCGCCATAGGCGCAAGCAAGGTGGTATGGCATCTCATAGTGAGATAGCGTCACCAAGGGCTCGATTCCATTTGCATGGCATTCGGCAAAGACCTTGTGATAGAAGTCAAGGCCTTCTCTGCATGGCTGCTTCTCGTCGCCGTTCGGGAATATCCTCGACCATGCGATGGAAAGGCGGAAAACCTTGAATCCCATCTTGCCGAAAAGTGCGATGTCCTCTTTGTAATGATGATAGAAGTCGATTGCTTCATGTGATGGATAGCTGAGTTCCGGCTTGATCTCATGGGTGAATTGCCTCGGAGAGGTACGTGAGCCCGATGTGATCATGTCAGCTACGCTTAGGCCTTTTCCACCTTCGCGGTAAGCTCCTTCGCACTGGTTGGCAGCTGTCGCGCCGCCCCAGAGAAATCCTTCTGGAAATGTTTTTTCAGTCATAAATTCTCCTGATGAAGCCCTCCGGAACGAGTCCGGAAGGCGTGTGAATAACTTGATTAATTCGCAGGTGCTGCCTCAACGGCTTCTGCTGCCTTGGCTGCTTCTTCTTTTGCCACGAGCTGCTTCTCATAGGCCTTGAAGAACGGATAGTAGATCACGAGCGATAGAATCAGGACGACGACTGGGATGAAGATATTCTGCCAGGCAAGCGAACCGAGGAACTCGCCGACTCCGATAGGCATCAGCGACATGATCAGTATGTATGAGGGCTTGAAGAAGCCGATTGAATATCCGATCCAGAGGACGAACACAGACACGAGCGGGGTCAGGATGAACGGTATGCCCATGATCGGGTTGTACATGATCGGGAACCCGAAGGTTATGGGTTCATTGACACCGAACAGGCCTGGAATAAGGCCAGCCTTGGAAACAGCTCGAAGCTGCTCTGACTTGCTTCGAAGTCCCCAGAACACCAGTCCGAGTGTGTTTCCAGTTCCGCCGCAGCATGCAAGGCCGCTGAACAGAAGCAGGCAAGGATAGAACTGAGCCTTGCCTCCGGCCGCGACGGCCTGGGCATTTGCAGTGAGTGCCTGCATCATTACAGCCATGGCTGCAACGACGATGACCATTGTCCCATGAATGCCGAACAGCCAGAGTATGCAGGCGAACAGAATTGCTATGCAGACTCCGACGACCGAATTGAAGCAGGCATTGAGAGGAATCGATAGAATGTATGTAATCAGGAGCGGCAATGACATCTGGCCTTTTGTAACTATGGACAGAATCGTGGAGATGCCGTAGAAGATGATGATGTTGAACAGGAACGGGATGATTGAACTGAATGCTTCTGCCAGGAACGGCGGAACGCTGTCAGGCATCTTGATCACGATGTTCTTCTTCTCGCAGAAGTGTGTGATCTTCACAGAGAAGATCCCGATGATGATGGCAACGAAAAGCCCCTGGGCTCCGAGGTAGGATATGCTGATGCTGGAAACTGCCTGCAGAACTCCGTTCTCGTTTGCTGAAAGAGGCGAGCAGACCATCAGGAACACAAGCATTCCCATCAGCCCTGACTGGATAGGCTTCATACCGAGGGCGTTTGCATAGTTGTAGCTCACGAGCAGAGCGAGAATCAGTCCCATAAGTCCCATTGTGAACGTGTATGGAGCCTGAAGGATGTTGTAGATGCTGCTTGAAGTATCGAACCATTTGAATAGAGTAGGAACTGTCGATACTATCTGGAACACTGCGCCTACCATGATGATTCCAAGAAGCGACATCATCGATTTAGATATCGATGAGAATACCTTGCTGTTCGAAAGCTTGATTCCGAAGTTGTTGAGTCCTACCATGAACTTGCTTTCAAAGATCCTCTCCATCCGGCTTCCTTTCTCAGGTGCCGGCTTTGCTTTTCTATTTGCCATTTTATTCATCCTCCTTTCTGGATGCTTTTTCAATTTTCCATCAGGCTTTCAGCCCTGCTTTCTCTGCAATCAGGTCTTCTGCCTGCTTCCAGATCTTGTCCGTGTTTCCGATTGCATAATCATAAGGAGCAATCACCCCTACAGGGACACTTGTCTGATCTTCGATGATCTTCTTCTTGTAAGAAACCTGAGGCCCGAGAAGAACCACATCGAACCAGGGCTTCTCCTCATCCACTTCGGTGAATCCGATAGCCTTGATCTCAAGCTCTTGCTTGTGATCCACGGCCCATTTCTTGAGCTTGTTCACAAGAATGCTTGTGGACATGCCTCCTGCGCAAACCAGCAGAATCTTCATTTTTCCTCCTTGCAGGGCTTGTCCTGCTTCCTTTCATAAAGTTCAATCAGCTCAGCTGCCATCTCCAGCACGACCATTCCGGTCATGATGTGATCCTGGGCATGAGCCGAGAGAGAAGTCACTTTGCAGATCAGCCCCTGAGCATCCATCTGCAGCAGCCTTGTATGGGCTTTGTGCGCTATGTTCATCTGGGCATCGGCTTCCTTGAGCTTTGACTTGGCTCCTGCGAAATCATTCGCTTTTGCCAAAGCAAGCGCCTCGTAGGCCATCGAGCGAGCTGCTCCCGAATTTGCGATGATCGTCATCGATATCGTTTCAAGTTCGGAATTGTCCTCATCTTCCATCAGTTATCCTCCTTGCTGTATTTCATCACTATGGCGACGATCGTCGCGATGTCGTCATCTGTAAGCTTAACGCTGAATTCGTTCTCCATGCCGCTCATCAGGCCTCTGATCCTGCTGAACATCTGAGGGAACCGTCTGCATATCTCTTCTGTCTCGGGATTGAGCGCGCCGGGTTTTCCTGCTTTCTGGTTCTCAATGACGCAGGCAATGTGAAGCAGCAGCCCTAGTCCCTGATCCGGTGACAGCTCAGTCATCTCGTTGATGCTGACTATAACCTGAGGCAGCAGCCTTCTAAGCTTCGGTATGCTGACCTTGTTGAGCTGCTGGCCAAGGTATTCATAAACGTTGTCATCCGCAAGCTTCTCGGACATTAGAGCTCCGTGTCCTTTGAGAAGAAGCGGGAGAAGGGCAGGCTCGGTGGAGAACAGCTCTGAGACGGAGATCCATGGAATGCCGAAAAGCTTCGGATCAAAGGCTCCTATTATGAGGGCAATCCTGTACTTCTTGCGAAGCTCTCCGACTTTCTCCCTGAGGACGCTGCGATCCAGGATCCCGAGTTCTATGACTTGGGTATCATTGAGCTTGCCGTACTTGCGTATATGCTCGGCGATTGCTACTGCTCCGCCTGTTCCGGTTTCGCACAAGGTGATGATTGCCTGCGTCCTCTCGCTGGCGATTGAAGGATCGGATGCATTTGCGAGGCTTGACGCCTTGTGGGCGAATCTGGCGCGTCTTGCCATATCCATGATCCGGTCCGTGATTCCGTTTCGTACGAACACGGCTTCAATTCCAAGCTCATCTGCTGCAATTTCTGTCTGTGTCCTGAGATTGTCCATGTCGTAGAACACCACTATGCCTTTGCCTCTGCTGATTTCCAGGAGCTTTTTCCTTGCACGCTCTCTGATGCTGCTGTCATCCATTCCGATCGGGAAGCTGCAGCCGTATATACCATCAGTCATGGAAAGGCGGCACAGCGCTGCTGCATATGATTCTGCGGTTCCTTCACCAAGCATTGTGATCAGGATTGCAGGATGATCATCTGATGAGGATTCCTGCATTCCGTCCTTGATGAACGTGGCTATGACGAACTTCTCGTTTCTGTCAATTGCAAGGCCCAGATTCTCTTTCAGTGACGATGAAAGCAACTCTGCGGTGCTGAAGAGGTCGGGATTGGCCAATCTGAATTGCTCGTATTCGCCATCATCGATCTTCAGCCCAGGCGCTCGTCCTTCAATAATCGCCTGGATGTGAAGGGCAAGTCCTATCTCGATTGACTGAGGGCAGGCGCAATGCCGCATTGCCTCATGGACTGCGGCGATGACCTTAGGCTTGCATATCTGCTTCAGCGCTCCGGCCTCTCCGGATGACGGGATCATCTCTATGGCTCTGGCTTTGGCAAGAAGGTCACGCTGGATTGTCTGCACAGCTTCCTGCACAGTAATTCCACTGCGGTGCATCTTGACCACTTCCTCATCCAGTTTCCTTGTCATCGGGTCTGACACTTTGCCGAATGTCATCGAGTCCCCGTTGAAAATGTACCGCCCTCCGGATGGGACAATCTTCTCTGCTTCGGAAATCAGAGAAGCCCTGCGAGACTTGGCCGATGCGGCGATTCCCGGCTCGAAGTCATCAGTTCCAATAAGGAATGCACCGTGGCTGTTCCAGTTGCGCGGGTAGGCGCTGAGAATAGCCATCAGGATGTCCATTTCAAGCTGCCTGAGTCCGTGATGCGGCTTGTAAAGCAGAAGCTGACGAAGCACTCTGGCATCGGTCTCAATCGTCCTCTTGATTCCGCCTGCGTTCATGTTGAAGAATCTTCGTTCGATCCTGTATCGTTCGCTGAGAGGTCTTTCTTCAATGGAAGGCATGTCGATTCGCATCGTGAATCGTCCGGTCAGCTCCTCGATGTCCTCCTGTGAAGCATTGTCCGTGCTGCAGATGCAGATCAGAAGATACGGGCCGCCTTGCAGGACTTCAAGCACGTTGCGGAGGTTTGACATTGGAATCAGGCCTGCGTTGTCAATCGCCAGCGTTCCTCCTGAAGCTCCTGATGCAACCTCTTCTGCTTCCTTCTCGCAGATCTCAGGGTCGTTTTGTCCATCCCTGCAATTGAGCCGTGCATATCGGGCATCCTTCGCCATTGCGCCGCTTCTTGTGGCGAATGCGTGGATCTTCTCCGAAAAGACGGTCTTTCCGCTGCCAGCTTCACCGGTGATCAGTATCGTGAAGCCCGGAACCTTCGAAAGCACTGCCGCCTTTGCAAGCTTGACGACCTTTGAAAGCGATCCGTCAAATCCAACCAGCTCGGAAAACGCATCGGAGGCTTTCTGAAGCGAATAGAGCGTCGGATGACCGTTAGTCTTCTGGATCTTTCCCTCGGAAACGAGGTCATTCAGACATGAGCTGACGTTGGTCCGCTGCATGTTCAGGGCTTCGGCTACCTGATTCGTCGTCAGCGGGGAGGCGAAAAAGCGATGCATTCCAATACGGAATCTTTCCTTTTCTTCATTTCTCCACCTCCATGACGAATCTGCAAATACGGTGTCTTGCTCTCATACACAACGGAAATCAGAAGTTGCCAGATTGCTGTTTCAGCCCTTCAAAAACTTCGCAATTTATGGTAGTGTATAACTTTAACACCCAAATTCATTATAGTGTATAATTTTTCATCGTGCAACTTTTTTCTTTTTATTTTTGCCAATCGTGATTATCGTGATTATTTCCCCTGAACCCATGAATGATTTCTTGCTTTCCAATTCATCATCAAATACTAAATCCTCTGCAGAGCCGATAACTCCAGTTTCCAAACCGTTCAAACCGTTCAAACCGTTGGCAGACCGTTCAAACCGTTCAACCCGTTTACACCGTTATTCTGTACCCCGAAATGTGGACCAGTTGATAAAGAGAAACCCAATGACAATGGCAGTCGGCAAAGAGGATCCAAGAGATGCTCAATCTGAATTATTCGGGAAAGTATTCTAGTTTCTGGCATGAATATTTTCCTGTTTAGGGAAACATGGGATTGGCCAAACAACGATGCTTCATTTCACTCGAGAAAAAGGGCAGGAAGTGATGCAGCTGATCCCTCATGGCTCGCCATATCTCAAGTATAGGCTTGAGGTATGCGCATATCTGAGGAGGAAGAAGAAGGAATGGCAGTTCAATGCCTGCTGCTGTAAGCCTCAAGACCCTTGCGAAGGCAGGTCATCGCATCGCGGAGGTCATCCTCCTTGAGAACATAGGCGAGCCTTACCTGAGAACGGCCGAGTTCAGTGTTGATGTAGAAGCCGTTTGCCGGAGCCATCATCACAGTGCGTCCGTTGCAGGAGAAATCACGCAGCATGAAGATGCAGAATGATTCGGCATCATCCACTGGAAGATCTGCGATGAGATAGAAAGCTCCGCGTGGGCTGCAGCAGCGCACGCCGGGAATCTTCTGAAGCTCGGAGACAATGCAATTGCGCCTTGCTTCGTACTTGGTCTTGACTTCGGCGATGTATTCAGGCGGAGCAGTCATTGCGGCTATCGCAGCTCCTTCCTCGATCACGGGAGGGCAGAGACGTGCCTGGCTCAGCTTTAGGCACTCGTTGAGGACCTCGTGGTTCTTCGATACGATTGCTCCGATCCGCGCTCCGCACATCGAGAAGCGCTTGGATAAGCTGTCGACGCAGAAGATGCGCTGCGAATGCTCTGCGTAGGAAAGAATGCTTGTGAACGATTGCCCGTCATAGCAGAATTCACGGTAGACCTCATCCACGACGAGTGCGATGTCATGCCTTTTGCAGATCTCGAGAAGAGCGGAAAGCTCATCCGGAGTATATATGTGCCCGGTCGGGTTGTTAGGGCTGTTGAGCATGATCATCCTCGTCTTCGGCGTGATCGCCTCTTCGAAGCTTGAGATGCTGGGAAGCTTGAACTTGTCTTCAAGCCTGCTTGTCACAGGACGAAGCCTGACCTGGGCCATCTGGGCGAATGACTGGACGTTGGTGTAGAACGGCTCGGTGATCACAGCCTCTGAGCCGGGATCGCAGAGCACCATGAACAGAAAGAGGATGCCCTCGCTGCCGCCTGTCGTGATCAGGATGTCGGACGGGTCGATTTCTTCAAGCCCGATGCTGTGGTAATACCCGGCAAAAGCCTTGCGCAGTTCAGGCTCGCCTTCACTCTGTCCGTATGCGATGATTCCCGGATCCAGATTGTGAAGATAATCATATACCTGCTTCGGGGTCTTGATGTCCGGCTGGCCGATATTAAGATGATAGACTTTGATGCCGCGGGACTTTGCCTCGTTGGCATATGGCGTGAGTTTTCTAATTGGTGAAAAGCTGAATTCCGCGATTCTGTTTGAAGTGAGCATTGCTTGTGCCTCCGTGCGTGTATTGTCTTTGAGTAACCCGGAGTCACAGATTGCTGAAAATCAGCTGTTCTCGTGATCCGGGACAGTAGCGGATGCCGGTCCGGAAGAATCAGAACTCTTGGCCAAGCCAGCTGCCTGGCTGGAATCGATCAGACGCTGTACGATCCGTCTGTTGTCAAGAAGCGGGCTGATGGCCCTGCCGTGATGCAGATGGCTGATGACGCGTGCAAAAAGCTCGCTTATGTCCGCCTGAATGAACCACTTACGGTCAAGGAACGCATCGTCATGATAAACGGCGTTGGTTCCAATGACGTAATCGAATGTGCCTTCCTTGTAGGCCTGGTCGAAGGAATCGACCGCTGAGCCGTTGAAGAATGGCAGGCTGATTATGCAGATTATCCGCTTTGCTCCGAATTCCTTGAGGGTCTTCATTGCAAGGAGCATGGTTCCGCCTGAGCCGAGCATGTCGTCGGCGATCAGGACTGTCTTGCCCTTCACGTCTCCGAGGAGCTTGACGCCCTTGATGTTGGTGCTCTTCGCGCTCTTTGTGACGACTGAATAGTCCCTTTCCTTGTACAGCATCGCAAGAGGGCGGTGCAGAGCCTCGGCATAGAACTTGTTGCGGCTGACGGCACCGGTATCAGGAGCGACGACCGTGATGTCAGGGTCGCTGAGATCCATCACCTTGCCTAGCTCTACCATGATCTGGTAGGAAGCATGGAGGTTCTCAAGATGGCATGTCCTGAAGCAGTTCTCGATTTCGCGGCAATGAAGATCAAGCGTGATGATTCTCTCGACGCCGAGGACCTCGCACATCTCGCCGAACAGGGCGGCAGTAAGCGCCTCTCGCCCGCTCTTCTTGTGCTGGCGTGCGTACGGATATGTAGGAAGTACCAAGGTTATGCTCTCCGCACCAGCCAGACGCATCGCATCAATGGTGGTGAACAGGAACATCAGGTGGTCGTTCACCGTGAAGCTCATCGGCTCGTCAACGCCCTCGACCTTGATGGGGGAGCAGTTTGAAACATCATAAATGAAGTAGATCTTCAGCCCGCGGACAGGATCGAGGATTTCGCTTTTCACCTCTCCGTTGAGGAATCTGGTGTATTTCACCGCAATCTCGATGCTGGGGGCACGGAACTCGTCCGGGCACTTGGAAGAAGGGATGACCTTGCTGTTCAGATCATCATTGAAGATGACTTTCCGAAGGACTTCCGCTTCAGTCATGTCATGGCGCTTGGCCAGATTGGCTGACAGCTTCTCATATCTCTCCACGTAAAGGCGCTTTATGTGCTTTACGATCTTTCGGGTCAGATATTCGGAACCAGGCCCGCCGATGATTCCCAATTTGTGCGGCTTGACGATGCTCATGGCTTAACCATAACGCTTCGAAGAATGATTTTCAATCCCCATTCTGTTTTTTTCTGGCCAAATGCTGATGCTTCTTCCATCGCTTTGCCTGATTTCAGCAGAATCGCAATTCCGCCGCTTTATATAGGTATAGAGCTAATGAAGGAGGCTTGTAATGAAACAGATTGAATCTGGAGGAAGCAGTGGAAGAAAGAGAAGAACGATGGTCTGCCTTGCAGCAATTCTCATGGTTTTGCTTGCAATGTCATGTTCTGGGTGCCGGTCCGAGCCGAATGAGGCTGTGAATGTTCTGATGGGAAAGGATAGGGTGCCGCCGCGGCTCCTTGGACTAAAGGCAATTGCCCCATCTCAGGTGAGGGCCTCATTCGACGAGCCTGTGACTCTTGTTTCAGGCTCGCACCAGCCTTTGGATTCGAGAAAAAGCAACCATGTGGTGATTGCCTTGGAGCAGGCTCTCGAGCCAGGGAAGAGCGTTCGCATCAGCGGGACTGTCAAGGATGAGGCCGGAAACCGGATGTCATTCGAAGGCGAGGCATATGGGTTTAACCCGAGAATGCCAGAGGTCTTGATCACCGAACTGACGTCCGACGGAACACCGAAGAGCCCCGACAGGACAGAGATCGCGGCTCTCTCGGACGGGAACATTGCCGGCATGTGCCTATGCGATGGAATCCGGACTGATTTCGTCAGCTGGTTCGTGTTTCCCGACTGCGAGGTGCGGAAAGGGGACTACATCATCGTCTGCTGGGACGGGAAATGGAGTTCTCCGAAGCCTTCAGTGCATGTCTTCAGTGCAAAGGGCAATCCTTCGCAGTACAATGGGATCCAGACGCTTTATGCTGATCCCTCGGCGGATTCTGATGCGCTTGACTGCGTGATCTATGCCAATCATGAGGGCACTGCATACTCTCGATTCGGTTCACAGGCCATGCAGAACAGGGCTGAAGCGGCTCTTGAGGCTGGAATCTGGAGACTCGCTGCCGACGACGGAGAGCTGACCGGTCTGGATGCGGTGAATTCACGTGCGGCCACTGCAACCCGCTCGATTTCACGCAGGATGCCGTACCTTGATTCTGATTCTGCGGCCGACTGGTATGTGACTGTGACTGGGGGAAGCACGATGGGTGCCGACAACACTTCTGAAGCTTTCTGAAAAACTTGCAAATCTTACTGTCTTGCCCTATTATGTGCATATGAAGAAACACATCTTGGCTGTCGCGGTAGTGCTGGCCGTTTCGTTATCCATTGCATCCGCTGAGACTGTGAAGGTTGCTGTTATTGACTATCCTAACTTCATCGAGCGCCGCTCAGATGGTTCGGTGTATGGCTACGCTTATGAATACCTGATGGAGATTTCCCGCCATACGGGCTGAGACTATGAGTTCCTGGACATGAGCTTTGCCGATGCCTCATATGCGCTTGCCAGGGGTGAAATCGATCTCGTTGCGGGAAACCAGTACACCGAGGAGCGCTCAAGGCTCTGGAATTACAGCTCTGAGCCGATGGGGTTCGGAGGAACGGTTGTCTGTGCGCTTCAAAGCGACACGAGGTTCTCGTACAATGACTTCGAGCTCTTGTCCGGAATGAGGATCGGATTTCTCAAGGACAGCCTCAGGGCAGCCGAGATTAAGGCAAAGCTTGAAAGCGATGGCATTGATGCCGTCTTCGTTGAATATGAGACTGATGCCCAGTCTAAGGCCGCCTTGTACCGCGGAGAGGTAGATATCCTTGTTATGAGCATCATCCGCTGCGAGCCGCAGTTCAAGATTGTTGCCAGGATGAGCAATGCCAAGCTGTACTTCTGCACGAGTCTTGCACGTCCCCAGCTGAAGGCCGAGCTTGACAGAGCAATGGATGAGATTCACATATCGATGCCGTTCTATGAAGCGGATCTCAACTATAAGTATTACGGGGACATCAAGGAGCAGCTTGCTGTTTCCTCAGAAGAGAAGGCCTTCATCGAATCATCAGGACCTATTAAGGTGGCGGTCAGCCCTGACCTTGCTCCGATCGAAAGCTATGACTCCAATACACGAGAGTTCTCAGGCTTCACAGTTGATGTCCTGGATCTGGTTTCCTTGTATTCCGGGCTGAAATTCGAACTCGTGCCCAGAGGCACTTCTGAGGAGCTGATGGCTCAGCTTGCCTCTTCGGAGGTTTCCCTGGTTTCGTCAATTGCCACGGATGCAGCTGTCTGCAAGCAGCTTGGGCTTGAGGCTTCCGATGCTTTCTTTGTCAGCGATCTGTCCATCATCTACCGTACAGCCTCAGGGATGAGTCCTGAAGGAAGCGACACCAGTGCAGCAATCGCCGATGGGTATCCGGTGTTCCAGAAGTATGCTGATGAGCTTGGATACACTTCCGTCAAGATTGCTTCTTCTTTCGATGATGCTGTTGCAATGGTCTCGACAGGCCGTGCTGATCTGGCATTGGTTCCTAGTGCCTGCGTGAATTCGCTTACCATCGGACACGGTTACAGGGATCTGAGCTCCTATACGGTCTCTGGCCTTGAATACAGTTATTCAATCGGCATTTCGGCCGCGGCCGATCCCCGTCTGGCTTCAATCGTGAGCAAGGCGGTCGCCCAGATCCCGCAGAGCCAGCTTTCACGGATGCTTCTTCAATCCATAGCTACTTCTGGCCATTCAATGACGACAGGGGATTTCCTGTTTCAGAACCGCTTCTTGATTTCATTGCTTGCTGCGATTGTCCTTTTCTGCATTGCGTTTGTGATCTGCTTCAGCTTTGTCCGCCTGAAGAAGCTGAACAAGCAGCTTGTCGCCGAGCGCGACAGGGCAGAGGTGGCCAATTCCGCCCGTGGCGAATTCCTGTCTCGCATGAGCCATGACATGAGGACTCCGATGAATGGAATCATAGGAATGACCTCTCTGACCCTTGATATTCCCAGGCTTGATCCGGAAGTGCGCAAGAATATCCTTTCCATTCAGGATTCGGGTCAGTATCTTCTGAATCTGATCAATGACACTCTGGACATGAACCGGATTGAAAGCGGGAAGGTCACTCTTGACATGGCTCCGGTCATGGCTTCCAGGCTTGTCTCATCGATAATGGATTCTGTGAGAAAGAGCGCCGATGACAAGAATATCTCGATTTCGGTCAAGCCAGAGAAAGTTCCAGATGTTTTCATTCTTGCGGACAAGGTCCGGATTCAGCAGATCTTCATCAATATCTTTTCCAATTCGATAAAAAATACCCCCGAAGGCGGTTCGATAGCCTGCAATGTAGAGATCCTGGACTGTTCTTCCGGTCAGGTCAAGTTCAAGGTGACGGTGTCCGATAACGGTGTTGGAATGAGCGATGAATTCATCAAGCATGCTTTCGAGCCGTTTGCCCAGGAGCATAACAGCCAGAGCGATAGGTACGGCGGCACAGGTCTCGGTCTTTCCATCGTGAAGAACCTTGTTTCAATGATGAACGGCTCGGTTGAGATTAAAAGCAAGCTTGGAATTGGGACTTCTGTTTCCGTCACGCTTTCTCTTCGTACTCTTGAGCAATACAAGCCGCGCGCTGTCCCTGCTGTCGATACTGGCAAGCTTTCAGGAAAGAGGGTTCTGATCTGCGAGGACAACAACCTCAACGCGAAGATAACGAGGCGTCTGCTGGAGAAGATGGAGATGGATGTGGATGTTGCCTCCGATGGCAGGCAGGGGCTTGCAAGGTTCGAGTCTGCTCCGGCATTCTTCTACGATCTTATCCTGATGGATATCCGGATGCCCGAACTCAACGGCATAGAGACGGCCAAGGCAATCCGTGATTCGAACCGTGCTGATGCAAAATCCATTCCGATCGTCGCCTTGACTGCTGATGCCTATGACCGGGACAGGGATATTGCCCTGCAGGCTGGAATGAATGACCATATTGCAAAGCCGGTTGATCCGAAATTCCTGTACGAAGTCATAGCCAAGTGGATCTGATTGCCCTCGTCTCAACATTGCTTCTCAGGAATTGCATTGGCTGAAGATCATTTCACGGCAATTAATTTGCCAAACATCGATCCTCCATATAAGTGCCGGTGCAAAGCATTGGCCAATCCTTAACACAACGAAATAGGGAAACTTCAATGCCCGATACTGGTAAAATTTCCCTAAGAATCCAGTTCGGTTAGTTCGGCAGTTCGGCAGTTCGGCAGTTCGTTTCCAGTTCGGTTAGTTCGGTTAGTTCGGCAGTTCGGCAGTTCGGACAGTTTTCCAACAGAGTTTGAACCGAAGGGTTAAGTGCTCGGGGAAAAAGGGAAGAATGATTTTTGGCGTTCAAATTATGTGTAAACCTGAAAAGAATTATTCTCTGGCATGCAAAATTTGAATTTGCTTTTGGCCAATCCCTCATTCTTCGCCAAACCCTCTGCATAAACTTTCTTTTCCTCATTTAGGGAAATATTCATGCCGGAAACAATGAAAACTTCCCGAATTATTCAGATTGAGCATATGCGTTAGAATCTGTTTAGAATCGTTAGATCAAGCAGAAGCGTTAGATGCGGTAGATCAAGCATCTGCGTTAGAATCGTTAGATTATCAGGTATGATTGAGGTATTAGGGTTTGACCCATCCTGCATTTCCCGAAATAGGGAAGCATTTACCCCGTAAACAGTGAAAACTTCCCGAATTATTTCAGGATGTGTAGATCAGGCAGGAGCTGTCCAGAAGTTGCAGAAGTTGCAGGAGTTGCAGATCAGGCAGGAGTTGCAGGAGTTGCAGGAGTTGCAGGAGTGGTAGTTCGTGATGAATTGTAAAACAAGGAAATCATTTACGGGTTCAAGGGAAATAATCATATCCGGACTGCGGTGGCAATGATGATTTGAGAAACCAAGTTGTTTTTATCCGCCTATTCATCTATAATAGAAACAAGAGGAGACGAACTGATGCCTGGTTCTTTTTTCGGCGATG
>Ga0265294_10002101_pt1 | contig 26344 bp, 39 predicted proteins | sample MunlanPumphouse3_FD_192504 | JGI IMG/M metagenome (GOLD analysis project Ga0265294, IMG submission 192504) | Groundwater microbial communities from a municipal landfill in Southern Ontario, Canada - Pumphouse #3 | ecosystem: Environmental > Aquatic > Deep subsurface > Groundwater | place... | reverse complement strand
AGAAGCTGTGCTTCCACATATTCTAAAAATGACATTAATTTATTTGATGCTTTTAAGAATGCTTTAAATAATAATCCTATTATTATTTGATTTGATTACCTAAACTGTAACTTTATTTGACAAAAAGTTATTAAAAATACTTGATTTTCATATACTATGTTGGTATAATTACACTTAGTTTGACAGGCGATTATGTGCAAGGTTGCCGACACACTAGGCTAGGTTGTTAACAACTTTATAGTGTTTTGGGATATTTGTTACGGAGTCATGTTTATACTAGATATAGACGAAAGGAGATATAAAAAATGTCAAAAGTAAGAATCAAACTAAAAGCTTATGATCATAAGGTCTTAGATGTAGCAGCAGTAAAAATAGTTGATACGGTAAAAAGAACCGGCGGAGAGATCTCTGGTCCAGTTCCATTACCAACAGAAATTCAAAAATATACTGTGTTAAGAGCGGTTCACAAATACAAAGATGCTCGTGAACAATTCGAAATGCGTACTCATAAAAGACTTATTGATATTAAGAATCCTAGTAAGGAAACCATGGATGCTTTAACACACCTGGATATACCAAGTGGTGTAGACATCGAAATTCAAACAAAATAGAAAATCTAAAGGAGGAAAAGTAAGATGAAAGGAATCTTAGGGCGTAAAGTCGGCATGACCGAAAAATTTACGAAAGATGGAAAAATTATTCCTGTAACGGTTGTTTCAGTTGAGCCAAATGTGATTATGCAAGTTAAAACTATTAATACTGATGGTTATAATGCTATTCAATTAGGATTTATAGACAAAAAAGAAAATAAAACAACTAAAGCAGAACAAGGGCATGCATCGCGTGCAAATACAAAACCTAAGCGCTTCTTAAAAGAAATTAAAGTATCTAATCCAGAGAATTATGAACTAGGAAGCACTATAAAAGCAGACATATTTGAAGTAGGAGAAAAAGTAGATGTTCAAGGAACTTCAAAAGGCAAGGGATTTGCTGGTGTTATAAAACGTCACAATTTCTCGAGAGGGCCTGAGACACATGGTTCTAGATATCACAGGAGACCAGGTTCTATGGGACCAATGAGACCAATGAGAGTTTTAAAAGGGAAAAAACTTGCTGGTCATATGGGCTTTGAAACAAAAACTGTTCAAAATTTAACAATAGTTGAAATTAATTCAGAACTGGGCTATATATTAGTAAGTGGAAATGTACCAGGAGCAAAAAATTCTTTAGTATTAATTAAAGAGGCTGTTAAAGGCGGAAAAAAAGCAACGTTTGATCTTGTTTCTTATGAAACTGAAGTAGCAGAAGAGATTGTAGCAGCCGAAACAATTACAACAGCAGAAGTAGTTGCAGAACCTGAAGTTCAAGAAAAAGTAAAAGAAGAAACTAGTGCAGATGAGGAAAGTAAGTAGGTGGGAAAATGACAAAAATAGATATTGTAAACCTTAAGGGTGAAAAAATTAAAGATGTAAAATTAGCTGAAAATATTTTTGGAATAGAACCTAACGATATTGCTTTAAAGAAAGCTATTAAATTACAACTAGATTCTGCAAGACAAGGATCCCAAAAAGCAAAAACTCGTTCTGAAGTAGCTGGTGGTGGTAGAAAGCCATTTCGTCAAAAAGGAACTGGCAATGCTCGCCAAGGATCAATTAGAGCGCCTCACTATGTAGGCGGTGGTGTGGTTTTTGCGCCAACACCAAGAAGTTATGCATTTAAAATGAATAAAAAAGAAAAAGTTTTAGCATTAAAAAGTGCACTTGCTTATCTTGCTAAAAACAAATCATTAATAATTGTTGATAGTTTAGAAGTAAAAACACTTAAAACTAAAGATGCACTTAATTTAATGAAAAATCTTAAGTTGGAAGGTAAAGTTTTATTTATAAGTAGTGGTGATGCTAATAACTTATTTATGGCAACACGTAACTTAAGAAATGTTACCGTTAATAAAGCAACTAATCTTAATGTGCTTGATTTAACTCATTCTGATTATGTAGTAATTGATGAGGCAACACTTAAACAAATTGAGGAGGCTTATAATTAATGAAATTAGATATTATTTATGCACCAGTATCAACTGAAAAATCATCAGAGCTTGATAAACGCGGAGTATATGTATTTAAAGTAGATAAAAGAGCTAATAAAACTCAAATTAAAATTGCAATTGAAGAAGCTTTTGGAGTGAAAGTAAAAAGTATTAATACTCTTGTTACTAAACCTAAAAACAAGAGATCTGGTAAATATACTGGACAAACCAAAACATATAAAAAGGCTTTCGTTACTTTAGCTGACGGACAGTCAATAGGAATATAGGTGATTACTGATGGGAATTAGAAAATATAAACCAACCACACCCGGTCGCAGAAATATGAGCACTTTAACTAATGAAGAGCTGACAACTTGCAGACCTGAAAAAACATTACTTGCTAAGCAAAGTAAAAGTGGAGGGCGAAATAATCAAGGTAGAACCACTGTCTGGCATATTGGTGGTGGAGCTAAAAGGCAATACCGAGTAATTGATTTTAAAAGAAATAAACCTGGAGTAACCGCTAAGGTTGCCTCAATAGAATATGATCCAAATAGAAGTGCTAATGTGGCTTTACTTCATTATAAAGATGGAGAAAAAAGATATATCTTAGCACCTAAAGGATTAAAAGTCGGGATGATTATTGAATCAGGAGAAACAGTCGATATAAAGATCGGTAATGCTCTTCCGCTTAAAAATATTCCGGTAGGTACAGTTGTTCATAATATTGAACTAAAACCAGGAAAAGGTGGGGAAATAGCTAGAAGTGCTGGAACAAGCGCTCAAATATTATCCCGCGAAGAAAAATATGTGGTTTTAAGACTCCAATCAGGAGAGACTAGAAAGGTTCTAGGAACATGCATGGCAACAATTGGTGTTGTTGGCAATGAAGAACATGAACTAGTAAGAGTTGGTAAAGCAGGACGTACTCGTCATAAAGGTATTAGACCAACAGTTAGAGGTTCAGCAATGAATCCTAATGATCATCCACACGGTGGTGGTGAAGGTAAAACTGGAATTGGTAAAAAAGCGCCAGTTACACCTTGGGGAAAACCGGCACTTGGACTTAAAACAAGAAATAAAAAGAAAGCGTCTAACAAATATATTGTTAGTCGTAAAAAGAAATAGGAGGATTAAAAAATGGCAAGAAGTTTAAAAAAAGGTCCTTATATACAAGAAGCCTTATTAAAAAGAATTAAAACCTTAAATAAAAATGGAAAAAAAGAAGTTATTAAAACTTGGTCTCGTCGTTCAACAATCTTCCCAGATTTTATTGGACATACAATAGCGGTACATAATGGTCGTGAATTTATTCCGGTTTATGTTACTGAGGATATGGTAGGGCATAAGTTAGGAGAATTTTCTCTAACTCGTAAAGCAGCAAACCATACAAAGAAAAAGTAGGAGGGACATATGGAAGCAATCGCAACACATAAAATGGCTATGGTCGCACCTCGTAAAGCAAGAATGACACTTGATCTTATTAGAGGTAAAGATATATTAGCGGCAGAAAACATTTTAAAAAATACAAATACAAAATCAAGTAGGCTTATTATTAAAGTTCTAAATTCAGCAGTAGCAAACGCAACTAATAATTTAGAAATGAATAAAGAAGACTTAGTAATTTCAGAGTGCTTTATTAATCCCGGACCAGTACTTAAAAGAATTAAATTTGGTTCAAGAACTAAAGTTGACAGAAGAGATAAAAGAACTAGTCATATAACTATAAAGGTTAGTGACGGAAAAAATGAGGAGGCTTAAACTATATGGGACAAAAAGTAAATCCTACTGGATTAAGACTTGGAATTAATAAAGATTGGCAAAGTAAATGGTATTCTAAAAATGAATATGCAAAATTTCTTAATAATGATATAAAAATCAGAGAATTTATTGCAACTACTTTAAAGGATGCAGCCGTTAGTGAAGTATTAATTGAAAGAAAAAAAGGACGTTGTAATATAAGTGTTTATACTGCTAAACCAGGAGTGATAATTGGTCAAGGTGGTAAAGATATCGAAAAACTTAGAAATAAAATTAAGAGATTAATTGGAGAAGAAGTTTATATTACAATTATTGAAGTAAAAAAACCTAATTTAAATGCTCAGTTAGTAGCTGATTTGATCGCTAAACAAATTGAAAATAGAGGAAATTTCCGTAATGTTCAAAAGAAAGCTATTAAAGAAACTTTAAAAGCTGGAGCAAAAGGAATTAAAACTTTAGTATCGGGTCGTTTAGGTGGAGTAGAAATGGCTCGTTCAGAAGGTTATACTGAAGGAACAGTACCACTTCATACTATAAGAGCCGATATTGATTATGCAACAAGTGAGGCTAACACTACTTACGGAATTATTGGAGTAAAGGTATGGATTTATAAAGGAGAAATACTTCCTGATAAAAAAGTTATAAAGGGAGGTGCCTCTGATGCTAATGCCGAAAAAAACTAAATATCGTAAACCGCATTTAGTTAGTTATGAAGGTAAAGCCAAAGGAAATTTAAAGTTAGAATTTGGAGATTATGGACTTCAAGCAAAAAGCAGTGGTTATGTAACCGCTAGACAAATTGAAGCAGCTCGCATAGCGATGACTCGTTATATGAAAAGAGGGGGAAAAGTATGGATAAATATTTTCCCGCACCTAGCAAGAACTAAAAAACCTTTAGAAACTCGTATGGGTAAAGGTAAAGGTGGAGTAGAAGATTGGGTAGCAGTTGTTAAAACTGGTAAAATTATGTTCGAGATCAGCGGAGTAAGTGAGGAAATAGCTCGTGAGGCATTAAGACTTGCGGCTCATAAACTAAGTGTAAAAACTAAGTTTGTAATGAAAGAAGAAAGTGGTGTTAATAGTGAAAACTAGTGAAATAAGAAAAATGACCACAGAAGAAATCAATACTAAAATTAGAGATTTAAAAAAAGAATTATTTGATTTACGTATGAAACAAGCAACTGGTAATTTAGAAAAAACGCATCAAATTGATGTTTTAAGAAAAACAGTTGCTAGATTAAAAACTGTATTAAATGAAAAAGATGGGAGTGATAAGTAATGGAAAAAACAAAAAAATCTTATGTTATAGGAAAAGTAATAAGTGCATCTAATGATAAAACTATTACGGTTTTAGTAGAAACTCACCGCATCCATCCGTTATACAAAAAGAGAGTAAAATATTCAAAAAAATATACTGCTCATGATGAGAAAAATATTGCTAAAGTTGGGGACACAGTTAAATTAGTTCTAACTAGACCACTATCTAAAACAAAGAGATTGATGCTAGTTGAAGTTACTAAAGAAGCTGTCGTCTTATAGGAGGAGAGAACTATGGTATTAGAGCAATCAAGATTAAAAGTTGCTGACAACTCTGGAGCTCGCGAACTTATGGTAATAAGAGTACTGGGTGGTAGCAAAGTTAGATATGGAAATATTGGGGATGTTGTTGTTGGAACTGTAAAAAAAGCAATTCCTAATTCCAACGTTAAAAAAGGAAAAGTAGTAAGAGCAGTTATTGTTAGATCAAAACATGGAGCAAGACGTGAAGACGGAAGCTATATTGAATTTGATGATAATGCTTGTGTACTAATTAAAGAAGATAAGAGTCCAGTTGGAACTCGAATCTTAGGGCCAGTTGCTCGTGAACTTCGTGATCGTGGTTATAACAAGATCATTTCACTAGCACCTGAGGTTTTATAGGAGGATATATGAAAGTAAAAGTTGGCGATAAAGTAAAAATCCTGGCTGGAAAAGATAAAGGCAAAGAAGCAGCAGTTACTGTAACTTTAAAAAAGCAAGATAAAGTAGTAGTTCAAGGTATTAATATTGTTAAAAAACATATGAAACCAGGACGGACTAATGAAACTGGTGGAATCCTTGAAACCGAAAACCCAATCCATGTGTCTAATGTAAAAGTAATAAATGATAAAAAAGTAGCTAAGAAAATAGCTAAAAAATCTCCATCAACCAAAAAAGCAGGTGTAAAAGATGAATAGTTTAAAAGAAGTTTATCAAAAAAAATTAGTTCCAGAATTAATGAAAGAATTTAAATATTCTTCAGTTATGGAAGTTCCCAAATTAGATAAAATTGTTGTTAATATGGGAGTTGGAGAAGGTTCTCAAGACTCTAAATATATTGAAGCAGCTGTTAAAGATTTAGAAACTGCTACTGGTCAAAAACCAGTAGTTACAAAAGCTCGTAAATCTATAGCTGGATTTAAATTAAGAGAAGGTCATCCAATTGGTGTAAAAGTTACTTTAAGAGGTGAAAATATGTATGTTTTCTTAGAAAAACTTGTTAAAGTATCACTTCCAAGAGTTCGTGACTTTAGAGGAATTAGTCCTAAAGCATTTGATGGGTTTGGAAATTATACTCTGGGGATTAAAGAACAGTTAATATTTCCGGAAATAGAATATGATAATGTATTAAAAATAAGAGGTATGGATATAGTTTTTGTTACAACTGCAAAAACTGATGAAGAAGCATTTAAATTATTAAGTGGCTTCGGACTTCCATTTAGAAAGTAGGCGAGGTTATGGCAAAGAAAAGTTTAGTTGTAAAACAACAAAAAACTCCTAAATATAAAGTAAGAGCTTATACTCGTTGCAACCGTTGTGGAAGACCTCATGGAGTTATGCGTAAATTTGGATTATGTCGTATTTGTTTTAGAGAACTAGCAAATAAAGGACAAATTCCAGGCATAAAGAAATCAAGTTGGTAGAAAGGAAGCAAAAGAAATGACTGATACAATAGCTGATATGCTTACAAGAATCCGTAATGCAAATCAAATGAAATATGAAACAGTTGCTGTGATTGGGACAAATATGACAACAGAAATAGCTAGAATCCTTAAAGAAGAAGGATATATAAGTGATTATTCTGAAGAAAAAAGTCCTCAAGGCAATAAATTATCTCTAACTCTTAAATATGGAGATCATAAAAAAGAAAGAGTAATCGTAGGATTAAAAAGAATTAGTAAACCAGGATTACGTGTCTATGTTAAACATGATGAGCTTCCGACTGTCTTAAATGGTTTGGGAATTGCAATTATATCTACTTCTAAAGGAATTATGACTGACAAACGAGCAAGCGAAAATAAACTAGGAGGAGAAGTACTTGCCTATATTTGGTAAGGAAAATAAGTTATGAGTCGAATTGGAAATAGAAAATTAATTATTCCTTCAGGAGTTACCGTAACTAAAGATGGTCAGACTTTAACAATTAAAGGACCAAAAGGTGAATTAAAAGAAACATTTGATAAGTTAATTAAAATAAACGTAAATGAATCTGAAATCACATGTGAGGCATTATCTGATACAAAATATGGTAGAAGTATTCATGGAACAACAAACGCACTGATTAATAATATGTTAATTGGAGTAAGTGTTGGTTTTAAAAAAGAACTTGAAACTGTAGGGGTTGGATATCGTTTTGCAACTTCTGGAAATAAAATAACTGTCAATGCTGGTTATTCAAATCCAGTAATCGTTGATATTCCGACTGGAATAGAAGCAACAAGTCCATCAAATACTGAATTAGTGCTTGTTGGAATTGATAAACAAAAAATAACTGAATTTGCAGCTAATATTCGTAAAATAAGAAGACCAGAACCTTATAAAGGTAAAGGAATTCGTTATAAAGGCGAAATAGTTAGACGCAAAGAAGGTAAGAAAGCAGCTAAATAGGAGGATAAAATTATGATAAAAAAAGAAGCAAGTAATGTTGCTCGTCAGAGAAGACATGCTAGAGTTCGCAAAAATATTTCTGGAACAAAAGAAGCACCAAGATTAAATGTTTTTCGCTCTAACAAAGAAATTTTTGCTCAAATTATAAATGATGAAACTGGAACTACTTTAGTTAGCTCTTCAAGTGTTGAATTAAAAATAAAAAATGGTGGCAATGCCGAAGGTGCTAAATTAGTTGGTGCTGATATAGCTAAAAAAGCTTTAGACTTAAAAATTAAAAAAGTAGTTTTTGATCGCGGTGGTTATCTATATCACGGACGTGTTGCCGCTCTTGCAGAGGCAGCTCGCAACACTGGATTAGAATTTTAATAGGAGGAATTATGGAAAATAAAGTAAAAGAAAACAGAAAACCAATGCGTAAGCCTGGTAGAAAAGAATTTAATAAAAAAAGTGAACCAAAAAAGAAACTTTTAGAAGAAAAAGTAATTTCCATTTCTCGCGTTACTAAAGTTACTAAAGGTGGACGAAGCTTTAGATTCTCAGCAACAATGGTTGTTGGTGATGGTAAAGGATTAGTCGGAATTGGAACTGGCAAAGCTAACGAAGTACCAGAAGCTATTAAAAAAGGAATTCAAGCAGCTAATAAAAATTTAGTTAAAATCCCTTTAGTTGAAGGACGTACTATTCCCCATGATGCAATCGGTATAGTTGGAAGAGCAAAAGTTATGATTAAACCAGCTAAAGAAGGTACAGGAGTAATTGCTGGTGGTGCAGTTAGAGCTGTTGTAGAACTTGCTGGTATTAAAGATATTGTTTCAAAATCTTTAGGATCAAATACCCAAGTTAATGTTGCTAAAGCAACACTTGAGGCTCTTTTATCACAAAGAACTGCTGAACATATTGCCAGTCTTCGTGGGAAAACTAAGGAGGAATTATAATGAAATTACACAATCTTGATGCGATGCCAGAGGCAAAGACTCGTAAAAGAGTAGGCCGTGGACCAGGCTCAGGTACTGGTAAAACTTCAGGTCGTGGAGAAAAAGGCCAAAAAGCAAGAAGTGGCTCAAGTATTCCCGCTTGGTTTCAAGGTGGACAAAGCCCATTATTTCGTCGCCTTCCTAAAAGAGGATTTAACAATAAACGTTTTAAAGTTGAATACGCTGTAATTAACTTAGATGATTTAAACCGTTTTAACGATGGTGATGTAATTACTCCAGAAGTTTTAAAAGAAGCAGGAATCATCAAAAAAGAACTTGCTGGTGTTAAAGTTTTAGCTGATGGTGAGCTAACAAAAAAAATAACAATTAAAGCTCATAGATTTTCATCTAGAGCGGTAACCAAAATTGAAAGTGCTGGCGCAGTTGCTGAGGTGATTTAGATGTTTTCTAATCTAAGGGGCTTATTTAGTCCAACAAATAAGGATTTACGTAAGAGGATATTATTTACTATTGGTTGCCTCGCTTTATTTGCTTTAGGTACAAATATTATCGTACCGGGAGCTAAAAGTATTACAGATAGTTTGGGTTTCCTTGAACTTTTAAATTTAATGAGTGGTGGCGGTTTAAAGACATTTTCAATCTTTGCTTTAGGAGTTATGCCTTATATTTCGGCATCAATTATTACGCAATTATTTCAAATGGATATTATCCCTTACTTTAAAGAATTAAAAGAACAAGGAGCAACTGGTAAACAAAAACTAAATAGAATTAATCGTTATTTAGGAATATTTTTTGCAGTAATTCAAGGATATGTTTTCTCTTATGCTTTTCTAGCAGATGCTGGAAGCATAGAAATTGTTAAAACAACCTTAATTTTAACAGCTGGTACGGCATTTCTATTATGGCTTGGTGATGAGATAACAAAAAAAGGAATCGGAAATGGAATATCATTAATAATAATGGCCGGTATTGTTAATACATTACCACATATATTTATTACTGCTTATCAAGATTTGGTTTTAGGGACAACATTTACAGTTTGGACAGGTATTATTTTATTTGCCTTATTTGTTCTTATATATTTACTAATTGTTGTTGGGATTATATATATACAAAGTGCAGAAAGAAGAGTTACTATTCAGTATTCAAACAGAACAACTGGAGCTTATGGTGGAGAAAAATCATTTATTCCAATTAAGCTTAATTCGGCAGGTGTTATTCCTGTAATATTTGCATCAGCTGTTATTGGAGTACCATCTTTATTAGGACAAGTAATTCAAAATGAAGCTTTTACTAAATTTGTTGATAATTATATTGTCTATACTAGTTATAGTGGATTTCTAATATATATGTTGTTAATATTTGTATTTGGGTACTTTTATACATTACTTCAATTAAATCCCGATGATATGGCCGAGAACTTAGATAAAAACAGAAGTTATATTCCGGGAATAACTCCAGGCGAAAAAACGAGTAAATATTTAAAGTATGTAATTTCTAGAATAACAATTATTGGCACACTATTCTTAATGACCTTATCTGCTCTACCAATTATATTTTCTGGCTTAACTAACCTTTCTAGTGCAGCTGCACTTGGAGGTACTGGGTTATTAATTGTTGTTGGTGTTGCTCTTGAAACATATAAACAGCTCGAAAGTAGCCTTGTTTCAAGAAGCTATACAGGTAGACGAAGAAGGGTTAGAAGATAAATGAAAAATATAATTTTTATTGCTCCCCCAGCTGCTGGTAAAGGAACGCAAAGTGATTTATTAGTTAAGAAATATGGGTATAACCATATTTCAATGGGGGACATATTAAGGAAAGAAGCTTCCAAAAAAAGTGAAATTGGAAAAGAAGTTGATGAAATTTTAAAGTCAGGAAATTTAGTTTCTGATGAAGTAATTTTAAAACTAACTGAAAAGATATTAACTGGAACTAGTGAACCATATATTTTTGATGGTTTTCCTCGCAATATGTCCCAAGCTAAAATATTAGAAGAAACATTAGTTAAATTTAATAAAACAAAACCAATAGTAATCTATTTAAATGTTAATAAAGAAGAAGCAATTAAAAGAGCAACAGGTAGATTAAATTGTCCAAAATGTGGAAAGATATATCACAAATATTCAGAAGAATTAAAACCTCAAATAGAAGGCAAGTGTGATGAGTGTCAGGTAGATCTAATCAGTAGAGACGATGATAATGAAGAAACATTCAAAACTAGATATGAAAATTATATTAAAAAAACATTACCACTTTTAGATTATTTTAAAAGTGCAAATGATTTATATGTTATTGATAATCCAATATTTCCTATGGAAATATTTGCAAAAATCGAGGAAATAATAAAATGATAACAATTAAAAATGAAGAAGAAATTAACAAGATAAAAGAAGCTGGGCATATTAATTATTTAACTCACGAATATTTAAAGACATTAATTGTCCCTGGTATTACAACTGATTACTTAGACAAAGAAGCTGAAAAATTTATTAGAAGTCATGGAGCAGTTCCATCATTTCTAAATTATAATGGATTTCCCAAAAGTATCTGCACTAGCATTAATGATGAAATAGTTCATGGAATACCTAGTGAAAGAAAGCTCCATGAAGGTGATATTATCTCAATTGATATTGGTGTACTAAAAGATGGTTATCACTCTGATGCTGCAAGAACTTATCCGGTTGGAAAAATTTCTAAGCAAGATGAAGAGTTGATTTTTCATACAAAGGAAATGCTAAAAATAGGTTTATCAGAAGTCAAAAAAGGTGCCTTTATTGGTAATATTGGTGCTACAATAAGTGCATATGCTAAAAAACATAAATTATCCGTTGTTAGAGAATTAGTAGGTCATGGAGTCGGTAAAAATTTACACGAAGATCCAGACGTGCCTAACTATGGTAAATATAATACCGGAAAAATTTTAAAAACCGGAATGGTTATCGCGGTAGAACCGATGATAAATTCTGGAACAAGAAATATCTGTCAATATGAAGATGATAACTGGACAATTTTAACTCGTGATCACAAAAACAGTGCTCACTTTGAACATACAGTTGTTGTCACAGACGATGGATATAGAATATTAACAGGAGAGTGAAAAAGTGGCTAAAGAAACACCAATAATCGTCGATGGCAAAGTCTTAGACGTAGTCAAAGATGTATATAAAGTGGAATTAGAAAACAGCTTTATAGTAACAGCTCACGTTTCTGGTAAAATACGAATTCACAACATACGTATTCTACCAGGCGACAAAGTTACTGTAGAATTTTCACCACAAGATTTAACACGTGGGCGAATAATATACAGAAAGTAATTTAGGAGGAAAATATGAAAGTTAGACCATCAGTCAAAAAAATTTGTGCTAAATGCCGGATAATCAGAAGAAAAGGTAAAGTTAGGGTTATCTGTAATAACCCTAAACATAAACAAAGACAAGGTTAAGGAGGAATATAAATGGCTCGTATTAAAAATATTGAATTACCAAAAGAAAAAAGAGTAGTAATTGGTCTTACTTATATTTATGGGATAGGTCGCAAGTTAGCTGAGACTATTTGTGCTAGTGCTAAAGTAGATCCTAATAAAAAAGTAAAAGATTTAAGTACTGCAGATGAAGCAGGGCTTCGTAAGGAAGTTGATACCCATTTAACTGAAGGTGATTTAAGACGTGAAGTTCAAATGAACATTAAAACTAAAATGGAAATTAATTCATATGAAGGGACAAGACATAAAAAAGGTCTTCCCGTTCATGGTCAAAGAACAAGTCGCAATGCTCGCACTCGTAAGGGACGTGGCAAAGTTGTGGCAAATAAGAAAAAAGTAGGTAAATAGGAGGTAAATTATGGCTTATAATAGAAGAAAAAGAAAAGTTAAAAAGAATATCCCTGAAGGTGGGGCTCATATCCATTCTACTTATAACAATACAGTTGTATCAATTACAGATGTTCATGGTAATGTAATTAGCTGGGCATCATCTGGTTCAATTGGTTATAAGGGTTCAAAAAAGAAAACTCCTTTTGCTGCTGGCATAGCTGCTGAAGAGGCTGCCAAGACTGCAATGGAGTCAGGGGTAAAAAAAGTAGAAGTATTTGTCAAAGGTTTAGGTGGGGGTCGTGAAAATGCAATCCGTGGACTGCAAATAGCTGGCTTAGAAATTACTGCAATAAATGATGAAACACCAGTGCCACATAATGGTTGTAGAGCACCAAAACGTCCAAGAAATTAAGGGAGGAATTGTAAAATGAGTTTTGAAAAACCAGAATATAAAATAACTGAATATTTAGAAAAAAATAATTATGGAAAATTTGAATTAGAACCTTTAGAAAGAGGTTTTGGAACAACTCTTGGAAATGCACTAAGAAGAGTAATGTTATCATCAATGCCAGGGTCTGCTATTACTAGTGTTAAGATCGAAGGAGTAATGCATGAATTCCAAAAAATCGATGGAATTGTTGAAGATGTTACAACAATAGTTTTAAATTTAAAAGGTGTGGTTATTAAAAACCATAGTAAAGAAAATAAAAAACTAATTTTAAACACTAAAAAAGAAGGTGCCGTAACTGCTGGAGATATTGAAAGAGATGCAGATATTGAAATAATCAATCCTGATTATGTTATATGTAATATTGTCAAAGGCGGATCAATAGATATGGTAATGACCGTTGGAAACGGTCGTGGATATGTTGATGCACACGAAAACAAGAAATTACTAGGTGAAACAATTCAAGGATTAATTCCTATTGATTCATTATACACACCAATTGAAAGAGTTAGCTACGAAAGATTAGATGCCCGCGTTGGTCATAATGAAAACTTTGATAAATTAATTATGGAAGTTTCTACTAATGGAGCTTTATCTCCAGAAGAAGCTATGGCACTAGCAGCAAGAATCTTAATTGAACATTTAGAAATAGTTTGTGACTTAAATAATATCGCTGATATTACTGGTATTATTGCTGAGAAAAAAGTAGATATTATTACTAAAACATTAGAAACTCCAATTGAAGAAATAGAATTTTCAGTTAGAGCTTATAATTGCTTAAAAAGAGCAGGTATTCATACTATGCAAGACTTAATTAATAAAAAAGAAATCGAAGTTACAAAAATCCGTAATTTAGGTAAAAAATCATTAAAAGAAGTATTAGATAAAGTAAAAGAAATGGAACTAAAGTTCCGTGATTAGAAAGAGGCAAATATATGTTATATCGTAAATTAGGTAGAGAATCTCGTATTAGAAGAAGTATATTAGCCGGACTTACCAAAGATGTAATTAGGTATGAATATGTTGTTACGACTGAAGCAAGAGCTAAAGAAGTAAGAAAATTTGTTGACAAAATGATTACTTATGGTAAAGACGGATCAATAGGCGCTAGAAGAAGAGCCCTAGCATTTCTTCATAACGATAAAGAAATAGTAAACAAAGTCTTTAATGAACTTGCTCCAAGATATAAAACAAGAGCAGGTGGATATACTAGAATAATTAAACTTAAAGAACGTAAGGGCGATGATGCCTTAGAAGTAAGACTTGAATTAGTATAATTCAGGTTTTTATTTATTCGTGATATATTCTTTTATATGCTTACTTTAAAAGTAGCAAATAATAAATTTAAATATTTGAATTAAAATATTAACAAAAAACAAATTTTAGTATATTGTTTAAAATAAATTAATATGATAAGATGTATGCAGATGAAGGAAACTTCATATAATAAAAAAGGAAGCATTTAATTTGCAATACTTGAGTGCTGCCAAAATTGTTTGTAGCACTAGCTAAAAATAGCTGGTGCTTTCTTTATTAATACCTTACTGAAAAAAGTAAGGCTATTAATAAAAAGATTATTATAATATAAGAAAGGATTAAAAAATCAATTCTTTTCATAATATCTAGCCTCCTTTCAGAATCCCCCTGAAAGAAGGCAGCACCCAAGTTAATTAAACACTTCCTAAAAAGCATATTATCATTAATGATAATTATTGTAAAATAACTGATTTAAAATATTGACATTAAAAACGAGATAAAATTTAAATTTTTGTATATTGTTTAAAATAAATTAATATGATAAGATGTATGCAGATGAAGGAAACTTCATAAGATAAGAAAGGAAGCATTTAATTTGCAATACTTGAGTGCTGCCGAAAATTTAGTAGCACTAGCTAAAAATAGCTGGTGCTTTCTTTATTAATACCTTACTGAAAAAAGTAAGGCTATTAATAAAAAGATTATTATAATATAAGATATGATTATAAAAGAGTATTAATTTACTCTTTTATAATGCTTTCAAGTGCGAGTGTTATCATTTCATTTAAAGTAGTCTGTCTTTCTTCTGGACTTAAATCACAGTCTTCAAACTTACTATCGCTTATTGAGACTAGACAAGCAGCTTCCTTATTATTTACCTGGGCAATATGAAATAAACCAAAGGCTTCCATTTCACTGGCAAGTGGAGATATAGCATCAGGTATATCTGCTTTTAAATGATCATAGTTTTGGTAAACATCAAATATTTCTGATGTAAATAAAGTTCCTTCATTAATTTTAATATTTAACTCTTCTGCAGTTTGTTTAATTATATCATTCAAATTTTTAGAAGAATTTACTGTTTTAGAACTTATTTTCCGGTATCCATAAGCAAAGTTAGAAGGTGAGTAGGCATTTATTCCTAATACGATATCTCTAACCTTAATACCAGGTTTAAAAGCACCAGCTGTGCCAATTCTAATTATTCTCTTGACATTATAAAAATAATATAGTTCATGAGAATAAATAGCAACAGAGGGAATTCCTATCCCACTTCCCATGACTGTTATTTTTTTATTTTTGTAAGTGCCAGTAAAGGCCAACATATTTCTTACCTCATTAACAAGTTTTACATTTTCTAAAAAATTCTCGGCAATGTATTTTGCCCTTAAAGGATCACCTGGTAATAGTACTAACTCAGCAATATCTTCTTTTTTACTATTATTATGAACAGCTTCCATCTAAACAACACCTCTTAACTTAAATTATAACAAATCCTGTGCTATAATTACATTATAAAAAAAAGAGATTGACATATACTAGTAAATGAGGTGGACCATGGTATATAAATGCGAAAAACACGGACCATATACAATCCATATGATAAAAACAAATAAGTTTAAGCTTTGTCATATGGAGATTATATTTAGAAATAAGATTGTTAAAGAAGATATTACAAAAAGAAATATTCTTTTTGATCTTTTAACTGAGGCAAATAATGATTATCCAACTAAAAGATTACTGGCTTTAAAACTTGAAGATTTATATAATGCAAATCTTTACAGTGTCACAAGCAAAGTTGGAGGAGCGGTTCTTACTAACGTTTGTCTTGATTTTATTAACCCTAAATATACGGATAAAAAGATTTTAGAAGAAACTTTAAAGCTTCCTTTTGATACGCTATTTAATCCCTTAGCGACAAATAATGAGTTTAATGGAAGACTTGTTGAAATAGCTAAAAAAAGAGCTGAGGCGGATATTAAATCAATCAAAGAAAATCCTAAAAAGTATGCGATATTAGAAGCAATTAAAACTTTAGGTGATAAATCATTATCAAGTTTTAGTAACGTTGGAAGTTTAAAAGATTTAGATAAAATAACTAGCAGTTCTTTATATAAATATTATCAGGAAGTCTTAGAAAATGATTATGTTGATATTTATATAATTGGTGATTTAGATATGGAAGAAGTAGCAAAGATAATTATTACTTATGCATCATTTAAAATAATTAAAAATCATCAAGTAGATTTTTATATTGAGAATCCTAAACGTAAACCGGTTATTAAACAAGAAAAGTATGTTTATGTTCAAACAAATATTATCGCAATTCTTAATTTAAATAACTTAACTAATTATGAAAAAAAGTATGTAGCAAATCTTTATAATTTAATATTAGGTGGAGGGTCCCTTGAAACAAAACTATATCGTCGTCTTAGAGGTGAGAACTCACTTTGTTATAATGTTAACTCCATGTATCAAAAATATGATGGTCTAATATTAATATCAACATCTGTTGATATTAATGCGAAAGAAAAAGCTATTAAATTAATCAAACAAGCTATTAAAGATATGACTAATAATATTACTAAAGAAGAGCTTAACCAAGCAAAAGAGTTAATAATATCAGCCCTTCATATGAATATGGATAATATAGGTAAAATAGTTGATAATTATTTCTATCAAAATACTAGTGATTTAGATGATTTTGAAACAAGAATAGAAACATTCAAAAAAGTTACTGTTGAGGAAATATACTCACTAAGTAAAAAGATATCTGTTAGTACAATCTACTCACTTATTGGGGAGGAAGCATTATGAAAAGGACAACAATAAAAAAGACTGGAGAACATGTATATACTGAAATCTTAAAAAATGGTCTTCAAATCATTATGGTTCCAAATGATAAAGTAAAGAATTACTACTTAACTTTAAATACTAAATTTGGCTCAATTCATACTGATTTTAAATATAATGGTAAAAACTATAAATTACCCAAGGGAACCGCTCACTTTTTAGAGCACCTCTTATTTAATATGCCTGATGGAACAAGTGCTCATGACTATTTTAGCCAGCTTGGCTCAAATATTAATGCTTTTACTTCCTACGACATAACTTGTTATGAAGTGTATTCTAATAATAAATTTAAAGAAAATTTATCTTACTTGCTAAAATATGTGTATACTCCTTATTTTACTAAAGAACTTGTAAGCGGAGAAAAAGGAATAATTACTGAAGAAATAAAAATGATTAGTGATAATCCGGCATCAGAAATTGTTTATGGAATGTTTAGAAATATATTTATTAAAGATGAGAGACAATATCTAATAAGCGGGACAGTAGAAGATATTAAAAAAATGACTCTAGAAGATATATATGCTGCCTATAATGCTTTTTATCATCCGGAAAATATGTTTTTAATCATTACTGGTAATTTCAAACCAGAAGAAGCTGTTGCAATAACGATAAATACATTAAAGAATTTTGAATTTCCTAAATATAATAAACCAATTTTAAAAGAAAAAAATGAACCTTATAAAGTTAAAAATAATTATTTAGAAAAAGAAATGAATGTTGATAAAGAAAAAGTAACTATTTGTTTAAAAATACCTAAGAGTAATTTTAAATCCTTAAAATTATCAGACCTAGAATTAAGATTATATATAAATTTAATAATAAGAATTAATTTTGGAGCAACTTCACTTTTAAAAGAAGAACTGTTAAGTGGAGGAATTATTACTGACTCAATAAGTACTTTTATGACTTTAACTGAAGAGTATATAATAGAGGCAATAATGGCATCAACTGAGTACCCAGATTATTTTATTAAAAGAATTAATGAGACTTTAAAAGCTTTAACAATTAGTAAAGAAGAAATAAATCGTAAAGTAAATAGTTCATTAAGTAATTTAATCATGAGTTTTGATGAAATAGAATTAGTTAGTGCTGATATTGGCGAAGATATTATTAATTATGGAAAGTATATTACTGATATTTATAATTATTATAAAAAATTAAATATTGAGGTAGCAGAAGCAGTACTCAAAAATATGAAAAAATATCTAGTTGCAATTACAATATTAAAACCTAAAGAATAAAAAAGGAAATATAACCTTCTATTACAATGTATAGTAATAGGAGGTTATTTTTAATGAGAATAAATAAAAAATATTTAATAGTTGGCGGACTTGCTTGTTTAATAATATTAACTTTAGTAAGTTATATCTTTTTTGACTTCGAAAAAGAAGTTTATATAGCAAAAGAAGAAATAACAACGTCAAGTAATTCTAAATTTTTCATTGATGTAAAAGGAGCGGTTAAAAAGCCGGGAGTGTATGAGTTTACTACGAATGAAAGAGTAATAGATGCACTTAAAAAAGCTGGAGGACTTGCTAAAACGGGCGATACTAGTAATATAAATTTAAGCCAAAAATTAGAAAGTGAAATGGTTGTTTATGTTTATACAAAAAATGAAATTAAAAACGGTTCTAAAAGTATAAGTTGCTCAACTAAATGTAGTTGTGAGACCCTAGAAGTAAATAACTGCATCCAAGACGAAGTAAATAAAGATGGAAAAGTAAATATTAATACCGCTAATTTAGAGACATTACAAACCCTTTCAGGGATTGGCGAATCAAAAGCCAGTAGCATAATAGATTATCGAAGTGAAAATGGTAACTTTAAAGAAATAGAAGAAATAAAAAATGTTTCCGGAATTGGAGATGCTCTTTTTGAAAAAATAAAAGAGTTTATAACTATATGATTAATTTAATACTATCTTTAAACATAATGTTTTGTGATATTAAAGGCGCTGTTAAAAAGCCAGGAGTTTATGAAATAAATAATAATAATATTTATGAAGTAATAAATTTAGCTGGAGGTCTTAATAAAGATGCTAATGTATCTCTAATTAATTTAAGTGAAAAAGTAAATGATGAAATGGTTATTTATATCCCAAGTACAACTGATAAACCAAAAAAGTGTCCTATTTGTATTTGCCGAGTAATTAAGTGCCCTGAAATAAAAGAAACAACTAATAAAACTACTATAACCACAACTACAACTAAACAAACTATTACTACAACATATCCTCAAACAACTAAAAATATTATAATAAATATTAATCTAGCTCCTAAAGAAGAATTAATTACCTTAAATGGAATTGGTGAAAAAACAGCTGAGGCAATAATTGAATACAGACTTGAAAATCCTTTTGTTAATATTGAAGACATAATGAATGTTAAAGGAATAGGAGAAGTAGTGTTTGCTAAGATTAAGAGTTTTATTACAGTCTAATTATATATACTATCTACTTTTAATACTTGCTTTTATCTTTTCATTTACTTTTAAAAATATTATAATATTAGAAAGTAAATATAATATTAATGATAATCAAATAATTGGCAAAATTACTAAACTTGATTATAACTCTGAGAGATATAAACTAGAAGTAAAAGCTAATGAAAAGATTATTGCTTACTTTTATCCAAAAGAAGATATAAATTTAGAATTAGGGATGATTGTATTATTAAAAGGGGAGTTGTATTTACCAATTAATAATACAATACCTAATACTTTTAATTATAAAAAATATTTAAATAATCATTATATTTATTATCAGATGAAAGTAAGTAGTATTGATATTTTAAAAGAAAATCATAATATCATCTATAAAATAAAAAATTATATTAATCAAAGAATAGATTCTTTTTCATATACTAATTCTTATTTAAAAGCTTTAATACTAGGTGATTTAAAAGACTTAGAAGATGATGTATACAAAGGTTTTCAAATAAATGGAGTAATCCATTTATTCGCGATATCAGGCATGCACATTAACTTATTAGCCGCTTCTATAATTTTAATTTTAAACAAAATAAAAATTAAAGAAACACTTAAACAAATAATTATTATTTCTTTTTTAATAATATTTTGCTTAGTAGTTAATACTTCAGCAAGTGTTTATCGGAGTTTAATATTTTATATATTACTAACTATAAATAAAATATATGATTTTAATATTAGTACTAAAAACGTTTTATTTTTAACTATCTTTTTTTTAACTATCTTTAATCCTTTAATAATATTTGATCTTGGTTTTCAGTACTCGGCAATCACAACCTATGGTTTAGTAATTAGTATTAAAAAAAAGAAATATAATAATTATTTTAAAAATTTATTATATATAAGTTATATCGCATTTTTATTTAGTAGCCCAATTACATTAATAAACTTTTATGAAATAAGTTTATTATCCCCTTTTAATAATTTAATATTTGGACCTCTTATTACATTAATAATTTATCCACTTTCATTACTTACTATTGTAATAAGTCTATTTGAACCGCTTCTATATTTCTTACTAAAGTTTATGGAAAATATAAATTTATTTATAAGTAGTTTTACCTTATTTAATTTAATTATTCCTAAAGTAAATATAATATTTTATTTAGGATATTATTTATTAATTATATTTTATATATACTCTTTAAATAAAAAATATTTATTATTTTCTTTATTATTAATATTAAGTATAGAATTAAAACCATTTTTAGATAATAATGATTATGTTTATTTTTTAGATGTTGGGCAAGGAGATTCAGCTTTAATTTATAATAAAAAAGAAAGTATTTTAATTGATACAGGAGGAGTTTACAATTATGATATTAGTAATAACACCATAGTCTTTTTTAAAAGTTTAGGAATCAATAAAATTGATTTACTCCTCCTTACTCATGGAGACTCTGATCATTTAAAAGATGCTCCTAATATTATTAAAAACCTAAAAGTTAAAAATGTTATGTTAAATAAAAATGAATATAATGAATTAGAAGAAAATGTATTAAAATCTAGTAATAATATTATTGATACATATCAAAGTAGTTTCGATTTTAAAATTTATAATAACTATCTAGGTAAAGATGAAAATTCAAGTAGTATTTTATCACTTTTAACCATAAATAATACAAGTATATTATTTATGGGTGATGCTCCAAAAAATCAAGAACTAAAGTTTTTAAAAGATAAAAATCCGAAAGCAAGCATTATAAAGCTAGGTCATCATGGATCTAAAACCAGTAGTGATTATAATTTTTTAAAAAGTATTGGCGCAAGAGATGCAATTATATCAAGTGGCAGAAATAATAGATATAATCATCCAAGTCCAGAAACTATAGAAACATTAAAGACTTTAAATATAAAATATTATGATACAAAAGAAAAAGGAACAATTTGTTATATATTTAGGCATAATAATTATACTAAAAAGTTCTATTTACCATAGTATATATTGTACACTATTATAGTGTTTAATATAGATGAAGGAAGAAAATAAAAAGTTCTTCCTTTATTATTTTTAACATTCGTCCATTTTTTGTGAAAAAAAGCGGTTTCATTCGTTAGGATTATAACCAAAACATGTCTAAATATATTATTAATAAATCTGAAAGTTTAAAAATAGAAAATAAAGCTGGAGACTCAGTTAAATCAAAAAGTTTAAAAGTATATACCGTAAATATAATCCAAAATATTCTATAAGAATCTCACTTAAAAATATCAGTACCATTATATGCAGTCTTTTGTATACAGGACGACAAAACCATGCGTTTCTAGTTGATTTATTAAAGTTTCTGTAATATAATTAAAAAGAAGTTTTACCTTGGTTTGTAATTTATCCTTCGAATTCATACTAGGATATAACGGATAGAAAAGTAAGGGAGGAAATATTTATGGCTATACCAAAAGCTAAGAAAGCTGAGTTAGTAAAATCATTTGGAAAAAATGATAAAGACAGTGGTTCAACTGAAGCCCAAATTGCAATACTAACTGAAGAAATTAATCAGCTAACTGAACATTTAAAAGTCCATACTCATGATTATCATAGTAAACGCGGACTTTTAATGAAAGTTGGAAAAAGACGTAGTCTACTAGATTATTTAAAGAAAAATAATGTAGTAAGCTACCGAGAAGTAATAAAAAAATTGAATTTAAGAAAATAGGCACTACTCTTTTTAGTGTCTTTTTATTTAGAAAGAAGTGGAAAATATGAAAAAAGAATTTAATTTTAATTTTTTAGGAAGAAATATAACTGTTGAAATAGGAGAAGTAGCAAAACAAGCTGATGGTGCTGTTGTAGTTAGATATGAAGATACAGTCGTTTTAACAGCAGCTGTTATGAGTGATAATGTAGCTACTAGTGACTTCTTTCCTTTAACTGTTATGTATAATGAGAAATTATATTCAGCAGGTAAAATACCTGGTGGATTTATTAAAAGAGAAGGAAGACCAAGTGATAATGCAACGCTTACTGCTCGTCTTATTGATCGACCAATAAGACCAATGTTTGCTGATAATTTTCGTAATGAAGTTCAAGTAATTAATACAGTATTATCAGTAAACCCAAATAATACCCCAGAAATGTGTGCATTATTTGGTTCATCACTTGCTTTAGGTATATCAAGAATACCATTTGATGGACCGGTAGCTGGAGTAATAGTTGGCAAAATAGGTAAGAACTATATTATTAATCCAACCAGTGAAGAACTTGAACAAAGTGAAATGTCAGTAACTGTTGCTGGTACTAAAAATGATATTTGTATGATTGAAGCAGGAGCCAAAGAAGTAAGTGAGGCAGATATGTTAGAAGCTTTACTATTTGGTCAAGACTATATTAAACAACTATGTGAATTTCAAGAAGAAATTATCAAAGTTGTTGGCAAAGAAAAAGTAGAAGTAAAATTAGCTGAAGTACCAGCTGATTTAGAAAAAGAAGTTACTAAATATGCTGATGCAGATATGCTAGATGCAGTTCAAATTAAAAATAAATTAGAATCATATGCTACAATTGACAAAGTAAAAGAAGAAACAATTGAGCATTTTACTAATCTCTATCCTAAAGATGAAACAGTATCTAAAAACACAGAAACAATTGTTAATAATATTGAGGCAAAAGTAGTAAGAGACTTAATTACTAATAAAAAAATAAGACCAGATGGCAGAAAATTAGATGAGATAAGAGACTTATCAGCTTTAATTGACTTCTTACCAAGAACTCATGGATCTGCCCTTTTTACTAGAGGACAAACCCAAGCCCTAGCAACAACAACATTAGGAGCTATAGGCGAGCATCAAATATTAGATGGTCTTGGAATTGAAGACTCTAAAAGATTTATGCTTCACTATAACTTTCCCCAATTTTCAGTTGGAGAAACTGGAAGATATGGAGCTCCTGGTAGAAGAGAAATAGGTCATGGTGCCCTAGGCGAGAAAGCACTTTTCCATGTAATACCAAGTGAAGAAGAATTCCCATATACAATCAGAGTCGTAAGTGAAATCCTAGAAAGTAATGGATCATCTTCTCAAGCAAGTATTTGTGCAGGATGTTTAAGTTTAATGGCAGCAGGTGTTCCAATTAAAGCACCAGTTGCAGGAATCGCTATGGGACTAATTACTAAGGGTAAAAAATATTCAATCCTAACTGATATTGCTGGTATTGAAGATCATATGGGAGATATGGACTTTAAAGTAGCTGGAACTAAAGATGGTATAACCGCACTTCAAATGGATATCAAAATAAAGGGAGTTACCAAAAACATTTTAAAAGAATCTTTAGCTGAAGCGAAAAAAGCTAGAACAAAAATTTTAAAAGTTATGACAGACATAATACCTGAACCACGCAAAGAACTAAGTAAATATGCACCAAAAATAAAAATGATTACAATAGATCCAGAAAAGATTAAAGATGTCATTGGGCGTGGTGGAGAAATGATTACTAAAATAATTTTAGAAGCAAGTAATGTTACTTCAGTAAATGATAAAGACGCTGTTAAAGTAGATTTAGAAGATGACGGAAGAGTAATAGTTTATCATACCGACTATGACATAATTGATAAAACAATGGAAATGATTGAAAACGTTATTAAAGAAGTTGTACCAGGTGAAATATATGAAGCAGTAGTTGTAAAAGTAGAAGACTTTGGTTGCTTTGTAAGACTTTGGGAAGGTTGTGAAGGACTAGTCCATGTAAGTCAGCTTGCTCATGAACGGGTAAATAAACCATCAGATGTTGTAAAATTAGGAGACACTATTATGGTTAAAGCCCAAGGATATGATAATAGAGGCCGACTTAACCTATCAAGAAAAGAAGCACTTCCTAAACCAAAAATAAAAAAAGAAAAAACTGAAAAAGAGTAAACAACACTCTTTTTATTTGCTTAAACCATAAAAAAATAATATAATAAAATAAAAGATAGGAGCTAAAATAATGAAAACAGTAAAAGTAATAAATAAAATATTAGCTGGAATAATAATTATAGCTGTATTTTTCTTAGTAGTAGGAGTAGCATACTCATATTATGTTGCAAGATTAAGTGGAGCTGAAACTAAAACAAGTGTTACTGGAACTACCGGCGCCCTAAAAATGGAATACGATGGGGGACCCGAACTTATAGCTAGTAGTATAGCTCCATCAACAAACCCATTTATAACCAAAACATTTACTGTTAAAGGATATAATACATCAAATATTCAACTGTATTATCAAGTGAAAATAATAGTTGATGAAAATACATTTTCAGAAGATGCAATTACTTATACATTAACAGGGTCTAATACATCTGAAAATGGGAATCCTATTCCAAATATTACAACTAGAACTCCTATAAACCAAGAAACAATATCATTAGGTATCGGAAATTTCACTGATAATATAACCAATGTAGTTCATACTTATGAACTAAATCTTTACTTCTATCAAACAGAAACTGATCAATTACAAGACTTAGGCAAAACATTCAAAGCTCATGTCACATTAGAAGATATTGATTATAGATTTGATGTTGAAAAAGGAGTAAATAGACCTGTCTTATTTACAGGCATGACCCCAGTAATATGGGATGAATCTTTTAACGAAACAGAAACAACTTTTAATAACCCAGAGTGGTATGATTATAATGCTAAAAAATGGGCTAATGCTAAAACAGCTGATGGCTCATACTGGGTTTGGATACCAAGATATGCATATAAAATAACAAGTGGATATCAATCAAGTACAACCGGAACAATTGATATTAAATTTTTACGAGGTACAACAAATGATAATGATAGTAGCACAAATATAAAACCAACAGAAGAATATAATGCTGATACCAAAAATACATCAATGCATCACTTTCTTCATCCAGCTTTTGATGTAGAAGGCTCAAAACTTGGCTTTTGGATAGCGAAATATGAACCAACTGCTGCAGAAGGTGTAGTATCAGGTGCTGGAAGTTGTGATTCAGCTGATAACGTTTCAACTAAAACAATAAAAGTTATACCAGGTGCAACAAGCTGGCGCTGTATAAATATATCAAATGCTTATAATGCTACATTAAATATGAAAACAAATTCAACATATGGCTGGTTATCAAGTAAAGTAAATCCTCATATGCTTACTAATATAGAATGGGGCGCAGTAACATACCTTTCTAAATCTACTTATGGAGCAAACACAAAAGAGATATGGAATAATGCCTATAATCAGTATCGGACAGGTTGTTCTGGAACCGGTGTAAATGCAAACAGTGAATCTACATGTGTAGTATACAATACTACAGATGGTGTAAATGCTAGCACTACTCATAATATATATGGAGTATATGATATGAGTGGAGGAGCCTGGGAAAGAGTCATGGGAAATTACAATAATCTTCCTGCATCAAGTGGTTTTAATACCGTAGAATCAGTAACGAATATCCCAGCTAAATATATTAGTAGATATACAACAGCAACAGAAGATTTATTAAATGGTGTTGGTATGGCATATGATACTACTATATATGGAGATGCAGTATATGAAACAAGCTATAATGCTTATAGATATAATGGAACAGCCTGGGAAGGAAATGGAGCAGGTAGCTGGTATGGAGATCATTCTTACCTACCGCACACGTCCCTTCCCTGGTTCTCTCGGGGTGGTTATTGGGGCAGTGGTACCGTCGCTGGCCTCTTCAGCTTCATCGGTACGAATGGCAGTGCCAGTGTCTCCGGCTCGTTTCGGCCTGCTGTTGGGGGCGGGTAGTAAAAATAATTTCGGAGAAATTATTTTCCTGAGCCGAAAGGCTCCCTGTCAGCTATGCTGACCCTTGGAGCGGAGCGACTTTTAAACCCAAAGTACTTCCACTTGCTTTAAATAAAAGATAAGAGCAAAGTATATCGCT
>Ga0265294_10002100_pt1 | contig 26344 bp, 21 predicted proteins | sample MunlanPumphouse3_FD_192504 | JGI IMG/M metagenome (GOLD analysis project Ga0265294, IMG submission 192504) | Groundwater microbial communities from a municipal landfill in Southern Ontario, Canada - Pumphouse #3 | ecosystem: Environmental > Aquatic > Deep subsurface > Groundwater | place... | reverse complement strand
GGGCGCTAAACCCGTGGATAGCCTCAGCTATGAGCTCCTTCCCGGTTCCGGTCTCGCCTTCGATCAAAACTGTGATATCGGAATCAGCCGCAGGGGAGATGCGGGAATACATCTGCTGCATGGCATGGCTGCTCCCCACGAGCCGTCCCAACCCCCGGACCGGCGTCGCATCATGGCGCATCACGGCCAGGTCCTGCTCCAGTTGGCGTAATGGACGCAGATCTGTCAACGTTACAACAACGCCGACGGCACGCTCTGCGTGGTCAAGCAGCACACATGCATTCTTGAGCACGGGAATTGTATCGCCAAGACGTGTTTGCGCTCTGCATTCAACACGGCTCACCGCCAATTTACCATCAGAGTGCTTCAGCAATGCGCAGTCCATCTCCGGCATGTCGGCGTCTGAGGCAGCATCAGCAGCCGTGCAGATCAAATCCGTGCATGGCTGGCCCAACATTTCGGCTGTGCTCCAACCAGTCATCCCCTCCATGGCACGATTCCAGAGTGTAACGCGACAAAGGTCATCCAGTACGAAGACTCCCTCTGCCATCGTGTCCATAATTCGCGCTAGCTTTATATCAGTCATTTTATTCATTTTTAGTGATAACAAGTGTCCTTTTGTCCGCATATGATTCTCAACGAGCTTGCCGTTTGCCAGTCCAGGAACGTTAGTTGCTATTCTCTCAACCCCTGCGCACGGGTTAACACATCAGCAGTTAATACCGTGGATGACCGAGTTTTACGTTTTTGGAAAAAAGCAGCAGTCCCACCACTCCTGAATTTTTTTACATGACGTTTAATACTGATGGGGCTCACCCCAAACGCCCGGACTATTTGCATCTGTGTGCACTGTCCTGCAACAACCAACTGACTTGTATACATGTTGAAGCTCGTTTATCCGCATCGCTTCAGCAGGAAATATAGGCAGTAAAGCTTGTGGCATGGCTTTGTTCCTCATTCGCCTCTTGTTATTATAAGCGGTATGATTAATAAGATAACATTTAATAATCCACTGCGCAATTAATTATTTTTTTCTAAAACACTTGATTTTAATGAAAAAGTATTTTATTCTACATTTTAAAAGGCAGTTAAAAATTATGGATAAAATACCATTTAAAGCAGTTCCCCTGCGGGTTCGATTTACTTTAATTAAAGGGGTGTTGCGGCGCTGCTTTCTAAATCAGTGTTGCAGAAAGTATGTCCAGCAACATCTGGCAAGCCGCCAAGGCGAGTGCCGGCGGTGCAGCGTATGCTGCCAGTTTTCAACCCCGTGCCCCGCGCTCAAATGGAACGATCCAAAGTGCGCCGCATGCAAGATATATAAATACTACCGCCTGCCGAACTGCCGCACCTTCCCGATTGACGAGCGTGATCTGGCGGATCGGGATCTGCTTGCGCCTGGGACTGAGTGCGGTTATCACTGGCAGTCTTCCAACAGAGTAGTTGGTGCGAACGCCTCGCTTAGTCGCTTAGGCGACTAGAAAAAACAATTAATTGTTCTTTCCAGTGGCGGCAAAGACTTTTCGCACATTGCACAACCTCAATTGGTTGCGGCGGAAAGCTGCTTTAGCTGTTTTAAAATGCTGCCTTGAGGCCAACTGAGAGCCAACTTTCATCGCCGCACCCATCCTTACGCACATCCTGGTTAGCCCATGAATGATTGACCGAACCCACCAAGCAGAGATGCTCTGTGAGCGGGTAATCAGCAATCACCCCCACTTGAAAGTTGTTAAACCCGTTGTAATCATGGGAGGCAAAGCCAAAATCAAACCCTTCGAGAATATAGGGAATCAACACCAGCCCGCATTTAGAACATTTGATCGGTGCGCCTAACGATAACTCTGCAAAACTGCCATCCGCCTCAGTTGAGTACACATATTCAACCCCTGGAACCACCCAAGGGATACAGTTCAGCTGTGCGCCGACCATCAGTTCATTATCGCCTGCGTCATCTTTAAAAAACTCAAGCCGCGTATAACCAGCTAACAGCTCCACCGGCCCGCATTCAAAACTATATTCCAAGAACATCTTGAGCTCGTCGTAAGAAACTGTGTCCGCTAAACCATACCAAGCCCCCGCTGTAAAACCATAAAAATCAGCTGCCCCATCCGCAATAAACATGCCCCCTCGCTCAAGGTTATCCCGTCCTTCGGAGATGTATTTGCTGCTCCAATACGCTCCCGCACTGTAGACCACCCCCTCTTCTTCCTCTGGTGCCTCCTGTACCAAAACACTTTGGGCTTGTGACAAGAGTGCTAGAGAACACGAAATAACTGCAATACGTTTCATATGATCCATAAGATTCCTGCGTTGTTTGCTTTTTGCCGCCAATTTCTTAAATGCGTATAATGTTAGCCAAGCCAAACACTACAGTCAACTCCAAACTTTAATTAAATAAGTGATAAATAGCAGCTGACATAAAGTGCCCTGACTGCTATTATTTTGTTTTATTTGTTATATCAATTTTATCAATAAATCTTTACACAGAAAAGATGACCACTCATGCTTTTAATTCTTTTTAAAATGCTGCCGTTGTTGCTAATGGCACTGGCAGGATATGCGCTCAACAGCTTAAAGATGATCGACAAGAGCTTTAACCGGCAGCTCTCGCAAACCCTGATCAACGCCTTTTACCCCTGTCTGATCATCCACCTGATGGTCTCTAACTTCACCCCCGCATCGCTGCTGGAGTACTGGGTGATGCCAGTTGCCCTGATCTTTATTCTCTGTGCAGGGTGGACTTTAGGTCTGTTGACTAGAGGCTTACTGAAAAACAGAGCGGAGGAAACCAAACGCTGCTACCATTTCATCTGCATGATGAACAACTACTCGTTCCTGCCGATCATGATGGCGGCCTCGATGTGGGGCGACAAAGCAGTGGCGCTGATTGTTTTTTCGGTGCTTGGGTCAGAGCTAGCCATCTGGACTTTGGGAATCAAAACCCTGACTGGCGAGAAGCTCTCCATCCAATCACTCAAAAACCTGCTCAGCATGCCAATGGTGGCACTGGTCGCTGCCCTGCTGATCATCTTGATCCGTGCGCTCCTGACAGGCCAAGGTATTACCCTAAACGGGAGCATAGGCGAAATCATGGCGAAAATCATGGAGACATGTAAGCTGCTGGGTGGCGCGACTATTCCAGTGGCAGCCATTATTTGCGGCTCACGCATGGCCTCCCTGAACGCGAGCCACATATTCACTCCCCTAATTCTGGGCACCTGCCTGATGCGGCTGGCGGTGATCCCCGCCCTCTGCGTGGCGGTAGTCTGGTGTCTGCCCGTCGAGCCCCTGGTGCGCCAAGTGCTCTGGTTGATTGCTATTCAGCCCACGGCTATGGCCAGCGTGGCCCTGGCCGAAGCATTCCACGGCGATGCCGAATACGCTGCGGTCGCCACCTTTGCCACCCACATCCTCTGCTTGTTGACCATCCCGCTCTGGCTGGCCCTGCTGACTTAAACATGAACGTACGTCAAATATGCGGTGGATCAAAATTATAATTACTGGGCAACGCAAAATGTTCTCTTTAACATACGAGCGATTTATGGTAATAATATGATCTTTTTATTGGTATCTTTGGAAGTTTTTTTGTGTATCTCAAACAGATTGATATAATTGGATTTAAAAGCTTTGGCGAGAAAACCCGTCTGCATTTTGAACCAGGCATGATCTCGATTGTCGGGCCGAACGGCTGCGGCAAGAGTAATGTTTCTGATGCGATCCGCTGGGCTCTGGGCGAACAGCGCCCCACCGCCCTCCGCTGCGCCCGTATGACCGATCTGATTTTTAACGGTACCGACACCCGTAAGCCTCTGGGAATGGCGGAGGTTGCCATCACCTTCACCGACTGCGAAGGCTCACTCGAAACCGAGTTCAATGAGGTCACCATTGCCCGCCGGGTCTTTCGTTCCGGCGAAGGTCAGTATTTCATCAATAAAAACCCCTGCCGTTTGAAGGATGTCCACCGCCTCTTCATGGGCACCGGCATTGGCACCACCTCCTACTCAGTAATGGCGCAGGGCCAGATTGATGCCATTCTATCCTCGCGCCCTGAGGATCGACGCACGGTTTTTGAAGAGGCTGCGGGAATCACTAAATTCAAAGCTGACCGCAAGGAGGCACTCCGCAAAATTGAGCATACGGATGTCAACCTCATCCGCCTGGCGGATGTGATCCGCGAAGTCAAGCGCCAGATCAACACGCTGCAGCGTCAGGCCGGTAAAGCGCAGAAGTACAAGGCTCTGCGCGATCAGTTGCGTAGCTTTGACATCTTCCTGACCAGCCGCCGCCTGGCTGATCTGGAGGTGCGCATCCGCGAACTGGAGCGCTCCATCCATGAGCTGACTGACCAAATTGCGGTCTACGCCGACTTTGTCCGCGACTCAGAGGAGGAGTCGGGCCGGATCCACGGGGTGATCTCCGAGACCGAGGAGAAAATCGCTGATTTAACGGAAAAAGCCACCCGCGCCGACAACACCCACCTGCGTGCGCAAGAGGTGATCAGAGTCAATCACCAGCGCATTGAGGAGTACAAAGCCTGGGCTGAACGCGACAGCCAGGAGATCAGCGGCACACAGCGGCAGATGGGCCAGCTGACCATGCAACTGGAGTCGCTGAAGCAAAAACGCACCCTCATCCAGAGTGCCTCTGAAAGTGAACAGCAGCAGCTTGCAACGGCTCAGCGCGCCTTCAGCGAGCACGAAAAACTTATCACAGAGACCAGAGACTCGCTGCAAACCATGCGACAGGAGTCTGTCGCCTGTGAACGCGACACCGCACAGGCTCAGAACCAGCTCAGCGAGCTGGAGACTAGGCAGCGCGAGCTGACCATGAAACGCGAGCGCCTCACCTCGGAGCAGAGGCAAGTGGGTGAAAACCTAAAGAATTTTGAAAAAAACAGCATTGCCATTAAAATTGACCTGGATCAATTTATCATTGAACGCGACACGGTCAGGGAGCGGCTGGAGCTATTGGAGGAGGAGCGCGAAATCACAGCCGCGGAGCTGAAATCACTCCACTCCGAACTGGCGCACCTGCAATCTGAGGCAGCGGCCAAGCAGGCGCAAATTGAACTATTAAGCGATAAGAAAGAGGCCTCCGGTGAATATCCCGCCGGCTCACTGCAACTGCTAGACCCTGAAAACCCGCTCGCCGTTGACACCTCGGCTGTTCTGGGTCCGCTGGCGGAAAAATTCAACGCGCCCAAAGAGATGCGCCTGGCGTTGGAAGCCGCGCTGCGCGCCTGGCTGGACGCGATTATTATCCGAGATGCCGCCTCCGCCCGCGCCATCATCGCCAAGCTGCAGGCAGTCGGCAGACAGGCCGCGGCCCGTATCATCGCCGCCGAGTATCTTTGTACGATAAAACCAGCCCCCGCACCGCAGGGTTTAACCCTGCTCCTGGAGCATGTCACTGTGGAGGAGGGCTTTCAAGCAGCTGCTGAACGATTGCTGGGCAACGTCTATCTGGCCGACTCACCTAATGACATTCCGGAAACCATCCCCGCTGGCATCAGCGTGGTGACCCGTGCGGGCTCTATTTTCCATGACAATGGAACCATGGAGCTATGGATGCCCGAAAGCCAGATTTCAAGTCCGCTGGCGCGCCGCATGCTGATCTCCGACACCACTGAACAACTGGCAAAAGTTAAGGAGGGTTTATCGACCCAGCGCAACCGTCAGGAGCAGCTCAACGCCCGCAACAGCGAGCTTTCACTGCAGATCACAGGAATTCGGGCGGAGCTAACCGAGATCAGCCGCAAAGCGGCCCAGGCCGATGGCGAGTACCAGTCAGCCTGCCGTGATGTTGCACGAGCACGCGCGCGGTTTGAAACAGTTAACCAGGAGGTTGACGGAATTCTAAGTGCAACATCCGGTGATGATCAAAACCGCGAAGAGCTACAGGAGAGGCTGCGCACACTGCTTGAAAAACGCAATGAACTACTGGAACACACCACTGAAAAATCTGGGTCTTTAAACGAACTGGAAAGTGTTTTCAGCAAATTGAGCCATAACCTGACTGAGTGCCGCATCACCCTTTCCAGCTCCACCCAGCAGTTGGAGCATACACTCAGCCAGCTTAAAAATATCCAAAACCACATGCAAGAGCTGGACCGCACCATCAGCGGACGCAGCCAGGGTGTTAAATCGTATGAAAACAGCATTGACCGCCTTAAAATCGAGATCAACACGCTTGAGACCAACCTTGAGCCGATGAAGCTCGAAGCCGAAAACCTGCACGCGAAGATCAACAAAACCCGCAGCGAACGCACAGCGCATCAGCGTACGCTGGAGAAAAATGATGCCACCCTTGTCGAACGCCGCCGCGCGCTTGACGCTACCCGTGAAAGCAAGAGCAAGGCTGAAGTGGAGATCACCGAAGCGAAGATGCGCCACCAAAACCATCTGGATCATGTCTATAATGAGTATGGTGTGAGCGAGCAGGAGCTGATCGCCCACCCGGATCCGCTCTGGCCAGAGGGCGGGCAGCCGCCGCTGTCGGAGATTGCGGCGCGCGTTACGCAGCTCAACCGCGAAATTCAGGAGGTTGGTCCGGTCAATCTGGTGGCTATTGAAGAGCACAAAGAGCATGAGGAGCGCTATGCCTTCCTCAAAGCGCAGGAAGAGGATTTGCTACAATCCAAAGCGCAGATTCTCGATTTGATCAACACGATCAACAACAAATCCAGCGAGCTTTTTCAACAAACCTTCGATCAGGCCAACGTCAACTTCCAAGAGATGTTCACCAAGCTCTTCAACGGTGGCGAAGCCCGGCTGGTGCTGCTGGAGAACAAAGAGGATCCGCTGGAGTGCGGCATTGACATCATTGCCCGCCCCCCCGGCAAACGCCCGCAATCAGTAACGCTGCTCTCCGGCGGCGAGCGCACCATGACTGCGGTGAGCCTGCTCTTTGCAATTTTTAAAATCAAACCCTCCCCTTTTTGTCTGCTGGATGAGCTGGATGCCTCGCTGGATGACAGCAATATCGGACGATTCGTAATGGTGCTCAAAGATTTTCTCGCGCACTCGCAATTCCTGATTATCACCCACAACCAACACACTATCGCCGCATCCGACCTTGTCTATGGCGTGACGCAGCAAGAGAAGGGTATCTCCAAGGTCATATCCATGCGCCTTAATGAGATCGGCAACAAGGATCTCAACGTCAATCCCGATGCCCCAACCATCGCTGTTGAGGCCAACCTTCCAGCGCCACCCAAAAAACGGGCGAAAAAACCAGAGCCAAAAGCTGCTAGGCTAACAATTCCAGCACGCGCTCGCGAGTGATATCTGCCGGGGTGAGGCTCTCCACGTTGGCGCTGCCGCACGCCACTCCGAACCGAGCCGCCTCCTGCATGCTACCACCGTCGATCAGCTCGCAGACAATGCCGGCAGTGGCGCAGTCGCCACTGCCAATCGGATTGCAATGCCGCATGATGGACGGTGACGGATATTTAGAAAATTTTGCCCCTTCCAGCAGGCAGGCACCCTCTTTTCCTTGCGTTACAAAGACACTCCGAGCACCACCGGCAATCAGCCGCCCCATCAATTCAACCAATTGCAGCTCACTCGTGACACTCTGGTTAAACGTGAACTCCAGCTCACATAAATTGAGTTTGACCATCAAGGGCTGATCCCGCAGAACCGATAAAAGAGCGGCTTTGTGAGAATCAATAACGACAGAAATGCCCGCCTGCTGAGCGGCAATTGTGAAAGGGCGGTAGAAATCATCTGCGACCCAAGGTGGCAGCGTACCACTGATAACCAGCATACGGCAATCTTTGACCAGCTCGATGTTCTGCTGAACAAAGCTGGCAATCTCGTGTGCGTCAGGCTTGGGGGCCTCCTCCACCAACTCTGTCACCGCCCCGCTAGCCTCATCGATCAGAGTAGTACACAGCCGCGTTTCCGCGCACATTGCCGTAAGTGCTGAATCAACACCGTACTCGCGCAGAAAAGAGGTAATCAAATCCCCGTTATGCCCGCCGTTAAAGCCTGTGGCAGTACACTCTACTCCTAGTGCGGCCAGCCCCCGAGCGGTATTGAGAGCTTTTCCGGCAGCGCTGACAGTCACCTGCCGCACTCGATTGACCTCATTCAGGCGCATCTGTTTAAAAACCATGGTACGCTGCAAGGCAGGGCTCAAACCCAAACATAAAATCATTGGTTGCTCCGGTTAAACCACAAAACAAACAAGCCGCCCGAGGTCACGGCCCTCGGCTACAGTGCTTCGCGCCTTCGTGGTAAAAAAGCTGATTGCATGCTCTGCGATCAGGCAAAGCCGTGATCGCGCAGCATCTGCTCGGTGATACCCCCTGTGGGCTCTTTACCCATTAGGCGCGCAATGTATTTGCCGATAATATCCCCCTCTAGATTAACACGATCACCGATGCGGCGGCTAGCCAAGGTGGTAATTTCCCAGGTGTGCGGTATGATATTGGCCTCAATCCAGTCATCCCCTAGGCCGCTGATGGTGAGGCTGATACCATCGATAGTGATCGAGCCTTTCATCACACTGTAACGGGCCAGATAGGGAGTGCAGCCAATGCGCATGATGAAGTCACGACTGCGGTTTTCAATGGAAGTGATCACGCCGGTCTCATCAATATGACCGCTAACCAGATGGCCGCCCAGTCGGGAGCCAAGCATCAATGCGCGCTCTAAATTCACACGTGTTCCTTGACCCAGCTCTTGCAGCGCAGTTCTGCTCATGGTTTCGTCCAAAAGATCCGCTGTGAAGGAGTTTTCGGTCAAGCCAGTGACTGTCAAACAAGCTCCCTGCACCGCGATGCTCTCGCCCAGCTCTAACGGATCAGGCCATGGATCGCAGGTGATTTCCAATGACCAGCCGCCAGCAACGCGGGCCATCCGTTTAATCGTTCCTATCTTCTGCACTAATCCGGTAAACATAGCAAATCTCCTGTTTTGTCTCTTCCGCACCATCCAAGCCTTCATTCCCTGATTAGGATTGGGATTAGGATTAGGATTAGGATGGGTGAATCCTTTTTCATCTGTAAGGATGCTCGCATTACTTCATTATCACTTTCAAGGTAACTTCTTTATAAACAGCTTTGGAGCAGGCTTCCGTCTTCGCGCTTCACAGCTACGCCGGACACGGAAAGCCTGTACAACAAACTTAGTCAAAATACATGTCTGGCGGTGGCGGAATATGCCTTTCAGCCACAGATTTTTTTTGCGGCAACTGCTCTTCAGCTTTTTTTTCCACAACCGCAGCAGACTTGGCCTTGACACCCTCACCCGGCCCAGTTAACTTGAAAAGAGCTGTGATGCCGATGATCATAAATGCGAGCACAATCAAGCCAAATAAGCCATACACATAAAGGCTTTTTTGATTGGTCTCAAATGGAAGGTAAGTGCGCACCAGTGAAAAGAACCGGATGAATCCGTCCCAACGGTGGTTCCGCGACTTTTGTACTTGATGACGCGCCCTTGTCTGCCGCGGTGCCGCGGCATAGCTCTCATCCATGCGCCCGCCAATCTGGAAAATAGGCAGTTTTGCGCTGCTGCCAAAGTGCAGCGGCGATTTCTTCTCCTGTTCCGGCTCCGCGCTCTGCTCCTCATCCATCAGCCGTCTGGCTTCGGCAACTCGCTCCTGCAGTGGCAGTGGCGTGGTATTAAAAAGATTCGGCTCATCTGAATCAAACAGAGCTGAGCTTGGTTTTTGAGCAGCCTGCCCTTCCGCGACTGGACCAGCCGCGCTCTCTGATATTGGCACAGGCTCAGGTTTAACATCCGGTGCTGGCTTTTGTTTATTTTCCTTAACCGTAATGGTCGGTGCTGCCTGTGGGCTCTCCGCTTTCCGCAAAGGGCGCGGAATGCCATCCAAGTTCGGCATTGCCTGGCGCGGTGTAACATCCACCCGCTGAGGAATAGCGGCCTCCAGCTCAGCCGGAGGCTCAACTACAGGGGCAACCTGCTGCACGAGGGGTTTTTCCTGAGCTGGAACGCTCTCAATCTCACGTTTACGCAATTCCGGCACAATTTTCCCGGAACAAATACCCATGAACTCATCAATCAAAGGCTGCGGGTCAATCCTGAGAAGCTCTGCGTAAAGTTTTAAAAATCCCCGCCCATAGATCGGCGCTGCAATACGATGGAAGTCTTCACTCTCCAGGTCCTCCACAATCTGCACCATCATATTCGTCTGTTCAGCCACATTGGCAGGCGACAGCCCCATTGCTTCTCGGGCATTTTTAAGTGTTTTTCCAAGTGCCATTCAATCCACCTTTCCTTAAGATTAATTCTCTGGGGATTCCCCGTTATAATCGCTTTGATCCAGCGGTTCCGCCTCATCACCAGGCAGCGTTACTTGTAGTGCCCCGTCTCCAGGCAGCGGTTGCTCCATATCAATCAAAATCTCACGTGCGTTCCCAGGACCAATGGAGGAAATCACACCACGATCCTCAAGCATATCAAGGATCGCGTTGGCGCGCGAGTAGCCCACCTTCAACTTGCGCCTGACCAGCTCACCGGAGACCCGTTTGTGAACTCTGATCATCTCGATTGCAGCATTGAAAAGCTCTTCCAGCTCATCGTTGCGCCGCTCCTCCTGCACTGCGGCCTTGCTCTCTTCTAGTTCCTCCGGTTCATCCTCCTTCATGATGTCATCCGGGTCGTTCTCCTTGATTTTCTCCAGACGGCTAGAGAACTTTTGATCATAAACCGGCGCGTGCCGTTCTTTAACATAACTTACGATCCGGTGGACCTCGCCGCCATTGACCCACGCCCCCTGCACACGCAACAGATCACCTCCACTCTGCAGAAAGAGCATATCGCCGGCGCCGATCAGATTCTCCGCACCAGGCGTGTCCAGGATGGTGCGACTGTCAATCGACTGCGCCACCTTGAAAGCAACACGCCCGGGAATGTTGGCTTTAATGGTGCCGGTAATGATATTCACAGAGGGGCGCTGCGTGGCCAGCACCATATGAATGCCAACCGCACGCGAGAGCGCACACAACCGCGATATGACCGGCTCAACCTCTTTACCGGCAATGCTCATAATATCAGCCACCTCATCAATCACAATCACAATATAGGGCAGCTTGAGTGGTTCATCTTCATCGCTGGACTCCACCTCGCCTTCAAAGAGATCACATTCACGCACAATGCTGCGGGTGTTATAATCAACGATGTTCTTGGCACCGACCTTCTGCAGCAGGCGATAACGTTTATCCATCTCGCTCACAGCCCACTTCAGACCAAACACCACTTTATTGACATCATTGATCACCGGCACCAGCAGATGCGGCAGATCATTATAGGCCACAAACTCTACGCGCTTGGGGTCGATCAGGATCAGTTTGAGCTGCTCCGGGGTACGGCTCATCAACAACCCGCAGAGAAAAGCATTCAAGCAGACACTCTTGCCACTGCCGGTAGCACCGGCGACCAGCATGTGCGGCGCCTTGACTAAATCGTACACAAAGTCGCCGCCCGAGACATTTTTACCAACCGCCAGCGGCAGCTCCATATCGCTGTTCTGCCACGCCTCGCCCTCAATAATGGACCTGAGTGTTACGGAGCGCGCCTTCTTGTTGGGAATCTCAATGCCGACCGCCTTACGACCCGGAATCGGCGCTTCGACCCTGAGACTGACTGCGGCCAGACTCATCTTCAGGTTGTTGCTGAGTGCCCCGATCCGTTCGACCTTGATATGTGGCGCTGGTTCAATCTCATACTGGGTAACCACCGGTCCGGGCTTGATTCCAACCACCTTGGCAGGTATCTTGAAATGATTCAAGACTGTGATCAACTCCTGCGCCATCTCTTTGCCACCGCTGTAATCCGCCTTGTCGTTAGGCACGGGATCGAGCAGGTCAACTGGCGGCAGCATATAATTGACAACTGGCACCGCTACCACCACCTTAGCCGCGGCCCGCTTGGCAGATTCTGTTGCGTCCGGCTGTGCTACAGATGGCAACGAATTGTCGGTACTCGCTACGCTAGCGGTTCCGGGCAGCGCGTTCACAACTGGCGAAGCGGCGGGACCGGATGTCCTGCCACGTGGCTGAGGCTCGGCGGCAACAGCCGCGGCTGCGGCCCGGCGAGCGGCGGCAGCCTGTCGTCTGATGCGTTCAACCGGCAAGCCGTATTCACTCTGCGCGGCAGCGCGCTGGTGATGGAGCAACTCCTGTCGCTGGAACACGCGTGCCTTCTGCGCCTCCTCTTTCTTTAACTGCCGCTGCTTTTCGCGCTCCTCATGCCGTGCCGCTTTAGCGGCGCTCCTGGCTGCTTTGGCGGCGCTCCTGGCCGCTTTGGCGGCATCGCGCTCCTCTTTGCGCTGCAATCTTCTGCGCTCCGCTGAAACTCCGTGATCCACTTCTTCCAACGCACCCTCTTCGTACCCTTGGCGCGACAGAGCCCAACCGCTGCAAAGCCCCAGAAATGCGATCACAGTCCTGACCCCCACAAGCATGAAGAGCGAGAAAATCATGATGCAAATCATCAGAATACCACTGCCGACCGGGCTAATCCACCTGACCAATATCTTCTCCATCACCCAGTAGCCCAGCATACCGCCAGCGTTTGGGTAGATATTGTTGCTCTGTAAAATGCTTTTTAAAGCGGTTTCGCTGCCCAACTGCAACATACAGGCAAGTGCCGCAATAAAAAGGAGTACCCAAATAATCCGCCGCACCGCACGGATCAGCTTGCCGGTCACCATCAAAAAGCCGAACAAAATCACGAAAAAAGGGAGCGCCCAAAGTGCCAGGCCAACATACGAATAACCGATGAACACCGACCAGGCACCAGCCAGCCCGATCATATTGGAGGTTGGATCCAAAGGCGGCGAATTAAGCCAACAGATATCCCTCCAGTTATAGGTTAAAATACTCAGGAGAGGAAAGACTGAGATTGGGAAAAGAAGAAAGCCAATCGCACGGCGTTTAATCCGTCGCTCCTGCTCCATTCGGTCCAGCGCAGGCTCACTTTTGCCCCTTTGCTTTTTTATTTTTGAATCAGCCATAACTCTGTGTTCAGCGTTAGTTCACACTCTCCGGCGCATCCGTTTTAATCAATGGCAGTGCAATCAGCTTCACCTTTTCCGGCACTGCTTTCACCCAGTCAACTGCCAACCCCTGTCGCACATAAACCAGCACCGGCACCTCATTGGTCTGCCCCGGCACAAAGGGAATATTGCCATTGACAGAGGCCATAGTAGACAAAGATTGCTCCCCTTTCAACAGCTCTGCGCGCCCGCTCACCTGAATATCCACAAACTCTGGCTCGGCGAGCCACCTGTTCAGAGAGTTCTCAGGCCTTGACAGAATATTCACCCGAAACTGCTGGTTGGTGCTAATGACATTCCGACTGGTAATGATCACATTGACGACCATGTCCGGCGGACTCACCTTGACGTTGGCGACATCGCCAGGCGGCACTAGACGCAAACTTGTGCTAAAAGAGTCCAGCCGCCCCTCCACATCGATCGGCTCGCATTGAACCCTGGTGTTTATAACATCCAGATCCTTTAGCAATCGCTCCGAGCCGGTCACTGTTGCGTTAGTCACATTATATAACAAACTTACAGTGCCACGGGCAGTACCCTTAAGCTCCGGCGGCGCAATCGCAAGCGTTATGGATCTGGGAATATCAAACTCCACATCGATTACGGAGGGTTCAATTTTCACAATCCGCGCGGTACGCACGCCGCTCACTCCTGGAATGTTTTTGGGACGGACTTTGATGCTGACTGTATCTAAAATGCTGGAGCTTTTATGTCGGGCCCGAACCACGCATTTCAACCTTTTTCCTTCAATTTCAGTGACTGCGGCCAAGGAACCGCGCACACGCATCTGCACAGAAAGTGGTTTGACGGACCAGATGGCCGCATCATTGACACTGCTGTCGTTCTTAACCTCAACCGGAACAGAAATGTCCCTTATTTCGCTGGTTTCCGTGCGGATGGTAAAGTAAAGCAGAATGGCTATCACCAGCGCGAGCAGCTTCCAGTAACCATTATTCAAAAAAAGTATCTGCAGCACAGTTATATATTTATTTAACCGCAAGTGGCACCTCTCTTTTTTTTCTCGTACTCGTATATGCTTTCAGCTTCCGCGCAAACCACTCTGAGATCTGATCCGTATACGAGCGGCTACTGCGCCGAGCATACTGCGGCATGGCAACCCGCAACCACCTCAACATCACCTTATGCACGTTTTCATTAGCAGTATAGCGATGCAGTTTGCCATTATACGCAATGGAAATCATTCCGGTTTCCTCGGAGACCACGAAGATCACCGCGTCGGTCTCCTCGCTCAAGCCCACCGCAGCACGGTGACGCATCCCGGATGAGATTAACTCGCTCTGATTCGAAACAGGAAACAGGCAGTGCGCCGCGGCAACCCCCCCATCCCTGATTACAATTCCGCCATCATGCAGCGGCAGCGGCGGGGTAAAGATTGAGACTAGCAGCTCATGGCTCAAAATCGCATTCAGCATTATTCCGGATTCTTCATATCCACGCAGGGAGATGCCCCTTTCAATTGCAATCAAAGCTCCCACCCGTATCTGCGACATGTTCATGATCGATTTCGTTAAAACTTCTGTGACTGCCACGGTTTCCAGGGCGTATTGGCGCTTGAAAAAGCGTTGTCCGCCCACCAATGCCAGCATGCGGCGAATATCCTGCTGGAAGACCACCACCATGCTCAACGCCAGATAAACCAGAAGATAGGTGACTACCCTGGCCAAAACATCAAACTCAAAGAGGTAGGTGAACATCAGCAGCGAGACCACAATCACACAGAAACCGAGCAGAACCTGTGCGCTGCGGGTGCCTTTCACAAGTTTGATCACACCATAAAGCGCCAGATAGAGTACGAATATCTGGATGACATCATTAAAGCTTATTTGTATGTTATTAAACATTATCTTTCCATCTCTCTTGCTCTGCGAATCTCATTCACGATTGTCAGCGCCTGACAGCTCTCTTTAACATCATGCGCCCGGATAATTGAAACGCCGTGTAAAACACACCAGACCGCAACACCCAAACTTCCTCCAACTCTGTCGTCCGCCACCGGCGCATGGCACAGTTCTCCAATAAAACGTTTACGGGAGGCACCGGCTAACACTGGGGCCAGCTCCCGCAGGCGCGCCACCCCGGCCAACAGAGCAAGGTTATGGTGTGTTGTTTTGGCAAACCCAATTCCCGGATCAACCACGATCTGCCCGGTTGTCACGCCATTGGCCAATGCAAAATCATAACTCTCCCGCAGCTCCTCAAAAACCTCTTCCACCACATGTTCATAATTCGCCAGAGCGGTCATCTCCGCTGGTGTGCCGCGCATGTGCATCACTACTAGACCGGTGCCGCTCTCCGCCGCAACCCGGGCCATGGGCCTGTCATCCGCCAACGGCATAATGTTATTGATGATGCTGGCACCCTCACCCACCGCCGCCGCTGCCACCGCCGCATGGCGCGTATCAATCGAAACCGGAACCTCCACCGCTGCAATCAACCTTTTAATCACAGGCAGCACCCGCTGCAGCTCGCTTTCAACCGAGAGTTCCGAGGCCCCTGGCCGGGTGGATTCACCGCCCACATCAATCATCGCCGCGCCCTCTGCGACCATTGCAAGGGCACGCGCCACCGCGACCTCCGGGTCAAAATATTGACCACCGTCCGAAAATGAATCTGGTGTGAGATTGAGAACACCCATCACCAGCGGGGTTTCGAGCGAAATCTTGAACCTGCCGCATTGCCACAGACGCCGCTCTCGCTCCAGTCTCGCAGTCATAACCCCTCTCTATTAGACCCTTACTTGCCTATAACTTGATTTTTTCTCGTAAAACATCCCTACTCGCGTATACCTAAAAATCACCAATGTTTGATTAGGATTGAGATTAGGATTGTGATTAGGAGGAATGCACATCCTAATCTCAATCCTAATCGCAATCCTTATCCAGGGAGGCCATGCCTCCGGTTGACGATAGCGGTGGCGATGGTGCGCTCTCAGCATCCTGCTCCGCGGCAACCAGAGGCGGAGGTATGCTGTCAGCACTCTGGTTCATGCTCGCCGGAGGCGGCTCGTTAGTGCTGGATTCTTGTTCCTTCTCTGCTTTTTCCTCAGCGCGCTCCGCTTCAGCGGCTTGCTTGTCCCGCTGCTCTCTCTGCTCGACTTCCACTAGGCGTTCCGGCTCGCGCTCCTCTTCGGTGCGAATACGGCCCAATCTGATCAAATCCTCAACATCGCGTCCGTCCATTGTTTCGCGATCCAGCAAATGCTCCACCAGAGATACCAGCTTCTCGCTGTGTTCCTCAATCATGGCCGAGGCGCGTTGATAGGCATTGCGTAGCAGAGCTGCCACCTCCTCATCAATTTTACGGGCAGTCTCCTCGCTGTAGGACTGATTCTTGGTCAACTCGCGCCCCATGAAGAAAGTTTCCTGGTTATCACCGAATGACTGAAAACCAAAGTTCTCGCTCATGCCGTAGGCGCAAACCATTTGGCGCGCAATCTCACTGGCCATCTTAATATCCATGCGCGCGCCGGTGGAAATGTCCCCAGTGAACCTCTCCTCAGCAATCCGCCCACCCATCAAAACCACCAGGTTGTCGAGAAACTCAAGTTTGGAGCGGTTGGTGATGTCGCGGTCGGGCAGACTCATGGTAGCGCCCAGTGCCTGACCTCGCGGTATGATGGTGACTTTATGCAATGGGTCGGCATGCTCGCACAGCACCTGCAACAGCGCATGGCCTGATTCGTGCCAGGCGGTTCCTTTAAGGTCTTTTTCGTCCATTGTGCGACTGCGGCGTTCGCGTCCCCACAGCACCTTGTCACGGGCCTCCTCCATGTCAATGTGCTCAACCGCAGCCTTGTTGTGACGGGCCGCGATCAAAGCCGCTTCATTCAACAGATTGGCGAGGTCAGCCCCCGAAAAACCGGTTGTGCCACGGGCAATCCGGAAAAAGTCAACGTCCTCGGCCAACTCCAGCCGCTTGGCGTGCATCCGTAAAATATCCTCGCGCCCTTCGAGAGTCGGCAGATCAATCACAACCTGACGATCAAAGCGTCCAGGCCGCGTGAGCGCTGGATCAAGCACATCGGCGCGGTTGGTTGCCGCAATAATAATAACCCCTTCATTGGCTTCAAAGCCGTCCATCTCAACCAACATGGCATTCAAGGTCTGCTCACGCTCGTCGTGACCGCCGCCCATACCTGAGAAGCGGCTGCGTCCGACTGCGTCGATCTCATCAATAAAAATCAAACAAGGGGCGTTTTTTTTGCCCTGTTCAAACATATCACGCACCCGTGAAGCGCCGACACCCACAAACATCTCAATAAAATCTGAACCGCTTATGGAAAAAAAGGGCACTCCCGCCTCACCTGCAATGGACTTGGCAAGCAAGGTCTTGCCTGTTCCCGGCGGCCCCATCAACAGGACCCCCTTGGGAATACGTCCGCCAAGCTTCTGAAACTTACGCGGGTCGCGTAGAAATTCAACGATCTCCTGCACCTCTTCCTTGGCCTCTTTGATGCCCGCGACATCCTTGAAGGTGAACTTTGTTTTGTCCTTATTCATCATTTTAGCGCGGCTCTTGCCAAAGTTCATCGCGCCCATGCTGGATGACTTGACCTGCCGCATAATGAAAAAGTAGAGCAATCCCATGATCAGCAACACGGGTATGATCTGAATCAAAATATCGCCAAACACGTTGTTCTCATAAACAACCGGGCAAACCAATTCATTCTCAACAAGGAATTGTTGCAGGTTGGCTGAGTCCACGGTATTGACCCGAAACTTTTCCTGCGTATCACCAACCAACGTGCCACTGAAATAAGTGATGTTCTTACTCACGGAGACAAGCTTCACATCTTTTATCTGACGTTCGACGACCAAAGCGCGAAAAGCAATTTCATCAAGATCTTTTATTTTACGGGAGGGATTCATGAAAAAAACCATGCCCATCAAAAGCAGACACAACCCTACGAAAACCCAAGCGGCAAAAACTTTTTTAGGCGGCAAAGTGCCTGTAGCGACCTCATCCGAACCTTCTCGCGCCCGCTCCATGGGTATGGCTGGCGGCTCTTCCGGCAACTGATCTTTTCTGTTTATTTCATCTTCCATTCGATTTCTCTTCTCTTCAATTATATCAGTCTTTCTTTTCATAGTTGGTTTGTTTAAAATAATAGTAAATTTAGCCCCTGATAACCAGCACATACTATGTTAAAAACACTCCTAATTATTATTCCTGTTACTGCGGCGTCTCTGATCTGCGGTTTTTCTCTAATTACAATGGCCTCCGCCGCACTGGCGCTCGCCGCTGTTTGCTGGTTCAGAACCCTGATTACAATCATGCAGCCAACCTGGTTTGTTGTCAATGATCCCGCCTGCTTCACACCGCTCCTGATAGGCAAAGCCTTGAAGAAAGCGGTTGCCGAAGCACTGCGCTGCAACCACACGCTGATGGTGCAGGTTTCCAATCCTGGCGTGAACCCGATCCGGATTGAAATGAATCCCGCTGGCGAGCTGAGGTTGTGCGACTCCCGCCGCTCGGTTGCGATTGAAAGCACTGGGCGTTGGATACCTGACCACCCCCTGCCCCTGCGGCTCAAGGCTGGCGAGCATTCCAGCCTGACCTTTGCCCCAGTGGGTAATCAGAGAGTTCGGGTCAGCACCGCGCCCCCTCCAATTAAACACAGGAAGATCTGGCTTTTACTCCCCGTTCTCACCTTGCTGGCACTGCTCGACATCACTGCCGCAGCCGCTGCGCTGATTGCCATCCTGCTCCACACAGCTCTCAGCCATCGATTCGCTGACACTGTGTAGTTGCTTAGGCGACTAAAAAAAACAATTAATTGTTCTTTCCAAAAAATTGTCTGTTTGTGAAATCGTCTAACTCTAATGTAGTAGTCGCTCTATGAGCGACACATGCCGCTCATAGAGCGACTACTACACTCGATGCTGGTTGACGATTTTTTAAAGCGCGGGTTTTAATCGCAATCCTTATCTCTTCCGGCACCACATCGATGGTCTGCGATATTCCAGAGCGTTCTGCCGAGTTGTTTCTGGTTTTTTATCTCATGGAGTAAGTTATTTCCTGGGAGTGCCAACGTCCTCGTTGGCTTTATTCCCGGCGATGCCGACGGGGACATCGGCGCTCCCAGGGGTTACTCCATTTTACTTGTTATAACTTGATCACTTAGTTGTAACAATTAACACTTTTTGCCTGTAACTCGGCAATGGGGTATTCAATCGCCTGCCCAAGATTATCGTGCCAATGATCAGCTTGGTGTTGAGCGTACCGGCTATTGACCAATCTATCGTGTATCTGCGGCTATCAAATTAATCATTAAAATCGAGGGAATCAATTGAGCCGATTCACTGATCCTACCACACCCTCCGGTTTTCCTTTCAAAAAAGCTCCCCCACACCTCCCGCTCAAAACATTCGTGTGACGCAGACTTGCGCGGCTACCGCCTTATGCACCCGCCAGCGCGCACTCCCAAATTCCTTCCTCTCCCTTTGGGAAAATGCCTGCGGGAATCTTGCGCATAATCAACTGCGAATCCTTGTAGATCGCATTCGTCAATCCACCGTACGGCAGTGCCTCCACGCTAATGTGCTAGTTCACTGGGTAGTTTGTGGCGGACGAACCGCCTCTGAGGTCGATCACCATGACCTGCGGCGGCGCGTCCACAGCCCACGCAGTCACCTTCGCCTTAGCGACTTGGGTCAGGTTCTCGGGCCAGTCCGCACCCGCGTTCCAGATGATGGAGCGACTTCCCATCTCAACCTTCTTACAAACGCCACCAGTAAGGTGCGTCACTGCGCTGTCAGGGATTGCGACCCCATTGATCTCAATTCCCAGCGTTACTATAGCTGCCTCACCGGCCAGCTCGCACGTAATATCCAGGGGCGCATATGCACGCTGCGTCATCACCACATCTGTCACCAACGGCACGGCATATGCCGCGCCCACGGTCACAAAGACCGCCGCAGCCGCAAGGACTGCTCTGTTTGTCATACGCTTCATTGCGTTTCCTTTCTTTTAAGCATGATTTTACATGCCGAGGTTAATGCAATACCTATTTCAAATATATCGTATGATAAGCAGAGGGGGGGGGAAGGGGGAGAGCCAAGCACTGTGTAAAAAAAGATTTAATAAACTTAATTATATCAGTTTGTTTTGAATGCTACCATCTTAACTGATTAATCAGTACATATTGCCTGGAAATATGTTTGTTGATCTTTAGCGAATGGTTATAAGCGGTTTGTCTCTGCCTCTGCCGTGATTGACCTTGCAACAAAACAAACGAGATGGAAGATTTGGCGTGTGTTGGTGCTGGGGAGGAAGCGAAGTTATGAAAAGCTGGAATAAAGGAAAAACTGCGGCGTATGCTGGGTGACCGTGCTGGCGGCGTGATGATGGAATACGTCATTCTCGCGGTTCTGATCGTTGCGGCGGTGGTGGTGGTGGCGGTGGCCATGTTCGGTAAGACGATTGCCGGTATGTTTGATACTGTCGGCAAGGGTGCGACCACCCGCCACACCGAGGCCAAGGCCACGCTGGATAAAACTCGCAACACGCAGGATGCGGACGCAAAGGCTGCTGAACAGTATCACGGCAGCATGCGTGAGTTAGATTTCTGTATGATGTGCGAATGCTTTGCAAACGTAAAGTCGTCGAGTGGCGGGTCATGAGCGAGCCTACCGCAATCACGGCCCGCGGCTACAGTGCTTCGTAAAAACGTAGGTCCGATTTCCAATCGTCCAGCTCCGGTTGAAAACCGGAGCTACTGTAGTTTGGCTGCGTCTCCGGTTTACAATAGCGGCGGCGGCGGCGACGATGCTGGTGGACGATTTCCCGCATGATCCCAATCGTCCACCAACATCGTCGCACAGCATCGTCGGCCGTAGCTTGACTAGGATTATCCCGCCGCATGGCGGCTATCAGGATCGGCTTTCCTGCCAGCGTTCGGTGATTGTCTACGATGCCACCGTCGCTTTTTGCCGCGATTTTTCAACCTTTTATGTTTAAATCCTGCTAGGTTTCGGTTAATATACATTTGTTGCTATCTTTTATTTTTTACAGGGGGATTTTAATGTCCAGCAAGGAAGCTACGGCACGCATAAAAATTAATAGGTTGCTTGAAGAGGCAGGTTGGCGGTTCTTTGCTAATGCGGATGGGCCAGCCAATATCCAGCTTGAACGCGGTAATCCGTATGTCATTACATCGTTTCGAATCCAAAATCAGTCATGGGCTACCAGAGAAGCATACCTGACCCCAAACGCCTGATTGCGGAGGTTGTGGATGATGACTATATTGCGCTGACCCAGCGTCCAAATTATGCCTCAGAAGCTGCCTGGAAGAATATAGATGAACGCCCGCATTACATAATGACGAACGCTCTTCGCTTTCTGCGACCGTATCAGAAGAAGGCCGTTTTCGCTATTCAGCAGGCTGTCAAGGATGGAAAAGACCGTTTTCTGCTCGAAATGGCAACCGGCACTGGCAAGACTCTTATCTCTTCCGCATTGATTAAGCTTTTCCTGCGCATTTATCAACACCTATAAAACCAGCAAGGCCCGCATCTGCGTCACTGTCGGCATGATGACCACCGGCTACGACTGTCCAGACCTGCTGAACCTCGGCCTCTTCCGTCCGATCTTCTCACCTACGGATTTCATACAGATCAAAGGGCGCGGCACCCGCAAACATGATTTCAGCGAGCAGCTCTTTGATAACTCAATCAAAGAAGGCATTAAGGAGCCTGAAAAGAGCGCCTACAAGATCTTCGATTTCTTTGCAAACTGTGAATATTTCGAGGAGGAGTTTTCAAAGTTTGTCGCTGATTTCAAGCCAACCGAAGCAGCGGCTATTCCAGCGCTCAAAACTACTTCAAGGCCTATACTTCAAGCGGTCAGCTGCGGCAGATCATTGAATCCGGTCATCTGACCGACCTTGCCACCAATCCCGAGTTCTCCACCAGTGACTTTAGGGCAGTGCCAAAAAGATACCGCACCTTGATCCCCAGCTATATCAAAGATTATGTTTCCTTAAATCAGTTTGTGGCCTGACCACGATACAACAATTTATTTGAAAGAATCTTAAATGCTAGACACCGAGACTAAACGCCGAATTGACACTGCCCGTGACATCCTTGTTGGTAAAGTTCCTGACCCCAAATCCCAGGTTGAGCAGATCACCATTGCTTTGATCTACAAATTTATGGACGATATGGATGCCTTTGAGTATCTCCTCAGTGTCCTCGGCAGTCAGGGTGATGCCGGTCAGTTCCGCACTCCGCGCCACATCATTGATTTTATGGTCGAAATCCTCGCCCCGCAGAAACACGAGACCATCCTCGACCCTGCCTGCGGCACCGCCGGTTATTTGATCTCCGCTTACAAGCATATCCTTCGGACCAACGTAGACAAAAAGGGCAACAGCACACTGAGCCCGGATGAGCGTGGTCGGCTTGCTAAAAACTTTATTGGGTATGATATTTCACCTGACATGGTGCGTTTGTCATTGGTGAATTTATATCTGCATGGCTTTGTTGATCCGCACATCTTTGAATACGACACCCTCACATCCGAAGAGCGCTGGAACGAATACGCTGATGTCATTCTCGCCAATCCGCCCTTTATGTCGCCGAAAGGCGGGATCAAACCCCATAAGCGATTCTCGATCCAGGCCAAGCGCAGCGAGGTTCTCTTTGTCGATTACATGGCCGAGCATCTGACGCCCAATGGCCGCGCCGCTATCATTGTGCCGGAGGGTATTATCTTCCAGAGCCAGACAGCCTATAAATCACTGCGCAAGATGCTGGTGGAAAACAGCCTTGTGGCAGTGGTCTCCCTGCCGGCAGGAGTTTTTCAGCCATACTCCGGTGTGAAAACCAGCATCTTGATTCTCGATAAATCGCTTGCCAAACAGACACCGGATATCGCCTTCTTCCGGGTGGAGAACGACGGCTTCGGCCTGGGTGCTCAGCGCCGCGCCATTGAAAAGAACGACCTGCCGCAAGTACAAACCGAACTCGCAGCCTATCTTCAAGCCCTGCGCGCCCAAGAATCGATTGATACCATCCTTGCCCATGCATCCACGGCCCAGATAGTGCCAAAAGAAAAGATCGCCGCAAATGGCGACTACAACCTCAGCGGCGAGCGGTATCGGGAGAGTGCCGTTCATTCCACCCACTTTCCATGGAAGACCATCGAATCCCTTGCTAAGACCATCACACCTCCCGCCAAAATACATAAAACAGCATTCGGTATTGCCGGGCGATTTCCAATCATCGACCAATCACAGGAGGCCATCGCGGGTTGGACTGACGACGAGAAAACATTGATTTGTCCTATCAAGCCACTCGTCATTTTCGGCGACCACACCTGCGCAATCAAATTCGTTGAGACTCCGTTTGCGCAGGGAGCCGACGGAATTAAAATTCTACAAACCATAGACGCGCTGGACCCACGGTTCGGAATTACAGACGCTAAGCGTCAAGACGCTCAAAAAAACAATAAATTGTTTTTGTTTTTTATGAGTACTTGGGCCTACTCTGAGCACTGAGTGAAGATGTGCGCGAGCGTATGAATGCGTGAGGGCTGGGAGCGCCGACGTCCTCGTCGGCATTGCTGAGCAAAGAGGTAGGTCCGATTTCTAATCGGACAGCTCTGGTTAAAAACCGGACCTACTGACATTAGACTGCGTTTCCGGTTGACGATAACAGTGATGTTGATGGTTGACTATTTTAAAGGGCGTAGTTTTTAATTATAATCCACCACGCTTATTCTTTAGGAAAGTATATCAACATCATAAAGTTGGATTTTACTGTCAACTGTGATGAGCGTCATTTTTTCGAATACAGCTTGGGCAATTAACATCCGATCAAATGGATCATGGTGATGCAAGGGCAGTGAGCCAGCCAATAATGCATGTTGGTGATTAATTGGCAGATGGGCAAAATCACAGGAATTCATACGAGAAATAACATACTCAAAGGGGGCTATTGGTAACGGCAGCTTGCCCAGTCTGTGTTTAATTGATATTTCCCATGAGCTGGCCGCTGATAAATAGATTTGGTTTTTCTGGTTTCGAATAACAGCTGATGTATTCGCGCTTAATCTCTCCGGTTCTGTAAACCACCACAGGAAACAATGGGTATCTAGTAAATATTTCATGATTCAAACATATCATTAATTAAATCAGATTCTTCATCGAAATCATCAGGTACGGTAAACAGACCTTTATCCAGACCGGAAGGACGATCTTTCGCAATATAATTCTCTGGGATAAGTCTTGCAATCGGCTTTCCTGCTTTGGCTATGATTATTTCTTCTCCAGATGCTACTCTTACAAGCAATCGGGATAAATGGGTTTTAGCTTCGTGCACGTTAACAGATATCATAGTTCTCTCCTAAAAATCTTATTACAGAATACACTTAGTCTATAACTTAGTCAAGCACAGGCAAGTGCTTTCACAAAGTCACTGCATCATTAAGGCAGCATAATTTCTCAAACAACCAAAAGTACAGCTTTTCATCTTTCCTTTTGCCTACTTTAGAGTTATTATGTACCTCGGAAATAAATTTTCGCATAGCTTACGAATAGGGTTTTGATGATGGAATGGATTGCTCCTGCTGAAAAAGACGTTACTGCCGCAACATTGGAAAAATCTCTCTGGGATAGCGCTGATCAATTCCGCGCTAACTCAGGGCTGAAGGCGCAGGAGTACTCCGGTCCGATCCTCGGTATAATCTTTCTGCGCTTTGCTGAAGTCCGCTTTATTGCGCACCGCGCACAACTTGAAGCCCCCTCCGGCGCTGGAGGCGAAAGTGCAAAACGCGTGTCACGACGCGGCTCCAGGGTGGATGACCCTGCGGCTTATCACGCTGCGAGCATCCTCTATCTGCCGCAAGAGGCGCGTTTTGACTATCTGCTGAACCTGCCGGAAGCGGAAAATATCGGCGGCAAGGTCAATCAGGCCATGCGTGCGATTGAGCAGCAAAACCCGCAGCTGGCCGGTGTGTTGCCCAAAACCTACAATCTGTTCTCCAGCACACTGCTGAAAGAGCTGCTCAAAAAAATCTCTGAGATTCCCGCCACAGTGGATTTCGACACCTTTGGACGGATTTATGAATACTTTCTGGGGGCCTTTGCCCGCACTGAGGGTCAAAAGGGCGGCGAGTTTTATACACCGGCCTGTATTGTCCGCTTGCTGACAGAGGTGATCGAACCTTTTCATGGACGCATCCTCGACCCTGCCTGCGGCTCGGGAGGTATGTTCGTGCAGTCCGCCCGTTTTGTGGCACAGCATAAGAGTGCGCCACCCTCTCCCAGCTCCTCTCCCAGCGGGCGCGGAAGCGATCTCCCCACTACCAGCTCCTCTCCCAGCGGGCGCGGAAACGACCTCCCTGCTACCAGCTCCTCTCCCTTTGGGAGAGGCGGGGGTGAGGGTGCGCAGCATAGGAGAGGCGGGGGTGAGGGTACTCAATACTCGGGCGATCCCGCCCGAGTATTGAGTATATACGGGGTGGAGAAAACAGATGAGACCGGGAGGTTGTGCAGAATGAACCTGGCTGTGCATGGTCTGGAGGGCGACATCCGCCATGGCGGCAACACCAACAGCTACTATGATGATCCGCATAATGCCGTGGGGTATTTCGATTTTGTACTCGCCAATCCGCCCTTTAATGTAAATGCGGTTGATAAAGAGCGGCTCAAAGATTGTGTGGGAGCAGGGCGTCGCTTCCCATTCGGGATGCCGCGCACCGACAATGCAAACTATCTTTGGATACAGCTTTTTTACTCCTCCCTGCGTGAGCCTGCGACAGGCTCAGACCAGGCTGGTCGGGCTGGTTTTGTTATGGCCAACTCAGCCTCAGATGCCCGCAGTTCAGAGCAGGAGATACGCACTTCTGATTGCATCAAACGGCACAGATAGCCGCGTTGGTTCTCTTACATCTGAGTGGGAGCGCTTCTTTGAGTGGAAGCGCATTGAACGCGAGGATGAACCACGCAAGGTGTCGCTTGAAGTAATGCTGCGGGGTACCTGTGATAGGGCGCGCCTTTTGGACTTAATCGAAAACTTCACCCTCTTCTCTGAACATAACTCCGGGTTGATCAAGATCATTGGCCAGAACCATCAGGTGCTGGGCGTCAATGCAGCTATTCAATCCCTGCTGCGACTCCGCAAACCGCCCCCTCCCGAGGAACTGGTGGCGGCAGAGGGACATTACCGTGGCGAGCTTGCCTATAACTCGGCCATTTTGTCACAGTTTCGTGCCTGTAACTTGGGGTCGGAGTCGGGGTCGGTATCGGTATCGGTATCGAAAAGCGTACGAGGTCGACCCCGATACCGACCCC
>Ga0265294_10002099_pt1 | contig 26355 bp, 19 predicted proteins | sample MunlanPumphouse3_FD_192504 | JGI IMG/M metagenome (GOLD analysis project Ga0265294, IMG submission 192504) | Groundwater microbial communities from a municipal landfill in Southern Ontario, Canada - Pumphouse #3 | ecosystem: Environmental > Aquatic > Deep subsurface > Groundwater | place... | reverse complement strand
GTGGGTGCTACCCAGGCACTGAGGTTGCTCTTCGATGGTAAATTACCAGACTTTGTTACTGATAGCCCGAAATAAAATCTAAAAATTTCGGTGAAAAAAGACGATCGGCTGAATAGTTACAAAAAAACTACATCTATCTTTGACGGACAGTTTTTACATCTGCATTGCACTCATGTACGGTAGGTCTAACGATGGCTCTGGATAGGATGTTATTCATTGGGGAGTTACACGAGGTAATATGGCGGGAAAAGAGGCAAAAATCATTTTGCAGCAAAATAACAAAGTATCTTCAAACGGCTCTGTGTATTATTTGAGACAACGGCCCCCAGTTTGTTGGAAATGTCAAAAAGAAGTATAGACCATGGATTACAACTCAAAATAATAAAGAACCAAAAATTACGATTAAGTTGGATGAACTAATCTTTCATACTCTATTTTGATAGTTGCAATCATTCATCCAATTAGAAATTTTTTTAATCATTTGATATTCTGTAAAAGATTCCTTAAATCTTTTACGGGCTGATTCTCCTAACATTGCTCGTAAATGAGGATTTTCAATAAATTGTGCAAGAGCATTCTCTAAAGCATCGGCATCAGCCGAAGGAACAATTAATCCATTTTTTTCATGTACAATAGACTCTGTATTTCCACCAACATCTGTTGATACAATAGCTTTACCTGCCCGCATTGCCTCCAGCAAAGCAATAGAATGGTACTCAGCCAATGAAGGGAGAGCAAAAACATCAAAAATATTTAACCAAGCATCAATATTAGATTGATATCCGACAAAGGACACATAGCTTTCAATTCCAAGACATACACACTGAGATTTAAGCTTTTTATCACAGGTGCCTGTCCCAACTACTACTAATCGAGCATGGACAAAACGATGCACAATTTTAGAAAAGGCATCTATCATATAATTCACGCCTTTTATTGGGTCCAATCGGGAAGCAATTCCTATCACAAAATCACTTTCTAACAATCCAATGTCGCTTCGCGATAATGAATTTATTTTTTGCAAATCAGGCAAACCATTATGAACAACCGTAATTTTATCTGCTGGAACTCGATGACCTACTAGATACTCTTTACAATAGTGTGCAACAGCAAGGACTCCGACGGCATAATGACGGTAAATATACTCCATGCCCATATTAAAAATCGGAGCTAAAAAAACACGAGAAACATCAGGAGAATGATACGATCCATGATAAGAGCATACAAAATCAAAATAATAGCGACTTTTTCTTTGAAGTATTCTCGCAACTACTGGTCCATTAAATCCATGTACAAATACAAGATCTGGAACGAAATTTTCTATCAAGTCAACGCAACGATGAATCCAAGAAAAATCCGATCTACCATTAATAGGCAATAAAATAGCATCAATATCTCTTAAGGCATCAAGATCACACGTCCAGTCAATGCCATGAATACAAGCGGTTTGGATTTCAAAACCGGGTAATTCATTCAAGCGATCGTATGTCAAAGCACACTTACCAACTCCTCCCAAAGAGAACCCCCAGAGTAAGCTTAATACACGCATCCCCCCCCCCGTTTGGCTGCAGTCACAATAAAAATTTAAAGGACCCTAACCAGGAGGGCCTGGACCTAGGTTATCTCTAGAAAAGACTTGTACTGCCTTGCATCAAAAAATAGATAGATCTGAACATGCAAAAAATTCAAATTAACGACGTTGCAATTGTACTGAGCGCAAAACATCCACGCGTAACATCAAATAATAATATATTCAATATTTTCATTTTATCAGTTTTTCATCATTTTTTTATCTTTTATTTTACAACAAATAAAATATTCATATACCGTTTTAAGAATGCAAAAATGAAATCCTGCAATACCATCCAAAAATCCCTTTCTAAAAAAATATATCGAGATAAAATAGACCAACGGTCTTGCTGGTAACCGATAAATAAATCTCTTAAACGCTCGCCTTCTCTTGAGCGGATTACATGCAAACATTTCTAAAAAATTGATTTTTTCTTCTTTATAAATCAAACTTTCCAACGTTGAATATCTGTTATGTTTCATAATCCAATACTCCAAACCTTTCCTAAAAGGATAATGAAACAAATGATTGTTTAAAAATCCAATAACACCGTCCGTCTCGTATTGCTCATTGATCGATCGAGTCACAATAACATGTCCAATCCTTATCAATCGGCCAAACCACGTAGGATATCCACTGCTATGCTTAATCCATCGTCCCCAAAAATAATCTTTCCGACGTATATAAAATAAAGAGTTAGAAGCATCTGTAGTATTTAGAACATCAAACATTTCATTTTTTAATTCACGGGTAACGACTTCATCAGCATCCACCATCAGCAACCAGTCATTTTTGTACTCAATATTTTTAATCCCAAAATTTCTTTGCCTTGCATAGTTATCGAATTTTCTTTGAAATATTCTTGTATTATACTTCCGTGCAATTTTTAGAGTATTATCTTTGCTAAACGAATCCAAAACGACGATATCATCAGACCAAGAAACCGAATTTAAACAAAATTCAATGTTCTTTTCTTCATCACGTGTAAGTATAATAATCGATATATTCATATCTATAGTGTAAAGTTTTTTAAGATTTGTTTTTTTGTATTATCGATTGACCCGTTATTATCAATAATAACCCAATTAAATTTTTCAGACAATATCCTATACGTATCGATCTTTCTACAAAGCTTAAAATCATTTTTAAGTTCATTACGTGAACTAATAATTTTATCAATATCCCTATCGATAAAAAAAACCTTGAAATTATTTTTTATAATACAAAAAAATATTTTTTTAAATGGAATATCTTTCATATTTACATCAACTAAAACATCTACAAGTGTGTCAAAAGGCCCCCTTTCACAAATGGTATTATCAAATTTTTTTCTTGATCTTAATATTTTGAAATATGTTGCAATATTCACATCAAGCATCTGGGAAATAATATATATAGTTTTTATAACAAAAAAATTTTCAAAGTCATGATAACCAAATCGAATTCCATCATGCTCTTTATAATAATTATGACCAGTTACTCGTAAAATCCCAAGTATGGGTTTAGAAAAATAATTGTTAAATCGGGACCACACAAGGTTAGAAGAATATCCATTCTGAACAAAATAAGTTTGCAGCCAACTCGAAAAATAGGACTTTCCACATCCATCAGCACCTACCAAAAACACGAGATCATCTTGCGAGCTTTTCATTTTTCACCCTCCATGAGAGCGATCCACAAAGAAGCGACATCATCCCAACCCAAATATTTATTTCGCTGCTTAAAACATTCCTCTTTCATGGATGCTAAGCGTTTATGGTCACGGTGTACTTCTTTTACAGCCTGCAACAGTGAGGATGTAGATCCTTGTTCAACAACTAAACCAGCCCGACAAACAAACTCAGGCAATCCTGCAACCCGAGAAACAATAACAGGGGTTCCTAATGCAATCGATTCCATTGCAGTCACTGGGAACTCCGAAGGAATGAGCAAAAATGGCAACAACATGACATCTGCCATGGAAATTAAATCTGTTACTAAATCAGGGGAAAGCCAGCCACCATATATTTTAACATCTACTAATCCAGATATAAATTTTTTTTTGAGCTCAGAAACTTGATCTTTTGTTGCCCCTCTAGCCAAAATAATAAGAGATACATCTTGGTCTTTTATCTTATTAAAAACTTGTACTATCATTTCAAAGCCACGTATTTTTTTTAAAGAACCGGCATAAATAAATCTTGTTTTTTGTGATTTAGCTGTATTTTGGATATGTTTATGATTCATTGTATTAAGACCAGGAGGTAAAGAACAAACGCTAATATTGTTACGAGTTTTTTTCTTTATCACATTTTTTGTATAATCTGACTGAACTATTATCCCTTTAAAATATTTTCTTACTCTATAAGACCACCAACGATCAGGTATTAAAAGATGCTTACCGTATTTTAATTTATCGATCATTGAAATTTTAAAATAAATTTTTTTAATATTTTCAAATTTATAAAATGGATATGATGCAAAACAATAGGACTTAAAATTTGATAATATTTTGTACCATAAGTTAAAAACCAAGCTAAACGGGGTAACTGAAACAAATACAACATCTGGATTTATATCAAATATATTTTTTCTAATTTCTGAATAGTTATATTGTTTTAACGTTTTAACAAAATGTATATTTATATTTTCGAACATAACGTTATCGGACTTTCCATCTGTTAAAACATAAACAGAATATCCTTTGGAGATACAGTATTTTGAAACATTATAAACCGTAAGCCATGGCTGCAGCCGAATATTTTCTTCTTTGAACCCTGAAAAACAAAACAATATTGTAGTAAATCTTCCCATTTTCATCCCGTACAAAATATTGCGTGCAAAAATAAAAAATCAAATCAATACATTTTTAATGTTCTAGACATCCTAAACAAATTAACATGCAAGTTAAACAAAAACAACTTTGCAAACTAAAGTTTTTGATGTCGTTTAAGTTAGTCTCTGATATTGATACGTATATACGTAGATACGTATCAGCTTAATTTTCACACAAACTAGTATCTTAACTTTTTATCTAATAATAAATAGTTTGTAGATATGATGAAATTTCAATAGCAGTAGAACAATAATAATATTTATTAAAATTGAAAATATATAAAATCAACTTTGTCAAAAACTCCAAAAAAAACAATACTGTAGAATTGTATACAATAAAGTCCTCTTCTTAGAATATCAACATCCCATATACGCCTAAGATAACAATCATCATGTAAAATTATATAATCAACTACAAAAAGTACTAACAAATATATTAAAAGCAGGCTCAGTTCAAACCGAGGAAGTCCAAGTGCCCACAAATTTGAAATATTGAATCCTTTAAAAATCAAAATATTTTTGTATATATATATAAAATCTTCAATTGAATTCGATCGAAATGGAACCCAAGCAGCAACGACTAAAGCATATATCATACAAATTTTTATAAAATTGAATATTTTAGCATATTGAAAATCATATTTTACAAGTCCTAATTTTTTATTAATTTCATAAAAATATCTTTCAATCAATAAATACAATCCGTGAATAAATCCCCATATCAAAAAAGTCCAATTTGCACCATGCCATAATCCACTTAATAAGAATACAATTACAATATTAAACGAAAATCGTCTTTTTGAGACTCTGTTTCCGCCTAATGGAATGTACAAATAATCACGAAACCATGAAGAAAGAGATATATGCCATCGGTTCCAAAATTCAGAAAAAGATTTTGAAAAATATGGTTGTTTAAAATTTACCATAAGATCGAATCCCATGATCCTCGCGAGCCCTATTGCGATATCTGAATATCCTGAAAAATCGCAATAAATTTGAATTGAGAATAAAAATGTTGCGAAAATCAATATAACTCCATTATAAAGTTGAGGTTCTGAATACACATTGTTTACTATAGGAGATATCATATCTGCAATGACCATTTTTTTTACAAGTCCCCATAACACCAGCTCCATTCCAGTTTTAATTCGTACAAACGAAAGGTTATGCTGCTTGGAAAACTGAGGCAAAAGAGAAGAGGATCTTTCGATAGGCCCTGCTACTAGTTGTGGGAAGAATGAAACATACGCAGCAAAAAATCCGAAATGTTTTTCTGCTTTTTTTTTCCCACGATATACATCAATTGTATAACTCATTGTTTGAAAAGTATAAAAAGATATTCCTACGGGTAAAAGTACATTAAAATATGGCATATCAACAAATATATTAACATGTCTTAAAGCAGTATCTATCGAACTACTTAAAAAATTTGCATACTTAAAAAAGAAAAGTATTCCTAAATTAGATAATAAACTTAAAAATAAAAAAATTTTCCTATACAGAACGTTTTTATTTTTACTTATTAAAATTCCTACAAAATAATCAATACACGTTGATATAAATATTATAATTACATACTCTGGCTTCCAGCACATATAAAAATAGTAGCTTGCAATCAATATTAAAACCCATAGTAATCTTCCTGGAAGAATAAAATAGATGACAATAAAGATAATGAAAAAATACAAAAATTGAAATGAGTTAAAAAGCATTTTTGACCACCATCATTAGAACAAGATACGTACTTAAGGAGTAATTGAACGGGAAAAAAGAGACGCAAGATTTTCAGTATACAATTTTGCACCCTGATAATTTAAATGAGTTTGGTCTGAAAAATATTTATTCTCAAACAAATAATATTCTGGGCCCAAAATTTGGTAGGAAGGATTGTTTTTCACCAACGTATTATTATTTTCATTCTCGAAAATAGGAGCGTATTCTCCGCAACGGTAATAAGTGGGTACTATGAAAAACATAATGCCATATTCCTTCGCAAAACGAGATAATTTTTTAAAAACATCTCCGTCCGTTGAAAAATTCCTTTTTTTTTGGAAATTTGGATTATCAGAAGCAAGTTCAAAATCACTCGGCAAAATATCATTTGGAAAATGACTTTGTCCCTCTATAAAATAGTATCCTCGGTTTTCTAGCATCAATCTTTCACTTTGTTTTGCAAAATCATAATACCTTTTCAATCCACCTCTTGTAGTTGACCGTAAAGCAAAGAGTATAATATCTCTAGGTAATGTTCTAAAAGGAAACAGATAGTTCATTAACTCTGAATCTTTTCTGGTTCTTTTCTCCCATCGTTCCCACGGAAGGGTTATAAAAACATGTGTAGGAATTTCTTTCTTCTCCAACAAGATTTCCAATTCATGCACAAAATGCTGACAACCAGGTAATCCAATATTATAAGATACAACTTGATCATTGGATGAAGTTAGTTTGTCAAAATACTTCGGAATAAATCCAGAAAGAACTTTGCTATTCCCAAAAATTATAATTTTAAATTTATTTTTATATGGAAAAATACTTGAATCAGATATCATTTTTTCCTTAGCATCATAAATTATAACATGGCCTGCCTTTATATAAGGGAATAAAAAACTAACAAAATATAAAAAAATCCAAACTGATGTAATAATAAATACAATCCTTATAATTGGGAAAAAGATCAAAACACGATCATCTGAATATATTTTATTAAAATTTAAATTGCATAACATATCAATAAACCTAAAATTTAATATTATTGTATAAGAAACGCATGTGAGAAGTCAGAATTTTAAAAATCGTATTTGCAACCAACCGATAATAGTAACCTGGATTCCCGGAAAATTTATAACAAGGTAGCAGCTTGATCATTCGAATCATTAAAATTCAATATGTTACAGAAATATCGCATCCTTCAAACCTCGTTATGAACAAACACCTTTTATAACGAGCAGTTTGGCAACTATTATGAATATAAACACTGTATTTTGGATAGTGAAACATATTCCTCAGAAATTTATCGTTACGATTTCCGGGAAGGCAGGTAGTAAATAAAAATCTAAAAAAAATCGTGAATTCTGACTTTTTGCAGATGTCATATAAGATCATTAAATATTTTTAACATACATAATATAAAAGAGTGATTATTCATAAAACACTTAAAAAATGAAAAATTAACTAAAAATAATATTTAGATAATCGAAAAATATATTCAAAATTTTAATTACTTATCTGTAATTAAAATTATTTTCACGCCATTTACACTATTTGCAATTGCTGATCCAAAAAAAAAGGTGACCGGATCCAATATTGTCAATTTTGTGTTATCAAAGCAGGATTGTCTTAATTATTTCAATCGTAAGAACGAATAAAGCCTGTCCCGTATAATTCGAGTCAGGCTTTATTTAAAAATACTATGTAAAAAATGTTATCGGATGTAATCTTAAATGTTTTCTATATAAAAATATTTTTAATGGTAAATATCACTTATATAAATTAAATATTACAACGTTCTAGCAAAATCATTTTCCATGCTCAAAATAAACCAAGATGTGTCTTCAATTTCAAAACGTCTTTTTAAAAATTCGCATATTCTATCAAAAGCCATCATCGATCCATTCGTACTTAAGTGATCGTCATCAATATATAAACAATTCTTATTATCTATGACTAATACTTGTCCATTGTTTAAAAATAAGTCAGCAATGGGAATCATATCACAGTAATGATATTTTTTTGAGATTTTGCGTATAAGTTCTCTTCCATTTTCATATGCAGGATTAGATAATGCTTTAACATATTTCTGAGACTCTCCTGAAGGAACAATCCCCAAAAAAGACAAATACTGAGGAGCATTCTTATCACCAAAAAACAATTCAGGAGGCTGTTCAATCAAATAAATTTGAGAACCAAAATTACCAATGTATTCAATGAGATCTTTGGTTTCCTGAATGTCTTTAATGTTGGACCATTTCGCTGCAATGATAACAACCTTAGGCTTCCACATACTAAGATATGCGATTCTAGATTTGTCAAACTTGTATTTTTGGTCGACAGTAAAAAAATTATTTCCATTCATTTTTTTTATAGGAATATCAAAAAATACAGAAGTCCCGTCAGCTGCATAAAAAGAAATTGAAGTCCGTATTCTCTTAGCAATTTCATCCAACACCCCAGACCACATAAGCCCATGCGAATCCCCAAGCACTACAATTTCTGGAAATTTCGAACCATATATTTTTTTAATACCTCCATGTGCATATACGTCTTTAACAAAGTGATCATTTTTCCAAAAAGTTATCCCCCTCATCCTTTTAGGAACAAATCCAGAATTGTGTTGTTTAGGAGCAACATTATATAAATCTCCCCGCCAAACAGTCTCTGCGAAGCAAGAAATATCTTCGGTATAGTTAGAATTTGATAGATTGTAGGCACATGCAACTCCTAAAAAAAGAACTACAAAAATACCGGGAACTAATTTCAAATTTCTTCGAGTATACCTTTCAATGACGTAATATGAGATAATTGAAATGGAAATGATAAAAAAAATTTTGGTTAAAAAAGAAAATTTAAGATTATATTTTAATGAAATATTACTGAAGAATATCAAAATCGGCCAGTGCCATATATATAAAGAATACGAGATCTTTCCGATATAAACAATAATCGGAATCGACAAAAGTATATGGACAAAATTTTTTTTATTATTTGTAAAACCAATAATAAAAGTAGATCCGATTACAGGTGCCACGAAAAGATATGATATCCCTGATTCTCCTGAAACAAACAAAAATGATATCAAAATAAAAAAAAGTCCTAAAAAAGCCAAAAAAAAATTATTAAAAAAAAAATTTGAACCATATTTAACGTTTAAAACAGCCAAAAGGCAACCAGATCCAAGCTCCCAAGCTCTTGTTGGAAGCAAATAAAACGTTGCTGGAGGATGAGCTTTTGATCCATAAATAAAAATAGATAGACTAATAAAAATAAAAAAAGACAGTACTTGAGTAATATATTTTTTACAATATTTTAAAAGAAATATGATTATTATAGGAAATAAGAAATAAAATTGTTCTTCAACAGACAACGACCAAGTATGCAAAAAGGGAGAAGACTCTGCATTAGTTCCCCAATAATTTCCAGCAAGTAACCAATGACTAATGTTTGCCATTGATAATAATGCTGCCAGCCCTTGCAGCCCTAGATTATTTATATCTGGTCTATATAATGTCGAATATCCAACCATAAATGAAACAAGGACCATCACGATCAGAACAGGCAAAATTCTCCGAACCCTTCGTAGCCAAAACCGTTTGAAAGAAAAAATTCCACACTGACAATCCTTCAAAACTATTAAAGTAATAAGATAACCCGATATCACAAAAAAAACATCAACACCTAAAAAACCACCAGGAAGCCACGATACACCCATATGAAATAAAATTACAGGTATAACCGCAACCGCTCTCAGACCATCAATTTCGGGACGATATTTAATTGAACTCATAATTTGTCTGGGTCACCAGAATACGATACGCAAAACGAGGCTACAAGCCACCATTACCCCGGTCCGCATACGAGCAAAGCCGCACACCAGGCCGTCCCGTCGTCTTAGCCCTATCTTCTCTTCGAAACATGGGACCTAGAGCGTGTCAATCAAGTTTGGAACGCTGATATAACGTATATTCCAATGATACATACGTAAAAAAGCATGTCACAGGCTTGCCTCGTTACTATTTCTAAGAAAACAGATAGATTATAATTTTTTTAAAATTTTCTCTTTTATTGTTGGATATATTTTTTTTACTTTATTATCATTTAATAACAAACAAATAGGATACTCGTCTTCTCTTAGATTTTTAAAAAACTCAATATTATCTGCAAGATACATATCTAATGGTTGTTTTGAAAAAAAAGCATAAAATCTTTCTCGCATTTGTATCATAACAGCACTTATAGCATTAAATAAACCTGTTTTTCGTAATATTCTCATATCGATATCACTTCTTCCATGCCACTTTTCCCTCGAAATGCTACCAAAAACAAGAATAGCTGATATCGAAGAACTATTCCGTAGCCTTGTGGCCATATTATTTAAATATTGACATGTTGAATATTCACCTGGATTCATTAATTTTGGAAAAGCAAATATTATGCATGCCCACCAGTTCCCATTAAAAATCCAATTTATTGTATGCACAATAATAAAAGATAGCATAACAATAACAACATAAGCCCCATTAAAATCAAAAAAATATTCCAAAATATTATATACAAATAATACTAATACGATTTCAATAATAATTCGCGATATTTTTTCAGTCACATCAAGATATAATATTGATTGATGAACCCAATTTTTAAATAAATTTATAAACATTGGCTTCCCGCCAAGTCTAGCTTTAGTAGCCATTATTTATCCTTTTACATCATTTAGCTTCATACGTCTCGCGAATATACGGTATAGATATTCGAAATGATGAAAATTATTTTTTATCATTGCTCAAAGCGCATAAAAGTTTCATAATTGTTTTTGGAGGAGAATGATTTTCCTTTACATATTTTTTCCCACGTGCACCGATCTGATTACGGAGCCCTTCATTTAGCAAAAGTTCCTTTATAGGGTGAACAAGCAATTCCGCCAACGCACTAAAATCATTACCACATTTTTGAACATTTTTTTCATCTACCACCCAACCAATTTTTTTGCGGACCAACAACCTATCTGGATCGATTCCGAGGGAAACCACCGGTACATTGCGCATCCACGCCTGTAAAAAAGTATTAGGAAAACCTTCACGGGAAGAAGTGTTGAGCAAAAGTTTTGATCGCCTAAACCAATCAGTCATAGCTGGTGGTGGAACTTGGCCCAAGAAAGTTAAATTTTCATGATCGTTAGATAATTTTCGAGCTTGCTCAAACCGATATCGATCGGCATTATTCATTGCCAAGACAAATTTAACAAGGGGCATTTTTTTTGCCAACTCAATGACAACTTCATATCTTTTTAAAGATAGAGAATTTCCAACCCAAAGAACGTCGATATCTTTGTGACAGCCGCCTTCCTGCAGTCCGTCTGCTCCGTGCATTAATTCATCGTAAATGCTTGGTACATGATAGGCATTTTTTTTATAACTGTTCAGAATTTCAGCTAATTGGTCTTTTGTTTGTGCAATAATAATATCTGTTTTATTAATTCCCCAATCTGAAAAAATATTTGCTATTTTCCGAGAAGATCTTTGATCGGGTTTAAAATCAGAACTCGTTTGAGACCAAAAAACTAATTTCTTTTTTGCCAATGAACAGTAAAAAGCCATAGGTGCCAGCAAATGAGATGGTGTTTTAATAACATAATAATCTGCAGATAACTTTTTCATAACCCACAACAAATGCAACCAATTCAAGAGAATATAATAATTACTTCCCCCTAAATATGTAAAACTTGAATGTTCCACCGAAAATAATGTGCAATTTTTACTATTTTTTTTAGATAAAAAATCTGTAATATACGAAACATTCCAGCCTCTTTTAGCAATTTCGCGACCAAAAAGAAAAAATTGTCGTTCCGCCCCCCCTACTCCACTCCCATTACCTGCAAGAAGTGGATAAATAAAAGGAGCGACAAAACAAATAGACTTTTGGCTACGATTCAAAACGATTCCTCGATATTTTTGTTAGAAAAATATCCCAATCCTAGAACAAATCTTCTTTTACCTGATTTAGTAAGAGGTATAGAATCAACATAATGAATACAATAAACTAAATCAGGAGCCACCTCATAAATTTTCCTTTTCAATAGATTACGTTGTGCTGGATTTAAAACGATTTTACTCTTCATAAGGAGAAGGATAACAACTGTTGTTATTGACATCTGGCGAATCTGAAAGCTTAGAATATCTGAAGATATATATTTTAGAACTAATGTCCAAAAAGTTCCAGAAATTGCACTCCCTGAAGGTGTATATATTAGATCAAAAACTCTTCCCTCTATTCGTTCCAACATCTTAAGCCCCCGTCCACAAGGACATTTTCTGGCAGACCACAGTCCCATATCACCCGTCCGATATCGAATAAAAGGCATAACAGCATTATCAAGATCAGTAACTACGAGCTCACCAACTTCATTCTCTTTACAATCGGAACCATCATTTCGTAATACTTCGATAATCACTCGTTCCATGTTTACGTGCAAGCCGTTATGCTCAGAACATTCTTGAGCCAAACTACCAAACTCACGAGAACCATAACGATTAAAAACTGGAACATTATAGACTTCCCTAAATAGATCACGCTGAGATTCATCCAACTGTTCAGCGGAACAAATAATCGCACAGAGAGATGGGATTCTAATATTATTTTCCTTACAAAAATATGCAAATCGTTCCAATGCACTTGGATAGCTCGTTAATATATGAGGGCAATACATTTCTAACTGTTTCGCATAAACGCTCATTTTCTCTTCATTAATTTCATAAGAAGAAAGAAAAAGTAGAGGCCGACACCATTCCCTAAATTTATTACCAATAGTTTTATTGATAGATTCATCAAATCGTGCGCCCCACAGCATTGCATGCTTTTCAAAAGGAGATGAACCACACCAAGAAAAATTTCGAAAAACAGCAGCAGCATGCATGATGGCACTGGCTACATCAGAATGAAAAACAAGAGATTCACCGGTTGATCCACTGGTAGAACACTTTTGAATACGCCATGGTGCGATTTTAGTTGATTGAATCTTGGTAAAATTTTTTCGAATCAACTGTTTGTCTAAACGTGGTAATTCTTTTAAAATTGACGGACTAGATAGATGTGCTCTGGTAATATTTCTAGATTTAAATACTTCAGCATAATATGGCACATAATTGTTACAATAAGTTAAAATTTTCGTTAGCTTATCATATTGTAGATGTTCGTTTGAACGGAATGAATTCCATTGATTGATATTATAAGAGTTTCTAACAGTACCCCAACGGTCTCGTTTGATTAAATTATGATAAAAAGAGAATGCAAGTGATCTAATTTTTTTTGATTGCAATTGAATTATCTCCTAGTATCCGAGAAAAAAAATATTTTAATAGCTGAATAAATTTTATGGTCTTGCCTTTACTTCTAGCAAAAAACGATCCCCTTGCGGATTCAATTATACTCAAAAATTGAGCTCCGGTGACATAACAAATAAAGTTTCCCTTCCATAAAACTCTCGGGACGCTTGTGATGCGCGAAATCATATTCTCACAGCAATTGCTTATGTGCCTAGTTTTCCAACTCCCTGGAAGAGTAAAATATTTATAACCGACCTTCTTTGCAATGCGAAGGACCTCCTCAGAAACACCCCCGCCAGGCCAGCAAATAGCATCCACCGTTTTATTCAAATTGTGCTCAATAATCTCTTTAGACGCGACTAATTCATATATTACACGACTTTTGTAATCATTATCGGTTTCGAAATGCCCCAGAGTTCTTCCCCCTAGGCGTTTCCGATACATTTTAACGATATCTGTCAAAACTATACGCCATCCTTCGGTTTTAAAAAAAACTTCTCTTCCATGATCTTGGACATAACGAAGAATCATTGCTTCTAATTCTGGTTCGTTTGGTTCAAATTTTTTTGATTCAAGAGATTTACGGTGCTCATAGATAGGTGTCCCATATGGAATTTTACGTTCATAATTTAATGCATTCATAAGATAAAAAGGCTTCTTTTCAGGAAATTTATTCCACAACATCCACACAGGACCATCATGTTCAGTCGCGCTACCAGGATGCCAGAAATCAACGATCTCAGGACCGCTAAAATACCAAGTATGCGTCATACCATGAGACTGGATATCAACAAGGTTACTTTGCTCCATAAGTTTCATTTCAGACCAAGATAGAAAACCGATATATTGTTGCAGAGAACAATAATTTTTATAATTCAAAAGATCTGGGTTATATTGAGGTCTAACAATATCACGAGGGTCTACAAAATCTGGATTAACAAATATCGTTGCTTTCAAATTATATTTTTTTAATAAGGGAAAAATGAAAGACCAATTATCTAAATATCCGTCGTCAAATGTTAAACAAACACTTTTTTTTAAACAATAAATTTTAGAGGCATCTTCAAAAGAAAGCATCTTATATTTTGCTTGCGCAATAGCTCTCATCTTTTTGTAAAAAGAGAAATAATTTTCAGATATATGAGGATATGGCCAGTTATGACAATCAAGACCAACGGAATGAAACATTATAGTGATTATTTTTTTCATTAATAAATCCTAAAAATATATTTCTATAGAAAGACTGGATGCTTGAAAATCATAAATTATGGCTTCTTACAGATGCATCCTATAGATAGCATTAAATATTTTAATTCACATTGTTTTCTATCAAGTCACTATAAAATGTTAATTGTTTTTCTATTGAATCTCTAATTGGAATTGCATTGAAAGATGCAAAAGCATAATCTCCCAATCGAATTCTTTCATCCTTGTTTTTAATCAAATATTCTAACGAAGATTTCAACTCAACGCTACATCCAGGAGAAACAATAAGTGCATTTTTTTGGTGAGACAAAAAATCAGTATGCCCACCTTCTGATGTTACAATTAAAGGTAAATGAAGGCTCATTGCTTCTAGAATTGCTAAACTTTCCCCCTCGCTCAAAGAAGGCATTACAAAAATATCTGATGCTGATAAAATAGATCCAATATCATCTCGATATCCTAGCAACTCAACACAATTGTTTATCTTATACAATCTTATCAGTTCTTCAAGCGCCTTTCTTTCCCTTCCTTCTCCACAAATTATAAATTTACATTTATTTTGTGTGTTTCTATCTAGTAAATGAATTGCCTCAAGCAAGTATCTATGACCTTTTATTCTAAGAAGATTTCCTACTGCAACAATAAGAATTTTTTCTCCAGATAGATGAAGATTTTTCCGAACAATATTTCTTTCGACCAGCGTACTATGCATTCGAGAAAAATTCAAAGGATTAGAAATTATTTTCCAAAATCTATTTGGATACTCCATCTTATTAACATAAAAATGATAAATAGATTCAGTTAAAGCGATAAAACCCATCCCAAACTTCTTCGCTGTGAACGAATCAACAAAACACCTAAAATACGACATCATACTTTTTGGTCTTCTTTTCCATGATGAATTTGTATGCATGGTATTTACAACATTTATATGTGCAATACTTGCAACTATCCGTGATACTACATCTGCGTGATAAGAATGGCTATGTATTAGATCTATTTTATTTTCGACCACATACCGTAAAACTAAAAATATTACATAAAAAATATTCCATGAGTGCAACACGACTTCATAAATAGGGATATCAAGACGATCAAAATCTTTTTCTAATATACCACATTTTTTGAAACATATAATGTGAAAATTAAATTTTTGACTATCGACATTGCTTAAAAAATTCAAAACAGCTCTTTCAATACCTCCTCCGCCGAATGAACCAAGCAATACAACAATATTATACAATTTAATATCCTCACAAAAAGAAAGCTCAAATATGGGGTGAAAAAAATCATTACTAATCGTTAATGTAACCAGTTATAAAAGTTTATAGCCTGGATTCCCGTAAAATTATAACGAAAAATTGCCAAAAAGCATCTAACCATCTAAAAATAATATATTTAGATGGTTAGACGCCAGCCATCTCCACATGACACAGGTTACGTCTCGTAACGAGGTCCCTGCTGCGTACATATATTTAATTATATTAAATATTCTATACCGTTAGATACGTTTTATTGGTTTTCATCGTTACGATTACCGGAAACCTAGTCTGTATGCCTCTCTAAACACTCCTCAATTGTAAAAAGCCTTATGGCCAGGAAGGCTAGAATATAGAACAGATCAGCAGATCTAAAACTCAAATAGTTTCTTTGCTATCCGTTTAGATTTATTCGGCAAACAGCTTGTCTGGTGTGAATCCTTAAGAGACATAATCGTTTATTCCCATAAGGCCATGAGGCTTGTGGATTTCAAACCGAAACCATTTTCATAGCTAACTCCACGCAAAAAAGATGCTTTGAGCTATTCAATACGTATCCCCTTGGGCGGTTGTGGAGCGGAATATTTTTTAAACTCAAAAGGGCCAATATCAACGGTAGCGTCTTCTAATATCGCATTCCCGTTAAAATCACTTTTAAATCCAAGATTGATTCCCTTACCGATACACGGGGAGTTTTGTAAGAGATTCCTTTTATCTGAAGTTAGCATAGGATCACTAACTATCGAATTTTGACCTTGTTTTTGGTCAAAAGAAAAATATCCTTTTTCATATCCAATAATATTCTTATATCCATAATCTATATTATTCCAGCTAATTACATTACCATTTGTTCTAAAATATAAATTATTTGAAAATTCCCAATTTTCGAATCCGTCTTTTGAATCAGCCCACACTTCATATCCATTAATATTATTATAAAATATATTATTTTTAACTTTAGTACCTTTATTGACACAATTAGATATCATTAAAGCAGCCCAACGCCTTGTGGTTCCACCACCATTTATAAATAGATTATTATAAATTTTGCAATCAGTCTGAGCAAGAGTTAAATTACCTGCCCCAATTCGGATACCACCAAAATCCGACTGTTTAGTTAAAGTCGTCCCATGCACAGCCCAATGATCAATAATGCTATATGCGACCAGTCCATTATTAGCATTTTCCGCAAACATTATCCCAATTCCTGCCGCATCTTTTACATATGAATTCACAACAGAGCCATTTGGACTTTGCACAAAAGAGATTGCTGCATCCAACTTCACATCCTGGGAAGATCCATTATTACGAACAAAACAACTATCAATTTTTACACCAGGAGTATTCCAAATCCCAATCAAACCATGGTCCCCAAAAAGCATTGGACTATATCCACAATCATATACTTCACACCGAATAGCCTCATTACCACTCCCTGCGCTACTGAAATATAACCCGGTTGATCCATGTTTGAAGGATGTGATATCCTCTAGAATACAATTAGTAGATCCCCCTTCGACGATCGCACCTGCGCTATGGTGGTAGCTCAATTTCAAATTTTTTATTATAATATGATCAGATCCGCTAATAGAAATCTGTTCCAAGCCGGAAGTACCGCTACTACTATTTGCGCCTCCAATTCCATAACAATCGATAGAGTCAATTATTAAAAACTTTGAAGATATAATTTTAATTGCATATGGGCGTGATCCGATTTCAATATTAGAAGGTTTACCAGCATCATCCCTCATATAAAAAATATAACTATTTAATGGTGAAAAAAAGTGATTATTTTTCATTGTCCTTAAATCATCAGGAGCCGAAAGTTCATCTCCTTCAATTTTATATGGAACATATTTATTTATCAAAATATTGTTCTTCATCGCTCCAAGTGATGTCTTGACATCTGGAATTTCTCCTTTCCATATTTTTAAATTTGAATCGTCGATCCACAATTCCCAGTTTGAAAAAGCAGTTGAACATTTTATAAGAGGATTTTCACCTGTTCCGTAAGCACCTATAATAATTGGATCTGACTCTGTTCCAGATGCTGAAGATATAGATATATTGTCTTCCCATACGGCCCCGCGTTTTAATAAAATACGGTCTCCCGAATAATATTTATGGGCATTAACATTTTTAAAAGTTTTCCAGGGAAATTCGATAGAGGTGCCATCATTCCCATCAACGCCAAGAATAGAGTCAACATAATAATTTTGAGAAAAAACATTCCCCAAAAAACAATGTGACCACAAAAAAGTTAATAAAAAAATCTTAATAACTCGTTCCATAACACCCTCCATGACGACTAAAGATTATCACTTTCTACACTACCTAGCTGTAATGCTAAAGCAGAAAGCGTAAATAAAAAATAATGAATAACATACATATTAATAAAAATAGACGAAATAAGGCAAACAAAAAAAGAACTTGATATGGATGAATAAATGAAATGGTTATACGTTGAATAATACCTATTTATTAAAAAAAATTGTGAAAAAATTACAGATAAATACAAGATTAAACCAACAAGTCCCTGATAAAATAAAATTTCTAAATATCCATTATGCGTATTACTTCCTACGATATCTACAAAACTCTTATTTGCTCCAAACAAAGGATTCTCACTGTAACGATTGATACAATTAACCCACAAACTTAATCTCCCTGAACTATATGAATCAATATCATGCCCTTCATACCGTGTGATAATGTTGCTTTTCAAGCCAGATCTGGATTTATCTGGTAAAGCAACAAAAATGAGGAGCACCACCGCGGATAAAATCGAAAATGATAGAACAAAACTCGAAATCGAACGGAATCCTTTTTGCTTGGCATTCACAGATAAAAAATAAAATAAACCCAAAATACTCGCTACAAATCCCCCTCTCGAACCTGCCAGCATCAACATGACCAAGGCTAATATAAAGTTTATCACCATAAAAATTTTAACAGCTTGTTGTTTTTCGTGTAAAATGTAGCCTCCAATCAAGGGCAAAAACATTGCGATAAAAGCAGCATATACATTTTCTTCATGTAAAACCCCGTCTATTCTTCCATATTTTTCATCATAATTTACATTACCAATATCAATAAAACCAGATGCAGATATTATTGAAATAATATTCAGCGCAAAAAATACTATTGTAAAATATAAAACTATCTTTTTTATATCTTTATAAGACAATTCCAAATTATAAATCAATATAAATACAATTAGAGGATCCATATATGATTTAAAATGCATTATTAATGAATAAACATTAAAACCATAATTCATATTAATATCTTTATATATTAAAATTATTATATAAAAAATAAAATATAAAATAACTAAATAATTTATATTTTTATTACTTTTTTTATTATTACCGATAATAATTTGACAAACAAATGAAATTATCATCATATACATAAAAATATTTTTCAAACTGATTCCTTTAATAGTATTAATAAGTGGCCCGAATGAAAATTCCAGAATAAAGGTCACCGTAATAAAAGAAATAATTAATATAAAATTAATAGTTTTCATTGCTCCTCAGCATTATAATCTTTAAGGTAGACAATATTGAATTAAATTTCTATTTTTCAAATTTATAGCCAGTAGATCTTACAATTTTTGATTTATTTTTAATATTATTATCAATATAATAATAATTTTTATATTGCTTTATACTTAATTTATCATTTCCATGCATATTTAAAAAATACTTATCGTCAAGAAATACATATAGCATTCTGTAAAACTCTTTTCTATCACTAAAAATAACTCTATAATTTTCGACATAATAGTTGTTAATTTTTTTAAAATAATTATGAGAAGAATAAATAGAACCTGGAAAAGGCCTATATTCATTAAATATAAATGGTAAAATCGATATAAAAAAAGCATAAGTTATGAACTTTGTTTTTTTATATCGATATATTTTTTTTTCAATAAAATAATTGGTTATCAGAATCATAAAAGGAACCAGAATAAATAAATATCGAGTTCTAAAAGGTTCTGCGATTTTTAAAGGTGTAATCCCTTTGATCGCAAATGTTTCTAATAAAATAAATGCAAAAAAAGCAAAAACAATTAATTGAACATCAAGACTATTATTTTTTTCAAATATAATAAAGAATGATGCTACAATTGTCAGAAAAAATAGAATTTTCCAACTAATTGGCATATGGAACCATCTTTTAAAAAAATATAAAAAGTTATTTGTTACATCAAAATTCACTTCTCCACCACTTAAGTGTCCGTTCATAATACATTCTAATTTTCCAAAAAGTATCTTACCGTCTGAAAAATACCAAAAAAGATACGTCTCGAAAACATAAAGGCATATTAATATTACAATAAAACAAATGAAATATTTTTTGTGTTTATATAAAGCATATAAATAAGCAGGGATAAAAAATAAATTAGTAATTTTTGCTGAATAAGCAAAAAAGAATAATATCGCTGATAAAAATAAAAATAGATGATGTTTATTAGATAAAAATTTTAAAAGAAAATACAACGATCCTAGAAGATACACACATGAAAACATTGATGGGAGAAGTTGAGAACCAATTTTTCCAATACCTGGGAAAAAAATAAATATCAATGAACTTGTTACTGCCAAGAACAAACCAGATATTTCTTTCGCAATATGATATACTAAAAGAGTTGCCACCGTTGATACAGTCACCATCAAGAGATAGTAAACCAATGGATTTGTTCCAAATATATATTGAAATATAAATACGGGGAGCAATATTGCCCAACGAGCAGTATGATGATTCCACACGCCGTACAACGGAGGCCAACCCTCAAAACTAAAGCCATAAATCAAACGCTTAACTTGAAACCACTTATAAAAAGCATCTCCGCCACTAGAAATATCTGTTGCAGTCAGATATCGAACGGCCACGGATAAAATTATAATTAACATCAACAATACAAACCTATTTTTCATAAATAGTTCGATAGTTTTGTCTGCAATCATTTTTTTATTCTCTGAAAAATATTTGATTAAAAAAAGCTTACGCTATTCACTATGAAAAAATCAAACATGCACCAATTTTTTTTTGTTAAATATTTTAATCTTATCTTTTACATAATTAAGTTCTTCAATTTTTAATTTATCCAATAAAAATAAATAGATTATTAAATATAGCGTAGAACAAAATATAAATTCAAATAGTATATTAAAATCAAATAGTTGATTTAAAAATAAAACTGGAGCGCTTACTAAGGAAATTAAAAAAATTTTTGCAATTTTCTTCCAAAAAAATATTTTTTTTATGTTAATATTATAGAAAAACATTACTTTTCTTGCCATATATAAAAACATCACGAAATCAGATACAACATATGCTACAGCAGGGATAATATACATATCTATGGTACTGAAAATGATCAAAATAGTAATATTTGAGATAAAACCAAATAAGCTACCGTATGCATAGTATTTATTTCTATTTAAACTTCTAAGAGGAGTACCTACTTCAAAACATTCTTTTATCATAATACATATATATATTTTAAATATAACTACAGACTTTAAATATTTTTCTGTAAACATAAAATTTATAAAAAATTCTGCATAATAAAAGAAAATCATAAAAACAGGAAGAATTGAAGCTAGATAAATAATATTTATTTTTTTCCACAGCAAAAATCCTTCATTTATATTTTTTTGATTTCTCTTACAAATTTCTGGGAAAAAAATATCACCAATACTACCTCTAATAATTCCTACAACAGGAATTTGATACGATCCTATTGAATAAAAAGCTAGATATTCAACTCCCAAATTAAAGAGAATAAAAAATTTTGAAATCTCCTTATTTAAATAAAAAAATATATTAGATAATCCTATCGGAAAAATGTACGATAGATGCTCTTTAATTTTTGTTAATTTAAAATTTGTTAACAAAAATTCCGATCTTATTGAATATATGAATACAAATATTAATCGAAAAAATTCAACACATAGAAGTCCATAGATTATTATTATAATGTCATCGAAAATACATGCGGTTAAAATTACAACACATGATCTTGCTAGTCCTCTAAACGTTGTATAATACCATACATAATTTATCTTTTTAACAGCAATCCAGTACGATTCACAAAAATCAAAATTTAAAAATAATATTAAATATATTATTAGAGGATATACGAAATCATAGCTAAAATTAAATATTTTATTTTCAAATAATAACAATAATATAATCAAAAATAATGTTATAATCCCATTTAAAAATATTGTATTAAAAACAAATCCATTTGTTTTTTTATATTTAGTCAAAAAATACAACAAACTTTTATTAATCGAAAAACCTGCTAAATTAACTAGCATACCAGAACATATCATAAATTCTCTATATTTTCCGTAATTTTCTACAGTAAAAACCCTTACAAGGATAACAGGTGTTATAAATAACACTACGTAATTTATAAATCTACAAAAAACTAAACAATAAGTATCATTTATTATATTACTCATTTATTTCGTTTTACATGTTAAAATATTAATAACTACATTCATTAGTAACTTGTTACTACATATAATATTAGAATACGATTGATTTGCCAAAGGACATGCACAATTTTTATCTTTTATGTATTCTCTAACTTTTTTAGCCTGCTCTCCTCGCCACACCTTCCAAAAGTCATATTTTGCTTCCCTGACATTTCCTAAAGACTTTGCATACCCCAGAACGCAACACGGCCAAAGTTCCGCATGGGGAGTCAAGTGAACATTGGAGATCCCCGCATAACATGGGATTACCTGACGATTTTCCATAACAATCTTTGCGGCCAATTCATAATATACTAAGCGCAGTGACTCGGTTATTCTTGCGAGCCTTTTCTTTTCACCCATATTTTTCCGAATCTTCCCAGCAAACACATGCATGAGTCCCGCGTATTCTTCCCCTGTAGGTGTTATGGGATCACCAATATTGAAAAATTCTTCTCTTTGTTCTGCGATCTCATTCCTGTAACTTTGCACTCCAAGATTATGTACAAAATCCTCAATCTTATCCAAATTATCTTTGTTGAAATTGGAGACAACCGTTCCTATTTCCAGATGAAAATTATCGAACTCTTTTTCAATTTTTTTGAGTTCAGTAATGGTGCCCATAAGTTTTTCCCAATTACCAGAAACACCTCGGATCTCATCATGCATTTTTCCGATACCATCCAACGAAGGTTTTATCGTGACAGGAGTCTTGAGCCCTTTCTTTTTTAGCATCTCGAGAATTTTTCTTGTTCCATCAACAACCTTTCTGGTTGCAATGGCATTTGTAGGGGAATGAATAATGGCTGGCCTCAAATAGGTGACCGCTGCTTCTACAATATCAGGGAGATCTGGACGAAGAAAAGGCTCACCGCCACTGAGATTAAAGAAATAGACTTTGCTGCCCATCGATTTAAATATTTTTTCAATCTCATACAGTTTGAGTTCGTTCTTTGGATCCTGCATTTTTTGCGGATAGATTTTCCAGATGCTGCACGTTTTACATTTACTCTGACATCGATTCGTCACAGAAAACGTCAACGTTATTGGTCGAATAGGCTGGATCAATCCGTGGTAAGCAAGCTTAAAACTCAATATTTTGGGATAAATGTGAGTCAGAAAATCTTTTCCGTTCATAACGTAGTCCTTTCCTGATTTCAGATGCTATTTTTGAGCACACACCACCATAGAACCACCAAAAACCAGGTTAAAAAAAGGGATCTTCCCAAAAAAAGTATCAAACGGGGATAAGATTTTGATAAAATCAAAATTAATCATTTTCCAAGCCCTCACCTCAAGGCCTGCTGTGTGAATTTCTTGTTTAAACCTGAGCAACCCAAAAGGATTTTCATTATCCCCGATAAAATTTTTCTTTTTGCTTTTTGGAGAATGATGCCAGTAATATACATAAGGATTCCATCCGTTAGTTTCTATACTTAGCAATATCCCACCTGGTTTGAGTACCCTGCTTATTTCCGAAAGTGCTACATGCCTGCCCAAAAAATGATGAAGCACCTGATTGTGTGCGATAAGGTCGAAAGAATTCTCTCCAAAAGGAAGCTCTTCAATATCACCGGTGACCAAGGGGATGTCCGGGGTCCTTTTCCGGGACAAATTGCACAGCAGAGAATAAACAAGATCAACACCGACCACGTCGAATGATTTCATTTTATTCAGTTCCCTGCCAAAGGTCATTCCTCCGCATCCAAGATCGAGAACGCTATAACGCCCATTTTCGAAATCGATAAACTGTCCCAAAAACCCAAAGACACGATCCATTTTCTTTTTGCCCCAGGCCGAGCCTCTATAGGCATCACCTTCCCGCGCAAGCTGTGCAAGATTTACCTGAATTTCTTCATTTTTATCCTGAGTTATCATCATTTCTCCATTGCAAAGTGATGTCTGTTTGTCATGATGTCTAAGAAAACAACATGCCAGGGAAAACAGTATGCATTGATATCTATTGAGACTGGAAAACAATTTTCTCATATAGGATACAACAATATCCATGCCATCCAATACAGCCGATCCTCAGAAGATTCATCTGGGTAATTATCTGATATAATACATTTTTTATTTCATCATTATTTAAAAACATCCTCTTTTCCAAGACATTCTCATTTTATAGTCAGACTTGAATCGTATACCTTTATTGGTAAAACCAAATAGTTTTCAACAACAAATAAAAAACTCCCCTTAGCCAAAATTTAGCCAAGGGGAGTTTTTCCCATTGCTCCGAGTGAAGCATGAAAGAATATGTACTAGGATTGTATAAAAAAAGTAATTTTATCTATTATCTAATCTGTTGCTAGGTATATTTTGCAAACATATTAACATACATTTTTTAATAATTATTTAATATTCATACGTATGTATGTCTATATAATATTTTATATGAAGCCGTTATCACCAATTTTGTGTCTTTTTACCATAACAACCGTTCTTTTTTATAATTCTTTTCTATTTTTAATAACCCGTGCAGGCACACCTACAGCAACACTGAATGGAGGGATATCTTTTGTTACCACAGCGCCTGCTCCAATTACGCTTCCTTCACCAATCCGAACGCCCGGCATCACGTTCACACTTGCAGCCAGCCAGACATTTTCTTCGATAATAATTGCCTTGTTCTCCGATCCCTGTAAGCGGATAGGAACTTCGGTATTTTGGTATACATGTGATCCACTGATAATCACAACATTCGGACCTAGCATACAATCATTTCCAATAAAAACATCGCCAATACCATTTATATAACTGTTACGACTCATGTGGACATGATTACCTACAGCGATGGTACCACCTTGGGCAGCCAATGTACAGCTATGAGCAATAAAGCTATTATCACCGACGTTAATATTTCCATCCTTTGTACCCACACCGATCCAACACCTTTCTCCCAAAAACACATTTTTCCCAATGCTCATTCTTCCTGGAATCTCAAACCTGATTCCCCTTTCAAATAAGCATCCTGATTTGATCTTTGCAAAGAGTATAGAATAAATCATGGGACGAATATACGAGCCGACAATAGTCGGGAATTCTTTAAAAATAATAAATATAACCCCCTGAATAATAAAGGCAGCAACACTTTTTTTACCGCAAACATGTTCTATATAAAGAAATACTTTCTCCATAAATCCTGTTTTAGGAACTCCTTCTCCAGTATCATTGCCATACACCTTCGTCGCTTCCATATATTACGCGCCCCTATTAGCTTTGTGTAATCATATCAGCAAATCTATCCCATGAAAAACGATTCTTTACCTTGCATGCTTCCTGCTTCATCTTTGCCAAATTTTCCGGAACTAATGACTCAATAATCGCCATGGCAAGGGCTTTAGGATCGTTCGGGGCCACAAGGCGTCCATTTACTTTATCCAGAACAACCTCTGCAATGCTTCCGACCCTAGTGGCGATAACTGGAGTAGAGAATCCATAGGCCAGTTGACTCACACCACTTCCAGAAGCGCTCAAATATGGCTGAACAACAATGTCTGCATGCTCAAAATATTCATGCAATGTTTCATTTGGTACATACTTATCAATAATTCTTACATACTCATTAAGATGCAACGTGTGTATTTTATCTATATATGCTTTTTTATCTTTCCAAAACTCTCCAACGATATTCAACTGTACATCAACATATTCAAGAACAAGGGGGAGAGCATCTAAAAGGACATCAAGCCCCTTATACTTTCGTACAAATCCAAAAAATAGAAGATTATATTGGAAATCATATTTTTTTTTATCGATTTTATCACTATCACTGACCATATTAGAACAAAGGTCAACATAGGTCGGATGAAATCCAGTTATGACCTTTTTCCCGACACCATCTAAACACTTGTGTACATTTTCTGTTTCCTGAATCGATTGCGTGAAAATGACATCTGCTATTTTAAGTATGTTTTTAGTTATATATTTTTTAACGATATTATTTTCATGTTCGGAAACATTATGACAAAGAA
>Ga0265294_10002097_pt1 | contig 26369 bp, 27 predicted proteins | sample MunlanPumphouse3_FD_192504 | JGI IMG/M metagenome (GOLD analysis project Ga0265294, IMG submission 192504) | Groundwater microbial communities from a municipal landfill in Southern Ontario, Canada - Pumphouse #3 | ecosystem: Environmental > Aquatic > Deep subsurface > Groundwater | place... | reverse complement strand
ATTCTGATTATCAGTGTTACTTAACTGATTATGCTTATGAAAAAAAGGAATTAGCCATTAGTGATAACACTATTCAAGTCCAGGAAACACCAGGCATTTATACTTTAGATGTCGTAGTTACAACCAAATTACCAAGTGACTTAAAACAAGGTATAACCACCAAAACAATTTATACAAGTGAGATAATAATTAAGGAGAGTGAGTAAAATGAAAAAAACAGCCGATATTAAAAAAGACATTCAAACTACTAATGAAAAAGCCCGCAAGAAAATCAAAGCCTTCTTTGCATTAAAGATGACTGCGATTGTTTGTGCAATTTTATTCATCATTCTAGTTTTATTCTCAACTTATATTTTAGGTGAAGATAACATACTAGCTTCAACCATTGGTGATATTAATACTATTTGGAAGAGTTTTGTGGATATTCTACCTGAACTACTACGTTCAGTCTTTACCATTATTATTTTCATGGCTATATCCAAGATTATTCGGATGATTTTGGCAGCTATCTTCAAGAAGGTCAAAAACAAGAAACAATCAGTGGGGAACTTAGTTGATAGCGGAGTTAAATATATCTTTGGTATTATTATCATCTTTAGAGTTCTCTCAATCTGGGGTGTCGATACTGCTACCTTACTGGCCAGTGCTGGAATTTTAGGTATTGTTGTTGGTCTTGGTGCCCAAAGTTTAATTTCTGATATTTTAAATGGTTTATTTATTGTCTTTGAAAAGACTTTCCAAATTGGTGATATTATTGTGGTTGATGGTTTTAGAGGAACAGTGTCTGAAATCGGAATTCGCAATACTAAATTAGTGGATGCTGGGGGAGATATTAAAGTCATCTCTAACTCCGATGTTAGAACTATTATTAATATGACAAAGAACAATTCGATTGCTATTTGTGATATTGGAATTGATTATGGCGAATCAATTGAAAGAGTTGAAGCTGCTATTGCAAAAGAGTTACCAGCCATCACTAAGAAGATTCCAGGCATCATTGAAGGACCTTTCTATAAAGGCGTTTCTGAGATTGGAGAATATGAAATTGTCTTAAAGTTTATTGCTAAATGCAAAGAAACTGATCGTTTCCAAGTAACTCGGGACTTAAACCGGGAATTTATCTTAATGTTTAAGCGTAACAATATTAAGATGTCTTATCCACAAGTGGTGGTTAATCAACCTACCATTTATCCGGAGGATAAAGGCAACGCTAAAAAGGCCCAAGCCTTCGTTGATCAACAAAAAGAAGTAAGCAAAGAAGTTAACGATAAATAAAAAGTTTACCAAAAATTCACATTCATAACAAAATAATGACACAATCAGGTTCTATACTTATCTCGAAAGCTGGTGATTTTATGAAATTAAAAAAACTATGTGCTTTGTTGCTTGCAACCTCTTTATTGACTGGTTGTGGCGCTCTTGATTATTTAACAACCTCATCGTCATCGACCAGTGCGGTTACTAGCGAAGTCAGCAGTGTAGTATCTTCTAGTTCCACCTCAACAATCGTCAATAACTTTGATAATGAGCAAACAAGTTCTACTTATACCATTACTTTTAATGATAATAATGGTGGTGTAACAACTACTAGCGTTAATGCTGGAAGTAGTGTCTCTGAGCCAAGCGACCCAACCAAGACAAATTATGTCTTTAATTATTGGGCTACTGATTCAAGTTTAACTACACCATATGACTTTAATGATGCGGTCACAATTGATACAACACTTTATGCTAAGTATTATTTGGATTATGCCACTGTGGTTAATGAGATAACGGCGGAGAAAATCAAATCTAATGTGACAATCTATACAACTAGCAGTGGGTTTAGAACTTCTTCTTCCTCGCAAGGGAGTGGCGTTATCTTCTATGAAACAAGTCGCTATTATTATGCTTTAACTAATAACCACGTAACTGAAGCTAGTACGGGAAGTTATATGACGACTTACCGGGTTGAGGACTATGAAGGCACAACTTATAATGGTTCATTAATCTATGAATCAAGTGATTATGATTTAGCTGTTGTGGCTTTTGCTAAGAGTAGAGTGGTTGATTTAACTATTGCTGCTTTAGCAACAACTGATCCTAGTGTTGAAGAAGAAATCATTGCGGTAGGTCAACCAGAAGGACAATTAAATGCCATTACATTTGGTAAGGTCTTAGAGTATTCTACTTTAACTTTAGATGATTCTACTTCATCTAGTAATGTTACTTTCGATGTCATTAAACATAGTGCACCATTAGACCATGGTTCTAGCGGTGGTGCTTTATATAACACAAATCTTGAATTAGTTGGGATTAACTATGCTGGAGCAACCGATACTGATGGAAGTTATCTTTATGGCGGTGCAATTCCAATTAATAAGATAAATGAGTTCTTAAATAACTATTTCTGGAACTAAAAGCCCTAATAAGGCTTTTTTTGTTTATTGTTATCCTCTTTTTAGTTATAATTATCTTTATGCAACTGATAGTTGCCACCTTGTAAAGTAGAAGTGGTAGAACTATCAGCTTTGTTTCTTTACAATTACTGGTATTAGGGGGGGCGAACAATGAAAGATTTAAAAGCAATTGTGGCTTCGATTAAGTATGTTTATAATGAAGCCAAGAATTATTCCAAATCATATATCGGAAAAGTCGTTGTTTATTGTATTCTATCGATTGTTGCACCATTGTTACTTTTACTATTACCAACAATTTGCGTTTACTATATCTCAACTCAAGGGGATTTCATTACCTTTGTATTAGTTTTAAATGGAGTCTTTGCTGGTTATATCACTTGTCTCTCAATCTCGACATATTTAGAGCAGATGATTACTTGGGACAATACTTTTGTGCGATTAAAACGCTTCTTTAGAAAGATTTATGAAAAGTGTGTTGAATGCGATTATAAGTTTTATGAAGCAAGTAATGCCAAAGAAGAAAGACTGAAAGCTGAAGAGGCTTTATACTCCAACTGGAGAGGCGTCGAACTCATCATGAAAACAACACCAAAGTTTTTTATTGATGGAATATCATTATTAATCTTTGTGGCTTCTAGTACCGTTGTTTCTTACCAAGTTTTATTGATTCTTTTAGGCATGATAATTGTTTTCCTAATTATAGAGAAGTATGCAGTCCCAGCCTTTATCAAAGCTAAGGCTAATTTAACCACTCATTACAATAAGGAAAGATATATCTATAAGTCTAGTAAGAATGAATTAAAGGGTAAAGACATCCGAAACTATAGATTAGCCAACTTATTAGATACTGCTATGAATAAGCAGTTTACTTTGTATGCGAAATATGCGCGGATTCAAAGTGTAGTCTTAGTCTTACCAAATCTCTCCAATACTATCTTTGGGTTCTTCCGCGATTTAGTAGCTTATACTTTACTCACAACCGCGGTTATTAATGGTTCGATCAGCGTCACTGAATATACCTTAATGATTGGAATTATTAATAGTATCTCGGCATCCTTAGTTAAGATTGGGAAAGATATCACCGATTTACATTCAGCTAGTTTAGAAACTCAAGACTTCATGATATTTATGAATGAACAATCTGAATTTAATCATGGTAAGGGCTTAGATATTAAGACTTTAACTCGACCTTTATCAATTGAGTTCAAGAACGTTGTTTATCAATATAAAGATTTAGATAAACCAACAATTAATGGTCTATCCTTCAAGATGAACCCGGGTGAGAAGATTGCTTTGGTTGGTGAAAATGGAGCGGGTAAAACCACCATAATTAAGCTTTTATCTGGCTTCTATAAACCGACTAGCGGTGAAATCTTGATCAATGGTCATAAGATTGATGAATTCAATATCATTGATTATTATTCTTTATTATCTGTTATCAACCAAGATGTTGAGATTTTAGGTGTTTCCATTAAGAATACCGTGGCAGTCACAGATCTTGCTGTTGATGAAGTAAAACTCAACCAAGCCATTAAAGATGCTGGGTTAGAGGCTAAGGTGGCTTCCTTAAAGAAAGGAACCGATACTTATTTAACTAAGAACTTAGATGAAGAGGGCGTCTTACTTTCTGGTGGAGAAACTCAAAAGTTAATGTTAGCACGGGCTTTATATAAAGATGGGGACATCTTAATGTTAGATGAACCGACCAGTGCACTTGATCCAATCGCAGAGGGCGAGATTTACCAAAAATATAACGATTTAACTAAAGGGAAAACATCCATCTTTATTTCCCATAGATTATCTTCAACGCGTTTCTGTGATCGAATTTTCTATTTAAGAGATGGTCATATTGTTGAGGAAGGTAGTCACGAAGAATTAATGGCTAAACATGGTGAATACTATGAAGTATTTACTATTCAAGCCCATTATTATCAGAATAATGGAGGTAATGGTTATGAAAGCGTTTTTTAAATCATTTAGATATGCTTTGAAAATAGCGCCAAGTATGCTCTTGGGTGTCATTATTCAAAACTTAGCTTCTACTTCCTTAGTTTTTGTAACTTTACTTTATGGCGGCAATTTATTGGATTTATTAGTTAATCACGCCAGTGTAGAAGTAGTTCAACATGAAGTTATTGTTTTGGTCAGCTTAGTGGCTGGACTAACTTTAATTCAACTTCTGGCTGATATTGTTGTTAAAACTAACGATAACACAGTGCCTTTTAAAGTGGATCAAACCATTGCTAGAAAAAGTATGGAGATAAGTTATGACCAACTAGAAAGTCAAAAGGTTAAAAACTTAGTTCAATCAGCTGAAGAGGGCAGTAATGGTTTTGGTGGCTTTAGTGATTTTATTATTAATACTGTTTCTGCTTTATTAAAGTCGGTCTTAACTGTGATGTATGCCATCATTCTTTTTGGTAGAGTGATGGTGCGTATTGAAAGCACTAATACTGATCCATTGTTTGTTTTCTTAAATAACCCATATTCTTTCTTGATTATTGTGGCTTTATTAGTAATGATGGCATTTCTATCTTTCTTCTTATTAAAGTATATGAATAAGTTAATGTATGCCATGTATAAAACCAATATCAAAGCCAATCGAGAAGGGCAGTATCTTGGCGAAATTATGGAAGACTATCGTTATGCCAAAGATTTTAGAATCTATAATTATAAAGATATGTTAATGCGTTTGATTGATTCGAGAAATGAAGAAGTACGGATTGGCTTTACTGGTTTTGCCAAAGGGGCGGCCAAGATTGCTGTTATTGAGGTGTTGGCGGTTGGCTTACTATTATTTGTTTCCTACTTATATATTGGGGCTAAAGCTTACTTCGGCATTATTACGGTTGGTTCAATTGTGACTGTAGTTGGTGCTATCTCTAGTTTTGCAACTTCTATTAATGAGTTTGTTTCTAACATCTCAAATGTTATGATGCAAACTAAGTATTTAGGCAATTACTTTGAATTCTTAGAGTTACCAGTTGATAAAGTTGAAACTGATGAGAAACTCAGTGGCGACCAATTTGAAATTGAGTTTAAAGATGTTTATTTCAAATATCCAAATACTGAAGACTATGCTTTAAAGGGTGTAAGTTTTAAATTAACACCACTTAAGAAATTAGCTATTGTTGGTCGGAATGGCGCCGGTAAATCAACCATCATTAAATTAATTGCCCGTTTCTATCATCCTGATAAAGGAGAAATCTTAGTTAATGGGAAGAATATTGAGACTTATGAATTTGCTGATTATCAAAAGATTCTAGCTATCTTGTTCCAAGACTTTAATCTCTTTGCGTTTACAATTAAACAAAATGTTTCGTCCTCTTATGAAGGAGATGAAGAAAAAGTCAAAGAGTGCTTGGATAGAGTGGGTTATGATTACCATAATTCCAAGAAGTTGGTCCATGGCTTAGATACTTACTTATTCAATGATGTCGAAGATGGTATTGAGATGAGTGGGGGCGAACAACAAAAGGTGGCTATCGCGAGAGCCTTATATAAGAATTCTAGTATTATTTTACTTGATGAACCAACTAGTGCCCTTGATCCTAAGAGCGAACTTGTGGTTTATCAAACAATTGAGAAACTAGTTCATGGTCGGACGTCACTTTTTATTTCACACCGGATGTCATCCACGATGTTCTGCGATAAGATTATTGTGTTAGATAAGGGTAAGATTGTTCAAGAGGGAAATCACCAAAGCTTGATGCAAGATACTAATAATATCTATGCTTCAATGTTTAATGAACAGGCTAAATATTATAAATAGAGGTAAGGGTTTATCCTTTACCTCTTTCTTTGTTTTGCCTATAATATGTTTATGATTAGATTAGCGAAGATGTCTGAAGTAAGTGAGATTATGCAAGTTTTAAATCTTGCTCGTCTTTATATGCATCAAACAGGAAACATTCATCAATGGGATAATGGTTATCCTTTTATTGATATGGTTGAAGATGATATCCGAAGCGGACAAGGTTATGTAGTTATTAAAGATAAAAAGATAATTGGTTATTTTGCCTTTATACTTGGGAATGATCCAACCTATGCCTATATTGAGGATGGACAGTGGCTCAATAATGAAAGTTATGGAACTATCCATCGTTTGGGCAGTTGTGAACGGGGTGGGGTGTTCCACGAAGTCATGGAATACTGTTCTAAGATAAGTAAAAATATCCGGGCTGATACTCATGCAGACAATAAAATAATGCAACACCTTTTCCTCAAAGAAGGATTTCAACATTGCGGAATAATCTATTTAGAAACTGGTTCACCAAGAGTGGCTTTTCAATTTATAAAATCTTAATTATTTCAGTAGTTTCACATAATGGGACGGGGAAAGAAGTGGCACTACTTTTAAGTTCCACAACGATTCCTTCTTTTTGCTGATTATTAACTAACACCAAAACATGGTCATTTTGTTTGACCATATCTGGGGCAGTATACCAGTTACTTATTCCGGCATCATAACCGCATAGTTTGACTTTAACAAAAGTTATTTTATTCATACTTTTATTATACCTTTTTTAATATAAAAAGAAAAATAGTAAAAACTAGATTATACAAAGTATAATCTATAAAAATATTTAGCAAATCTATTGACAGAGTGCTAATGAGGGGCTATAATGTGCTTAGCACAAAGATAAAGAGAGTGCTAAAAGACTATAAAGGAGGAATTTAATATGAGTGATAAGTATGAAGTTGCGAATCGTGGAGGTTATGGGTTGTTAGATCCATTTATTGATGATCTATTTGATTTCCCATTCCTAAATACTAAGGAAGCCAATCATTACAATCAAGTAATGAAAGCTGACGTCTCTGATGAAGGAGATCATTATTTAGTCAAATTAGATGTTCCTTCTATTAATAAGAAGGATATCAAGATTTCATTGAAGGAAGGTTATTTGAATGTTTCCGCTACTACATCCAGCAATAATGATGAGAAGGATAAGCACGGAAAGTATATTAGAAGAGAAAGATTCTATGGTACATATTCTAGAAGTTTCTATGTCGGTGATGAAGTCAAGGAAAGCGATATCAACGCTAAACTAGAGAACGGGGTTCTAGCCCTTAGCGTCGCTAAGAAAGAAGCTCCAAAGTTGACAGAGAAATATATTGAAATTAAATAACGTTCAGGCATAGTTCATACGAACTATGCTTTTTTTATTTTACAATTATGTTATAATAAAACTCGGTGATGTATATGGATGAATTTATATTGTTAGATGAGATTGAGGGTCGTTATAGTGGAATTCTCCAAGATAATCTAGTGGGAATTTATGTTCATGGATCAATAGCATTCCGTTGTTTCAATTGGAACAAGAGTGATATTGATTTTGTGGTTGTGGTCAAAAAGCCATTAACCTTAGAACAAAAGATGAAGATGATTTCGATGATTTTAGCCGAAACATATAGCGGACCTAAAAAAGGTTTTGAAATGAGTGTTGTCTTAGCTGAACACTGTCGCCACTTTGTTTATCCAACTCCTTATGAACTACACTTCTCTAATCGTTACATTGATATTGCAACTGAAGATTTGAAGAGTTACTGTGAAAGTTCACATGGTGTTGATAAAGATTTAGCGGCGCATTTTACCATTATCAAAGCTTTGGGTATTACCATTTGTGGTAAATCAATCGATAAAGTATTCGGGACTATTCCAAAGGCAGCATATTTAAGTAGTATTAAATATGATGTTAAAGGTGCTGAAGGCGCAGTTCAAAGCGACCCAATTAATGTCATTCTCAATTTATGTCGAGTGATGGCATATGTTCAAGATGAAAAGATTTTATCTAAAGAGGGCGGTGGAGAATGGGGAATTAAACATCTACCCGAAGTTTTCCAACCTTTAATTAAAGATGCGCTTGAATGTTATAAATCATATACAAAAACAATGAATCCAGATCCAAGTTTGGCCAAGCGTTTTGTCCAATTTATGGAGGACTTAATTAACCAATAAAATAGGCGTATTAAAGCATTAAATAGAAGGTGAATAATATGCAATACATTTTGGATTATCTTAAGCGTTTTCCCCAGTGTGAGGAGAAAGATTTAGTCAAAATCATTTATCAACGAGTCTTTGGTTCAACTCATATGTTGAATAATGTCTCAAGTGCTCATGATCAACTTATCAATGAATGGGCTATAGCACAAAGCGGCAAAATCAATGAAGAATTCATACCGATTAGTGCTGATGTCATTCAAGTTAATCTGAAGAACTTCAAAAATGGTAAAGAGTTAGAAGTGTTTTTTGCCAAATTCATTGCTAGTGCCAAAGAATTTAATGGGACTAGTAAAGAGTATCATGCCGAGATTAAAGAGTTATGCGATTTAGTTAAGAAAAAACACTTGCCATTTGATACTCTAGAAATTAAGAAGTTAGCAGAGACCGAAGAACCACTTTCACACTCTAAAGCTTTTAAAGAAGCTTATAAGCCGCATTATCGAATTCTCAAAAAAGTTTTTATTAGCAAACTAGGAATTTACTTCTAGTTTAAAGAAAGGAAAGAGCCATGCAAAAAATAATTATATTTACTGATTCAACCTGTGATTTAACCAAAGAATTATTAGAAGAATACGACATTCATGTCGTACCTTTATATATTGAAATAGCTGGTAAATCCTACAAGGATGGTGTTGATATCAATACCGAGCAAATGTATGAAATGGTCGAGAATGGAGTGGGATTTCCAAAATCAAGCGCTCCAACTCCCCAAGATTTTTATGACGCTTTCTTGCCTTACATAAATGATGGCTTTGATATTATTTATACTGGAATTTCAAGTAATATGTCCTCTTCGACTAATCATGCTGAAATTGCCAAAGAAATGTTTAGTGAAGCTCAACAAGAACATATCCATGTGGTTGATAGTAAAGAATTATCATCAGGCATTGGTCTATTACTTTTAAAAGCTGCTACTTGGCGTAAGCAAGGCTTAGATGTCAAAACAATTGTGATGAAGATGCAAGAAATAGTGCCACATATTCGGGCCCAGTTCTGCATTGAAACATTAGAATATTTACATAAAGGTGGCCGTTGTTCGAGTTTAACTCAAATCTTTGGCGCAACCTTTAAGATTAAACCACAAATCAAAGTTGTGGATGGTAATATGGGAGTTTATAAGAAGACGGTGGGAACATTATCACGGGCTGTCAGCAAGATGGTTGATGAATTTATTGACCTCTTCGATGGTGGTGATGTTGATCCTGAATTTGTCTTTATCACTCATTCGATGTCTCCTAACCAAGCCTTAAAAATTAGAGATCAAATCAGTGAACAAACTCCGAAGATTAAACATTTATATGAGACAAATGCTGGGGTTGTAATCTCGACACATTGCGGTCCCGAAACCATTGGTATTCTCTATATCATGAAGTAATGAATACTTTCTTAACGTATACTTTTTTATTTTTTATTGGTTCAGTCGGCGGTTGGGTAGTTGAACTTCTTTTCCGCCGCTTTTTTAGTTCTCATAAATGGATTAACCCGGGCTTTTTAACTGGGCCATGTTTACCGCTATATGGGTTTGGCTTAGCGTGTTTATATTTCCTTGCTAATCTCGATTATAGTTTTATTAGTAGTAATCAAAACGTCCAGGTAGTGGTTTTATTAATTGTCTGTATGGTGTCTATGACTTTAATTGAATACATTGCAGGTTTAATCTTTATAAAAGGAATGCATATTAGGCTTTGGGATTATTCGAAACGACCAGGGAATATCCAAGGCATTATTTGTCCTTTATTTACTTTAATTTGGGGCGCAGTTGGGGTGGCCTATTACTTCTTATTAAATCCGGTTATGTTGAATTATTTAGATTGGTTATTTAATAATCTAGCCTACACCTTCTTTGTTGGTGTTTTCTATGGTATTTTAATTATCGACTTTGCTAACTCTATGGATTTAGCTACTAAGATGCGGAAGTTTGCTAAAGAGAACAAAGTTATTATCGGTTATGAAAACTTCAAGGAACAAATTAAAGATAAAATGGCCGAACTCAAAGAGTCTAGTAACTTCATCTTTCCATTTAAGAGTGTGCTGAATATGAAAGAGAGTTTTGATTTATATTTAACTAACATCAAAGCTAAATCGACCTCTTTAAAAGAGCGAGTTCAAGCGTACAACAAAAAGAACAATGAAGAATTCAAAGATAAAATTAATAATACTGAAAATAAGGACTCTAAATAGTCCTTATTTTATTAACTAGTTCAATGGCATTAGCAATAATAACATCCATATTTAAGTAGCGATACTCAGCCAGTCTACCCAAAGGGTAGAGATTACTAAATTCTTGAGCTAGAGTTGCGTACTTATTATACAAGTCTTTATTCTTTTGAATCTCAATTGGATAATACGGGATATCTTGTTTATCTTTATTGTAACTCCGTGAATATTCTTTACAAATAATGGTGGTTTTTTGTGGCTTAGAAGTGAATTTAGAAAACTCAGAGATTCTGGTAAAAGATTCACTGTTTGGATAATTCACAACAGCGGCGGCTTGGAAACTAGTTTGATTAAGTTTCTCAAAGACAAAATCTAAAGTCCGATAAGGAAGTGGTTGATACTTATAATTAAAGAGTTCATCTAAACAACCAGTATAGATAATTGGGCAAGTGATAATTTCCCCTTTTCTGGAAATGACTTTATTTTTAAGATCAAAATTTAATTCATTAGTATAGTCACTATTATAATGAATCTTAATTAAAGGGCTCTTGACCATTTTATTTAACATTTTAGTAAAGCCATCTTTTGGCATCATTTGGAATGAATCAGTAAAATAATGATCTTCATAAGAGACATTAACTGGGACTCTTTGCATTACGGCAGGATCTAATTCAGTTGGTTCCATGCCCCATTGTTTTAAAGTGTAATGATGAAAAACATTTTCATAAACAAAATTAGCAAAATCCCGAATAGTTGAATCTGGATTCTTTTGTAATTCTAAAATTGGAACCTTTTTATTCATACCAATTTCATTAACTAAAACACTTTCAATATAAAGACTCTTATCATTAGGGAAGAGTTTTTCTAAAGAGGTCAAGTTAAAGGGAATAGGAACAGCTTGATTATTAATCATTCCTAAGACCTTATGAGTGTATTTATTCCAGTCGGTATATTTCGATAAAAAATCGACAACTTCTTGGTTATTTGTATGGAAAATGTGAGGCCCATATTTTTGGACTAAAATACCATTATCTAAGTAATCAAAAACATTACCACCAATGGTATCTCTTCTTTCATAAACATTGACTTTGTAGCCAGAATCCGCGAGAATTCGTGCTACTACTAGTCCACTTAGACCAGCACCAATAATGATGACTTCTTTATTTTGATCCATAAGTTATTTTCTCCATAAAAGCTAATAAATCGGTTGTTGCATGTGGGCGAGCAACTTGTCTCACTGCTTGTTTCATGGCCACTAATTTTTCTGGATGTTCCAGAATCTCTTTTAAAGCCAAGATGCATTCATCATTCGTATTGGTATTGATGATGCAACCTAACTTTGATAGATAGATGCCATTATCGTGTTCTTGGAATGGAGCAGGGGAAGGGCAGAGGATTGGTAAGCCCATATTAAAAGCCTCAGTTACTCCAACGCCACCGAGTTTACCGACCATGATATCACTGACTGCCATTAATTCATGGATGTTAGTGACAAAGCCATAGTTAAGGATATTTTTTAGATTATTCTTTTCTATATATTCTTGGATTCTTGCATAGCCTTCTTCGTTATGGCCATTCACAATAATGATTTGAACTTTGAACTCATTTTTTTCAACTTTCTTGATAAAATCAAGAATATTTCCAAAACCAGTGCCGCCCCCACTCATAAAGATGGTGAAAACATCAGGCTTAATATTTAAAACTTGCGCCAGTTTCTTGCGATCATGAATTTGGGCGAATTTTGGATTTACAGTAATACCAAAAGGTAAGATTTGTTCTTGTTTATAACCAATTTTAAGGAGAGTTTGATTAACCTCTTCACTTGGTGACAAAATATAATCATTACATTTCGCCCATTCGGTATAGGCGATGACATTATAATCTGAAACAATAAAGAAAGATGGAACTTTGGTGTAACCATTCTTTTTTAAATATGACATTACAATCCCACAATAAATATGGGTGCAATAAACAACATCTGGTTGATATTCTTTAATGACATCTAAAACAGCTTGATTAGCTTTCTTAGAAGAAGTCATATAATGAATTGCACTCATCTTTTTTGGTAACTTTGTATAATCCCGGTTTTGAATGGCTTGATAAGCTCTTTGTTCCAGCTTAGGGAAATGCCTAAGCGTGAAAAAATAAAAAGGTTGTGAAAGCCAACCCCGGAACGGGCAGATATCTTTTAAGTAATCATGCATGATTGCATCGTGGTGTTTATCTTTAGCGGCGGCCATCAGGGCTTTGCCCATCGAATTATGACCTTCACCGGCGGTAACGCTTAATACTAAAATTTTCATAACTCAACTCCTAAATAGTCTAGTTAACATTATAGACTACTGAGCATAATTTTTCACTACAAAAAAAATCTTGGATACCCAAGATTTAAATGGTGGACACTGACGGGATCGAACCGCCGACCTTCTGTACGTCAAACAGATGCTCTCCCAGCTGAGCTAAGTGTCCTTAGCAAGAACAATTCTATATTGTTTGAAGTTAAAAATCAAGTGTCTAAAATAAAAAACTATTGTTTTGATTTTTAACTAGGTTATAATAATTATACCATTTATTTTAAATGATATGAAAGTTGAGGTGAATCAACATGGATGTTTCTTACGAACAAGTTGTTGATATTTTAAAAAGCGAACGCGTAGAAATTGAAGACATTGCTAAACTAGCATATGATCTCCAAAAACCATATATTCCTGATTTGACTTTAAAAGAGGCGATTGACTCAGTTAAATGTGTTCTTTCAAAAAGAGAAGTTATGAATGCGATTATGGTGGGTGCTGAATTAGATTCATCAGCCCGTGAAAACAGAATGAAGAATAAAACTTTACAAGCAATTATTGAAGAAGATGCTGGTCTTTTTGGTGTCGATGAAATTGTTGCATTATCAATTTGTAATGTTTATGGCTCCATAGCTTTGACAAATTTTGGCTATATTGATAAGATAAAGCCAGGGATTATCGGTGTTTTAAACGGTGATCAAATTCGTTGCAATGTTTTTATGGATGATATTGTCGGCGCTATTGCTGCCAGTGCGGCATCACGTCTAGCCCATCGTCATTAGGAGGAAGTTATGTTTTTAGCATTTACCATGCCTACTACAGCTTGGTTGATTGATATCGGGATTACACTCGTTATCTATATTTTAGTATTCATTCTTTTCAATCAACTAGTTCATAAAGGTTTGTTAGCTACATTCTTAATCTTCCTATTTGTAGGTAAAACATTATCTAATTATTATGGCTTAACTGCTACTGAGAGTTTGGTCGATTTAGTTTCAATTGTGATTGTCGTTGGCTTTGCTTCCATTTACTCGCAAGAAATTAGACGCAAACTAATGAACCGTAGAAGAAAAACCAAACAAACTGGTCCACTTGACCAAGTTGTTTTACAACAATTGAATGATGCTGTCTTATTCTTATCCTCCAATAAAATTGGTGCGATTATTACTTTTGAAAGAAAAGACAATCTAGACCATTATATTCAAAGTGGTGAAGTTATTAACGCTCCAATGAATAGTGCTTTAATTAAAACTATCTTCTATGAAGGCACAGCTTTACATGATGGGGCCATCATTGTTAGAGATAACATGATTTGTGCTGCGAGTGTTTATTTTACTCCATCCACAAAACCATTGATCGGTAAATATGGCTCACGCCATAGAGCGGCCTTAGGTATTAGCGAAGTTACCGATGCTGTCACTGTCGTAGTTAGTGAAGAGACCGGAAGAATTACTTTCACTAAACGTGGTGAAATGATTCCAGTCTCAAGAGATAACTTCATTCGTCAATTTGAAGAAATCTTATCAGAATAAGAAATAAGCCCCAATGCTTGGGGCTTTTGTTTGCTTTTGTATTGTTACTCAAATTCATTTGACTTAAATCGATTTGAGTGATACAATGAACTTGTAAGAAGGTGAGATTTATGTTTATTGGAAGAGAGCAAGAACTAAAAAAACTGCAAGATAGTTTAGAAAGTTCCAAATCTGAAGCAATACTAATCTATGGTAGAAGACGGGTTGGTAAAACCTACTTAGTTAATGAAGCTTTAAAAAAAGAGAAGTCTACAATAGTTTTACAATATGTGTTTAGAGATGTATCGGCTCAAATTAATATCATGGAATTTGGTAAGTATCTTGCCCAGTTTTTTAATGAACCTTTTCTTAATTTCGATAATTTAGATAACATTTTAAAATACTTAGCCACTAAGATAAAAGGTAAGAGAGCAATCTTGGTTTTAGATGAATATCCTTTCTTGAGAAAGAAAGATGCTGGGATTGATTCCTTTTTTCAGAGATTTATTGATGAAACCTTTTCTTCCTTGCAACTTAAGATAATCTTCTTAGGCTCTTACTTAGACATCATGACAAGCATGATTGAAAAAGAGGCGCCTTTATTCGGTAGAATGAATCTTATTCTCAAGATTGAAACTTTTGATTATTATGATGCTTCCTTGTTCTTAGATAAGCAGGTTTCTATAGAAGATAAGTTTAAGTATTATGCGGTTTTTGGCGGATTGGGATTTACTCTATCTTTAATTAATAACAAGAAATCTTTCGAAGAGAATTTATTGTCTTTATTTATCGAAAGCGATTCGATATTGGAAAGAGAATTAAATACTATTGTTCAAACTGAGATTAGTAAAGAAAGTGATGCAAAATACTTATTTGAGTTGATTGCTCACGGTATCCATAACTACTCAGACTTAGAGAAACACTTCAAAAGTGAGGGACTAGGCAATAACATCGCCTACTTAATGAACAAGTTGGTAGATATGTCCTTGATTAAAAAAGAGAGTCATCTAAATAACAACAAAAGAAATTCATTATATTATCTAAAGGATAATCTCTTAGATTTCTACTATTCATTTCTCTTTAAAAATATCAATTCTAGGGCAGTAATGTCTCCTAAGGCCTTTTTTAAGACAATTGAAGAAAGTTTTGAAAAGGTTTACTTGCCTCGTAAATTTGAAGATGTTAGCAAAGAGTTTCTAATTCGTTTGAATCGTAAAAGTACCAATCCTTTGTTTGAAGAGATTGGTACCTATGCTTACAATGATCGGTATACGAAACAAAATAGTCAATTTGATATTGTAACTAGAATAAAAGATGAATATACAGACTATGAATGTAAATACTTGGAGCGTCTGTTAAACAAAAATGATTATGTAGAAGAAGTAGAATGCATTAAGAAATTGGATCTTTCATTTTCAAAGGTTTGTTTTATCGTCAAAAAAGGTGTCGATAAGACATTTCCAAAAGATGTGACAAATTATAAGTTAATTGACTTTTATAAAAACCCACTCGATTGAGTGGGTTTCTTTTTTATTTCTTGACAGTTTCAGCTAGGGCAGTTAAAGTGCCAGCTACATTTTGTAAATCACTTGGAACGATAATCTTAGTGGCTTGACCATTAGCAACTTTCTCTAAGGTCTTATAGCTTTCTAGGGCTAAGTATTCTTTGCTTGGCTTGGAGTCATTAATGTATTTAATGGCTGCAGCTTGAGCTTCATACATCGTCTTTATAGCACTGGCTTTACCTTCAGCTTCGGTAATGGCAGCTTCTTTGGCAGCTTGGGCTCTTAGAATGGTTGATTCTTTAACACCCTCTGCGGTTAAGATAGCGGCTTTCTTTTCACCATCAGCTCTTAAGATGGATTCTCTTCTTTCCCGTTCAGCCCGCATTTGCTTCTCCATGGCTTCTTGAATGTCATGAGGTGGCAAAATGTTTTTAACTTCAACCCGGTTGACTTTAATGCCCCATGGGTCAGTGGCTTCATCGAGGATTAAGCGCATCTTAGTATTAATGGTATCACGAGATGTTAAGGTTTCATCAAGTTCCAGTTCACCAATAATATTACGTAGGGTAGTGGCAGTTAAATTCTCAATAGCATTTAATGGTTTCTCAACACCATAGGTGAAGAGTTTTGGGTCAGTGATTTGGAAATAGACCACAGTATCGATTTGCATTGTAACGTTATCTTTAGTAATAACAGGTTGTGGTTTAAAATCAGCAACTCTTTCCTTGAGTGAGACTGTTGCGGCAACTCGATCGATAATTGGAATAACGAATGAGACACCAGTATGAGCGACTCGATTGAATTGACCGAGTCTTTCAATAACTAATGCAGTTGATTGACGCACGATTCGAATAGAAATAGCAGAAATAATGATTAAAACGACAATAATGGCTCCAACAATAATATATCCCATATAATTCCTCCTTATTTACTTGGTTTTACGATAAATTTGTTACCTTGGACTGAGGTGACAATGATAACATCACCCTTATGAAGGGGACTAGCATCACTAGCAACAGCGTTCCAATAAATACCATTGTATTTAACGGTTGCTGGTTCATTTTCGCTTGTGCTCTTGATGATGGTCAAGGTTTGACCAATCACAGCATCAACATTGGTCTTAACTTGCTTAGTTAGAAATTTCTTTCTAGCAATTTTACCAATACTGAATAAAAGCGCGCCGGAAACTAGAATAAAGACAAGTAATTGTAACCACAGCGGCAGTTGTAATAAGTTCAAAACTAAGGCAACAGCCCCACCGATGGCGAACCAAACTGAGGTTAAATTCGGTGTTGCTAATTCCAAAATGATTGAACCGAGGATTACGATAACCCAGATAATTGTCATCACTGTGGCAGTCGAACTTGCTAACAAATACATATCAATCCCTCCCTCAACTTTCATTATAACATAACCAAACTACATTTAATATGAAATATTATAATGTAATTTTCTTTTAAAAATGTTAAGATATAGACGAAGTTAGAAGTGAGAGGGAGGGAGTAATAATGGATAAAATCGATGAATTAATTACCCAGTTAACTTTGGAAGAGAAAGTTGGCTTACTTTCGGGCAAAAATGCCTGGGAAACTTTAAGTATCGAACGACTTGAGATACCAAGTATCCATATGAGTGATGGCCCTCATGGGTTAAGAACCTTAGCCGATAGTGTCAGTGCAATGGATGAGCAAGAAGCAATTCAAGCTACTTGTTTTCCACCAGAAGCCACTATTGCTTGTAGCTTTGATCGTGATTTAGTCAATAAAATGGGCATTGCCATTGGTGAAGAAGCCCTGAAAAATAAAGTGCATATTGTTTTAGGACCAGGCGTTAATATTAAAAGAAGCCCACGCTGTGGCCGGAACTTTGAATATTATAGTGAAGACCCTTATCTCGCTGGCGAATATGGGGCAGCTTTTGTAAATGGTCTTCAATCTAAGAATGTCGGAGCTTGTGTTAAGCACTTTGCTTGTAACTCACAAGAAAACTATCGTTTCTCAACTAATGCTTTAGTCGATGAAAGAGCATTGCATGAAATCTATCTAGAAGCTTTTAGAAAGGTTGTTACTAGCGCTAAACCATGGAGCATCATGGGCTCATATAATAAAATCAATGGTGTTTATGGCTGTGAAAATGCTGAGTTATTGCATCATCTACTTCGAGAAACCTGGGGCTTTGATGGCATCGTTATTAGTGACTGGGGCGCCACTAATGAGCGAGTTTTAGCTTTAAAAGCCGGACTTGATTTAGAGATGCCTTCTTCTCATAGTTATAATGATGAAAAAGTTTATCATGCAATGAACAAAGGGGAAGTCGATGGCATCTGTATTGATGAATCCGTATGTCGGATTCTTAAAATAGCCGAGAAGATTCAAGATAATGAAGCGACAGATTATCAAGAAATCTTCCATCATGAATTAGCCTATGAGATTGCTAAAGAATCTTTTGTGTTATTAAAAAATGATGGTATTTTACCACTGAATATTCAAGATGACTTTATCGTGATTGGTGAACTAGCACGTAACCCACATATTCAAGGTGGGGGCAGTAGCAAAGTCAATCCTGTTTATGTTAATAATCCGCTTTATGAAATGAAGAAACTCAAAGACCGAATTGCTTTTTATCCTGGCTATTCTGATAAAGAGGGAGAACAAGAAGAATTAATGGGTCAAGCAGTTAATGCTGCCAAGAATGCTAAGAATGTCATTTTATTCCTCGGTTTAACAGACGCTTTAGAAAGTGAAGGTGCTGATCGTAAGACTTTAGATTTACCACATAATCAGTTGGCTTTACTTGATGCTATTTCTAGGCTGAACCGGAACATAATTGTGGTCTTACAAGGTGGTGGTGTTATTAACTGTGACTTTGAAAATAAATGTCGGGCTATTTTACATACGCTTCTAATGGGTCAAGCTGGCGCAAAAGCAGTGGCTGAGATGTTATTTGGAGAGGTATCTCCTAGTGGTAAACTTGCCGAAACTTATCCACTGAAGTTAGCAGATACACCATGCTTTAATTATTATCCGGGTGGGGCTCATAATTCTTACTATCCAGAATCGATTTTTGTTGGGTATCGTTATTATGACTCTTTTGCTAAACCAGTTCGTTATCCTTTCGGTTATGGTTTATCTTATACAACCTTTGATTTAGGGACTGAGAGTATTTTACAAACAAAGAATGCCATTACAGTCAGATGTAGTGTCACTAATACTGGTAAATATGCCGGGAGTGAAGTTGTTCAAGTTTATGTACGCAATAAATCAAAGAAAGACTTCTATGCTTATCAAGAATTAAAGGGGTTTGAAAAAGTTCATCTTAAACGGGATGAAACTAAGATGGTTAACATCAATATTCCAATCTCTGAATTTAAATATTATGATACAAGAACTAAACGTTTTGAAGTTGAAAGTGGAACTTATGAGATTGCCATTGGAACTTCCTCAAGAGCAATCCATCGGGTTTTCCCAATTGTGATTTATGGGACCATCAATAAACCAACTCCCGATAATATCCGTTCTTGTTATTATACTAAATCCGCCTTTAGTCTAGAAGATTATCGGCGTTTATTAGGACTCATTGAACTACCACCAGAAGTTGAAGATCATAGTAAGAATTATGATTTGAATACCACCATTGGTGAGATTAAAAACACCTTTGTCGGTAAACAGATTTATAAGATGGCTAAAGATGAAGTTAAAAAAACAAGTATTATGCCACCAGAAATCTTAGAAAGTATGATTGATTCAATTACTTTAAGAATGGCCGCTTTAAGTGGCACATCTATGTCCCAAATGGAGGGTGTCGTAATGATGCTCAATGGGCGTATGATTAAAGGTTATCAAAAGTTCAAGAAACCGGAAGGAGTATCACTCAATGGCAAAGCGTAGAAATCGCTGGTATAAAGACGCAGTTATCTATCAAGTCTATCCTAGAAGTTTTCAGGATAGTAATGGTGATGGTATCGGAGATATTCCGGGTATCATTTCCCGGATTCCTTATATTAAATCACTAGGGGTTGATGCTGTTTGGTTATCACCAATTTATAAGTCTCCAAATGATGACAATGGTTATGATATTGCTGATTATACAAGTATCATGAAAGAGTTTGGCACTATGGAAGAATGTCGAGCTATGATTAAAGCTTTCCATGAAGCTGGACTTAAAGTCATTATGGACTTAGTTATCAATCATACCTCGGATGAGCATGCTTGGTTTGAGGCGGCTCGTAAAGATCCTAAATCACCATATCGTAATTACTATTTCTTTAGAAAAGGCAGAGGTAAAAAACATAAGAGGAAACCAAACAATTGGACTTCCTTCTTTGGTGGTTCGGCTTGGGAATATAATCCTGACACTGATGATTTTTACCTCCACTTATTTAGTAAGAAACAACCGGATTTAAATTTTGGTAATGAAGCTGTTGTTAATGAAGTTATTAAGATTATGGAATATTGGGCCAAAGAAGGCATTGATGGTTTTAGATGTGATGTCTTTAATGTCATTTCTAAAGCGCCTTATTTACCAAACGGAGAAGGTCATTTTGCCCTAGTTGGTAAAGAACATTATTTGAATGGTCCTCATGTTCATGAACTCTATAAAAGATTCAATCAACAAGCTTTTGCCAAATACGATTTGATGACAGTTGGTGAAGCAGTCATGATGACCCCAGATGTGGCAGTTGATTATATCAAAGAAGAAAGAGAAGAATTAGATATGCTTTTCACCTTTGATCATCAAGATGCTGATAATCATATGGGCATTAAATACTTAAGAAAGAAATTTAACTTTGAACAATTTAAACATAGCTTTGAAAAGTGGCAAAGAAGTATGGAAGGGGTTGGCTGGACTTCCTTGTATTTAGAGAATCATGACCAACCACGTTCGATTGGGCGCTTTAATACTGAAGTTTCCCAAGAATATCATGATGTTGGTTGCACGATGTTAGCAACAATGCTTTTCTTCCATCGTGGGACACCTTATATTTATGAGGGCGAAGAAATTGGGATGACTGGAGGAGCCTTTAATGATGTTAGTGAACTGCGCGACCGCGAAGCCATTAACATGTTAACCTATGCTCCAAAGTTAGGAGTGCCAAAGCCATATATTAAAAAGTCCTTACTTTTAAGAAGTCGGGACAATGCTCGCACACCAATGCAATGGGATGATAGTGCTTATGCTGGTTTCTCTAAACAAGAACCTTGGCTCAAAGTAAATCCGAATTATGCAACTATCAATGTCAAAAATAATGAAGCAGATCCTAACTCGGTCTTAAATTATTATCGGAAATTAATTAAGGTGAGAAAAGGGAATGAGACTATCATCAATGGCACTTATACACGCCTTGATAATGGCAGTAAATCTTTATATATTTATGCCCGTAAATATGAGCATGAAGTAATTCTCTGTATTGCTAATTTCACAAAACAAGAACAACCATTTACTTTAATGGATGAATATCTAAATAAACCAGCTAAGTTATTAATTGCTAATTATGAACGAGAAGTTAATTTAGCTAGTTTCACTTTGAAACCTTATGAGGCACGGGTTTACACAATTACAGTATAGGGGGTGTAGTTATGAAAGAATTCCAATTAGAGATTATTCGGGGGATTCAATCTATTAGTAATTCTTTTCTGGATAAAGTGGCTCAAATAGTTACTTTTTTAGGAGAAGAGACAATTGTCATTATTATCATCGGTTTATTTTACTATGTCTTTAATAAAGAATTTGGTAAGAAGTTAGCCTATGTTGTTTTAACTTCGGGCTTAGTTAATGGAGTTGTTAAGAACTTTGTTAAAGCCCCACGTCCAATCGGGGAAGAGGGGATTAGAAGTTTAAGAACAGAAACTGCAACTGGTTATTCTTTCCCAAGTGGTCATACTCAAAATGCAGCGGCTTTATATTCTTCAGTTGTCCGTTATAGTAAAAAGAAAGTTTGGCCAAAGATTATTGTAGCAGTCATAATTGTTTTAGTAGCACTATCAAGATTGTATCTCGGAGTTCATTATCCTGTAGATGTAATTGTAGGTGGAGTTTTAGGTGTTGCCATTTCCATTATTGGAATGCTTTTATATGATAAAGTAAAGACCAACACTTTGTTCTTAGTTACTGCAGGAATTATGGTGCCATTTGTTGTTATCTTCGCTATTCAAAATAATCCTTTATTTAATGACTTCTTTAAAATGTTTGGGATGTTTTGCGGGGCGACATTAGCTATTATGTTTGAAGCTCGTTATGTGAATTTTGATAATAAGAGTGTTTGGTGGAAACGCCTCATTCGTATTGTGGTTGGTTTGGCCTTAATTGTTGGTATTCAACAAGGCTTAAAACTAGTTTTCCCAGATGTTTTCTATTGTCATATTATTCGGTATTTCCTGATGGCCTTTGTGGGTCTAGGCTTATGGCCATATTTATTCAAGAAATTACACTTATAGAAAGAGAGTACGTTTATGGAGATAAAGTTATACAACAGCATGTCAAATCAAGTCGAAATCTTCAAACCAATCATTCCTAATAAGGTCATGATTTATGTTTGTGGTCCGACTGTTTATAATGATCCTCACTTAGGCAATATGCGTCCACCTTTGGTCTTTGATGTCTTAAGACGGATGTTTACTTATTATGGTTATCAAGTTAAACTAGTCAGCAATATTACTGATGTGGATGACAAGATAATTAAAGTGGCCATCGATACTAAAACAAGCGAGGCTGAAGTTTCTAAAAAATATGAGACTGAATATGTCAATGATTTAAAAGATTTAAATGTTATAAAATATGATGCTACTCCGCATGCGGTAGCCACGATTGGTGCGATGATTAAATTCATTGAACAATTGATTGATTGTGGGGCAGCCTATGAGAATGATGGCGATGTTTTCTTTAGTGTTAAGAGTGCCAAAGATTATGGTAAACTCGGTAACTTCAAAGTTAGCGATTTACAAGCCGGGGCGAGAGTAGAAGAAAATAGTAAGAAGAAGGATCCTTTAGACTTTGCTTTATGGAAGAAAACAAATGTTGGGATTACTTTCCCTTCCCCTTGGGGCGAAGGTAGACCGGGTTGGCATACTGAATGTGTAGTCATGATTAATGACATTTTTAAACAACCATTAATTGATATTCATGGTGGTGGCTTTGATTTAAAGTTCCCCCATCATGAAAATGAAATAGCACAAGCTCGGGCTTTGTTTAAGACTGAGTTAGCTAATTATTGGTTACATGTTGGTTTTATTGATATTGATGATATTAAGATGTCTAAGTCTTTGGGTAATGTTATTAATGCACGTCAATTTATTGATAAATATGGGGCAAATATTGTGCGATTAGTTATTTTATCAACCCATTATCGGGCACCATTAAATATCAGTGATACTGTGATTGAAACTGCCACTACCGAAAATGAGAAGATAGCAGCCATAATTAAGCAAGTTGAAATCCAGTTACAGTTGAATGGAGTTACCTTTGCGCCAAAAGGCGATGAAACCTTAATTGATAAAGTAGGGATGGCTCTCGCAGATGACTTAAATACCTCCAATGCTTTAACTGCTATTTATGAAATGATTAAAGACTTAAATGTTACTTTGCGGAAGAGAGATTATAATGGAGTAGCCAAGATGTTAAAATCACTTCAAGATTCCTTGTATTTACTAGGACTTATTTATCCTATGACTAAGCTTAGTGAAGCCGACTTGGCTTTATTCAAGAAGTGGAATGATTATCGGGCAAATAAAGATTTTGCCAATGCTGATTTAGTCAGGCAAGAATTAGTTAAGAAGGGACTTGTTTAATATGTTCATTTATGGAAGGAATGCAGTTCATTCTTATTTTGATACCAAACAGAGTGTCCTTGAAGTTTACTTGCAAGAAGGTTTTAAGGATGAAGCCTTAATTGCTTTAATTCCCTCAGGAGTTAAGGTCAATAATCTCAAAGTCTATGAACTTCGAAAATTACTAGGAGAGCACGCTGTTCATCAAGGGATTGCAATTAAAGTTCCTGATTTTAAGTTTGAAACTTTAGAGGGTTTACTCCATAAAATTGAAGGAGTCACTAATCCTGTTATTGTCATGCTAGATGGGATTCAAGACCCACATAATTTAGGGGCGATTATTCGGACTTGTGATGCGTTAGGTGTTAATGGCGTTATCATTCCTGAAAGAAGGAGTGCTACTATTACGCCAACTGTAATAAAGGTTGCCACAGGGGCAACTGATTATGTGCCAATTGTTCAAGTTACTAACCTGACTAGAACTTTACAAAAGTTGAAGGAGCATAAGTTCTGGGTAGTTGGAGCAGAAGCTTGGCAAGCCCAAGATTACCGCAGTGTTGATTACAATTCGCCAATTGTAGTTGTCTTAGGTAATGAAGGGGATGGCATTTCTCGTCTAGTTTTAGAACAATGCGATTTCAGAGTTAAATTACCAATGTGTGGTCATGTCGATTCTTTAAATGTTTCGGTTGCAACAGCAGTACTACTGTATGGAGTATATAATTCCCGCCATCCATTATAGGGAGGTAAGTCAATGGACTTTACTGCTTTTAATGACTCGGAACTCGTCTATTTAGCACGATGTGGAGTCAGCAAGGCACAGGAAGTTTTACAAACCAAATACGACTTGTATTTACGTAAATGGATTCAAGACATTATTGTTTTACAAGAAGCAGATTATAATGATTATCACCAAAGAGCCAAACTGGCATTACAAAAAGGGATCTTATCCTTTCGTGATGAACAGGGCTTTTTTTATACTTATTTAGGGACAATGGTGCGCCATGAAGTGCGAACTGAACTCAGGAAATACTTAATTTCAAAAGAAACCAATTATTACATTTCAATCGATGATTCGATTAAAAACCCTAAGTTAAATAGTTTTATTTTACTTAAAGAGGGGGATTCTTCACTTTTTACTTTGTTACAAGCCGATCAAATCATGAACTATTTAAATCAAGAGTTACCCCGACTCGATCAATTAGTCTTTTTCTTATTGTTACAAGGGTATAGTTATCAAGAAGTTGCTGATCACTTAGCTTTAACTTCTAAAAATGTTGATAATTCTTATCAACGGATTAAAAAGTTTTTGCAAAGCCAACGCAACTTTTTTGGTGGGGAAATTATTGACTAAAAGCCCTGTTTATGTTAAAGTGTTCTAACAAAGGTGGTTTTTAGTATGCGCGAAAAGATTATTTTAGTTTGTAGTGAATGTCTCTCCCGAAACTATACAACTACCAAGCAAAAGTATGGTTCCAAGGAACGTTTTGAAATAGTTAAGTATTGTCCAAAATGTAAAAAACATACTTTGCATCGTGAAAGCAAGTAGGAGGTCAAGCAATGAATAAAGTTAAATCTTTCTTCAGAGGTCTAAGAAATGAACGGCGCCGGATTCGTTGGATTAAAGGCGAAGAACTGACTAAAGTTCTTTATGTCGTTTTAGCTTATGCTGTTGTTATCGGCTTAATCCTTGTTGGCTACGATTATATTGTTATTAAAGTCTTAAATTGGATTAATTTCTCGTAATTAGGAGGGTAAAAGATGGCACAAGAAAAGAATGGCGAAAAGAATTGGTATGTTGTTAATACTTATTCTGGTCATGAAAATAAAGTAAAAGATAACTTGCTAGCACGGAAAGATTCCATGGATATGCAAGATTTCATCTTAAATGTCCTAGTTGCAGAAGAGACTGTACCAGTTATCGACAAAGAAACTGGTAAACAAAAGATGGTCAAGAATAAAGAGACTAAAGAACTAGAACCAAAATTCAAACAAGTTAATTTCTATCCAGGTTATGTCTTTGTTGAAATGGTCATGACCGATGATGCTTGGTTCGTAGTTAGAAATACTCCTGATGTTACAGGCTTCATTGGATCTTCTGGTAAAGGCGCTAAGCCATTCCCAGTTCCAAAGGAAGAGATGGATACAGTTTTGAAGAAAGCTGGTCAAATTAATCAAGATATGTACACTGAGTATGTGGTCGGAACTGATATTACAGTTCTAAAAGGCCCTCTTGCTAGTAGTTCTGGTAAGATTGAAAGTGTCGATGCTACTAACGGTCGCGTCATTGCATCGGTAACTTTCTTCGGTCGTACTCAACAAGTTGAATTAGACTTCCAAGATATAGAAAAGGCATAAAAAAGGCTTAAAAAGCCTTTTTTTGTAATTCCGTGTATAAATAATTTACATACTTGTAACCAAGAGTTGACACTTGGTTGAATTTGCAAAACAAATATGCTAGAATAGAGCCAATAAACAAATAATTAAATATTAGTTTATCAGAAGGAGACGGGATCCATGATGAAAACGAAAGTAGTAAAGTTAAGTTCAGTTTTGCTGACCTTAAGTCTTTTGGTTGCTTGTGGCAATAATGCCTCAACAAGTAGCCAGTCGACTTCAAGTTCTTCAACAAGTCCGAGCTCAAGTTCCACCACTCCAGTTGTAGAAAAGGCACTTTCTTCAATTGAAATTGGAACAAAACCAAGTAAGGTAGAGTATCAGTTAGGAGAAAGCCTT
>Ga0265294_10002094_pt1 | contig 26373 bp, 25 predicted proteins | sample MunlanPumphouse3_FD_192504 | JGI IMG/M metagenome (GOLD analysis project Ga0265294, IMG submission 192504) | Groundwater microbial communities from a municipal landfill in Southern Ontario, Canada - Pumphouse #3 | ecosystem: Environmental > Aquatic > Deep subsurface > Groundwater | place... | reverse complement strand
GTTTAATTATATGTGGCACATTATTTAGTTTCCTTTGGTTCAATATTCCACCCGCCAAGTTTTATATGGGGGAAACAGGTATTTTAGGGCTTACAATGGCAATGACAGCAGTGGCTTTTATTACCAACTCTATAGTTGTTTTGCCGATTATTGCCGGAGTTTTAGTGATAGAGACAGGGTCAGTAATAATACAACTAATATCTAAAAAAACTAGAGGGAAGAAAATATGGGAATCTACGCCAATTCATCATCACCTAGAGGCAAAGGGATGGAAGCCCCATCAAATCACAATGAGATTTTGGATTATTAGTGTACTATTAGCAATACTAGGAGTTTCAATTCAATTATTAAGATGAAATTTTATTACGAAAAATATTCTTACAAGATAGTAGGTAAAAATCTTCATATATCATTTTTATTTACGGTTGATGATGTTAAATTTACACCAAAGATTGTTGTTGAAAATGTTTCCATAAAAGGAAAAAACAAAAAAGTAATAGACAATCTAGTTTTTAATTTGGGAATGATAGAAATGTTTTCTTATTGGAAAGCAACTTGTTATCCTCAAATTATTGTTAGGGCAGGAAAATTAAATAAAAGTCAGATATTTTGGTGGGAAAAATTATTGATTAATGGAATGGGTCAGTTTTTTTATGAAAATAAGATTAAAAAACAGTCAATTAAAATTATCTCTGAGGGTGAAGGTGACTTTAAGAAGGGCAGGGTTACTGGTAAAAAAATAATTATCCCCGTTGGTGGTGGCAAGGACTCTGCAGTAACTCTTAATATTTTTAAGGATAAAAATCCAACTTGTCTTGCTCTTAATCCTGATAAAGTAATTTTAAAAATGGTTGGCAATAAAGAATTAATAATTGCTAGAAGAAAAATTGAAAAGAAGCTCTTGGAAATGAATAAAAAAGGATATTATAATGGACACACTCCTTTTGTAGCATATTTATCCTTTTTATCTGTTCTAGTTTCTTATTTATTTAATAAAAAATATATTGTTTTTTCTAACGAAGACAGTGCTAATGAAGAAAATGTTGTTTGGCTTGGGAGAAAAATAAATCATCAATATTCAAAAACATACGAATTTGAAAAAGATTTTAGAAAATATTGCTCTTCCTATTTAATAGAAAACATAGAATATTTTAGTGCTTTGAGAATGCTTTATGAAATACAAATTGGATTAATTTTTTCTCATATGAAAAATTATCATAAAATATTTTTGAGTTGTAATGAGGCAAGTAAAACAAAATCAGGAACAAAAAAGAAGACTGGGAGGTGGTGTAATAACTGCTCAAAATGCCTTTTTGTTTATTTAATACTTTATCCTTTTTTAACTAAAGAAGAATTGTTATCTATTTTTAAAGAAGATTTGTTTGAGAACAAAAGTTTATTACCAATATTAAAAGAATTAACAGGAGAAAAGAAAGTAAAGCCCTTTGAATGTGTTGGTACGAGGAAAGAAGTTTTAGTCGCTCTTTATTTAGGATACAAGAAAGGAGAAAATTCTTTTATGATAAAATATTTTGAAAAGAATATATTACCTAAACATAAGAACTGGGAAAAGATGGCGTCAGAAGTTATGGATCATTGGAATACCAAGAATTTTATACCTAAAGAATTCAAATTATGATTAATAAGAGACTACTACTAGAAAAAACGAATAATGAATTTGAAATAAACGGAGTTTTTAATCCTGGATGTTATCAAGAGGGTGATTTTGTACATATGTTTTATAGAGCAATCAGTTCAACGATGAATTCTTCTATTGGTTATGCCAAGCTTAATAAAAATAATGAAGTTATTGAAAGGTGGAATGAGCCGATAATAAAAAGAGATTTTGAATATGAGCGCCATGGAGTTGAAGATGCTAGAATTGTTAAAGTTGATGATACTTTTTATATCTTTTATGTTGCCTATAATGGTAAGAATGCTGTTACCGCATATGCAACAGGAGATAATCTTTTTAATATCGAAAAGAAAGGAATTATTACACCAATTATTAAATATAGTGAAGCAAAAGAATTAATGATTGCTCCTCAAAGGTATATAGATCAAGCAAATTTATATATTAAAAATGTTGGAGAAGATGTTTTGTTTTGGTCTAAAGATGTTTTTTTGTTTCCAGAAAAAATTAATGGCAAATTCTATATGATGATTCGTATTCTTCCAGAAATACAGATTATTTCATTTAACAGCTTTGATGAAATTAATAATGATTTTTGGAGTAATTATCTTAGAAGAATAAACGAATCAGTAGTTCTCGATTGTCTTGAAGGTAGACATGTTGGCGGAGGATGTCCTCCAATTAAGACACCTTATGGATGGTTGATAATCTTCCATTCTGTTGATAGTAATAGAGTTTATCATACTTCTGTTGCACTACTTGATCTTAATAATCCATTAAAAGTAATATCACGATTAAAAGAGCCATTGTTCTCACCAACAGAAAAGTGGGAAAAAGAAGGAGTTGTTTCTAATGTTGTTTTTGCTACAGGAGCAGCTATTTTTGATGATAGGCTGTGTATTTATTATGGTGCAGCTGATAAGAGAATTGGAGTCGCAGAGTTAAGTTTAAAAGAATTACTTAAAAAACTATGTTAGTGTTTATATCTACTTTTGTTCCAAGAGAATGTGGCATAGCAACCTTCGCAAGGGATCTTTTTGATTCAATTAATGCCCCCAAGGGAATTATTGCTATGAGTGATAAGAAGTATAGTTATGGTAAGGAAGTTATTGGCGAGATAAGAGAAGGCAAGGTTAATGATTATATTAAAGTAGCCCGGGAAATAAATAATAATGATGAAATTAAATTAATTCATATTCAACATGAGTTTGGTATTTTCGGTGGAGAATATGGTAGTCATATTCTTTATTTTTTAAACGAGATTAAAAAACCAGTAGTTATTACTTTTCATACAGTACTATCTCAAGCAGAAGAAAAGAGAAAAGAAGTTGTCCAAGAAATTGCTCAGAAAGTTAAGGCAATAATAGTAATGAATTTTGAGTCAAAAAAGATTCTTGAAGAAGAATATAATCTTTCTAAGAATATAATTTCATATATTCCTCATGGGATACCCAATGTTCCGTTATCTAATGGCGAAAAAGAGAAAAAAGAACTTAAATTAGAAAACAATATTGTTTTATCAACATATGGCTTAATTAGTGAAGGTAAGGGAATAGAGTATTTTATTCAAGCATTAAGTGAGGTTGTTAAGTATTTCCCTAATATCAAATATCTTATTTTGGGAGAAACTCATCCAGTAGTTAAGAGAAGAGAGGGTGAAAAGTATAGAAACTTTCTAAAGAGTGAAGTTGATCGATTGGGACTTAAGAAGAATATTACTTTTTATAATAAATATTTGAACTCTAAAGATATCGAATATTTCTTAAACGCAACAGATGTCTATTTGTCTCCAATGCTTGATCCAAAACAGTCAGCTAGTGGAACAATATCTTTTGCCCTTGGGTGCGGCAAGCCAGTAATTAGTACAAGTACGTCTTATGCCAAAAATATTATCAAAGAGAATAAAGGAATTTTAGTTGGTTTTAGGGATCCTAAGGAGATATCTAGAGCAATTATTGAAATGATTAGAGATTCTTCGAAAATAAAACAAATGGGCATTAATGCTTACATAGAGTCAAGATTTATGACTTGGGACAATGTTGCTTTGTCGCACATTGAAATTTACAAAAAATATATGGAAATCAAGGTTGAATATCCTAAATTAAAGCTTAATCATATGAAAAGATTAACGAATAGTTATGGGATAGTTCAGTTTGCTAATAATACTATCCCTAATATGGAATATGGTTATTCTATGGATGATAATGCTAGAGCGTTAATAGTAGCAGTTAATGAAAAAGAAGATAAGCTGGTAAAAATTTATTTAAACTTTATTAAAAAAAATCAGAAAGAAGACGGAAGTTTTTATAATTACATTAATAAAGATAGAGTTGTAGAAAACGAAGAGATTGCAGAAGATGTTCAGGGAAGAGTAATTTGGGCACTAGGAAAAACATCAAAAGGAAAAGAGATGTTTAATAGGGCGCTATCATATATTAAAAATATTCAATCGCCGAGAGCAAAGGCCTTTGCTATTATGGGACTAAAAGAAGAAAAAGAATTAATGAAGGTTTTTGCTGATGATTTAGTTAAGTTATTTACACAAGGAAAAAAGAGAGAGTGGGACTGGTTTGAAGATTGTTTGACTTATTCAAGTAGTAGAATTCCAGAATCTTTATTGTTTGCTTATTCCAATTTAGGAGAAAAGAAATATCTTGACGTGGCTCAAAAAAGTGTTGACTTCTTAATAAGTAAAACTTTTAGCAGGGATAAATATATTCCCATAGGTCAGGATGGATGGTTTTTGAAGAATAAAAGAAGGGCTCTTTTTGATCAACAGCCAGAAGATCCAGCATCAATGGTTGAATTATTGATTTATGTCTACGAAATAACCAAGAAAGAAGAATATAGAGATAGGGCGATTATTGCTTTTGAATGGTTTTTAGGAAAAAACCACTTAGGTCAAGTGGTTTATGATGATTCAACAGGAGGATGTTATGATGGATTGGGAAAAAATTCTTTAAACATTAATCAGGGAGCAGAATCAACGCTTTGTTATTTGCTAGCTAGGCAAGCTATTGAGAGAGTTCTTTCTTAAGTGCTTCTATTGAATTAACATTTATTGGGTCAACTTTATTTTCAAGAGCTAAATAATATGAAGTCCATAAAGACAATATTATTAAATTAATTGGATTATCCTTAATTGTAATTGTTTTGTAATTTTTCTTGAATATTTTCATTCTTAACTTAATTCTTGGATGATCTAAATCATCTTCAATAATAATAAAAGAAAAATCTTTTTTGTTTAGACCTTCTATTTCATTGTGATTAAGTTCTGGAAAGACATTATTAAACGCTGGATTTTTTGAATTTTCGTTAAAGTTAATCTTCCAAATATATCCAACAGATTTATTTTTATTCGATGAATATATTAAGGGAATAGTGCCTTTTATTTTTTTACTAATTTCTTTCCCAAGATTTTCTTGATTGCTTAACTTAAAATCAATCTTTTTGTTAACCATCTTAAGCAATGCTTTTATGCTATATCCCAATGCCATTCTGGGTGGAATTTCTTTATCGGGCAATTCAATATATGGAAGTTCTTTTGCTTTGGCGATTTCTATTAATTGTCCACCAGAAGAAATAATGATTAAAGGTATCCCTACTTTTAGGGCACAATTTAAAGAGTCTAGAACTTCTTCGGTATTTCCAGAAAAAGAGCTTAAAATTAATAATGATTTTTTATTAATCTTATTAGGTAACCCATAGTCAGAATGAATTTTAATATCTAAATCAGGAAAAATATCTCTAATAATGTCACCGGCTAGATGAGAGCCACCCATTCCAACAACAAAAAAGTCTTTTGACTTCTTTAATTTCTTAAAATTTTTTATTATCGGCTTGTAATTAAATTGTTTTTCAAAGTTTCTGATTATCTCCATAATTGAAGTATAACATAGTTTGTGGTAGATTATAAGTATGAAGATTAAAGAACTAGAAAACAAAAAGGTGCTAATCCTAGGAATTGGCAGAGAAGGACTAGATACCCTAGCTTACCTTAAGAAAGTTTTTCCTAAAAAGATATTTGCTATTGCTGATCAAAAAGAAGAACTTGATAATAAAACAAAGAAAGCCGTTATTGGAATGGATCTTTTCTTGGGTGAAGATTATTTAAAAAATGTAAATGATTTTGATGTAATAATTAAATCACCCGGTATTCCGTTCTTTAGGTATAAAGATAAGCTAACTAGCCAAACAGAATTATTTTTCGATAATTGTCCTTCAAAGATAATAGGGATTACAGGGACAAAGGGGAAAAGTACCGTTGCGTCTCTTCTTCATTCAATGATTAAGGGCTCTTACTTAGTTGGAAATATTGAAACACCATCGTTGAGCTTCCTTGCAAAAGCAAAAGCAGATGACATCTTTGTTTGCGAACTTTCCTCTCATCAACTAATGAATCTTAAGAGAAGTCCCCATATTGCAGTTTTTCTTAACATATATCCAGAACATCTTGATTATTATAAAAATTTTGAAGAATACTTTTCAGCTAAAAAGAATATATATAAATATCAAAGCGAATCTGACTATTTGATTTTTAATCCAGAAATAGATCCAAAAACAAAAGCAAACAAAATAGAAATTAATATTAAAGATTTTGCCAATTTTTTAAAAGATAATCAGCAGTTCTTGGAAATTACACACATAGATAATTTAATTGCTGTTTTGAATGTAGTCAAATTATTAAACATTCCAGAAAAAGAAATAATAAAAGCATTAAATAATTACAAAAGGCTGCCTCATCGATTAGAATTCGTTGGTGAATTTAAGGGAATTAGATTTTATGATGATTCTATAGCAACCATACCAGAAGCAGCTGTTTATGCAATTGATTCCTTGGGAGATGATGTGGAAACAATTATTCTTGGTGGGTTAGACAGGGGAATCAAATATGATAAACTAGTTAAAAGAATTAAAAAAAGTAACATAAAGAACATTATTGCTTTCCCTGATTCGGGAGAAAAGATAGTTAGAAATATTAGATCTAGAATATATAAGGTTGATAATATGGAAGATGCTGTTGATTTGGCATACAAACATACAACAAAGGGAAGAATATGCTTATTATCTCCAGCTTCACCAAGCTTTAATCTTTTTAAAGATTATAAAGAAAGAGGAGATCTATTTAAGGGGTATGTAAATGAAAAAGCAAAAAGTTGATGTTTTCCTTTTAATTACAATTATATCACTTTTAGTAGTGGGTTTTTTGGCTTTAGCGACTGCATCAATTCCATTATCTTTAAAGTTAACAGGTAATGCCACTCATTACTTGTTCCATCAGATTCTTTTTGGATTACTTCCTGGATTAATTCTTGGTTTTATTGCATTCAAGGTGTCACTCAATAAAGTTAAAAAGCTTAGTTTTATTGTTTTTGTTTTTTCTATCATATTGATGCTTTTAGTTTTCGTTCCAGGACTTTCAAAAACAGAGTTTGGTGCAACTAGGTGGTTAAATTTGGGATTTACTAGTGTGCAACCATCAGAATTTTTAAAGTTATCAGCTATTTTCTATTTAGCAACAATATTAGATGATGAGAAAAATAGGAAAAAGTTCTTTGCCTTTATTACCGTACTAGCTTTAATTTGTTCGATATTAATTTTTCAAAAAGACACAGGGACTCTTTTTGTAATTTTCGCAACAGCTTTAGCAATGTTCTTTTGTTCTAAAACTCCGATCAAGCAAACATTACTAACAGTTTGTGGTGCTGCCGCAGGTTTTATTACATTGATAATCTTATCTCCATATAGGATGCAAAGAATGTTTTCTTTTTTGAATCCTAATACTGATGTTTTAGGTTCAGGATATCACATTAATCAATCTTTAATTACAATTGGTTCTGGGGGCCTATTAGGTTCTGGATTAGGCTTAGGGATGCAGAAGTTTGGTTTTGTTCCTCAGTCAATATCTGATTCTATTTTTACAATTCTCGCAGAAGAGATCGGCTTTATTGGAGTTTCTTTACTAATAATTCTATTCTTGGTTTTTTTCTTTAGGGTAATGGTTGTGGCAAAAAGGTCTAGTAATCAGTATTTGAAATTGATGGCTATAGGGATTGGTTGTTGGATAATTGTTCAAACATTTGTTAATATCGGAGCAATGACAGGAGTTTTTCCTTTAACAGGAATACCTTTGCCATTTATTAGTTATGGAGGAACGCATTTAATTGCTGAATTAATAGCGTGTGGATTATTATTGAATATATCTAGGAAATAACTTGTTTAAATTGCTAAAAAAGCATATATTATATATATGTCAAAGATAATATTTACAGGAGGAGGAACGGGTGGGCATGTTTTTCCTATTATAGCGATTGCCGAAAGCATTAGAGAAAAAGATTCTAACGTTGAAATGTTGTATATTGGTCCTAGAGATTTTACTACTAGTGTTTTTTTGCCCAGAGCAAAGATCAGAACAAATTATATTTTTTCAGGAAAGATCAGGAGATACTTTTCTCCCAAAGCATTTATTTCAAATATTGTGGATATATTCTTTAATATTCCCGTTGGCTTTATCCATTCTTTTCTAATAATGTTTTTTGCTATGCCCGATTTGATTGTAAGTAAGGGTGGTTATGGTTCAGTGCCAGTAATCTTTTCAGGATTACTTTTACGCGTTCCTATTTTTATACATGAATCAGACGTGGCTCCTGGATTATCAAATAAAATTAGTGGTCGTTTTGCTAAGAGGATATTTACATCTTTTAGTCCAGAAATTACAGAATACTTTGTTAAGAGCAAGATGATTCAAACAGGTGGACCGGTAAGAAGGTCCATCATTAACTGGAACAAAGAAGATGTCTTAAAATTAAAAGGAGGCAAGGATGTTATTTTTATTATAGGTGGATCTCAGGGAAGTGAAAAGATTAATGATGTTATTTTTCAATTTTTAGGAGAACTATTAAAAGATTTTGAAATAATTCATCAAACAGGAATGAAGGATATCAATAGAGCCAAAAACGAAAGTATCGCCATGGTAAATAAGGAATTATTAGAATACTATCATCCATATTTCTTTTTAGACGAGAAAGAAATTGCTTGTGCTTATAATCTAGCTGATGTTGTGGTTGGTAGGGCAGGAGGAGGAATGATATCCGAAGTCTCTTCGATTGGCAAGCCATCAGTTTTAATTCCATTAAATAAATCAGCACAAAATCATCAAGCAAAGAATGCATACGCATATGCTAAAAATGGTGCTTGCTTAGTTTTGGAAGAACCTAATTTTACAGGCTATTTCTTATTAGAGAAATTAAAAATAATTGATAGAGAAAAGATGTCACAAGCAGCTAAAGAGTTCTCTTTATTTGATGCTAGCGAAAAAATATCAAAAGAAATAATAGAATACTTAAAATGATAAGAACAAGATTTGCACCATCACCAACAGGACCATTGCATATCGGGACTATAAGGACCGCTCTTTTTCCTTTTCTTTTTGCACAAAATAATAAAGGTGACTTTATCTTAAGAATAGAAGATACCGATAAAGAACGTTCGGAAAAAAGATGGGAAGATGAACTTATAAAAGGACTTGATTGGTTGGGTATAAAATGGAATGAGGGACCATTTAGGCAAAGCGAAAGGGGAGAGCTATACAAAGAACAGCTAGAAAAATTAATTAAAGATGGGCATGCTTACCACTGCTTTTGTTCAAAGGAAGAAGTTGAGGCACAAAAACAACACTTAATGGGTCTTGGCGAGGCGCCAGTATACAGAGGCAAGTGCAGAGATTTACCAAAAGAAACAGTTGAAAAATATCTTAAAGAGGGAAAAAAATCAGTCATTAGATTTAGAACACCAGTTAATCAAGTAATATCTTTTAATGATATTATTCGAGGAAAGATTGATAACAACACTAATACAATGGGCGACTTTGTAATAGCCAAGGATTTTGATAACTTTCTATTTAATTTTACTTGCGCAGTTGATGACATGTTGATGGAAATATCACATGTGATAAGGGGAGAAGATCATATTCCTAATACTCCTAAGCAGATTTTAATTATTAATGCACTGGGAGCAAAAGAGCCAAAATATGCTCACTTGCCACTGATACTTGGAACGGACAAGAAAAAAATGTCTAAAAGAACAGGAAAGACATCATTAAATGATTATGTCGCAGAAGGATATTTGCCTGAAGCAGTGCTTAACTTTATTGCATTTTTAGGTTGGAATCCAGGAACTACGAAAGAGATGTATACAATGGAGGAATTAATTAATGATTTTTCTTTAGAGAAGATACAAAAGTCAGCGGCGATATTTAATATTGATAAACTTGATTGGATAAATGGATTATATATTAGAGAAATGTCACTAATGGAGCTCACAGAAAAATGTCTTCCATATCTTCCACAGATGCCGATAGAGGAGTTATTAAAGATAGTTGCCTTATATCATGAGAGATTAAAAAAACTTTCAGAGATAACTGAACTAACTAATTACTTCTTTAAAGAAAAGTTGGACTATGATAAAGAGCTATTGAGATGGAAAGATATGTCTGATGAAGAAATCAAAATATCACTAGAAAAAACATATAATACTATCTCAGAAGGTGGTGATGTGATGGAACTAGCTAACAAAGAAGATAATAGAGGAAATATCTTGTGGCCATTAAGAGTATCTCTTACGGGAAAAAAAAATTCTGCTGGACCACTAGATATTATTAATGTGCTAGGGAAAGAGAAGGTATTGAAAAGGATAAAAGAAGCAATAGAATTGATAAAATAATAATATTAGTATAATATATCCATATGATATCAAGTGAAGAAATTAAAAATATAGCTAAACTTTCATACTTAGAAATTAAAGAAGGTGAAATGGAAGAGATGAGAAAGAGTTTTTCTTCTATTTTAGAATACGTTAAAAAGCTTCAAGAATTAAATACTGATGATATAGAGGCAACGCCAAGCGTTATTGAGTTAGAGAGTGTAATGAGAGAAGATGTTGCTAAAGATAATGATTGTGATTTAATGAGTTCTTTTTCTAGAAGTAAAAATAATTATCTCGAAGTTAAAAAAATACTTTACAATGAAGATTGAAAACCTAACAATTAAATCAGCGCACGAAGGTCTTAAAAATGGGGACTTTACTTCAGTTGAATTAACTACTGCATATTTGAAAAAGATTGAAGAGAAAGATGAGGAGATAAGGGCTTTCGTAACCGTTACAAAAGATTTAGCATTAAAGCAAGCTAAAGAAGCCGATGAAATGATAAAAAGGGGAGAGATGACAATGTTAACAGGAATACCTTGTGCTTTTAAGGATAACTATTTAATTAAAGATGAAAAATGCACAGCAAGTTCTAAGTTCTTAGAAAACTATATCGCACCATATAATGCAACTGTTGTAGAAAAGCTAAAGAAACAAGGAGCTGTGTTCCTAGGTAAAACTAATTTAGATGAATTTGCGATGGGTTCTTCTTGTGAGAAGTCCGCTTTTTTTGCAACTAAAAATCCACGAGATCTACAAAGAGTTCCGGGTGGTTCATCAGGTGGTTCTGCTGCTGCTGTAGCTGCTGATATGTGTGTTTATGCTCTAGGAACAGACACAGGTGGCTCAATAAGACAACCAGCATCATTTTGTGGTGTTGTTGGTTTAAAACCAACATATGGAACAGTTTCTAGAAACGGAATTATTGCGTTTGCATCATCGCTAGACCAAGCTGGTCCAATAACTAAGAATGTTACTGATGCCCAAATTGTTTTTGAGGCAATAAAGGGAGTTGATGAGTATGATTCTACAACTGTTGAATATGTAGAAGAAGAATCAAATAGTTTCAAGATTGGGGTTCCTAAAGAGTACTTCGCAGAGGGCTTGGATGAAAAAGTAAAAGAATCAATTATGGTTGCAATTGATCAATACAGGAAAATGGGAGCAGAAATAGTTGACGTTAGTTTGCCTCACACTGAATATGCTCTAGCTTGTTACTATATAATTGCACCAGCAGAAGCAAGTGCAAACCTGGCGCGATTTGATGGTTTAAGATATGGTCAAAACATTGACGGGATTATAGAAAATAGAACTAATTATTTTGGTAGCGAAGTCAAAAAAAGAATAATGCTTGGAACATATACATTATCTTCAGGATACTATGATGCATTTTACAAAAAAGCGCTAAAAGCTAGAACATTAATTAAAAATGATTTTGAAGAGGCCTTTAAGAAGGTAGATGTAATATTGGGCCCTACTTCGCCATGTTTGCCATTTAAACTAGGAGAGAAGCAAGAAGATCCAATGGCAATGTACTTATCTGATATTTATACTGTGAGTGTTAATTTAGCAGGACTTCCAGCAATATCGATACCATCTAAGAATGAAGGATTGCCTATAGGAATACATTTAATAGGACAACCATTTAAAGAAAAAGCACTTCTTAAAATAGCTAATAATTATGATAGATGATATTTTAAAATTCTTAGAGTCAAGTGAATTATTTGAGTTTCTTTTTCCTTTTAGGATATTATTTTTAATAATTTCAATTGCTTTTATCTTTGCTATCTTTTATTATTATTTTAAGATGGACTATATTCATCCAGTCGCTAAAAGAAGAGTTAATGATTTTTTAAGTTTTCAAAAGTTTGATTCTAAAACTATGTTTACTAAAAGAAGTAAAAAGATTTCTACTTTTTTGAATAAGAAAGATTATAAAAAAGCAATATTAATGATGGAAGAATTATTGATTGATGTTTTGAAGAATAAGGGAACAGTGGGTGTTAATCTATTTGAAATGATAGAAAATTCTTCAATTGCTGATATAGAGGGAATTAAAGATATTTATACTATTGCAGAAGAGATAAAAGAAGGGCATGGTTACATACTTAATATGGAAGAATTACAAAAACTTTTTGATTCTTGCGAAGAGGCATTAAGAAGATTAGAAATTATTACTTGATTTTATTTCATTTTTTGCTAAGATACTATTAGCGGTTTGGAGGAGTAGTACCTCGCCAGTCTCATAAGCTGGAGACCCTGGTGCAATTCCAGGAACCGCAACATTCATTTATGCGCCAGAGTAGCTCAGTGGTAGAGCGCTCGTTTCATAAGCGAGTTGTTATGGGTTCGATTCCCATCTTTGGCACATTATGGACCCGTAGCGAAATTGGTTATCGCGCCTCCCTGTCACGGAGGAGACTGCCGGTTCGAGTCCGGTCGGGTCCGCAAGAGAAGCCCTAAGGGGTTGCTTTTTTATTATCTTTATTTATAATAAAAATATACAGTTAATAATTATAAAAATATGAATTTTATAAACAGAAAAAATTCAAATAATATGGAACTAAAAGAAGCATTAGAGTTAATGATAAAACAAATAGATGAGGTGGGTGGTCAATTCACCTTTGATTTTAAGGTTGATGAAGAAGGATGGGTGGCCAAATGTAGAGAATTTGATGGAATAGTGACAGGAGGATCCAGTAAAAATCCTTCAGAAAGAGAAATAATGGAAGCGTTAACAGACTCTATTAAAACTGCTTTTCATATACCAATAAACGGTTTAGAAATTAAAAATAATATTTCTCTCCCCACCATTTCTATAGCGAGAGAGTTTCAACTTACATAAATCTATGGCAGACAGCAGAATAAAAAGAAATGATCTGTGGCCAAAACTTAAAAATATCAAGAAGAGAGAGGTTTGGATTAAAGCTGCAGAAAGATTGGGTCTCAATGTTACACAACCAAAAGGTGGCTCATCTCATTATGCGATTCGTTTACCAAAATACAATAATCACGATATTAAAGGATTAATATCTAATGTCTATAATCCAGTAAGAAAAGATATAAGCGAATCAATATTTAAAAAACTTCTCGACGCAAATTATGAAGAAGATGAAATCTGGATAGCGCTAAAATTTCTAAAAAAGTAGACAATGAAAAGTTTGCTTTTTTATTCTTTTTGGACTAAAATAGTAGTATATGGATATAGAGAATATCAAAAAGGAAGCCCTTGATAAACTAGAAAATATTAAAGATAGTGTTGATTTAGAATCTTTTAAAAGGGATTATCTTAGTAAAAAAGGAAAAATTAGAGATCTTTTTTCTTTAGTTAAAGATTTACCAATTGAGGAGAAAAAAACATTAGGGCAAAAAATTAATCAACTTGCTCAAGAAATTGAAGAAGTTTTTTTGTTGAAAGAAAAAGATTTTATTAAAGAAAAGAAAGAAGAGATTGATTTAACTTTACCCGCAAAACCAACTGATCTAGGAAGTTTGCATCCAATTACTCAGATAAGGCGTGAAATGGAGAGAATATTTCAATTAATGGGATTTAGTGTTGTAGAGGGTCCTGAGATTGAAGATGAGTGGCATAATTTTGATGCTTTGAATATTCCTGAAGGGCATCCAGCAAGAGATGCATTGTCGCTAGGAAAGACATTTTACTTAAAAGGAGGCAATGTTTTAAGAACTCAAACATCTTCTGCGCAAGTAAGATATATGAAAAAGATGAAGCCACCGATTAGGATTATTGTTCCTGGTAAAGTTTATAGATATGAAACAACCGATGCATCTCATGAAACAAATTTCTTTCAATTAGAGGGTCTTTTAATTGATGAAAATGTTTCCGTTGCTAATTTAAAAGCAGTATTAAAAAAGTTTCTTGAAGAATTCTTTAAAAGAGAAGTAGAGATAAGGTTGCGACCAAGCTATTTTCCTTTTACAGAGCCAAGCTTTGAGGTTGATATGCTTTGTACTGTTTGTGATGGTAAGGGTTGTGCAGCATGCAAAAGAACAGGTTGGGTTGAAATATTGGGAGCTGGAATGGTTCATCCTAATGTAATAAAAAATGGGGGACTGGATCCTAAAAAATACAAAGGATTTGCTTTTGGGTTATCAATTGATAGACCAACAATGATGAAATACAAGATTAATGATATAAGATTATTTCATAGCGGTAATCTTAATTTCTTAAAACAATTCTAATAAGATGATATTTTCATATAATTATTTACAATCTTTTTTTAAAGAAAAACTGCCAACGCCAACAAAAATAGCTGAGATTTTAACAATGCATGCTTTTGAAAATGAATATGTAGAAAAGAAAGGTAGTGACTATATCTTAAGTATAGATGTTTTGCCTGATAGAGCAGGGGATTGTTTGTCACATATTGGACTCGCAAGAGAATTATCAGTATTATTGGGTATAAAAGTTATTTATCCAAAAGCAAAAATTAAAGAAACATTAAAAGAAAAGCTACCAATCATTATTGAGAATAATGATGATTGTTTAAGATATACTGCATCAATAATTAAAGATGTTAAAATTGAAGATTCTCCCAAGTGGATTAAAGATAAACTAGAAGTTTGTGGAATTAATTCTATTAATAATATAGTGGATATTACTAACTATGTTATGCTTGAAACAGGTCAACCAATGCATGCTTTTGATTATGATAAAATTGTTGGAGGCATAACTGTCAGGAAAGCTAAAAAGGGAGAAAAAATATCTCTTTTAGGAGAGAAAGAATATACCTTAGATGAAAGTATTTTAGTTATAGCTGATGATGAAGCGCCTCTAGCAATAGCTGGAATTAAGGGTGGTAAAAAAGCTGAAATTACAAAAGAAACAAAGAATATTGTTTTAGAATCAGCTAATTTTAATCCTAAGCTAATATCACAAACAGCAAGGCGACTAAACATCAGAACAGATGCTTCAATTAGATTTGAACAAAACATTGACCCTAATTTAACAGCTAGTGCAATTGAAAGAGCGGTTGATTTAATAGGTTTGCCTTCATCAAAAAAGATTGATGTTTACGAAAAAAAATTAAAGCCGTGGAATATTAAGATTAATATTGATGAGATTAATAATACCTTAGGAGTCAATATTTCAAAAAAAGAAATTATTAAAATTTTAACAAATTTGGGTTTTACGGTTAAAGAAAATTTGATAATTGAGGTGCCAACTAGAAGACAAGATATCACTATTCCTGAAAATATTACTGAAGAGGTGGGTAGAATTTATGGATATGATAAAATTCCTTTAACTTTACCTGAATTTTCTGAGCCAGCAAAAATTAATTATGATATATTTTGGCAAAATAAAGCAAAAGATATAATGAAGGAACTAGGATATTCAGAAGTTTTTGGATATTCTTTTATAGGTGATCAAGAAAAAGATGATTTTAATTTAACTGTTAGGGAAATTATTAATCCTGCCAGCTCATATTATAAATATCTTAGACCAGTAATTTTCCCTCAATTAATTAATTTTACTAAAGAAAATCTTAAGTATTTTGACAAGGTTAAAATATTTGAATTAGGAAAAGTTTTTGGAAAAGAAGAAAGGGTCGTTTTATCTGGGGCGCTAAGCAATAATGATTATCTTAGGGTTAAAAGTGATATTCTTGCACTATTTAATAATTTAGGAATTAATAATGTTTCTTTTACTAAAGAAGAAATAAAAATTGGAAAAGATATTATTGGAATAATGGGAATTAAATCAGGAATTACATTTTTTGAGTTTGATTTTGAGAAAATACAAAAAAATGCTATTGATAATAGAGAATACAAGCATGTTTCTTATCATCCAATAGCAACAAGGGATATATCCGGCTTAATTGATGAAAAGATAGATGTTGAAGAAATTGTATCTAAAATAGAAAAAATTAATCTAGTTAAGTCAGCGGAGGTTTTTGATGTTTACAAGGGAAAAAATGTTCCATCGGGCAAGAAAAGTATTTCTTTGAGAATAAACCTTCAATCAGAAGAAAAAACTCTTGATGGGCAAACAATTGATAAAATAATAATTAAAATTAAAGAAACCATAAATTGGGAAGAAAGAAAATAATATGGCAAAAAAAGAATCATACAGCGCAAAAGATATATTTGTTTTAGAAGGTCTTGATCCGGTAAGGAAAAGGCCGGGTATGTATATTGGTTCAACTGGACCACAAGGACTGCATCATTTAGTTTATGAAGTAGTGGATAATGCATTAGATGAAGCATTAGGAGGTCATTGTGATAAAATTGAAGTTTATTTACTTCCTGATAACTATGTTAAAGTGGTAGATAATGGTAGAGGTATTCCAGTTGATGTTCACGAGAAAACTAAAAAATCAGCACTAGAAACAATTATGACAACTCTTCACGCAGGAGGCAAGTTTGGTGGAGATGCATATAAAATATCAGGTGGATTGCATGGTGTTGGTGTTTCTGTTGTTTGTGCTTTATCAAAGAATATGAGAGCAGAAGTTTGCAGAGATGGAAGCCAACATGCTCAAGAGTATAAGCAGGGCAAACCAACTTCAGCAGTTAAGAAAATTGGAACTTGTAAAAACAAAGGAACTACTATTATTTTCCAGCCCGATGAAGAAATTTTTAAGGAAATTTATTTTGACAAAAAGAAGTTACTTGCTCATTTTAGACAACAAGCATACTTAACTAAAGGAATAAGAATTGATTTTTACGATCAAAGAGACCCTGAAGATACTTTTGACTATCACTTCTTTTTTGAAGGTGGAATTGTTTCATATTTAAAGTACCTAAACAAGGCATCTAAAACTATACATAGTAATCCTTTTTATTGCTCAGGAGAAAAAGAAGGAGTAAGTGTTGAAGCATCTTTCCAATATTCAGATGATTATGAAATACAGGAAGATAGTTTTACAAATAATATTTATACAGTTGAAGGAGGAACTCATTTAACTGGTTTTAGATCAGCTCTAACGAGATTGATCAATGATTTTGCTAGAAAAGGTGGATTTCTTAAAGAATCAGAGCCAAACTTAACTGGTGATGATATTAGAGAAGGATTAACAGCTGTTGTTTCAGTTAAGATTAGAGATCCTCAATTTGAAGGTCAAACAAAAGGTAAGCTAGGTAATACTGAAGCAAGAACAGCTGTTGAAGCAGTTGTTTCTGAGGTTTTACAAGATTACCTGGAGAGATATCCTCAAGATACAAAAGCAATTATTGAAAAATCAGTTCTATCATACAAGGCAAGAAAAGCAGCGAAAGCAGCTAAGGAAACAATTCTAAGGAAGGGAGTTTTGGACGGATTGTCTTTGCCGGGAAAACTTGCTGATTGCATATCTAGAAAACCAGAAGAGTCAGAAATATATATTGTAGAGGGAGAATCAGCTGGCGGATCTTCAAGGCAAGCAAGAGATAGAAGATTTCAAGCAATTCTACCATTGAAAGGAAAAATATTAAATGTTGAAAGAGTTAGATTGGACAGAATGCTTTCTTCAGAAGAAGTTAAAAATTTAATTATTGCTTTGGGAACTGCCATTGCTGATGATTTTAACATTGAAAAATTAAGATATCATAGAATTATTATTATGTGTGACGCTGATTCTGACGGTAACCACATTAAAACCCTTTTAATGACATTATTTTTTAGGCACTTTAAAAGCATAATTGATAATGGCTACCTTTACCTTGCTCAGCCACCACTATACAAAATACAACAAGGCAAAGATTTTAAATATGCATATTTTGAAGAAGAAAAAGAAGACATATTGAAGAACTTTAAAAGTGATACAAAAGTTTCTATACAAAGATATAAAGGTTTAGGAGAAATGAATCCAGAGCAATTATGGGAGACAACTATGGATCCTAATCAAAGAATTTTACTACAAGTTAAAATTGAAGATGCAGTTGAAGCAGATAGAACTTTTGATATTTTAATGGGGAAAGAAGTTGCTCCAAGAAAAAAATTCATCCAAACATCAGCTAAAAGTGTTAAAAATTTAGATGTTTAAAAATTGACATTTACTATTCTTTTTGCTAATCTATCAATGTATGAAAACAGGAAAATTTTTAAGTGGGCCAATGTCTGAAATAAAAAAAATTACATGGCCAACTCGCAAAGAAACTATTAAATATACCATTACCGTCCTTGCTATCTGTATACTTGTAGCGGTTATTTTAGGTTTATTTGATTTATTATACATGCATTTATTAGAGACTTATATATTCTAAAATATGTCAAAACAACAAATTACAACTGAAAAGAGATGGTATGTTTTACATACTTATTCTGGATATGAAGACGCTGTTGCTAAAAGTTTAGCTCAAAGAATTGAATCACTAGGAATGGAAGACAAAATCTTTAATGTCATGGTTCCTAAGGAAAAAAAGATTAAAATTAGAAATGGTAAAAAAAGAACAGTAGAGGAAAAGTTATACCCAGGTTATGTTCTAGTAGAAATGATCGTTACAGATGATTCATGGTATGTTGTTAGAAACACGCCAAATGTTACAGGATTTGTTGGTTCAGGAACAATACCTTTACCAGTTTCATTAGATGAAATGTTGTCTCTTAAAAAGAGGGTTGAAGTAGAGGAGCCAAAATACAATATTGATTTTTCAATTGGTGATGCCATTAAAATAGTTGATGGACCTTTTAAAGATTCAGATGGTAAGGTTTCAGGAATAGACAAAGAAAGAGGAAAAGTAAAAGTATTAATTAATATGTTCGGTAGAGACACTCCACTAGAACTAGATTCATTACAAATTAAAAAGATATAATTATGGCAAAAAAAGTTAAAGCTATTATAAAATTACAGATAAAAGCAGGAAAAGCAACTCCCGCACCTCCAGTTGGTCCAGCACTTGCTCCTCACGGACTAAACATTGCAGAAGTTTGTCAGAAGTTTAATGACCTTACTAAAGATAAAGGAAATTTTAAAATTCCAGTTGAAATTACTGTTTACGAAGACAGAAGTTTTAGCATGCTTACAAAACAACCTCCAGCAGCAGAATTAATTAAAGCAGCTATTGGACTTGAAAAGGGCTCTGGAAAACCAAATACAAAAAAAGTTGGTAAGATAACTAGAGATCAACTAAGAGAGGTTTTAAAACAAAAAATGCCCGATCTAAACACAAAAGACGAGGATCAAGCATTAAGAACACTTGAAGGAACCTCAAGATCTTTAGGAATAGAAGTTATTGATTAATCATGGTTTTATCTAATCAAGATATCCAAAAATTAATAGACGAAAACAAAATTCAGATAAATCCAGCACCTAACTTAGAAGAACAACTTGGTTCAGCTTCTCTTGATTTACGATTGGGCGATGAATTCGCTGTTTTTGAGCATACAAAAAAAGCAGTAATTGATACTAGGGACCCAGAAAGCTTTAATGGTATAACAAGAACAATTAAGATAGAAAATGACGAGCCCTTTGTTTTTCATCCAGGAGAATTTGTTTTGGGCGTAACTATGGAAGAGGTATTTTTACCAGATGATGTTGCTGCTAGAATTGATGGAAGATCATCTCTTGGAAGGTTGGGAATTGTAATACACTCAACAGCGGGACACATTGACCCAGGATTTAGAGGAAAAATTGTTCTAGAAATGGAGAATATTGGAATGATACCAGTATTACTTTATCCTAAGACAAGAATCTGCCAACTAGTTTTTGAGAAACTTTTAACCCCAACGACCAATCCTTATTACAAAAAGAAAAATGCTAAATATGTTGACGCTAAACATCCACAAGAAAGTAAGTTAGAAAAAGAATGAACAATACAGGAAAATTTATAGTCATAGAGGGAATTGATGGCTGTGGTAAAGGCACTCAGACAAAACTTTTGTCTGATTTTTTATCTCAAAAAGGACGCAATGTTGTTTTAAGAAAATACCCTGAATATGGAAAACCAATAGGCGACTTGATTAGTAATTGGCTTTATAGTAAAGAATATGATTTTAATGTTGATGCTCAAACTTTATTATATTTTGCCGACTTCATTAAAGATAAAGAATACTTGGAAAATAATTTGAAAGATGGTAAAATAATCTTGTCTGATAGATATTTTACATCAACGATTGTTTATCAAAAGATTAAAGGAATGCCCATATCTAAATTAGAAACATTGTCTCAAATGTTTGGATTAGTTAAACCAGATTTAGTTATATATATAAAAATATCTCCAGAAACTTCATTTAAGAGAAAGTCATCGCAAAAAGATTTAGATAGGCACGAGGGCGATAAGAAATTTTTAAAAACCTTGTTTAATAATTTTGAAGAAACAGCAAAGAAATATAATTGGGAAATAGTTGATGGAGAAAGACCAATAGAAGAAGTAACAAAAGATATTATTAATATAGTAAATAAAATAATATGAAGATAAACGAATATATTGATCATACAAACATTAAAAAAGACGCTAAAAAGGAAGATATAATTAAAACCTGTGACGAGGCCAAGCAATATCAATTCAGGGGAGTTTGCATTAGGCCTAAATGGGTTAAATTGGTCAGTGATCAATTGGCAGGAACTGGAATCAAAACGGTTGTTTTGCTTGATGATCCCATTGGGGACAGTAGTCGCTTGGAAAGGTTAAAGATGTCTAAAAAAGCAGTTAATGATGGTGCAGATGAATTAGATATTGTAATAAATATTCCCGATGCAATTCATGATAGATGGACTAAAATTGAAAAAGACCTAAAAGCAATTTGCAAACTACAAGACACTAAGGTGATTATAGGAAGTGGATTTCTAACCGATAATGATATTGCTAAGGCATCGCAAATAGTTAAGAAATCTGGAGCAATTTGTGTTAAAACAGCAACAGAAAAAGATCCATTAGAGCATAGAGAGTTAAAAGAAAAAGGTCATCATTTAGAGATTATGAGGAAAAATGCTCCTGGACTTTTGATAAAAGCGTCGGGAAAAATAAAGACAATAAAAGATGTTAAGTTAATGATTAAATTTGGGGCTGATATAATAGGATCATCTAGTGGAGTTTCAATAATGAAAAATAAATAATATGTTAAAACCAACAATTGGATTAGAAATACACATAGAGGCAAAAACAAATTCAAAAATGTTTTGTTCTTGCAAAAATGACCCTGAAGAAAAAGAGCCAAATAAAAATACTTGTCCAATTTGTTTGGGTCATCCTGGAGCAATGCCGACAATTAATAAAGAAGCGATAGAGAAAATAATTCTAGCTGGAATGGCTCTTAATTGTGAGATTAAGAATTATTCAAGATTTGATAGAAAAAGCTATTTTTATCCTGACTTACCAAAGGGTTATCAAATAACTCAATTTGATTTTCCAATATGTAAAAATGGACATTTAGATATTCATTTAGATGACGGAACAGTTAAAAGGATAAGAGTTAATAGAATTCATATGGAAGAAGATACTGCTAGATTAATTCATGAAGGATCTTCTACTCTAGTTGATTTTAATCGTTCTAGTGTCCCATTAATGGAATTAGTAACAGAAGCAGACATCAATTCAGCAGAGGAAGCAAAAAAGTTTGCCCAAGAACTACAATTAATTTTGAAATATAATGATATTTCTGGAGCCAATATGGAGAAAGGACAAATGAGATGCGAAGTTAATATATCGTTAAGTAAAACAGATGAATTAGGAACAAAGGTAGAGGTAAAAAATCTAAATTCATTCAAAGCAGTTGAAAAATCAATTGAGTACGAAACAAAAAGGCAAAAAGAAATAATTGAAAAGGGAGAAAAGGTTAAGCAAGAAACAAGGGGATGGTACGATGATAGACAAGTTACGATGGACCAAAGAAGTAAAGAAGATGCTTTTGAGTATAGGTATTTTCCTGACCCTGACTTACCACCATTAAATATTCTTGATGAAGAGATAGAGAAAATAAAAAGAAGGTTAGTTGAACTTCCCGATCAAAAAAGAAAGAGGTTTAAGGAGGAATATGATTTAGATGACAAGAGCATAGAGTTTTATATTAATGAGCCACCCTTGGCTAATTATTTTGAGAAAATTGTTTCCGAGCTTGATTGTTGGAAAAAAGACAAGGGATGTGAAAAGGAATCCATCAAAGTTTGCTCAAACTATATTATTACTGATTTACAATCAATGATTAAAAATGATCCTGATTTTGAAACAATAGAAGAAAAAATTACACCTGAGAATTTTGCCGAACTAATTTCAATGCTTGAAAATAAAGAAATATCAAGCAATATCACCAAAGTTATTTTATTGGAGATGTATAAAACTAAGGGCGACCCATCTAATATATTAGAGGAAAAGGGGTTATCTCAAATTACTGATGATTCAGAAATAGAAAGTATTGTTAAAGAGGTGCTTGATAACAATACAAAAGCTGTAGATGACTACAAGGCAGGAAAGACAAACAGCTTTATGTTCCTTGTCGGTCAAGTAATGGCAAAATCAAAAGGTAAAATTAATCCTCAAAAAGCAGAAGAAATAATTAAAAAAATAATATGATTGACTTAACTTATACAATTTTTAACAACGAATTATTATTATATCTCAAATCTTTAGGATTATTTATAATTCTTTTTATTGGTTTTAAGTTTTTTAATACAATAATTCTTAAAAAACTCTCACACCTTGCAAATCAAACAAAAATTAATTTTGATAATGTCTTAATGGATGTCGTTAATTCAATTAAGCCATCTTTTTACATCTATTTATCTTTTTATATATCAACTAAGTTGTTAGAGTTACCTGTATTTTTAGAAAAAACACTAGATACAGTTTTGTTAATTTGGATTGTTACTCAAGCAATGGTTGCCGTCCAAGTACTTATTAATTATTTTGCAGGAAAGGTAGTTAACACAAATGACCCAAGTGAAAAATCAGCTGTTGACTTGTTAACCAAGACCATTAAATTTGCTTTATGGGTAATAGCAATATTATTTATCTTATCCAATCTAAACATTAATATTACCTCATTTATTGCTGGTTTAGGTATTGGTGGTGTGGCAATTGCTTTTGCTCTACAATCAATATTATCCGACCTATTTAGCTCTTTCGCAATATATTTTGACAAACCATTCATTGTAGGTGATTTTATAACCTTCAACAATCAATCGGGAACTGTTGAAAAGATTGGAATAAAAACCACTCGTTTAAAATCTCTTTCTGGAGAAGAAATAGTTGTTTCAAACAAGGACCTTACTTCTTCTGTAATTAAAAACTTTAAAAGAATGAAGGAAAGAAGAGTTATTTTTACTTTTGAAGTAACTTACGATACACCATCAAAAAAATTAAGGAAAATACCGGAAATTATTAAGGGCATAATTAAAGAAATAGAAATGGCTAAAGAAGACAGAGTCCACTTTAAAGAATTTGGGGAGTTCTCATTGAGCTTTGAGGTATCTTTCTATGTAGAAAGTTCTAACTATCAAGAATATATGAATATTCGTCAAGAAATTAACTTAGAGATAATAGAAACTTTTAGAAAGGAAAAGATAAAGTTTGCTTTCCCAACTCGGACAATTTATACAAAATGAAAATTTTTGAAGATCTGCAAGCTACTCCAAAGGGCTTAACTACTTTTGAGGTAGAAAAGAGATTAGAAGAATATGGAAGAAATGAACTTCCCGAACAAAAAACGGAAAGTATTTTTTCTATTTTTATAAGTCAATTCAAAAGTCCACTAATATATATTCTACTAGGAGCATGTGTTGTTGTTTCTTTAATGGGTGAGTGGGTAGATGCAATAGTTATTTTAATCGTTTTAATGCTAAACGCCATTATTGGATCTTTTCAAGAAGGTAGAGCCCAAAACACAATCCTTGCTCTTAAGAATTTCGTTGAAACAAAGGCAACAGTATTAAGAGATGACCAAGAGTTTATAATATCTGACAGTGAAATAGTCCCTGGGGATATAATAATCTTACAAGAAGGAGAAAAAATTCCAGCTGATGCAAAAATAATAATTTCTAACGGATTAAGGGTAGACGAAGCAGCGATGACGGGAGAATCAAAACCAATTTATAAAAATATTGAAGACGATGTATTAAAAGGAACAGTAGTTGTTTCTGGTAATGCAAGAGCTGTTGTTTTTGCAACAGGACAAAATACTAGTATTGGAAAGATAGCAGATAAAATAAGTGAAATTGATACGGAAATTCCACTTAAGAATAATATTAAGTTTTTATCAACATTAATTATTAGGGCTGTCTTATTTTTAGCTATAATTATATTTATTGTTGGTTTGTGGCATAATCATTCGGTTGAAGAAATGATTCTTTCCGTTGTTGCTCTATCTGTATCTGTAATTCCTGAAGGTCTTCCCGTTGTAATTACCTTAATACTTGCTATGGGTGTTTGGAGGATGGGAAAAAGAAATGCACTAGTTAAAAAGCTTCAGGCAGTTGAGGCCCTTGGGCAAGCAGATATTATTGCTGTTGATAAAACAGGAACAATCACGAAAAATGAGCTTGTTATTAAAAAAGTTTTTACTAATAATAATTTTTATGAAATTGAAGGAATAGGATATGAACCAAGGGGAGATATTAAAATGAGTAACGAATATATTAATCCCGTTGATGATTCTGATTTAGTTTATTTAGCGAAACTTTCTTCTCTTTGTGCCGAAGCGAGAATTATTTATTCTAAAGAAGATGATCTTTGGCATATTGCTGGTGACCCAACAGAAGCAGCCATTCTAGTTTTTGGACAAAAAGTTGGTTTTCATAAAGAGGAACTAAATAAACAATATCCCAAGCTAGAAGATAATGTTTTTGATTATCAAAAAAAATACAAGTCATCTTTTTACAAAAAAAATTTGATAGTTATGGGTGCCCCAGAAGAAGTTTTAGAGCTTTGTACTAAAATGTATAAAAATGGGAAGAATGTTAGAATAAAAAGAGATGATATTGAGAAAAACCTATTGAAAATGCTAAATGAGGGGTTAAGGGTGATTGCCGTTGCGCAGAAAAACGATAATAAAACTGAAGAGCTATCTTTTGTTGGATTTTTAGGAATGAAAGATGCTTTAAGATTAGAAGTTTCTGATTCAATCTTAAAAGCTCAAAATGCAGGCATAAAGGTTGTAATGATAACAGGAGATCATAAAATTACTGCTAAATCAATTGCAGAAGAAGCGGGGATATATCTTAAAGACGATAAAATTATTACTGGTGTAGAATTGGATAATATGTCTGATAGCGAAGCCCTTAAAGAAATAGGTAGCGTTAGTGTTTTTGCAAGGGTTAATCCAGAACATAAATTAAGAATTGTTAACTTATTTAGGTCGCTTGGAAAAACTATTGCAATGACTGGGGACGGGGTTAATGATGCACCATCCTTAGTTGCTGCTGATTTAGGCATCTCTATGGGTAGAATAGGAACTGAGGTAGCAAAAGAGGCCTCTGATATCATATTATTAGATGATAATTTTGAGACAATTGTTTCTGCCATAGAAGAGGGACGGGGAATTTACAAATCGATTAAGAAGGTTTTATTATACTTATTGTCTACCGGAATGGCCGAAGTGTTTGTCATTTTAACTGCACTATTGCTTGATATGCCACTACCGCTCTTGGCAGTTCAAATAATCTGGTTAAATTTTGTTACCGATGGAATATTAGACGCTGCATTGGCCTTTGATCCTAAAGAAGGTGGCTTATTAAAAAATCAATTTAAAAAACCAAATAAGTTTTTAATTGACAAGCTTATGGTTCAAAGAATGATTATGTTTTCTTTAATCATGGGGATGGGAACTCTTTTGCTATTCAAACAATATTATATGATTGATATGACGAAGGCCCTAACAATCTCTTTAACTGTTTTAGCTGTATTTCAATGGTTTAATGTTTGGAATTGTAGAAGCGAAACAAGATCGATATTTAATAAAGATATTTTTTCAAACAAGTTCTTAGTTTTCGGAACAATTATAGCTGTATTACTACAACTTGCTGCCGTTTATAATCCATTTATGCAAAGCATGCTAGGAACAACTGCACTAACCATTCAAGAGTGGGGATTTATTATTCTAATGGCTTCATCTGTCATAATGATAGAAGAGGGAAGAAAGTATATTGTTAGATCCACTTAATTTT
>Ga0265294_10002093_pt1 | contig 26375 bp, 22 predicted proteins | sample MunlanPumphouse3_FD_192504 | JGI IMG/M metagenome (GOLD analysis project Ga0265294, IMG submission 192504) | Groundwater microbial communities from a municipal landfill in Southern Ontario, Canada - Pumphouse #3 | ecosystem: Environmental > Aquatic > Deep subsurface > Groundwater | place... | reverse complement strand
TCAAAAACATGCACATGGCATTTGTGGCTGTTTTTTTATTTAAATTGCTCTTCTGCATTTCCTGCATTGCTTTAATTCCAAAGGCAGTGGCAGAGTTTCCGATACCAAACAAATTAGCAGCCAATGTCATTAGAATCGCATTTACGGCTTTAACGTCATTTTGCACATCATTGAACAAATATCTTATCAAGGGTTTTAAAAGTGATGATAATTTGTTTAATATATTTGTTTTTTCCACTATCCGCATTAATCCTGTCCAAAAAGCCATGATAGGAATTAAATTTAATATCAGCTCCACTGACTTTCCTATTTCAAAGAAAAGAACATTTGTAACTGTTTCCGGACTTTTGTTTATAAATGAAAATAAAAGTCCAAAAAAAATTAATCCAAACCACAATGAATTCATATAATCCTTCCCCACAATAAAATAAAGACATATTAATTAATATGTCTTTATTTTATTTTTAATTCATATATATTTATATTGTAAGGAGTCTTCCGTTTTAATTCTTTCTACCTGGATTTCAATTACCCTTTTTGCTTCTGCCTTTGTAACTGTAATGTCTAAGTCTTTATAAACAATCCTTCCACCCTCTTCAGGTATGCCTTCAAAAAGCATTGTGATAAAACCATTAACCGTAGTAACATCAAGCTCATCGTCAACCTCTATGCCAAACAGCTCAAACATGTCATCAATATCCGCATTACAGGATACCAAATATTTGTCTTCTCCGAGCTTCTTGAACCATTCAATTACCTCGTCATGTTCGTCCCAAATTTCACCTACCAGCTCTTCAATAATATCCTCCATGGTAACCAGACCTTCAGTCCCGCCGTATTCATCTATTACAACAGCCATATGGACTTTAGAGAACTGTAATTCTTTTAAAAGCTCGGATATTTTCTTGTTGGGTGTTATGAAAATAGTTTTTGAAATAAGCTTTTTAATATCTTTTTCTTTCCTGTTTAAACCCTGATAAAAGTCTTTCTCATGGAGTACACCGATTATATTGTCCATATCTCCCGAAAACACAGGGAGCCTAGAATAACCGCTTAATATAAACTTTTCCTTGATTGACTCCAAATTTTCATTTTCTTCAATACCTACAATATCAATTCTTGGAGTATAAATATCCTCTGCCACCGTTTCATTAAACTCAATTGCCGAGCGAATTAAATCACTTTCATTCTTGTTTATTACTCCTTCATTTTCTACTTCATCCAACATGGTTCGCAATTCATCTTCATAAATAGAAGGATGAACTTCAGCTTTAAAAACTTTATAAATCATTTTCTTCAATATTGCAAGAAGAAAATTGATTGGTGAACAAATCTGCACAAATACGCTCATTGAAGGAGCAGAAAACATTGCAACTTTCTCCGGAGCTATATTCGCCAAGCCCTTTGGAATTAATTCGCCTGCAATCATTATAAAAAAAATCGCAATAATAGTTGAAATTAAAATTCCGTTGTTAATAAACATTTTAGAAAAAATAATTATAACCAATGATGCCGCTGTAACATTAACGATACTTTTGAAAATTATTATAGTTGACATAAGGTTGTCATAATTATCTTCCAGCTTCAAAATCAATGCTGCTTTCCTATTATTAGATGCCAAGTTTCTAATCCTTGATTTGTTGAATTTTTGAAAAGCAGTTTCTGCTGCTGAAAAATATGCAGATATCAATAAAATAATTATTAATATCGCGACCTGACTTATACCGTCATCATCCATTTTTGTTGTACACTCCCAATTTATTTTATTATATATAGTATAATGGATGAAAACAAAAGTGTCAATTCATTAATCAACCTTCTATAATATTTGCATCCATGCAACTTTAGGAAAATTAAGGCAGATGATAAAAGCATAAAAAAGCATAATAATGAAACAATAAAACTACTTTAAAAAACTGCGTTTGTTTAAACCTAATAAGCACTATTTGTCATGAGTTTGTGCAGTTTAGGCTTAAGGCATCTTTAATACATATTTAAGGAATGCTTAATTGATTTCTATAATGGAAATGTTATAGTCACAGTAGAAATTAGTGGAGGTATGAATTGTTATCGTTTATAAGTATATTCAATTTAATAATATTTATTATATTTACATGCTTTTATTCTTATCAAATATTTTATGTGTTTGTAGCATTGTTTAATAAAGGAAAAAACTTCAATGCTTTAAAAAATCATAAATATGCAGTGGTGATTGCTGCAAGAAACGAAAGTGCCGTTATTGCCCAGTTAATAAAGAGCATAAAAAAGCAAAACTATCCTAGTGAGCTATTGGATATATACGTTGTGGCAGACAATTGCACTGACAATACGGCAGCAGTAGCAAAGAAAGCAGGTGCAAAAGTATTTGAAAGATTCAATAAGCAGCTTGTGGGGAAGGGTTACGCTCTTGATTACGCGTTTAAAAATTTAATAAAAGGCAATAAATGCTATGAAGGATACTTTGTATTTGATGCGGATAATTTGTTGGATGAAAATTATGTAAGTGAAATGAATAAAGTGTTTGACAATGGATATAAAATAATCACCAGCTACAGAAATTCCAAAAATTATGATACAAACTGGTTAACAGCCGGATATTCGCTTTGGTTTTTAAGAGAAGCTAAATATCTTAATAATTCAAGGATGATTTTAAATACAGGTTGTGCAATATCAGGCACGGGTTTTATGGTAAGCGATGAAATAATCCGCAAAAACAACGGGTGGAAACATCACTTGCTCACAGAGGATATTGAATTTACAATAGATAGTGCATTGCATGGAGAAAAAATCGGGTATTGCGGTAATGCTGTTCTTTATGATGAACAACCTTACCTGTTTAAACAATCATGGAATCAAAGACTCAGATGGGCTAAAGGGTTTTACCAGGTATTTGCCAAATATGGCATAAATCTGATAAAAGCTATATTTACAAAAAGAAGCTTTTACTGCTACGACATGTTTGTGACAATCATGCCTGCATTATTCCTGACATTAATAAGTGTAGGAGTAAATTTGACTGTCTTTTCAGTCAGTTTAATAAATATTGAAATATATCCGCAGCTAATGGAACAAACAGTTGGAGCAATAGTTTTATCAGTGATAAATTCCTACATAGTATTATTTATAATGGGACTTATCACAACTATTACTGAATGGAAGAATATAAACTCATCTTTCCGCAAAAAAATAAAATACATATTTTCATTCCCGATATTTATTTTTACCTATGTGCCTATTTCAATAGTAGCATTATTCAAATTTAAGAAAATTGAATGGCAGCCCATAACGCACAGCATTGTTAAAACAATTGAAGAAATCCAGCAGTAAGATGCCCTAACGTTAGTGTCATTCTGAACGGAATTTTGGGGACGGACCTTGGAGTGGCATGTTAATGTCACTCCATTAAATTTTGTTTTGCCACTCCAAGGTCCGTCCCCAGAATTCTTATCTGTATACTCTTTCAACATATCCGCTAGTTGTTGCTCTTAACAAGCTTGAATAGCTGAGTTTAAAGTTGACAATATCTCCTACATTGTATTCCTTGTCTGACTTTGACATATCAAGTATCAAGTGATCTGAGCTTGCCCCCAGTATATCTATTTTATCATCTATGGGCTGCAGAGCATCAGGATCAACGTCCTGCCTACCCACTGCTATTATTGCTCTTTTGATTATACCTCTGTCTTCATAAACAGGCTTGTTGCCAAAAGCATCAACACCTGTTTCACCTATTGGAACTGATTGTTTCTCTTTTAATTCAACTATTTCTGCTTCTAATGTAAATGCATCGTCATAAAAGCCTTTTAGTGGTTGGCTGTAGGCAGTTTCACCGCCTAAGAGAAATGCTTCTCCGACTCTTAAATTATTAATTCCTTCCGGCAGTTCATTTTTTCCAATTAAATATATAGAACTTGAATTCCCTCCGGAAATCATTTGTAATTTTATATCGAATCTTTTTTCAATCTTCCTTGCAATTTCAACAAGCACTGAAAGATTATCTTTTTTTGGTATAACTGCTCCATAACATGTAAGGTTTACTCCTAATCCAAATAATTGAATATTATTTAGCTTTAACGTTTCTTCAACAGTATGATAAATTTCGTCTTCGTTTTTGAAGAATATACCTTCCCTTAAATCTCCCAAATCAATCATCAGAAGAATTTTATGAATTTTGTTTTGTCGTTTTGCTGATTCATTCAAGTTATTGATTGTCTTCAATTCCGAGTTAAGAGAAATATCTGCATATTTTACTACTTCATCAGTTTCGGAATTCATGGGCAATCTTAACAAAACTCTTTCCTTTTTAGTTCCTTCATATTTTTTAAGGTTTTGAATACGGGAATCTGCAAAATAATCTATATTTGAGTCCTCTAAAATTTTGTAAATTTCCATATCGGCAGAATAACCCTTTGTTACAATCATCAGTGAACTTCCTGAGCCTTTCACCATTTCGGTTATTCTATCAAGATTGTTTTTTACCTTTTTTAAATCAATTACTAACCTTGGATACATATTATCACCTACATTCTTAAACTCTTTTTCATAAGGTACAAAGCATCATTCAAGTAACTTTTTGACAATACTCCAAGAGAAGACAAAATATAATCTTCGTCTATTAAAACCCTTGCAGCTTCAGTAGGGTACAATTCACGTTCCTTGACCTGAGTTTTGACTGATTCTAAAATTAGTTTATTACCGGATAACCTTGTCAGTGAGCCGCCTGTTCCAATGATATACTGAATTGCAGTTAAATCCTTTCCTTCAGCAACAGTTTTTTTACCTGATGCAGTATAGAAATATCTTAAGCTTCCTGCATGTCTTTCCAGAGATGTAAGAACTGCTTCCCTAGTAAGTCTCTCAACAAATTGCTTTTCTCTGTCAGTGACTGGGATTGCCTTATAGTTTTTTAAAAGCTCTTCTGCATCGGGGAATTCTTTTTTCAAATTATCCATGCCTATTTTTTCTACAACATGAGCAACATTCACATATACACCAAGGTCTCCCTCGACTGTTCGTTTTGCAACAGGCTCCGGACTTATTAATATTGAATTGATTTCACTGGAGCCTTCGGTTACGGAATGAAGGTCTGTTGTTGCACCGCCAACATCAAATATTATCAAATCTCCTATTTCTTCCTTCAATACTTTAGCTGCTTCCATTACTGCTCCGGGAGTAGGGATAATAGGCCCCTTAACCAAATCTCTTACCTTAGCCATACCCGGTGCATGAATAATATGTTCTTCAAAAGCATCCTGTATTATTTTTCTTGTAGGCTCTACTACCAATGTGTCAATTTTCGGATAAACATTTTCTACAATATAGAGTTGATTCTGTGCCTCTTCACACAATAGGCGGACTTCTTCCCGATTTTCAATATTACCTGCATAAATTATCGGTATTTTTAATCCCATTGACAAAATCATTTCCATATTGTAAATAGCCGTATCTCTTTCTCCGTAATCTACACCGCCTGCAACAAGGATAATGTTGGGTTTTATTTCCTGTACCTTTTTCAAATCCGTTCTTCTTAGTCTGCCTGAAGTAATCATCTTTATAATTCCTCCGGCACCTAATGCAGCTTCCTTGGCTGCCCTAACCGTCATATCATAAACCAGTCCGTGAACTGTCATTTTTAAACCGCCTGCAGCACTACTTGTAGCTAACATATCATCCCATATCAATGTATCGGCCTGCAGGTTTTTCTTTAAGCCTTCAATAGCGCCCCTAAGTCCTATTGTTACATCGCCTTCTAATACGGTTGTAGGTGCCTGACCCTGCCCTATAAAGGCAGGGTTACCGGTACCTATTCCATTGAATGCATTAACTACTGTAGTGGTACTGCCAATTTCAGCTACCAATACATCGACTTTCATTATGCGTTCTTTTCCCTTCTTCTCTTTACTAAGAAACTTGCAACATCAATACCATGTGAGCCTCTTCCAAAACCTGCATCCAGCCCGGCTTCCATAGCTATTTCATTTGTAACCTGTGTACCGCCACAGATAATCATTACTTTATCTCTGATACCTTTTTCTATTGCTAAATCATGAACCTTCTTCATATTCTTAATATGAACATCATCATGAGTTATTATAGTGCTTAATAGAATAGCATCAGCATTAGTTTCTATAGCTGCATCAACTAATTTTTCAACAGGACATGAAGTTCCAAGGTATTCATATTTAATACCGAAACCTTCAATTCCTCCATGCTTGATGTCCAATGTTTCTTTAAGCCCCACTGAATGTTCATCCTCGCCAACTGTTGCTGCAACAACAAACATTGATTTATTTTGAATGTCTTCTCTTATTTCAGCTTCAGATAGAACATGAGGTTTTTCTGGAATAATTAATTCGTCAATATTTATATCAAAGTTTACCTTGCCCTTTACTTCACATAAAGTTCCTTCAGATGGATGAATTGATTGTTTATGAACAACCGTCACATCTTCCAGACCCATTTTTTCACCGCATTTAATTGCAGCAAATTCAGCTGTTCTCTCATCCAAAGGCAGGAATATTGTCAACAATACAGTACCGTCTGCTCTCCATTCAACTTCAGGTTTAACAAGGTTAGTGTCATAATATTTTTCAACTTCTTTAAGTCTAACATTAACATTGTCATGCTCATCTAATTCATCAATATACTGAATTTTGGAGCGATCTTCAAATGTATCTCCGCCTATAGCGTCACTTGCCTTTGCAAACTCTTTCGGAATATTGTTGTATCCATAATGAACAGATACAGGAGCAAAATAATCCTCATCTCTTTCATATATAAAGCCATATCCAATTCCGCCTTCGATTTGACGAGGTATTCCGTCTCCGTTTCTTTCAGGATATTCACCGCTGTCAATGAAGAATCCTTGCTCAACAGCATTAAAGTATCCACCTACTTCAATCATTTCTTCCATGAATAGTATTGCTCTTTCTTTCAGCTCACGAACTTTGTCCCCCAAAGGTCCTTCTCTGTCAATCTTAACCATTTCCCTGAAGCCGTCCATGCCTGTAAGAGCTTGTTTTGCAGTCATTGTTCCTGCAATATTGTTATAGTGCCACGGCACGTTTCTTCCTTCATCAGGAGTGATAGTGGATTGAATATCAGCACTTGTAAGTCTTGATATTACCATGTTCAGAGTATGAGTTACCGCTGCTTCACGAGTATCTGATTCCATGTATTTTGTATTTTGCTGAGCTCTCATTTTATAATCTTTAAATAAATCACGAAGAGCTACTGCATATGGCAAGTCTAATCTCATACAAGGTGCAGGAGGTGCTGTTGGTGGTACTGTAGACAACGCTATATTTGCAGGCTTTATGCCTACTTTAACAGAAAATGCAGTGTTTATAGCATGCTGCACCATCAATTCAGGCATAACTTTCCAAGCTTTCATAGCTGTAGCATTAGCATTATGGGCCCCGTCTATTTGAAGCATATCTGCCCAAGCCATTACTTTCTTAGCTTCACAAGCATCAACAAAGCTTCTTACCATGTTAACATTTCTATACAATACATTGTACTGAGGGTCCTGGTGAGCGCCGTTAACGCCTTCTTCGGCAAACATAACAGCAATGTCCGGACCTGCAACACCTGAAATGTATGAATGGAAGTTAATCGGACGACCTACTTCATCTTCAATTAAATCACAAGCTTTTCTTGAAGCTCTTACTTGTTTTCTTGTAACCATTATACCGCCGATACCCTGGTTTGTACCTTCAAGCAAAGAGTCAATATGTGACTGTCCGGCTGTTCTTATTACCATCAGGTGGTCAGCGCCGTGCCATGCAGCCATACGCATTCTTCTTATATCATCTTCAAATCTTCCTGAAGCAATTTCAGTGGTTATAACACAGTCAGGCTGCGGGTCAATATATCCGAATCCTCGGCTTCCGGGAAGAGGAATAGAATTTTTTAAACTCTCTGATGTTTCATGATATTCAAAATCACCAACTGTTCTTTTCTCGTTTCTTCCTTCTCTCCAATGCCAGCCACGACGTTTTGGTTCATATTTATCTAAGTCTTTTAATAATTCTTTTATATCTAACTTTTTGTTAGGCTCAAGTTTCATTCTATTCCCTCCTTAAAATAATGTGTCTACGTCATCCCAGTGTTTACCGTCTGCAAGCAGCAAGCCTGCTTCACGCACTGAGCAACCTAATTTTTTCGAAAGTCTCCATACAACATTTCCTGCACCTTTTCCCATTAAACCTTTACTCATTACTCCTTCAACTATGGGTTTAACTTCAATGCTTGAAAATCCCATTCTAAGCAGTATGCTTCTTTCAACAGATGGTGTTGTATTTTTCCTTCCTAATTCCAATAGAGGGTCAACAATTTCATTTGCTAAACTCCAAAATCTTTCGTATAATTCTTCATCTGTAAGATTCGCTAAGTGAGCTCTTCTTTGTTGGTAATCATCAGCTCTTTTCATAAATATCCTCCTGTTTATTTTTAAATTTCAAATAGGCGTATTTGACTAATGTACCTTAATCTTTCATGTCATATACGCCTTTAGCATTTGTTTTTATTCTACAAAGATGCGATTACTTCCTTTACAAATTCCACGTTAGAATTTGTTTCTGCTGCAAGGAATTCTAAGTCAGCTTCCGTCGGTGTCACTTTGTAATTGCTAATATAATTTTTAATCAATGACCTTCTCATATGGATTACATCTGCGTCATTTGCAGTAATCATTGAAGGATGTAACGGTAAAATAATATTCTTCCCCGGAACCTCATCCTTTGGATCTCCGAATTTAACTTCGATTCCGTTATCTCTTGCAAATGACAACTGAGGCTGAATATGCTTGCCTGCTCCTGTGTATTCGGTTTCCTGAACAACTATCATTTGATCTTGGTCTAATTCTTGTGCCAGTGCAAATGCAGCTGTAAGTGAAGTGTTCCCGGCAGGACCTTTTTCCAATCCTTCAAGACTTGCCAATGCTTCAGTAATATAGAAAACTTCTCCTTGATGAACTGTTAAGTATCTATCAATATATCTTAATGGTCTTGCTGCCGAACGAGGAACATCAGAACGATCCGGCCATGTTGAATAAGGCATTCCAAATCCCGTATGTCCTGTTGTAAATGACTTTTTGTTAAATTGTGTGTCTGATGCCATATGCAATCCTGACAAATCAACGCTGGCTGCAACTATTTGAGACTGAGCTCCTGCTTTTTTCAGTCCTCTTGCAGTTCCTGTAAGATTTCCACCTCCTGCGTTTGTTGCCATTACAACATCCGGGTCCTTGCCAAATTTTTCTCTGAATTGCATTGCAATTTCATAACCCAATGTTTCCACACCTGCAACTGCAAATGGTGTATACAGAGAAGCATTAAAGTATCCGGTCTCTTCCAATATTGTAAGGAATGTGTAAAACAATTCAGGACCCACTGACAATTGAACAACTTCAGCTCCCAATGCTTCACATTTTCTTGCCTTCTCAATTATTTCCGGCTGACCTACACCTCTTGAATCATAGCATTCCTGAACTACAATACATTTAAGTCCATACATTGCTGCTTGTGATGCAACTGCAGCACCGTAGTTACCGCTAGTAGCACTAACAACACCTTTGTATCCAAGCTTCTTAGCTTGATAAACTGCGGTCGATGCTCTTCTTGCTTTAAAACTTCCTGATGCATTTGCTGCTTCGTCTTTTATGAATATTCTTGCACCTTTTCCTTCAGGAGCAATTTTTCTTGCTAAAGCGGTTAAATTTCTAAGTTCTATAATTGGAGTATTACCAACTCCGTTTTCAGACTGGATTTTCTGGATTTCTTCAATAGAAAATCCTGCCTCTTTCATCATTCTTTCATAATCAAAAGCTATTGAGCCACTTTCAAATATCGAAAAATCAATACCTGATGAATTTTTCATTATTTCAGGTCTTCTGGCCATAACAGCATCATAACTCAAATCTTTACTCATTATCAGCACCTCCAAATAAAATTTCTTTTACTTGTTCGCTGATGGTTATTAATTCAGGAACAAACTTTCCAAAATCATGCTTATAATACGGATTTACTTCCAATAAGGTCCCTTTTTCTATTCTTTTGGTTCTTGTTAAAACTGATACTTCATCTCCGATATTTGCATCTTCCTGTAAATATCCTTTAGTCCATAACTCCAACGGTACCTTTTTAGTATCATCAGGAACCTGTGGAATTCTTTTAGCCGGCTCTAATACAATTCTGTGTATCAAAACCCATTCACCTTTTTTAACCATTATTACGCTCCTTATAATATTTTTTGCTTCTGCATTTTTTTTGAATAAGCCGCTTTTATTGTCATTCTGAGAGCTTTAGCTCGAAGAATCTCATCATTTAATACCTGAGATCCTTCGCTATCGCTCAGGATGACAAGTTGTGATACCTGAGATCCTTCGCTATCGCTCAGGATGACAAGTTGTGTGGCTTCTATTTTACTATTTTGCATTCAGAATCTATTAAATCTCTCATGTCTCCCATAATTGCTCTTGGTGCCGGAATAGTAAGCATTGTATTCAATCCCGGTTTAGCGTTGATAATCATCGGAATAGTGTTTACGCACATAGCAATAGTACCGATTCCTCCCGGAACTTCAGGAGAGTTTACCAAATTAATATTTGGAGTTCCTTTGATTATTACGTAGTCACCTGTTTGAATACCAACTTGTTCAGGCTCGATTTGCTGAGGGTGGTCCATTTCAATTTTTAATTCACCGTTAATATATCCGTACCCCTTCATTGCACAACCTGCAACATCCCCTGCTTTGGCAAATCCATGAGGAGATTTTCTGTCTACGTCTGTTACTATCGGACCCATTGAAGTAGTTACTTTGTCAACTTTCCAACCTATAGCATCTGCAATCATACCGATTGATTCATGGAATCCTACATGTCCGGATAATGTGCCTGTTTCAACGCCTTTATTGAACTCATCAACAGTGATGCCTATACCTTGCTCATGCATAACTGCCGGACCAAAGGGTGATAAACTGTTTACTCTTCTTGCAGTAATGTGGTCAACTGTTTCGCAGCATCCTGTCATAACAACAACCAAGTAGTCCATTATTAATCCCGGGTTAATACCTGTTCCAATTATCGAAACACCGTTAGCTTTGGCTATTTCATCTAATTGTTTTGCAATTTCAGGATTCTGAGCCTGCGGAAATGACATTTCTTCTGCACTTGATACTACGTTTACTTTTCTTTCCAAGCAGAATTTCAATCTGTCAAATGCTACTTTAGTAAATGAGTCAGTACAGCATAAAACTACATCAGCTGATTTTTCTTTAATAACATCTTCAGGAGTTCCAACAAGCACTTCAGGCCTGTCTCCTCTTTCTACTCCTATAATCTCATACATGCTTTTTCCAAGTTTAGCGCCTCTGCCAACTGCTCCAATTATGTCAACACCTTTTTTGTTCAGCAGCATTCTTGCCATGCCGCTTCCCATAGCTCCAAGTCCCCAAATAATTACTTTTACATTTTGCATTTGTATCCTCCTATTATTTTTCTACTCTCTTAATATATATTTAGCAATTATTATGCCAAAATTATTAGAATAAATGAATTTAACTGTTTTTTGGTATTGAACGTTCAAATTTCAACCCTTAAGTTATTTTATCTCAAAGTAAACAATTTATTCCAATATATACTTTCTTTTTAATATCAATATTTTTAGAAATAATATAAAAAAAGCAATTATCTTTGCAGCAAGGTGCAAATATTTTTGCTTTTCTGTTTATATATTGATATTGTATTTCTTAATTTTATGCTGCAAGGTTTGACGTTTTATTTTTAATGCATTTGATGCTCTTGTAATGTTGCAGTTATTGTCTATAAGTGCTTTCTGTATTATCTTTTTCTCTAAACTACCTAAATATTTATCTATGCCGGAATCTTCGATTTTTTCATAATCATCAATTTTATGCTCAATTGTACGTTTAATGGAAAAATGATTGCCTGTCAAAATGTGTTCATCATTTTCACACATGCTTACAGCTGACATAATCATATTTTCAAGTTCCCTTACATTGCCCGGATAATCATATGATAAGAGGTACTCGTATACTTCATCTGAAAAATCTGTTACATGTTTGTTGAACCTACCATTGTGTTTATCAACAAACATTTTAGCAAGCAAAATAATATCATCAATTCTATCTCTTAAAGGAGGCACATTTAACGAAATTACATTAAGCCTATAAAATAAGTCTTTTCTTAACTTACCTTCCTCTAATATTTTTCCCGGTAGCTCATTACATGTAGTAATAATTCTTACATCAATTGGAATATCAGTTGATCCTCCAACCCTTCTTATATAATTTTCCTGAAGTACCCTTAAAAGCTTTGGCTGCAGTTCATAGGGCATTGAATTTATTTCATCTAAAAGAAGCGTCCCTCCATTTGCTTGTTCAAATAAGCCTGCACGGTCAACTGCTCCGGTGAAACCCCCTTTTGTAGTCCCAAACAACAATCCTTCCAATAAAGATTCCGGAAGAGCAGCACAATTTTGCGCTTTAAAAGGATTGTCCTTTCTTGAGCTGGCATAATGAATACTTTGAGCAATTAACTCCTTGCCTGTTCCGGTTTCACCGTAAATAAATACAGAAGCAGAATTTCTTGAAGATTTCTTTGCTCTTTCAATAACATCCAAGAAATTATCACATTGTCCTACAATATTATCAAAATTATATTTTTTTACTTTCTTATATTTTACCTTTTCCGGTTTTTCGATTTCATCATGGAGCTTTAAAATCGTATTGGACATTTCTTCAATTTTAGTTATATTTTTGGCAACTTCAACAGCAGCCACAACCTCTTCATCAATTATTACAGGTATTGTAGTATTAATTGTAGAAATTTCTTTTCCGTCCTTGTTCAAATATGTTTGCTTTAAATTTTTCGTTACAGTTTTAGAATGTAAAGCCTTTAGAAGAGTGCTGTTTTCGTTATTAAATCCCGTAAAAACCTCTGTAAACGGTTTCTTAATTACATCAGCTAAATCCATTTTTTCCAAAGCAGACATAGCTTCATTATATAAGATGGTATTGCCATGCTTGTCAAGTACATGAACACCTTCATCTAATAACTGCAAAATTTTTTGCAGCAATAGTAAACATTCCTTTGCTTTCATTAGATTCTCCTATTTAGGGACATTCCTCTAAATGATTATCACCATAGACTCACACCCATGTAGAAGTGTGTTCTCCTTACAATTATTTTAATTGTATCATAATAATTCTATTTTTACAATGGCGATAGTTTACTTTTGAGTAATTACAGTATAAAATAGTTACAGTTCACACCCAATGGGTGTCATCCTGGGCAAAGCGAAGGATCCTATCTTTTAAAAGCTGAGATTACGCAGTCTCATTCACAAATATATTTGCTCCTCACGTCGCATAAATGGGGTTAAGGCCTCTTTCCGTGTTTTCTTCTTTCCATTTCAGTTAGATATCTTTTTCTAAGTCTTATGGCATCCGGCGTAATCTCCACCAACTCATCGTCATTTATAAATTCCAATGCAGTTTCCAAAGTCATTATTCTTGGAGGTGATAATTTTATAGCATCATCAGCAGATGAAGAACGTACATTGGATTGCTTTTTTAATTTGCAGGGATTTACAGTAATATCTTCTCCGCGGGAATTCACGCCGATAATCATCCCTTCATATATTTTTTCACCGGGAGCAACAAATAAAGTTCCTCTGCTTTCCAAGTTGTTCAATGAATATGCAATTGCTTCTCCCTCATCATTTGATATTAACACACCGTTAGTCCTTTGCGGTATTTCACCTTTGAATTTTTCATAATGGTCAAATATTCTTACAATTGTTCCTTCACCACGAGAATCATTTATTAATTCCGTTCGGTAACCCAAAAGTCCTCTTGTAGGAACCATATACTCTATTTTCACATAATTCCCGTCAGGCATCATTGAAACCATAATACCCTTTCTTAAATTAAGCTTTGAAATTACTGAGCCTGAATATATTTCAGGTACATTTACAATGACTCTTTCAACCGGCTCCATTATGACCCCGTCCATTTTTTTAAGAATAACTTCAGGTCTTGATACTGCAACCTCATACCCTTCTCTTCTCATGTTTTCAAGAAGAATAGATAAGTGAAGCTCCCCTCTTCCTGACACTTTGTAACCATCCAATGCTCCCTCTAATGCTTCAACCTTTAGTCCAACATTTACTTCCAGCTCTTTTTCAAGTCTTGCTTTCAAATGTCTTGTTGTAACATATTTACCGGACAATCCGGAGAAAGGCGATGTATTGATTAGAAAATTCATGGACAATGTAGGCTCTTCAATTTTTATTGTCTCCATTGGTATAACATTATTTTCGCTGCAAATTGTATCTCCTATGGATATGTTGTAAATGCCCGATAAAACAACTATATCACCGCTGAATGCTTCTTTTATCTGAGTACGTTTTAAACCCTCATATATAAAAATATTAGATATTTTTTGCTTTTCTACACTTCCGTCATGCTTTGCAACAGAAACAATCTGACCTTCTTTGATTGTTCCGGCAGTAACCCTTCCGATACCAAGTCTCCCTATATAATCATCATAGCCAAGAGTCGATACCTGCAGCTGTAAGTTTTCATCATCCCTGTCAGGATAAGGCTGAACATGTTTTATAATTGTATCAAACAAAGGAATAATACTATCACTTTCCTCATCCAATTCATACTGAACTATTCCTTGTTTTGCAATACCGTACAGTATAGGAAAATCAAGCTGCTCATCATTCGCATTCAATTCTACGAATAAATCAAATACCATATCAACAACTTCTTCTGCCCTGTGATTTTTCTTGTCAATTTTATTTATTAACAAAATAGGTCTTAATCCTATTTCAAGAGATTTTTGCAACACAAAACGGGTTTGAGGCATTGGACCTTCGATGGAATCCACCAACAAAATTACTGTATCCACAGTCTTCATAATTCTTTCAACTTCTGATGAAAAGTCAGCATGCCCCGGTGTATCAACTATATTAATTTTTATACCATTATGCATTACCGAACAATTTTTTGAGTATATGGTTATTCCTCTTTCTCTCTCCAAATCATTTGAGTCCATTATTTGCTCAGCCACTGCCTGATTTTCTCTAAAAACGCCGCTCTGCTGCAAAAAAGCATCCACTAATGTAGATTTTCCAGCATCAACATGGGCGATTACTGCTATATTTATAATTTTATTCTTCATAATTACCTCTATACCGGGACATTCCTCTAATGTCTACTACAGAGATTTGCTCTGCATTAAAGGTGTGTCCCTCCTTCATTAAATTTCCACAGCTTAGTTTATTCTTTTTACTGACATTTTGCAAGTTTTTTTTATTCAGAATTATTTGCGTTGTAAAAACTAATAATTAAAAACAAACGTATTTTTATGAACCCCGTCCCCTTGTCACATGCAAAAAGCAATGGTTGCCCATTGCTTTTTAAGGAAAGTAATTTATTTTATATTTTGTGCTGCATGAGCACCAGATATACGTCCACTTGTTGCTGCAAATTGTACTGCACTTCCTGACATATAAACTTGATTATATAGTACTCTATTTGCACATTCTCCGCCAGCATATAAGTTATTTATTATACTTCCATCTTCACGTAAAACTTGGAAGTTTTCATTTGTTTTTACACCACCAAAGGTTCCCATTGTTTTAGGATAAATTTTTAATGCGTAATATGGAGCTGTTTCCATTGCTACTAAGAAATTACTGCTTTTGCCTAAGGAATCTATGCCTGTTTTTGCTCCTGCATTATAGTCTGCCATTGTTTGAGCAAATGTTTCTGAAGGCACACCCATAGCTTCTGCTAATTCTTCATATGATTCACCTTTAGCAACTTCTCCTGTAGATAGGGCTACCTCCAATAATTCTATAGTTTTTGCATTTGCCTCGCTTGAATCTAAAATCAGCCATGGACTTTCTTGCTGAGAAACAATATTTGTTACTATGGCATAGTGAGTTTCTTCATTAAGGAAACGCTGGCCATTTTCATTTACATAGACCTTTGTCCAGTCCCATGCTAATCCGTCTGTTCCATCTACCTTGGCACCAAATGATAAGCCTATACTCCATGGATCTTCATACAAAGCTGCTCCTACCTTTTCTGCCATCACTATACCGTCTCCAGTAGTTCCTGCAGATGCAGCACTTAAGGATGCTGTTCCTGCCAGCTTAGGAGCTAGTCTTTCTAAAAGTTCTTCACTTTTAGCAAATCCACCTGCAGCTAAGATAACTTTCTTTGCATTAATTGTTATTTTGCCATCTTTTCCTTCAGCCACAACACCTACTACATCACCAGCTTCGTTTGTAATAAGTTCTGTCGCCTTAGTTTCAGTCATTATTTCAATATTATTCTTCCTTACGAAATTCTCAATACTTTGTATAAAAGCTGCTCCGCCTCTTTTACCATCAATTTCTGCAGGGAAGTGAATCCTTTCAACATAGTCAACTCCATAACCTTCAACGCTACCATACTTATGTCCTACGTAGTCTGCTAACCATTCAGTTGTTATGACAGCTTCGTCCATAAATCTATCTACCATATCATAATCCGGATAAATACTATCAGGATTGCTTGTTGCTTGTCTTTCCTTCCAAAGGTCCATCCATGACTCTTTTGTATCACTAATACCTAATTCACGCTGGAATTTCGTATCTGTTGCTGAAATTCCTCCGCCTGACATGGCTGTTGAACCTCCAGTTATTGCAAGCTTTTCTAAAACAATTACGTTGGCTCCATTTTCATAAGCTGAAGCTGCAGCAGTTAAACCAGTTCCACCAGCACCAACAACTACTATATCAGTTGTCAATTCTAATTCTTTTTCTTCTTCAGTATTAGAACCACTACCAACTTTTAAATCATCCACATTACCGCCAGCCTGTTTAACACAGTCCTCAACCGCTTCTAATATTGCCGTTGACGTAAATGTAGCACCTGTAATTGAATCAACAACTAAGGTCTGACCGCCTACAATTTCTTCAGGTAAACGCTCCATAGCTAAATCGCCAATACCCCCTGTCTCATCATGCTCTAATACTTTAATGGATACTATTGATGTATCATCAAATACAACTTCAACCTTAACATCGCCATTATGTCCGGTAGCTACTGCTGTATAAGTTCCTGCTTTATATTTAGCATTTTCATTTTGAGGTGCTTCTATAGGCTCCTCTGCCTTTGTACAACCAACAACACCTAATACCATAGACATAATTACTAAAATACTTAACATTATTTTTAATGTCTTACTTTTCATCTTTTCCTCCTAAATATTTATAATTCACAGCCGGAACGTTTGTTAATTTTCAAACAAATTTGACTATGACCATATAAATGTAATTAAATTTTAGTCTATGGGGTTAAACCCATGTCAAGTATCTAAAAAGTGAAATTTCCATACATAAAACAGAAAAACCTTGGGATAACCCAAGGTCATGCTTATTTACAGCATTACTAAAAATGTATTTTTTAATTAATATAGGGTTAACCCAAGACCTTTTTCCCTATATATGTTCCCTGATAATTATTTCTCCCACTTACATCTCTATTGTAGGACTTACCTTCACTTAAAGGGCCAATTGTTGTTGAATCTCTTAATTCAATTTTGTAGTCATCGAAAAGCTTTATCATCTTATTTTGATTATATAAGTATCCCCTGTCAGTCTTTTTACCGGCTTTGCTAATTTCCTCAAAGTATAAATACACTCCGCATATTATACCATTAGATTTTAGTTTAGGTAAGACAACATCGAAAAGTTTATTTCCGGTAGATTCTTCATAGGTCCTTGTCATCATATAATCTATAACCATATCGACAGATGAACTTTTAAGAGGTAAGTTTTCATAATCACAACATAAAAAAATAAAGTTTTTATGGTCATAATAATTTTCTAAATCTCTTTTTAAATTACTAAGCCTTTCATAATCATAATCGATTACAATATAGGTAGAAGATGCTGGCAAATAATTAATATACTGCATTAAAAAGAAACCTACACAATTATCTAATTCTATAATATATTTTGGCTCTTCACCGGAATTAATTATATGCTCTACTAAGGCTGCCATCCCTTTATAGAGGAAGTTGCTGTAGGAAAGAGTAGTTGCTGCCAGATAATCTTCTTTAGTAGGCATCCTTTCCCCATTGAGAAGTTTAGTTCGCACACTTCTTTTATCAATATATATTCCATCTTTTATTACAGCTACATAGCCACAAGAGCATTGAATGTTTGCTTCTATTATATTGTTCTTTTCAATTGTACCAGCTGTCAATGTTAATTCATGATTACATTCTGGACACTCGAGCAAGTGTAAAGAGGACAATGAAAAGCCTAATTTCTGCACTTCTTCGTTATCTTGACACTTAATTTCATATATTCTCTCTTTTAAGTTAGTATTTAAATTATTCAAATTCTCAACAACATTTTCTACTTCCTTTTTCTTGTTTTCAAGGAAGGACAAGTACAGTCTTCTGAATGAATTTGTATTTTCGCCACTAATCCGCTGCATGGATAAAATTTGTTGTATATCTTTTAGCGAAAAACCTAAATTTTTTAACTCTATTATTTTTTTAATATCACGGCTATCCGAATCACTGAATTTAAAATGACCTCCGCTTTTTTCAGTAACTAAAAGTCCTAAATCCAGGTAATGTCTGATTGTATCCTGTGTTATACTATGCATTTCAGCAAATTTACCAATTTTCATAAACTGCTCCTCTTGTACAAAACTTATTGAAGGTTAATCTCCCTGTGAATACTTGTGAATCCTTGTAATCATGCCATACAGGACGCCATATAGGAGTCTTATAACAATATACATTATATCATATCTGTCAAAAATTGGATAGTATATGTTAATTATTCATCCTTACCAAAAAAGGGAACGCTCTGCATCCCCTTTAATCCTTCATTAGCCACTTCTATCTATCTTGGTATGAATCCAACTTTCTTTTGAGCTTTTCTCAAGGTTTTTCGTGCTGCATCTTCAGCCTTCTGTGCACCAATATTATATATCTTTTCAAGATAATCTTTGTTTTTCAACAAATAATCTATTCTTTCCTGTATAGGTTTCAGTTCTTCAACAACAACTTCTGCAACATCTTCTTTTAATTGTGCATAACCCTTGCCCTCAAAATTCAATACTACTTCTTCAGGCTTCATACTTGAAATTTTTGAGTAAATATTAATTAGATTTTTTACCCCCGGCTGCTCATCAGTATATTTAACAACACCTATAGAATCAGTAACCGAACGCTTAAACTTCCTTCTTATAGCATCAGGACTATCAGTAATGAGCACATATGAATTTTCATTTGAGTCTGATTTAGACATTTTGCTATCAGGGTCCTGCAAGCTCATTATTTTAGCCACATCCGTTGAAATGTAAGGTTCAGGAACTACAAATGTTTCACCGAAACGATTATTAAATCTTTGTGCAATATCTCTTGTTATTTCTAAATGCTGTCTTTGGTCCTCTCCCACAGGAACCAAATCAGCTTGATATAAAAGTATATCTGCAGCCATTAAAACAGGGTATGTAAAAAGTCCTGCTGTTATGGCGTTGGAATCCTGCTTTTTGGATTTGTCTTTAAACTGTGTCATCCTGCCAAGTTCCCCGTAGTAAGAAAAACAATTCAATATCCATGTAAGTTCTGCATGTGCCGGAACATGAGACTGAATAAACAATGTAACCAGTTCGGGATCTAACCCTGCAGCTATGTAATTGGCTAATACTTCATATGTATTTTTTCTTAAATCCTTAGGCTCCTTGGGAACTGTTATTGCATGCATGTCAACTACACAATAATAGCAGTCATATTCATTTTGAAGAGCCACCCAATTTTTTAAAGCTCCCAAATAGTTTCCCAAAGTCAAAGAGCCGGTGGGCTGCATTCCGCTGAATATTTTATTTTTACCTTCCATCTTATTCCTCCCGGGATATATAAGTAAAAACGAGTTTCTATCATTGAAACTCGTATATCTCAATTTTTTTGATTATACTACTATAAAAATAATTTGTCAACAATTGGGGCATTCCCCGTGACCGCAGAGACTATCCCTATGTCCCCTTACCTTTAATGTAGAGAGGTGTCTCACAACCAAGTTAAATATGTAATAATCAAAAACATTACTTGTGATACTTCAATAATAAATCCCTCAACTGATGACGGTACATTTTTTACCTTTTTATCCAATATACTGACAATTAATCCGGAAATCATAAACGTAAGTGATAATGGAATTATAAGCTTATAGTTTAGTATTACAGCAAAGAAAAAAGATATTCCAAAAGCAGCTATAATATGATATTTGCCGCAATATTTCATTATAAACGTATTATCTAAATCTCTTCTTATAATTTTACTGAGTATTATTAAATTAGAAAATCCTGCGACAGGCATAATAATCAAAGAAGTTGCAGGTACAATGCGAAAGAGAGAAAGATACATTAAACAAATTAATACTGTTCCAATAATTCCTGATATCTGCTCTGTTTGATTTGCAGGCTTTATATAATAATTTAAAGTTCTGTAAACATCCTTAATATTAGTTGTTTTCGTTACAACACAGTAATATAAAAGAACTGCAGAACTTATAAAAAAACCGTCATATATATATCTAAAGGAAACAATAATAAATGCAACAAAACCAATGGCAAGTCCTATTATGGGAAGTGCCATTATTCCGTTTTTATAATCCTCCTCATTTGCTTCTTCATAAATGGTAATACTTACACAGGAATATTTTTTTAGCATTAATACAACACCTATAACAATACTTCTTAAGTCAAGCATAATACTACCTCAATTGTTTTTACCATTATATCACAAATGAATTGTATAATAAATATAAATTAGTTACCATCAAAGAAAAATGTGGTTATATGTGTCATTCTGATTCGCAAGTGAAGAATCCCACCTTATAGGCTGTTATAAAATCTATATATGATAATATACGCTTCCTGATATGTACAATAATCAAATGGCTTGAAGTTTAAACCGTCTCCTTTTATAAACCCTTTATCTGCTGCAATGTATATATAGGGTTTTTCATTTTCCGCAACCTTCTCTATGTCATTATAATTCACGATCTCAAATTCTGAAATATTCATGCCTAATTCATTGGCTATATATGCTAACAGTTTTGCAATTTCAAGCCTTGTCATATATCCTTCAGGCTCATTTAATGAATCCGTGTTTAAAATTCCCATTTGAGATGCTTCATATAATGCATTGCTGCTGTTGACCAAAAAATTATAATAAGAAGTATAATTCATCCCATCAGCTACAAATACTTCTCCCTTAACAGGGTCCAAAGCCACATGCTCTTCATAATCCGTTAAATTAAAGCAGTCGATTAATTCTTCCTCACCTACTGTAATGTGAAGCATATTTAAAATCAGTTTATAGAAATCTCCTCTATTAATATAAGCTTCATACAGTCCATTGAATTCTTCAGGAATAAGAGACCTATTTTTCATTTCTGCAATTGTGTCTTTTGCCCAACTTTGAGGAGCTTGCGGTATTGCATCAAGCCAGAGTTTTGTATTTGCTGTAATTGAATTAAAAACTTTACTGAATTCTTCAGCAAGCAATTTGAGTTTTTCATGTATTATTGCATTATCTCCGCCATTTATATTGCGAAGTATAGAAGGATTTGCTTCTGCATACCATATTAGATGTGCAACATCATCTTCAAAACTAATTGCAGAATGCTTGTTGACAAATACTTTGAAATGCTCCTCGCTCCAAGTACCGTATTCAAAACCTTCATTTAATTTTTCAAATTCTTCTTTCAATTTATCATTATCACATATTTCAATTATATAATCACTTATAAAATGACTAAAATCATGTATCATAACTTGTTCCGATACATAGTGCGATTCAGAATATAAACTGCTTTCTAATGTCTTTATGTAAATATTAACTGAGCTTTCATCTATTATAGATAATGTAAATAAGTCTTTTATTATTTCCGTTTTATCCAATACTACATTCGTTGCAATTCCCTTATTTAAATAATAGTCGGTAATTTCTTTAATAATATTGTCAGGAAATTTTTTAATGCTCTTTTCCATTATTGACATGCAATCAATAAATTCGCTGTAATCAACATCTTCCGGTATTATAATATTTATACCGTAAGTATTTTCTATATCATTTTTAATATCAAGTTCATTATACACATGGCTGAAACCAAAAGCTTGGGTTCCCAACATGCCTATACATATTACCAAACATATTATTTTTTTTATTTTAATCATCTTATATACCTCGCCGATAAATATTTGATTTGTAAAAAAATCTGATTAAAAAGTATTAAAATTATAACACAGCATTAATCAAAATGCAATTAAATTATGTAAACGTTTCGCAAAAAGACCTGGCAAGTTTATAGAATAGTGGTATAATATATGTATTGCTAAAATTGAGAGGAGTGCAATGAAACTAACGATAATATCTGTAGGCAAAATAAAAGAAAAGTTTTTTACTGAAGGAATAAATGAATATATAAAACGTCTTTCCAAATATTGCAAGCTTATTGAAGAATCAGTGCCCGATGAAAAAGCAGATGAAAACTTCTCTCCGGCAGAAATAGAGCAGGTTAAACTTAAAGAAGGACAAAAGATACTTAATAAAATTCCCAAAAATTCTTATGTAATTGTTTTGGATATAAACGGTGTTCAGCTTAGTTCCAAAGCCTTTGCCAAAAAATTATATACCTTGGGCGTTGAAGGTATTCCGAATATAACTTTTATTATTGGCGGAAGTAATGGATTGTGCGAAGAAGTAATTAACAGTGCTGACTTTAAGTTGTCATTTTCCAAAATGACCTTTCCCCACCAGCTATTCAAACTTGTCTTATTGGAACAGATTTACAGAGCCTTCAAAATAAATGCAGGCGAAACCTACCACAAATAAATAATGTGGGACAATTAAGGTGCGTCCCAACTGTCCCACAAATTTACTTTAGCTTACCAATACGGTTAAAGGGGAAAAATCTGAAGATTGCTTCCCCGATAATTTTATCCTCAGAAATATATGGATTACTCCAATACCTTGCATCTACAGATACCGGTCTGTTATCGCCTAAGAAAAAGTATGTACCTTCAGGAATTTTGTATGTTCGAGCTTCTCCTCCTGCCTGATTGATATATGGCTCTTGTATCTTCTCGCCATTAATAAACACTTCACCATTTTCATTTATTTCAACGGTTTCTCCCGGCAGTCCAATAAGTCTCTTAACAAGTCTTGCATCTAACTCATCTGATTGGAATACAATAATATCTCCCCTTTTCGCATCCTTTACGTCAAAAAGTTTGTTGACATAAAGTCTGTCACCGGGCATAATTGTTGTTTCCATAGAACCGGTTGGAACCGTCACCAAGATAAAAATAAATCTGTTTAAAAAAAGCACAATTACTACAGCAATAATTGAAGGAACAACCCATTCATTTATAAATGTCTTCATTTTCACGTCCTTATCTTATTTATACTAAATCAATTTAATTACCATAATATCTATTATACCAATTCCTTGCTTATCAAGCAAACAAAATTAGTAAGTTAAAGAAATTGTAAGAACTTATCTTAATATAGTTATTATAAGTTTACATATGAATCTAAATGGGTATATAATAATCTATAGGAGGTGCAAATGGACAATAATATTTTATTCGCATTTGGATTAACGCTGATCGCAGGACTAAGCACAGGCATTGGAAGTGCTATCGCATTTTTTGCAAAGAAAACAAATACGAAATTTCTGGCAATAAGCCTTGGTTTTTCAGCAGGTGTAATGATTTATGTTTCCATGATTGAAATATTTGTCAAAGCACGGGATAGTTTAGTAGCTGAGCTTGGCTTAAAGGCAGGATCATGGGCAACTGTTGCATCATTTTTCGGTGGTATGCTTTTAATAGCAATTATTGACAAGTTTGTACCCAATGAAGAAAACCCTCACCATCTGCATAATGTTGAAGAATTAAATGAATCAAAAGTCCATATAGAAGATAATCTTATGCGAACCGGAATGTTCACAGCATTAGCCGTTGGAATACATAATTTTCCTGAAGGTCTTGCCACATTTATTTCTGCACTCCAGGAGCCTACGATTGCTATACCCATAACCGTAGCAATCGCTATTCATAATATCCCTGAAGGAATATCCATATCTGCTCCTATTTATTTTGCTACAGGAGATAGAAAAAAAGCTTTTAAATATTCTTTTCTTTCAGGACTTGCCGAGCCTATAGGTGCGTTGGTAGGTTATTTAATACTTATGCCTTTTCTTAATGACATTGTATATGGCATAGTCTTCGGTGGGGTTGCCGGAATAATGGTATATATATCTTTGGATGAACTCCTTCCGTCAGCGCAAAAATATGGAGAGCATCACCTTTCAATAGGCGGGCTCATAGCCGGCATGGCTGTAATGGCAGTAAGCCTGTTATTGTTTATATAAGCTTATTATTTGTGTCTGTAAGCATTCTCTATAACTGTTAAATAATCTTCTTTTGTCATAGGTCTCGGGTTACTTTCAGTTGAAATATTTTTAACTGACATTTCAGCAATTTTTTCAAAATCATCAGTATTTACATTTAAACTTGAAAACAGCGGCAGTTTAACATCAACTGCTAATTTTTTTACTGCTTGAACTGCTTTTTTTGCTCCCTCTGTTTCATTCTCAAAGCTTAATCCCATAGCTCTTGCTATTCGTGCATATCTTTCAACAGAATATTCCATGTTATACTCCATAACATGAGGAAGAAATACAGCATTACAAACACCGTGAGGAAGGTCATAAACTCCTCCCAATGACTCGGCTATACAATGAACCGAAGCCACGTCGGAATGACTGAATGCAATACCTGCAATCATGCTGCCTAAAAGCATTGCACTTCTTGCTTCAAGATTCTCGCCATCATTAAAAGCAGAAACAAGATTATTATAAATTAATTCTGTTGCATATAATGCCATAGCATCGCTTATGGGTTCTGCACATGTTGCAGTATAAGCTTCAATTGCATGGGTGAGGGCATCCATGCCTGTGGAAGCAGTGATGTGCGCTGGAAGAGACAAGGTGAGCTCAGGATCGCAGATTGCAACCTTTGCTGCAGTATATTGACTTTTAACAGTCATTTTATAATGGTTTTCTGTATCAGTTATAACAGATGAAAATGTCAGCTCGCTGCCGGTGCCGGATGTGGTGGGAATAGTAATCAACAAGGGCAAGGGCTTTGTAGCTGCAGACTTTCCTTCGTACTTTTTAATTCTATCTCCATCGTGGGCTAAGAGCACTCCAACAGATTTTGCACAATCTATTGGGCTTCCTCCCCCAATGGCAATAATCGAATCTGCACCAAATTCCCTTGCAATTCTTGTCCCTTCTTCTACATTCACGTCCTTTGGATTTGGCTCAACACCATCGTAAACAGTGAAGCTTATATTGTTCTGTCCCAGCAAAGAAGTTATTTTATCCAATATGCCTGCCTTTCTCACACCTTTATCAGTAACAATAATCGGGCTGCTGCAATTATTTAATTGTAATTCATCAATTAAAGAAGAAATACATCCGGGCCCGTATACAATCTTTGTCGGCAATGTAAAACTAAATGGTAAAGTAAAATTATTCATTTGAATCCTCCTCGTAGTTGTTTAACAATATCTATAGTTTCATATGTTTATTATATTACATGTCCGAAGCTTTTCAATACAATTAATTACAATTAATTGTATTACATATTTGTAATACTTTAATGCAGGTTTTATTATCCTTCTTCCTTGAAATTGTACCTGCCGTTTATCACTTTGTTAAAGTTGTGGAATATTATAATATATAAAGAATAGGAGGATTATTATGAATCAAATAATATATACTGTACAACCCGGTGACACGCTTTATAGTATTGCACGACTATATGGAAGCACTATACAAGGAATTATAGACACAAATAATATTGCAAATCCAAATCTTATCTATCCCGGCTCTGTTATACTGATACCCGTAGAAGAGGAATATTTAGAAACCCCGCCCGGAAGCCTTATTTATACCGTGCAGCCCGGCGATACTCTATATATTATTTCTCTTTTGTTCAAAATAAGCATTCAAAGAATTTTAGAATTAAACGATATACCAGACCCTTCAATAATTTATCCGGGGATGAAAATTATACTGCCTTTAGAAGCTGTTAATCCATTTCAGCCTGTAGTCCCCGGCATTATCAGGTATACTGTGCTGCCAGGGGATACCATTTATAAAATTGCTGCAAGATTCGGAACAACAGCTCAATCAATTTTAGATGCTAATCCCGGATTAGACCCTCGCAGGCTAATTCACGGAATGGTAATA
>Ga0265294_10002092_pt1 | contig 26383 bp, 19 predicted proteins | sample MunlanPumphouse3_FD_192504 | JGI IMG/M metagenome (GOLD analysis project Ga0265294, IMG submission 192504) | Groundwater microbial communities from a municipal landfill in Southern Ontario, Canada - Pumphouse #3 | ecosystem: Environmental > Aquatic > Deep subsurface > Groundwater | place... | reverse complement strand
CGCGCAAACATCAAGATAAATTTTTTATTAAGATAACTTTTGCCAAGTTTAAACTCGCGAACAAAAGGTATTGTTATAACAATATATAAAGCAATAATTTCCGATAATAGAAATAGAGTGAGATTAGGAATTAAAAAGACAATCAACAATCCAGAGACAAGCACACTAAGAAAAAGAATTAAAGAAGTTAAAATCGATTTTATAAAATAATCTTTAAATGATTTCAAATCAGCTCGCATAAATTTCTCGCTTACCAATAAATTAATCAAATGAACTTTTGTTACTAAAAGCAAAATAAAGGGTGACGGCACAAAAAGATAAGTTATTAATGAGCCAATACCTAAAAGGAAAACAAAAAAGAATAATGGCCAAAAGAATAGTCCTCGTTTTTTGCTTCTTAAAATGTAGATATTTGCTAATGTTCTCGGTAAAACCAAGAAGGTTACTATCAACACGCCTATAAACATTACATACGTAATAACTTGTTCATTTTGTTGATAAAATACATGAAAAACTACTAAAGTTATCAGCCCTAATAGCAACGCTACATATTTCGCAGTTTGTTTTTCAAAACGACCAAGATCGTAATGAGGAAGGTTGTACTCAAGATTCTCGGCATTAATGATAATCTCATGATTTAATTGCGGGCGACGTCTATCATACAACCACGAAAGAGCGGGCAATGTTACCAATGCAGTAGTGGTAATTCCTTCAATCGTTAAGTCAAATAGCGTCGAGGTTTCAACCATCGTATAACCCAAAAATGCTCCAAAGATTATAAGGGCTGGAATGCCAATCTTATAATTCTTAATAGCAACGTAAATATCTAATCCGAGTATGGATAAAACCCCTAGACAATACGGGATAAACCCAATTAACCCCCACTGCCCTAATATTTCTAAAAAGCCATTATGGGAAAACAAAGCGTAACGATGTGGTAACGCAATCTCCCCGCAATAGAAAAACAATGTATTATTAAAAATTGTGAGGCCTCTGCCAAACCACAAGTGAATTCCACTGGATAAAGACACGACACTATTCCATATCTCGGTTCTGCCATCATACGATCCAATTCCTAGCTCGACATAATATTCAAGTATAAAACGACGTGCTTCGCTAAAAAGCTGAACATCCATAAAAAAAGGAAAGGGTATTAACAAAACTCCGCAGATTATAGCTATCCCCCCTAAAACTAAAAACACAATATTGCGAACCTTACTTTTACTAAAAGTAGCTATCATTCGGTATATGAAATGAACAACGAATGAAATAAGGGCAATTCCAAACGCCGCTTTTGAGAAAGTAAAAAAGATATTAATAAAAATGAAGATTAAAAAGACATAGTTGTACCATTTAGGCAAATACGAAATGATTGCATAAAGCGCCAGCATGCCTAATAAAAGCATTAACGCGTACATGTTTCGATTAAACACAAATGATTGAGGATGAATATAGCCATGTAGACCATGCTGATATAAATGAACATAGGAATCAAAATCAAGAACATAGCTGACAAATGCTGAAACCAACGAGACAGTAACGATAATATACATTAAAAACAAGACATAACGCTTAAAACTTATTAATCGAGGAAGAATGATGATTTGAATGTACACGCCAATCGCTGCAATCAAAACAAAAAGAAAACTTTTGATTTTATCAACAACGCTCGTTGTGTATGTCTTTATGACAGTTGTTTCTACTTCATCAATGATCTCTATTGTTTCAAAGAATTGAGTTTCTGGAGTTATAAATATGCCGATAGCGGCACCCGCCACAATAATTGATAAGATGACCATCAAAATCCAGTTTACATTAAGACCGTTATATTTATGCTCGCAATAAAAATAATATCCCAAGATAATCATGATCCCTGCGAAAAGAAGAATGTATTCCAACAAGGAAAATGCCCTTTGAAAGTTACTTAAATCAAAAATAACGACGTTTTCCGCAAAATAAGCCATGAAAATCATCGCTACCCAGAAGAGGATATTAGTTAATAAATTCCTTTGTTTGATAAGCATCGGTTAAGTTATCTAGTAAATAACATTTATATATTATCACTTCGATAACTAAATGTGCATTTTATGAGCCCTCAAAGAGGAATAGTTTGCGAATCGTAAGGAAGAAGATTTTTGCATCCAGACCTAAAGACACATTCTTGGCATAGTGAGCGTCTAACTTGGCTTTTTGTTTTACTTCGTGATTACGGCCGTGAGTTTGGGCATAGCCGGAAAGTCCCGGACGAAGCGAATTAGGATTTGGAAAATATTTGTCTCGTTCATTAACAATGTCGTCTTCATTACGTGCAGCGGCTGGTCGAGGTCCGATAACACTCATTTGGCCAACAAATATATTAAATATTTGTGGAAGTTCATCAATGCTGGTTTTTCTTAAGAAAGTTCCGATTCCTGTTAGCATTGCCCGCTGCTGTTCTTTGGTTAAATTGCTTGGCGGTATTTCAGGAGCGCCGACTTTCATGGTTCGAAACTTAAGAATGCGAAAAACCTTTTTATCGCGCCCAATTCTTTTTTGTCGAAAAAAGACCGGTCCTTTGGAGGTGCACACTACCAATAGACCGATGATAAAAAGAAAGGGAGTAAGAACAAGGATCGCTATGAAGGAAGAGAAAATATCAAGGAACCTCTTGAACACAAGGTAGACTCTTTGCTTTTTCGTAAAATCTTTGTTGGCCATGCTCGTATTACTTTATTACAATTTTTTATTGCTATCAACAATTTAATAACGATGGTTGTGTCTCGGTTATTTAAGCCATGTTGTTTTATTAACAATGTGGACATAGCTTTGGATTATTTTGACGACCTTTGTTGACACATCAGTAGTATCATAGTCAGCTGGTAATTTAGAAATCTGCGAATCTTTGGATATATTGATTGCTAGCTCAGCGGCAGCTAAAACATCGCGACTCTTAATTCCTCCAACAACAATTGTGCCAGCATCTAATCCTTCGGGGCGCTCAGTTGATGTTCTAATAAGGACTCCAGGGAAGCCCAATATTGCAGATTCTTCGGTAAGAGTCCCACTGTCGCTTAACACAAGCAAGGCATTGGCTTGCAATTTAACAAAGTCAAGAAAACCTAATGGTTTCACGTTTTGAACTAATGAGTGAAATGAGATTTTTCTCTTTTCGATGAATTTACGAGTTCTTGGGTGAGTCGAATAGATAATCGGCACCTTGTATTTCTCTGCAATTTCATTAATGGAATTAACTAGTTCGGCAAAGTTTTCTTCAATGTCGACATTTTCTTCGCGATGAGCAGAAACGATAATATATTTATCTTTTTCGAGTTTAAGTCGCGATAAAACATCACTGCTCTTGATTCGATCGATGTTTTTGGTGATCACTTCGTGCATTGGTGATCCGGTTACAAAAATAGTTTTACCATCCACACCTTCAGAAAGTAAATAACGTCGTGAATTCTCGGTATAAGGCAAATTGATGTCGGCGATATGGTCGACAATTGTGCGATTGACCATTTCAGGAACATTCCAGTCCCAACATCTGTTGCCGGCTTCCATGTGGAAGACAGGTATTTTTAACCGTTTGGCCGAGATGGCTGCAAGCGCAGAATTTGTGTCTCCCAAGATAAGCAAAGCATCGGGCTTTAATTCACTTAGCAATTTATAGCTTTTCGCAATGACATTGCCTATCGTTTCTCCCAAGTGTGCGCCAGCGCTCTCGAGATAATAATCTGGCGCCCTCAATTTCAAATCCTCAAAAAAGATCTGATTGAGCTCATAATCGTAGTTTTGTCCAGTATGAATAAGGATGTGGTCGAAATATTCGTCACAAGCTTTAATTGTTTCGCTTAGTCGAATTATTTCTGGCCGTGTTCCGATGACGGTTACAACCTTATATTTATTTGTCATCTTTTTCGACCTCCTCGAAATAGGTATCGGGATTATCTTTATCGAACAATTCGCTCGCCCACATGATCGTCACCGAATCAGTTGTTCCAACATTTTTTATTGAATGCGTATATCCTGGCGGAATATCGACGACCTTCATATCTTCTCCGCTGACGAAATAAGTAAATATATCTTTAGTCCCTATCTTTCTAAACTTAATTTCGCATTCACCGCTTGCCACAATAAACTTTTCGGTCTTTGTGTGATGATAGTGATTTCCTTTGATAATTCCGGGTTTCGATACATTCACGGACACTTGTCCATTTGAAAATGTCTTAAGCAATTCGGTAAAAGACCCGCGTTGATCATTATTCATCTTAAGTTTGTACGAAAAAGCATCAGTGCTGTAATAACTTAAAAAAGTTGAATACAATTTCCGATCAAAATCCGTTTCAAAATTAGGCACAAAAAAAGTATCGCGAGTTTCTTTAAAACGATACAGCTGCTCCGCAAGTTCTCCTAATGAGATTTCGTGTATCGGATGCACTTCTCTTATATCGTTATTTAATATTTTTTGTTCAAGGGAAAAACATCTTATAAATTCTTTGACTACATCGTCGATATAAACAAGTTTAACAAGATGATTTTTATCTCTAATATCAATCGGCAAATCGTTCGCTATATTGTAGCAAAATGTTGCAACTACAGAGTTATAATTAGGTCTGCACCACTTTCCAAAGACGTTCGTCAAACGATATATGATGACTGGGTTATTGTTCTGTTCCATAAATTCGAGCAAGAAATCTTCGGCCATCTTTTTGGATTTGCCATAATCGTTATCGAGTCCTGCTTGTATAGTCGAAGAGAACAAGATTGGAATGATCTTTTTGCTTTGAATGATAGAGTCGACGACTTTTTTCGTGAAATTTGTGTTGCCATCATAAAACTCGTCCACGTTCAAAGGACGATTGATGCCTGCAAGATGAAAGATAAAATCTGCCTGTTTAATATAATCGCAGAGAGTTGCATCGCTGTCGCCGGTGTCAAAAGGTAAAACTGCGAAACCTTTGTTTTTTAACTCAACGCAAAGATTTTTACCAATAAAACCATTTGCTCCGGTCACAAGTATTCTCATATGTTTATTCAAATAAGTCGAGCCTAAGGAGTTGCTTTTTCATCCCTTCAACATCAAGCCTCTGTGTGTTGTGGGAGGTGTATTGAAGTTCCGTGTCAAACATCGTTTTTCCTTGTGATATAAATTTGTTGTAATTCAAATCTCGATTATCGGCTTTTATTCTAAAGAATCCAGGTAGGTCCTCAGCTCTTGCCATCTCTTCGGAAGTAACAAGAACCTCAAATAACTTTTCACCATGCCTTGTGCCAATGTATGATTTGCCAACTTTTGCTTTTGTCAAATCTAAAACAGCATCCGCAAGAGTTTCTATTGTGGCTGCTGGCGCTTTTTGAACAAAAAGATCTCCTTGTTCTCCGCGCTCAAAAGCATATAAAACTAAATCGACAGCATCGTCGAGAGTCATCATGAAGCGAGTCATATCAGGATTAGTGATAGTAATCGGTTTATCGGCTTTTATTTGTTCCAAGAAAAGCGGGATAACACTTCCTCTACTAGCCATGACATTCCCATAACGAGTTAGGCAAAGCACTGTGTCATTATCAAGCATTTGACGCGACCGTGCGATGACGTTTTTTTCCATTAACGCTTTCGTAATTCCCATTGCGTTGATGGGGTACGCTGCTTTATCGGTTGATAGAAAGATTGCTTTCTTAACTTTGTTTTCAACACACGCGGTTATAACATTGTCGCTTCCAATCACGTTGGTTTTCATTGCTTCAATTGGGTAAAATTCGCACGAAGGCACTTGCTTAAGCGCTGCGGCATGAAAAACATAGTCGACGCCTTTGAATGCTCCTCTAATCGAATTATAATCGCGAACATCTCCAATATAAAATTTAAGTTTCGGATTGTTATACATTTTTCTCATGTCGTCTTGCTTTTTCTCGTCGCGAGACAAAATGCGTATTTCCTTTATAGATGTATTTAAGAAACGTTTAGTTACTGCGTTGCCAAAGGATCCAGTACCACCAGTAATTAGCAAAATAGAATTGTTGAGGTTCATGTTAAATCTCCTTCTAAGTTATTATAAATAAACTTCTCATTGTTCTCAATGCTATTTTGGAAATAAACGATTGCCTAAACTTTTATCAAGACTCAATAAATCTTATTAGTGGATTATTATAATAGACATTATTCTAAAAAACAAAAACCGTAACTGCGTTTACTAAAAAGCCAATGATTGAAGCTATCTTTTCATATATTTCCTTTATCGAGTGGAATTTTTAACTAGCGATGATAGAATACAGTCATGGATAAAAACGTAGTATTTTTTTCACATATATATCCAGAAGAATATCTTGATTATTTTAGGAAACTGTCTAACGGTCCGCTGTCTGCACCCGCAATAAGTTATTATGAGGAGTCATTCATAACTTTATTTGCAAGAATATTTCCGAATATGTTCGTTATAAATCACCCCTTTATTCCAGAACATCCAAAAAAATCATCTTCCATCTTTGTTAAATCATTTGAATTCACCTTAAAAAATGGGATTTCCGGAAAATCAATCGATTATATTAATTGGTGGAAAACACATATTATTTTCCGATACTCTTCTATGAAAAAAACCATAAATAGATACGCAAGAAAACTTGGAGCAATCGATATAGCTGTTGTATCAACTTACCACGACTCAAAATTAATAAGAATACTTAAAAGAAAAAATCCAAAATGCAAAATATTATTTTTATTACCCGATATCCCCCATTTTCGCCTTGAAAAAAATCAATCTCCTTTGCATCGAGTTTTAATAAAGAAAAACATACACGATTTCAATAAAAATCTTTCCCAAGTTGATCTTTTTTTGCCGATTTCGAAACACATGATTGACTACTTAAATTTTGATCATAACAAGTCATTTGTAGTTGAGGGAGTTTGCTGTTCTAACAGAAACAATAATTTATTTTCTAAAAAAAGGGGGGGAAACAAAACAATTGCTTATCTTGGCTCTCTCTCAAAAGAGTATGGGGTATTAACGTTAATCAAAGCATTTATTTCGTCTGATTTAAAAGAATATAAATTAGTTCTTGCCGGAAAGGGTCATTTGCATGACGAAATCAAAAGAATATCATTGGATAACCCTAATATAATTTTTAAGGGTTTTATTTCGAGAGAAGAGAGCATCTTACTACAAAAGCAAGCTGATTTATTGGTGGTACCTGAATTGCCATCGAATAGTTATAGTAAGTATAGTTTTCATTCAAAGATTTTTGAGTATATGCAATCTAGAACTCCAGTTCTTACTTACAAATACGGAGGCATACCCTCGGATTATTATGACTATCTTTTTTTTATTGAAGAAAATGGAAATCCGATTAATGATTTAGCTGCAAGTCTTAAAAAAACCCTAGAATATGGAAATGAATATTTGTTAGCGACTGGCGATTTGGCTGCTGACTTCATAAAAAAGAAGAAATCAGTAGATGCTATTGCCAAATTGTTGTTAGCAAAAATGAGAAGACTAAATTTATGAAGAGAAGAATTGTACTTTTTAACTAGACATAAAAACGGAATCAATATTTGCTGTCGATGTGGCTAGTGCGCTATTAAAAGCAGCGAGAGATTTTTTGTTAAAAACAATGCCATCTCCAAGATAAGAATATGGCATATTAAACCATTTCATTAGTCCAGGATTCTTAAATCCCCAACTTTTATCGAAATATCCAATTACTGGCCTACCAGATACAAGACAAAGAATCGCTGAATGTAGTCTCATCGCGACAAGACAATCGATGTTTGAATATAAGTTTATTAACTCGATTGGGTCAAATGATTCGATGTAATTAACTTGATATCCAAGCGCTTGTGATTTCATAAATATTTCATAAGTCAGCTTCTTATCCTCGTTTGTTTGCACAATGAATTTGAACTTGCGATGCTTGTTGCATTTAATAAATGACAAAATATCTTGAGTTATTTGCATTTTTTTATCAGAAGAAAAATCATACAAATCTCCGATTGTTTTCGCCCGAATGGTAATACCAATTTCGCCCTCCTCTTTCGATGGTTGTTTTATTGGGTTTTGTTCGCCACCAGAAATGGCATAAAATGCCATGTCAATACCAAGAAGGAATTTATCAGCAAATATCGGATACATAGCTAAAAACCTTTCGAAAGACTCTTTTTCGCGGACAAAACACGTTTCGGATTCTCCAATTAAGCGACCAATAATTCGTTTACACATAGTATTCGTATTGCTAGTCGATGACGGTAAAATATAAATTGGTTTGTTTTTCGCAAAACGTAGGGGATACACCATGGCGCGCAACCTAATATAATCATGAAAAGATTCTCCCCTCAAAATGTTCCCTCCGCCGAAAAGAATGGAGTCGTATCTATTGAAAAGAGTCTTATAGTATCTCCTGTGACAGCAAAATATTGTTTTAAAAAAACCAATTGTATAGTCGATTAAAAGCAATAATTTGTTTTTCCTACGAAGCTTGAATTTATTGGGGTATATCGATATATCGTGGTATCGATTTTTCAGATATTTTTCAGATTTTACATAATTCACATCATTGACGCAATCTTTAGATAAAACATCGATTTCATGCCCACGAGAATGAAAATAGTCAATAGTGCCGAGTGTAATTGCAAAATCTCCAGCATTTTTCATTGAGTAACCATATACAAGAAGATATTTCATTGTTTCTTACCAACTAACGACATCAGATTATCATATACATTGTTTAGCACTAAATCGATATTATACTTTTTTATTTCGTGTAGATTATTCATTGAAAGTGTTTCCAGGTGTTTTGGATTAGAAAAAGCCTTAACCAGAGTTAAATATAGAGCATCCTTGGAATAAGGATCATATATAAACCCGTTATAACCGTCTTTCACTATATCAGGATTAAAGTTTATGTTGCTAGAAATAACTGGAAGTCCCGCAGAATACGCGTCGAGAATAACTGTTGGAAAACCTTCTTTTTCGTAACGTGTAGGAAACACAAAAATATCGTATTTAGAAAGTGTCTTGGTAACATTTTCTTTCTCGATAAACCCTTTATATTGAATGTTGTTAGGCAGCTCTTCGAGAATATCTGCATCAAAATCCTTCCTAATTGGCCCAAAAATATCAAGTGAAACATCCTCGGGCTCGAATCGGCTAACGGCTTCAATCAGTTCCGCTATCCCTTTTTTGTTTCGAATTGAAGACAAAAAAACCAGCTTAAACGGTTTGATGAATTCAGATTTTGTTCCATTTGATTCCGAAGTTTCAACTTTGAAGTTTGGAAAATAGAAACTATTTATTCCTCGCTCTAATAAATCGTTATGCATTCTTGTCGTTTGTGAAAAAACGGCAACACAACTTTTCAAAAAATTCCTAAAAACCTTATCCTTATCATATTCATCAACAATAGTCCCTCCGATAGAAAAAACGATGATTTTTGTCTTTTTATCAAAAAGTCTTTTTATTATCGCAACTCTGGAAAAAGATGCCCTGCCTTTTTGACTTGTGGAAATGATAATCGTTCCTCGCGCAAAAAGAAAAGAAAACAGATTTTTTAGTCTAATAAAAACATTTTTTGAATGAGTATTGTTAATAAGAAAATTCAAACCCTTTTTTGTTGAAAGATAGTTGATTGTAAGTCTATTTCTAATTGCCGGACCACCGGAAGGGGCAATCGGTCCAAAAAAAGTGAAATCGTGCATGATTCTATTCCATCCTTATTATATAAGAAATTGAATTCGATTTAGTAAGTAGGTCCAAGTTCTTTGTTTTGCACAAAACTCCATATGAAGGAGAAAGGGGGCCGTCTTGGAGCGACGAATCGACTTTTGGATCAACAATGATTTTGATTTGATTATCAATTGAATATGTTTGGTTTCCATTTTCAAAAACTTCGCATCCTGGAGAAAATAATATCTTTTCGCTTATATCACAAGAATTGGATGTATCCTTTATCGTAATGGAATTTTCGCTGAATTCAATCGTTCTTTTTAGACGATGTTTTTTTGATATGAATTCCGAGACAATCATCCGCTCATTAACGATAGAATAAACTTTATTTCTTTTTGAACATAAACGGAAATTAGTTGCTTGCTCCGAGTGATCCTGTTTATTCACAGTTGGGCAATTGTGCGCATATGAACTTCTAAAATATTCTCTCCACGAAGGCTCTCCGTTATAAACATACGTTCCAGGATCGCAAATTATGACCTTCCCGTTATAGAGCAGGATAAACGAGAGGCAATGTGAATGAGCGTGGAAGCGCTCTGGTCCGGTCAAAAGAATGATTTTATATTTATCTCCCTCAAATAGATTAACTAATTTGTTATAACCCGTTTTAACATAATTTGTTTCAAAAGGTTTAAAGCCAAATAAATCCAATGATAATTTATTGATGTTGATTTTCGTATCACCATAAAAATTATAAAATAAACCGTTGTCACAATCACCAAACAATACTATGTCACCATTTACATCAGATAGACTCTTTAATGATGCGATACTTTTCGATATGATTTTAGATAAATTTAGTTCTCCCTTATCATCAGCAGAATTTGCAATAATGAGCATTTGCGTGACGAATAAATGGTAATTAGATGATTCTTCTATACAGTCTCCAAATTTATCGATTAAATGCGAAAACCTATTGATAATTTTTCGGGCCCGTGAAATCCATCTTTTTTGTTCATATTTACGACCGAGAAGATATAAAACGCAAGCCTCTCCAAGCGAATGATTATTTCTAATTGTTAGCGCTGATGTGGGAATTTCTCTATATACGTGTAATCCGTGCATGAAAATAAGTTTATCAATATCAATTTCTTTAATTAATGAATTTCCGACAAGTTCATTAACAATGAATAAAGATAATGCCCTAATAGCAACCTCAAGATTGCTTGCGTAATTTATTCCTATATCAAAAGTGTTTTTGCTAACCCAATCACCTAATATTTTTTCGATCAATAACAGTGTTTTCTTATCATTTGAAAAGTGGTAATTAAGCGCAAGGGGCTGGAGAAATTGCATTCTATTGATTTCCCAAACAACCTTAATATCTTTATAATCGCTAATATTGCATTGAAACCAAAAAATATCTTTGGGTTTTTCAAAATTAAAGTCATTGAGAATGATAGTTTCTGAAAGTATTTCGTATTTAGACAAATCACCCAAATGGGTCGGCTTCAAATCAGGATTTTCAAGTTTAAGGATTTTAAAATTATTTTTAATAATTTTATGCCTCGATATTTGTGCATTAAAACGTAAAATAAATAAATGCTTTCTTAATATGTGGCGAAAGCGCCCAATAATATCAAAAAAAGTAAGAACTTTAAGCTTCTTAAAAAAGCTCATTAATCAATGCATCGACAATTCTTTCGCAAGCATTGCCGTCTCCATAAGGGTTGTTTGCTTTACTCATTTTTTCGTATTCTATTCGATTGGTAAGCAACATGTGTGCGCTCTCATAGATAGCGTTTTCGTTTGTCCCACAAAGACGTAACGTTCCAGCTTCTACTCCCTCCGGCCTTTCCGTTGTATCGCGCAAAACCAATACAGGTTTTCCTAAAGCCGGCGCTTCTTCTTGAATACCACCACTATCAGTCATAACAAAATATGATTTTTTTAAAAGGTGGTGGAATTCTAACACGTCCAAAGGTGGAACTACTTTAATACGGTTGTGTCCTATTAAATAAGTATCAATTAGTTCATGAATTAATGGGTTCTTATGAATTGGATAAATAATCTTGATGTCTTTGAAGTTCTCAACGATTCTTTTGATTGCTTGAAAAATATTTTTCATTGGCTGCCCCAAATTTTCTCTTCGATGACATGTCAAAAGAATCAATTTGCTTTCGCCAATCCAATCATCATACTCTCCACCGTCTATAATGTCCTTCGTTGTTTGCAGAGCATCAATTACTGTGTTCCCAGTGACAAAAATTGATGACTCTTTTTTCCCTTCTTTAAGCAAATTGTCTTTTGCTTGTTTTGTGGGAGAAAAATGAAAACGAGAAATTAGTCCAACAGCTTGGCGGTTAAACTCTTCTGGAAAAGGTGAATAAATATTATAAGTTCTTAAACCCGCTTCTATGTGCGCAACATCAATTTTCATATAATATGCAGCAAGTGCAGAGGCATAAGTAGTGCTCGTATCGCCATGCACCAGTACAAGGTCAGGCTTTTCTTTTTCGTATATGGTTCTAATTCCTTCTAACACGTTTATATTAATATCAAAAAGGGTTTGATTTGCTTTCATTATGTGAAGATTATAATCAGGCTTTAAATTAAACGCTTTAAGCACTTGAAGAAGCATTTCTTCATGTTGCCCCGTTACACACACAATCGTTTCAAAATAATCAGGCTTTTTTTTCAACTGATTGACTAATGGGCACATTTTAATGGCCTCGGGCCGCGTGCCAAATATTACCATAACTTTCTTTTTCATAATTATTAAAATAAGATTACAACCAAAATACTTTATTCGATTTCTTGAATGCCGCTTTTGTATCAAAAACGATTTTATCATTTAACAGTGCAAAATTTTCCTTAATATGGTCGTGCGGTTGCATTATAACAACCAAATCAACTTCATTTAAAAATTGATTAAAATCATGGTATTGATTTGGATAAAGCTGTTTTTGAACAAAAGGGTCATATACTTTTGAATTTTCGCACAAAAGCGAATGTTGATGCTCTAAAAGCTGTATTGTGGGGCTTTCGCGATAGTCATCGACGTTTTCCTTATATGTTAATCCATAAAAACCAATTCGATCGTGCGGAATGTTAAATTGTTTCGCTATTTCGCACACTCTCTCTGCAACAAAAAGAGGCATAGAATCGTTAACTAAGCGTGCTTGCCAAATCAACTTTGCAATACTTGGATAATCGCCTACAAGAAACCATGGATCAACCGAGATGCAATGTCCACCAACGCCGGGACCTGGTTGCAAAATATTCACTCGCGGGTGCATGTTTGCAATCCTAATTATTTCATGAACGTCAATTCCGGCTTCGTAAGCAATTTTTGAAAGTTCATTCGCAAAAGCGATGTTGATGTCTCTATATGTGTTCTCAACTACTTTTGTCATTTCGGCCGTCTTAATATCAGTAATCGCAATATTCCCTCTGCAAAAAGAACGATATGCATTGGCGACTTCTCCTGCTACTATTTCTGAGTCAGCCCCAATAGTTCTTGAGTTGTTTTGAAGTTCATAAACCATGTTTCCCGGAATGATTCTTTCAGGACAATGGACCAGGTTAACTTTTATACTTCGCTCATCTTCCTTAGCATTAACGACTGGCCTAACAAATTTATCGATAGTTCCTGGCGAAATTGTTGATTCAATTACGATAATAGAATTATCTTCGCAAATATCCATAACGGATTCAATTGCTCCAACGACAAAAGAGGCATCAATCACTTTTGTTTTTTTATTATATGGCGTCGGAACAGCAATAATAAAGAAGGTACCTTTTTCGTATTCACTAGTAAAACGGACGTTTGATTTTTGAGCAGTTTTGAAAAGTCCCTCTAGCCCTTTTTCATGAAACGTGAGCTCGCCCAAATTCAATTTACTGACCAATTCTTTATTGTAGTCAATTCCTGTTACGCTGTAGCCGTGTGTGGCGAACATTAGACAGGTAGGAAGGCCGATATAACCCAAACCTATTACATTAATTTTGTGCATGTGCTCCTCCTAATAGAATATTTGTAATTATACATTCAATTTTTGAATTAAGATATCGGCAAATCGCTCAGAATTGCGATTTCGAGAATAATTATTAAGAATATATTCGGCGATATAAGACTTTTTACTTTCCAAGGAGGGCAAGAGTTTTAATAATCTTCCAAAGGTTTCTTTAATTTCTGAAAAACTCGATGGTCTTGCATAAAGCCCATGTTGTGTTGCGTCGATAAGCGATCTAGATGATCCACAGGCGACGAGTAAGGTGGGGCACCCAAAGCCTAATGATTCATACAATTTTGTGGGTATACTATCAATCATGGAATCAGACACAAGCGAAACATATGATATTTTCGCATGTCGCAAAAGAGTTGCTATTCCTCTCTGACTAATTGGATCAAAGAACTCAACATTATCTGCTCCAACCCTATGTGCATAAGAGATGACGTTTGCTTTGTCGGAACCTTTGCCAACAACAAGAAATCGAAGCGATTCATTTAAAGAGTATTCCTTTGCTAAATCAATATATTTTTTTAAGCCTTGAGCAAAGCCTACATTTCCAATGAAGCACACAATGTTCTTATCTTTTAGATTCATCTTCTTAATTGTATCCTCGTCTGATTCAAGTTCTAACATCCTTTCATCAAAGCCGTTTTCAATAAGAACTATGTCTTTATTAATACAAGCTCTTTTGTCTTTCAATTTACTAATCTTTTCACTTGAGACCGTCGTAATAAGCGATGCACTTTTATACAAAGCATTAGCGACATGATTAAAAATGATTGATTGAGGGCTTTTTTCTGTGAATGACCTCATTTCAAAAGCCACATCCGGCCAAATGTCTCTAACATCAAAAACAAAAAAATATTTATTCTTTTTGGCTATTTTTCTAATAGCTAAACAAGGAAGTATTTCTGGGGAGGTCGCTAATACAACATCATAATCTTTAAATCCGTTTTTTTTAAATATTAGTAATGTATTCATGTATAATCGAAAATTATAAAAAAGCCGACCGATAATTCCTTTATTGTGAACGCATTGGTTTGCGATTGGAAAAACGCGAATTCCAGGTAGCAAGGTTTCGGCTTCTTTACAGTTATTTTTGTTAATTGATGTATAGATGTGAACTTCCCATCCACGTTTTAAAAGTGATTCAACAATCGAATAAATTCTTTTAGATTCAGGCGTAACTTTAGGAAAGAAGGTTTTTGTTTGTATTAATATTTTTTTTGACATTTTTTTACCTAAATAGTTATTTTACATCATTATATAAATGATATACAATTAAATCCAATCGAGGCATCAATGAACATTTTTTGGATTTCTCTCAAAAATTCGGTTGCTAGTATAAGAAACCGGATTCAAGATACTGGATTGTGGAAGATTGTTTTAAACGTTCTTTTGGTCTTGTCTGTCGTTTTATCTAGTGGGTATGCAATGACGACTTTCGTGGATACGATGTATCGGACGTTGGCAGCCTTAATAGCTTTTGGTCTTTCAGTTGTATCTTATGTACTAAACTTTGATATAAGTTTAATCCAGCACTTTAGGGAAAAAAAGAAGATTCCATTTATCATACCAAGCGTAATTCTCCTTTTAGTTTTTGGCTTCTCCGCAATACTGACAATGCTAATTAACAAAGAAACTAATTTCTTAGTCACTTATGGTTACTATGGCATTATAATCCTGGCTTCTTTTTTTATTGTAAGAACCTATTCGTTTTCTGCCTTTAAAAAGATTTTTATTGAAACACTATTTATTTTATCAGTCATATCATTGTTTTTTTATGTAATTATAAAGCTTTCGGGAACTCAGTTCGGAATTTCTACTTTCACTAACGGCGTAAATTCAATTTACGCAAATTATTTCTTCATTTATTTCCAAAACATTTATCTGGATAGAATTCAGTCCGTATTCTGGGAACCTGGATTATATTCATCTTTTTTGCTTATCGCATTGGCTTTTGAAATCATCGATTCTAAAAAATTGCGGTATAAATATCTAATAGTATTCATAATATGCATTTTATTAACTAAATCGACGTTTGCGTATATTGCAATGATTTTTATAATCATTATTTTTTTAAATAGAATAATAAGGAAGCAGAAATATCGAGTAATTGTTTTTGCTGCATTTCTTGCTTTATTCCTATTAGTATTTATATTTTCCGATCAAATAATTACTATTTTGGCCGATTTAATGCCAGATGTTTTCAAAAAAATACAAGAACAAAATCCTTCTTTATTGACAAGATTGATAAGTCCACAGATTAATTGGAATGTTTTCTTGGAATCGCCCATTATCGGGTCTGGGTTTAATGGTGCAAATATTTTATATCAAAATATAATCATCGAGTTTGGTCTCGATGAAATTATTGATGCACAAACATCAACTTCTTTTTATATGATGGGTGTGTTTGGCTTTTTTGGAATCATTTATACTGTTGGTTATATTTTTGGAATTATGCTAAATAAAGATATCAACCCAATTGATAGATTCTCGTTAACGTTTTTGTTTCTATTAATATTAAATAAAGAGCCTCATACCAGCATTCTTGTTTCATGGATTTTTTTATTTTATTTTGTTAAAGAGGCTTTCGACAAAAAATTGATAGCTGAAAAATATCCGGTAAAGAGATACGAGACAACGGTAAGCACTTTGCTTCTTGGCAAAGGCAATACACCTGTATTGGCCAAGAATCTTTTTGGGACTTTGATCATCAAAGGGCTTGCAATCTTCATCAGTTTCTTTTCTGTCACTGTTTTCTCTCGTTTTTTTAATGATGACAACGCTTACGGATTGTGGCTTGCTCTACTATCGATCTTAAGCTGGATAATGACTTTTGATATGGGTCTCGGAAATGGTATGAAAAACAAGTTGATTGAATCATTTCAGAAAGGAACCGTCGAAAGAAGCAAACAAATAATTGTGTCTTGTTACATATCGACATTGTTTATCAGTTTTGCTCTCCTGATAATTGGCATATCGTTAGTTTTCGTAATCGATTTAAACTCATTATTCAATATCGCCGAAACTATTATATCAAAAAACGCTCTTCGGATTGTCACAATCATCACCCTCTTTGGAATTTGCTCGGAATTCGTGCTGAAAAATATAATTTATATTTTTCACGCGCTTCAAAAACAAATTTTCTCAGGATTGTTTTCTCTTATTTCAACAACATCATTGCTTATTTTCGCTCTAATCTTCAGATTTGATAATGTTGCATCCCAATTATATGCTGTTTCGATTGCATATGTTATGTTCTATACATTGCCTTACATAGTCGGATCAATCATCGTTTTTAACAAAAAGCTTAAGGCCATTAAACCAAAAATTGCTGATTTTAAAATAAATGTAGCTAAAGAAATAATGGGGATTGGATTATTGTTTTTTCTTGCTCAGATTTCTTTATTATTTTTAAACTCCTCGAACCAAATTCTCATATCAAATATTTATGGTCCTTCCGTAGTTGTTGATTACACAAAATATACAAAACTTTTTAATGTTGTACTTTCGATATTTACAATTATGTGCACAGCATTATGGGCAGCAATAGGAAAATCTTTTGTATCCGGAAATATAAAATGGATAAAAAAAATGAACAAGAACTTTCTTGGTGTTGCAACAATTATGACGATATTGTGTGGATTAATTGTTTTGTTTCTACAGCCGATTTTTAATATTTGGCTTGGGGAAGCCACAATAATGGTTGATTGGTTGATTGCATTGATCTGCTGGATTTCTGTCTCAATTAGATTCTTCACCTCCTTATCGAGCTCAATTTCAAATGGAATTCAAACACTAAAAACGCAAATAATTTGTCTAATAATAGGCGCGATAGTAAAAATTCCATTAGTATATTTGATAACGTATCTTGTCGAAGGCATCCCATGGTATCTTGTCATTATAGTCGATATAATTTGTTATACACCTTTGCTGGTTATTCTTCCAATTGCAAATAAAAAGAAATTGAATAATGCTTCTGTGGAGCTGCTGAAAAGGAAGGAATAGTAAGATGAAAAAGAGTACCGCACACTTATTTGTTTTTCTTCTTTTTAGCCCTTTATCAATGGTGTCATCTTATTTTGCCTCCAACTTTTTATTTGATAGACAAGAAGAAGTGGCAAAGGATTATATATGGCAAGAGATGAATAGCAATGAGTCTGGTTATGTGACCTCTTTTTTACGATCTGAAAAAACAATTTCTGAAATTGATTTTGATTGGAAACAGTTCGCAACTGATGCAGAAAGCAACGCTGACTTGGAAGTTGATGTCAGCAAATACTATGGCCCTAATTCAATTTCTTCTTTTGCGATAACTGACGAAACAGAAGAATTGAACAACTTAGCAATAACTGTTTTAGATACGTCTACTTATGAAAAAGAACCATACTATTCGACGTCTCATGTTTATTGCGACAATCCGAGAACTTGGCGAGATTTAGAAAATGAGAATGCCATCTATGTTAGTCGTTCACTGGCTACGAAAATCGCTTCTTCAAGAGGGCTATCGAACGTCTCTTTATTAATTGGAGCAGACATCATTTTGATTACTCCAAAAGAGGTAAGCGAACAATTTATTATTTCTGGTATTTTTAGGGTTAATGATGGCAATGACAAAAGTGATGCCTCTATATATTTAAATGATATTTATGGTGGCGATTTGATTTATCTTTCAAGAACTACCTCTGCAAAATATCAAACTAACCGATACGTCACAACATTAAAACACGATTCAAAAAGAAAAATGATCTCGTTTTACGAAACTTGGAGTCATCTTAAAACAAGTCTAAATATGGTTGAGGAGTTTAGCTCCGAAAGCATCAACGTTATTACCGGTGCTGTTCGTGCATTTTATTCAAATAGTTCAAGATTCGTCTGGGGCACGATTCTGATTTTGCTTAGCCTATTATCGACAATGGTGGCATTGATGTCCCGGTCTAATGTTTTAATGTACCCAAGTGTATGGAATTTCAAGAAACTAAGCTTTCTAAAAAATAATTTTTTAAATTTTATCATTGTTGCCGAAACGTTATTAATGGTTGGAATATTAAGGTTTGTTCCATTTCGCATTTCAAACAATGTTGTACTTACGAGCCCTTTTCAAGGAAGCGTTTTGTTATTGATTATTAATGTTGCGCTTATTCTGATAATGAATTTTGTTCTTGAACTACCTTCTAAACAAAGAGAAAAAAATACTGACTTTATAGTACTGACTATTTAAAAAGACGATTCGATAAAACATAAAAGGGAGCCTACATGGCGACTCTTTAATTATCATTCAAGAATTTTCGAAAATCTTCAGAAAACAAGCCGGCTTCAAGGTTATCTAAGGCCGTTTTTCTTGCTTCTATCCGCATGTTCTCGTAATCATCGCCTGTTACTGAAACAGCTCTAATGATTGCTTCCGAAAAGGCTTTTGCGGAATAGTCATTCACGATAATGGAATTAGCGCCATCAACAAGATAATCGGAAAGATTGGATGTAAGGTTTGTAATAACCGGAACTCCAGCGAATAAGCTTTCCGCGACTTTTGTAGGAAAACCTGCTTTGGCAAAGCGTTCATGAGGAGGCCTCAACAAAACTGTATAATCTGCATTAGAAAGCAGTTCAAGAGCTTCCTGATTATTTACTTCGCCTTTAACGACAATCCAATCATGAAGCAAATTGTTGTTGCGGGCTTTTCGAATGGTTTTCCGATTTTCACCAACGATAAAAACATTGACTTTCCCATCAATTTTTTCTTTTGCAATATCAAACCCTACAAGCATCCTATATAAGTCATCTTTATTTCTCGATCTTCCAATATAAAAGATATTTATGCCTTTGTGACTCTTCCGTGGCAGAGTGGCAAAATGATTCTCGTCAAACACAAATGGCAAATATAAAGATTGAATACCTTTACTGCTAAAATATTCATTCAAGTATCTACTTATCGCGACAATCTTCCCGTCTTGTTTTTTAAACTGTCGAATAAAGGAATTGTTTTTGTGGTATGGTATTGAAAATAGGCCATTTAGAAAGTATTGCTTTTTCGAAAACCATTCCATTACATTATATATTAGGGTTATTTTGTTTTTTGCTGCGAAAATGGATAGTGTTTTCCTAGATTTTTTAGATAAACCGCTGCATACAAAAAAAATATTTGAATTATTATGATGTTTGATAGCAAATTCAATTAATCTCTTTTCGCGTAATAGGTTTTGAAAAACTTTATGAAATATGGATTTGCTTTTTTGCCTGAGCGAAACATATTTCCCATACTCAAAGTCAAAATATTCGCCATAGGGCGTGTTCCCCATTCCGATAGCGACGACTTCGTAGTTCAATCTACGAAAAATCGATGCCAAATTAACATAGCGAATCGCGCTAGCATCGCCGCTCGGGAATTTTTGATGACTCAAAATAGTAACTTTTTTAATCATAGTAAATAATTATACACTTTTATACTATTTAAAATCATTTGAATTAATATAGTGTATGTTTATTGGTTCTTGAATATATAATATAGGAAGCGAATTATGAAAAGAAAAATATTAAAACTTCTTTATTATTTAAAAAGCGGTTCAGCGGCTCGGGAATTGAGAATTAGATATAAAAAAAATCTGATTAGAAGAAAATATTTTCATGATGACGAAAAATACTTATCTGAACTATATAATATATATTTTGGAAAATACCCAAATATACAAAATCCAAAAACATACAATGAAAAATTGTTGTGGTTAAAATTATTTTGGCGAGACGATTTAGCATATCAGTGTGCAGATAAAATAAGAGTAAGAGACTATGTCGCCCAAAAGGGGCTAGAGCGAATTCTTGTTCCATTGGTCGGAACATTCTCACACATCAAGCAAATTGATAAATTCTCTTTACCGGAACGCTTCGTAATTAAAACGAATAACGATTCTGGAGGGGTGTTTATATGCAAAGATAAAAATGACGAGAAAAAATACAATAAATCAATATACAAAATCCAAAAAAGGATAAACAAAAATCGTGTTAATCCTTTTAAAGAGTGGGTTTATGATCGAATCGAGCCGAAAATTTTAATCGAAGAAATAGTAAAAACAAAGGACGGAAACGCTCCCAAAGATTATAAATTCTTCTGTTTCCATGGAGAACCAGCTTTTTTATATGTGGCATCAGAAAGAGAACGACTTGTAAAATTTACTTTTTTTGATTTGGATTGGAATCACCTAAAAATAATCAACGGTCACGATTTTAGCAATCATCCAATTGAAAAACCAAGCAAATTTAATGAGATGGTAGAAATATGCCGAATACTATCACGAGATTTCCCACATGTTCGTGTGGACCTATATTATGAAAATGACACAATATATTTCAGCGAATTGACTTTCTTTCACCATGGTGGTAATTTCCGTTTTATACCTGAATCATTTGATCAATATGCCGGCTCCTTGCTTGACATAAACAAAATCATCAATTCCCCAAAATATCATTCATTACAAAACAATATTAGAAATAAAAAAGGAATACCTTCCTAAACAAGATTCATAATGTGTCATTTCCGAAACAAACAGTGACATTGATAAATCACCTCCGCCAATTATATTTAGATGATCCGCAGAAAGGATTCCGCCTGACTCTTGATTGCAGTTCAATGTGGACCGAGTTGAAGTTGAGGGTTACGGCATCCGTTAATTTACGAAAAGCAAAAACGTTGCAAAGTTTGGTAGTAAAAAGAGTTAATTCCAATGGGGTTCGAAATTAAACTGTTTTTAGTTCATACCTTGTGCAATTATTCCTTTCGTTTTCATTTTTTATTTATTTGATATGCTCTTCCGATTGAGAAATATGCTTTTGTCATTTTCATATCTTTAGGAGAATAGCAATTTCTCCCATCAAAAACATATTTATTAGCAAAGGCGATTGTTTTATCTATTTTAATAAACTCATCCCATTCTGTTAAAAGAAAAATAATCTCGCTTTTACTACAAGCCTCGATTGGGTTATTGCAATATTGAATTTGCTTATCCTTAAATACTTTTTTTGCTATTGAAGTCCCCACCGGATCATATGCATGAATAATCGCGCCATCTTTTTCAAGACAAGCCACCATATCGATTGATGGCGACTCTCGTAAATCATCAGTACCTGGTTTAAAGGTTAACCCGAGAATAGTAACGTTCACTCCATCAAAATTACCAATATGCTTTTTGGCTAAATAGAATAATTTTGTTTTTTGACTAGAGTTTACATCAATCGCTGATTTGATTGTTTTTGTCTCATAGCCATGTCGGTTCTTAGCATAAAAATATAGTGCTTTCGTATCTTTTGGAAAGCATGAGCCTCCATATCCTATGCCGGCTTTAAGAAATTTACTGCCGATGCGATCATCATAAGCCATTCCACGAACCACTTCTTCGATGTCGGCTCCGACAATCTCACACAAATTGGCGATATCATTAATATACGATATTTTGAGGGCCAAAAAATCGTTGGCAGCATATTTAGTCATCTCCGCACTTTTACGACTCATGAATACCATAGGAAGATTAAAGGGATTATATATCTTCATCATTATCTTTTTTGCTCGCTCGCTTTCTGTGCCAATAATTATTCTTTTTGCCTCAAGTGTATCTCGGACAGCAGTCCCCTGCGCTAAAAACTCGGGGTTTGAAACAACCTCAAATTTAACATTGTTTTTCAAATTAAGTTTAATACAATTTTCAACCTCGTCATTCGTTCCAATCGGAACTGTAGACTTCACGACAACCACACAGTCCTTCTCAATATTTTCTGCGATTTGTTTGGAAACAGTTCTTACATAGTTAAGGTTGGCCGAGCCATCTTCTTGTTCTGGAGTTCCAACGCCAATAAAGATAACATCAGATTTTCTATATGCTGATGCATAGTCAACCGTAAATTCCATTCTATTACGATTTTTCCGCATTAATTCTTCTAGATTTTGCTCATAAATTGGGGAAACGCCTTTTTTCATAATATCGATTTTTTTAGAATCAATATCTACACAAATCACGTCATGACCTTTTTCGGCAAGGCAAACAGCGGTAACGAGGCCGACATAGCCGGTCCCAGCAACTGAAATAATCATTTAAAATCCTCCTGATTTTTTCTATACCAATCAACAAACTTTTTTAATCCAATAGAAAAGGATGTTTTGGGCTCAAATCCAAGTATTCTTTTTGCTTTATCAATATTGGCATATGTCGCATTCACATCGCCTGGTTGCATTGGCATTTTAATAATTTTTGCTTTTTTGCCTAGCGCTTTTTGAATTGACTGAATTAGTTCAAAGAGTGAAATAGGATTGCAGTTACCAAGATTAATAATTTCAAAAACATTGTTATGCTTAAAAAGATAATTAATAGAACTAATAATGCCCTCTACGATATCATCAATGAATGTATAATCTCTTGAGGAAGAACCGTCTCCAAACATCTGGATGGGGATTCCTTTTTCAATAAGGTCAACAAATTTATAAATTGCCAGATCTGGCCTTTGGCGAGGTCCATAAACAGTAAAAAACCTGTGAAAGATCATATCAATTCCGTACAAACTATGATAGACATGGCCCATAACTTCATTTGCCTTTTTGGTTGCGGCGTAAGGGCTGATAGCATAATCTACAATATCGGTTTCTGAAAAAGGAGTTTTTATGTTATTTCCGTATACGCTTGAAGAAGACGCTGAAATAATTTTGTTTATTCCATATTTTTTTGCCAATTCAAAAATAATATTTGTTCCTAGACAATTTGTATTTTGGTACAAAATAGGATTGTCGATAGAAGGTCTTACTCCTGCTCTCGCAGCCAAATGAATTATAAAATCGATTTTTGTTTGCGCGAATACTTTGTCGATTTCGTCAAAATCACATATATCCTTTTGGAAAAAATGATAATTCGGGTTCAATCGCGCCTGTTTGATATTCCCAAATTTTATTGATGCATCATAATAGTCGTTCATATTATCAATATTAATAACTTTGTGGCCTAATGAAAGTAGTGTATCAACTAATGAACTTCCAATAAATCCCGATCCCCCAGTCACCAAAAATGTGAGTATTTTCATATCTCTACCGAATGCCTTTTCACTTTATCATCGCTTCCGCTTTCGCGTGCTCTTCTTGTAAAAACTTTAAAATATCTTGATAAACTTTTTTGTTCTCGGTTTCATTTAAGACCTCATGTCTCATATTTGGGTATATGATAGTTTGTACATCATTAATACCTAATTTCTTATATAGTTTTGCAAGTTTTAAGACACCTTTTGATTTGTTGCCAACCGGATCTTCTGCCCCAGCAACAAGGAGAATCGACATGTCAGTACGTATTTTTCTCATAAATTTGTGTTTATGAAGACGGTTAAGTCCTTTTAAGAACTCACGATAAAAGCTTTTCTTGGATTCATAAAGGAATCCGCATTTTGGATCTTCATTATAATGACGAACATTTTCCTCGTTAACACTTAGCCAATCCGTCCGCGTTTTACGATTTTTAATTGCTGCCGTGTAGGGACCAAGCATTAAATTTCTTAAAAATTTTGATGGTTTGGTGCGATTCTTTTTATTGACTAAAAGACGCGATAAGAAATAGCCGATACCAATCATCAACCGATTAGGACCATTAGTGCCCGAGAGAATGACTTTGTTAACGTGTTCGGTATATCTTTGGATATAATCTTGAACGATAAAACTGCCCATCGAGTGCCCAAACAAATATGTCGGTAAAACTGAGACGCGAAGCTTTTCCACTAATTCGTCGGTGTTCTTGACTGTTTTCGAAAAACCAGAAACAGGCCAAACGCCTAATTGTTCTGGTTCGTTCGCATTTTCGCCTTGACCATAATGATCAACGCAGTAGACGTTATAGCCATTACTATTTAAGAAGTTCGCGAAATCGTCATAGCGAAGCGAATGCTCTTCCATGCCGGTAAGAATCACGACATTAGCGATAGGTTTTTCTGTTGTCCACGAATAGCCAAATAACACCTCGCCATTTTTTAAAGTCATCTTCACTTTTTCTCTTGCCATATTTTTTTCCTCTTAATTCATTATAAGATATCTAATCTTTATTCATAACCATTCGGGTTATTCTTCTGCCATTTCCAAGCATCACGACAGCAATCATCAATATTTAGAGATGCCTTCCATTTGATTTCTTTTAAGGCTTTATCGCAATTTGCATAGTTTTCGTCGATATCGCCATCTCTTCGTGGACCAATGACGTAAGGAATATTAACGCCATTAACTCTTTCGAAAGCTTTAACTAATTCCAAGACCGAAGTACCTTTTCCAGTGCCAAGATTATAAATCTTTAAACCTAACTTGTCTTTAATTACTTTTAAAGACGCGAGATGACCTTTAGCTAAATCAACAACATGAATATAATCACGAACACCCGTTCCGTCTGGTGTACGATAGTCATTTCCAAAGACATTTAGATGATTTCTTTTGCCGATTGCCACTTGAGTAATATATGGCATTAGATTATTCGGAATATCATTTGGATCTTCGCCCATCAGTCCGCTCGGATGCGCTCCAATTGGATTAAAATAACGAAGAATGACAATATTCATACTTTGATCATTCTTGTATTCCTCTTGAAGAAGCTTTTCAATTTCGATCTTCGTCTGTCCATACGGGTTTGTGGCTTTCTTAATTGGGTCGCTTTCATAAAGGGGCACGTGATCAGGAACGCCATAGACGGTCGCGGATGATGAGAAAACGATGTTCTTAACTCCGTGTTCTTTCATCATCTTTAAGAGGGCTTTTGATGAGCCAATATTGTTATCATAATATAAATCGGGTTTCTCAACCGATTCCCCCACCGCTTTTAAGCCGGCGAAGTGAATAACAGCGTCAAACTTATGCTTAGCAAATATTTCCGTTACTTTTTTTTCATTGCGTAAATCGGCGAGGTAAAAGGTTGGTCTTACCCCTGTAATCTTTTCGATGCGGTCCAACACCAATCTTTTGGAATTAACTAAACTATCGATAATGACGACTTCATAGCCAGCCTGAATTAGTTCGACGCTCGTATGAGAGCCGATAAAGCCTGTTCCGCCAGTAACTAAGATTGTTTTCATATCCATCACCTTTTCTTTAATTCTTCTAAAAGAAGTTTTGATGTTAATCCCGGATTAACTTTCCCTTGTGATCTTTTCATAACTTGTCCAACCAGAAAGCCTAAGGCTCGGTCTTTTCCGTCTTTAAAATCTTTAATCGAATCAGGAAAGGCATTCAAGACCTCAGTGACAAAGGCAAGAATAACACTGTCGTCATTAATCTGCGTACTAATACCTAATTTTTCTTTCGCTTCGTTAACGCTCGAAGAATTAGTTAACATCTCTTGAAAGATGTCTCTTCCTTGTTTGTTTGATATTTCCTTTTTCTCAATCATATTGACAAGCATTGCTAATTGAGCGGGAGAAATAAAGAAGTTTTCGATGGGAATGTTCCGCTTATTTAAATAGGCGATAACTTCCCCGGTTACCCAGTTGGCCAATGACTTAAAATGAACTGTATGTTTTGCAGCATCATCATAATATTTAGCCAAATCTTTGCTTTGCAAAATAATGTTGGCATCGCGTTCAGATAAACCTTGAACTTCAAAGTATCTTTTCTCTTTAACTTGGGCTAGTTCAGGACAAGATGAAATAGCGGCATTAATAAACGCAGTGCTCAGTTTAATCGGAGCAATATTAGGTTCAACGAAATATTTATAATCAACCGCATCCGTTTTGACG
>Ga0265294_10002090_pt1 | contig 26392 bp, 21 predicted proteins | sample MunlanPumphouse3_FD_192504 | JGI IMG/M metagenome (GOLD analysis project Ga0265294, IMG submission 192504) | Groundwater microbial communities from a municipal landfill in Southern Ontario, Canada - Pumphouse #3 | ecosystem: Environmental > Aquatic > Deep subsurface > Groundwater | place... | reverse complement strand
GGTCCATTCCAGGTCGCCGGCATTCATCCGCTGTATCCGCTTCGCGTCCAGCCCCTTGGAGGGATGCCAAGTCCGGGCCAGATATTCCATATCGTTCCGGGCATAGGCGGTATAGCGCGAGCGCATCAGCGCCTCGGCCGTCGGCGCCCGACGCTCCCCGCGCAAATAAGGGCCACAACAGCTATCGAAATCGCTTCCGGAACCACAAGGGCAGATGGTCATGTATCGGGCACTCCTCGAAATCGGCTTCGCAATGAATACAACCGCACCGAACCTGCGTGGGCCGAGATGTCCGCTGTCTCCCAGCCCGGCGCTGGGCGGAGTGCATTGTAATACCGTTCGCACCGTATGGAACACCGCTACCCGGGCGCCCTGCACAAAATTCACCTATGGTTACAGAAAGCCGCCTTCGAGGATTCCTTGGTCCCGGCAATCGTCTACACTCCACTCGGTAACCTGCCGTTCGGCGCCACCCCAACCCGCCCGCAATCCGAGCAGCGGCCGCGGGTTTCGCGGGACAGCCATGTTTTTCCGGAAAGAGGTGCTGGCGCAGCGGGACACGCACTCCGTAACGTCCGTGCGGGATACCAGGTTGAGCAGCTAGATTCTGTTAGAAGGAGCTGAAAATGACGGACGCGAAAGATATTCGGGTCGGATGCAGCGGCTTTCCGAAAGCGCGGTCGGCGTATTTCGAGCACTTCTCCCTGACGGAGGTACAGCAGACGTTTTACCAGCCGCCTCGAATCGAAACGCTGCAGCGCTGGCGCCAGGATGCGCCTCCCGCGTTCGAGTTCACCATAAAGGCATGGCAGCTTATCACCCACGAGCCGAAGAGCCCCACCTATCGCCGGCTGCGCGCCCATGTCCCGCGCAACCGGCGCGATCGCTACGGCAGTTTTCGCCCGACCGATGAGGTCTTGGCCGCGTGGCAAACGACGCGCGATGCGGCCAAGGCGCTGCACTCGCGCGTCATCATCTTTCAATCCCCAGCCTCGTTCACGGCGACCGACAGCAACATTGCAAACATGCGTTCCTTCTTCCATGCGATACGCGCCGACGCCGCCGACTTCGCTCTCGGCTGGGAGCCCCGTGGCAACTGGCCGGACGAAGTGGTGCGGCCGTTATGCAAGGAGCTGGGGCTGATCTACGTCGTCGATCCATTTCAAACCGCGCCGCCCGACAACCAGCCGCTCTATTTCCGGCTGCACGGCATCGGCGGCTACCAATACCGTTACACGGACGCCGACCTCAGGCGGTTGCTCGGTATGTGCCGGGGCACCACCTATTGCCTGTTCAACAACGTGTGGATGGCCGAGGACGCGGAGCGCTTCCTCGGCCTCGTGCGCAGCATCGCCGCCTGATCGATCCCACACTCGCCCAGAGCCGGCGTTCAAATGCGATCTTCGAGCCCGGTGACTCCTTCGCGAGCCGCGCAGTTGGCGCAACAGAAGATCCTCCCGTTCGCCTCGACGCCGTGCCCAATGACCCTGCAGTGGCAATGGGCGCACTGGGGCGCCAGCGCGTGAATCGCGCACTCGAAGCTGTCGAAAACGTGCGGTTGTCCCGCCATCGTCACCGTGAAGGCCTTATCATAGTCGTTGCCGCAAACCTCGCATATCGCCATGGCTCGTCTCCTTGCAGGTGCGCACCGCAAAGACAGTTACAGCGCGCGCTTGGCAGCACCTCACGAATAATGCCGGCGCTTCTGCGCCGACACGCCATCCAGCCTCGGGAACGATCACCGTTCGTCGCTGCCCGTCCATTCGGCCCAATCTCTCAAAAAGTATAATTCCTTGCCCGGCATCAACCTGACGGCACTCCAGGGAAACCGTCACCCGCGCATTGCACCGCCCTAAAAAAACTCCGATCCCGGCCGCTATTGATGAATCAGGACTCACATGACCGTCAGGAGAACAATCCATGTCCGGCACCGCACCTATGGCAAAACCCGGAGCCAACGACAACCGCCTGGAACTGCTGCTCTTCAATCTGGCGGGGCCTCAACGGTTTGGCATCAATGTGCTCAAAGTAAAAGAAATCATTCCCTGCCCACACCTGACGCACCTGCCCGATTCGCGCCCCGCGGTGCGCGGCATCGCCCATCTGCGCGGCACGCCGTTATCCGTCATCGATCTCGCCACGGCAATCGGTCGCGGCCAGATCGACGCCGCCGGCGAGCCGCCTCCCCTCATCATCACCGAATTCAGTCGTCGGATGCAGGGCTTCCTGGTGCGCAGGGTGGACCGAATCGTAATCAAGGACTGGCGCGACGTGTTGCCGCCGCCTCGGGGCGTCCAGTCGAGCTACGTGACCGGCGTCACCAAGGTCGCCGACGAACTGGTGCAGATCCTGGACGTGGAACGGGTGCTCGGCGAAATCCTGCCTGAAATTACGGACTGCATGACGGCGCACGGCGCGGACGAGGTTAGCGAGTTGTTGCAGGGCCGCAAAATCCTGGTCGTGGACGACTCCATGGTGGCACGCACGCAGACGGCGCGAACCTTGAGCCAGATCGGTGCCGACTGCATGATGGTGCGCGACGGACGCGAGGCGCTGGAGGCCCTGGAAAACATCGCGCGGGAGGATGGCGACGTCTACCAGCGTATCGCCATGGTCATCTCGGATATCGAGATGCCGGAGATGGACGGCTATACCCTCGTGCATGCCCTGCGGGCCGATCCCCGCATGCGGGACCTGTACGTACTGCTGCACACCTCCCTCGATGCCGCCATGAACATGGACAAGGCCGTCAGCGCGGGCGCCGATACCGCATTGACGAAATTCGTGCCCGACGAACTCGCGGCATGCGTGGTGAAGGGCCTGCGGGAGGGTCGCGTCGATCGCAAGCGGGGGCGTTAGTCCGCTGCCCGGACAGCGCCACGGAACCGGTGGCCGGTCGCCGCCGCACCGGGCAGCGCTGTGCAATCTTCCAGCAACCGCGCCCGCCGATCCTGTTCGAGCACGCCAGCTCGCCATCGATACCGCTGCGCGGCTCGTCGTCCGGCAGCTCAAGGCGCGCGGCATGCCGCGCGCCTTGGCGGTTCCGGAACTGAAGCGCGCGGGGACACGCATGGCCCCGCGCGCCCGTTACAGGCTCACGTCCCGCACCACCGGCTGTGGTCCTTCCGTCGCCTTGCCCGGGATCAGCTCGAACCGATACTTCTTCTCCAGCAGCTTCGCCTGGGCCGCGGAGAGCCGCGCCACCGGTACGCGCGGCGCGGAACAGGAGACATAGTCGAGCCCGATATGGTGGCAGAAGCGGATGGAGTCGGGCTGCCCGCCCTGCTCGCCGCAGATGCCGACCTTCAGGCCGGGCCGCGCCTTGCGCCCCCAGTCCACCGCGATGGCCATGAGCCGTCCCACACCGTTCACGTCCAGGATCTCGAATGGGTTGTCCCGCAGGATGCCGATCTCGTTGTAGAGCGGCAGGAACTTGTTCTCCGCATCCTCGCGGCTGAAGGAGAACGTAGCCTGGGTGAGGTCATTGGTGCCGAAGGAGAAGAACTCGGCGATCTTCGCCATCTCGCCGGCGCGCATGCACGCCCGTACCACTTCCATCATGGTACCGAAGCGGAACGGCACTTGAATGCCGTAGTGCTCCTCCACCTGCGCCTTGATTTCGTCCACGTGGCGCTTGACGAACTCCAGCTCGCGCGCGGTGCTCACCTGCGGCACCATGATCTCCGGACAAACCTCCACGCCTTCCTTGATGCATTCGGCCGCCGCCTCCAGGATGGCCTGCACCTGCATGCGGTAGATCTCCGGATAGGTAATGGCGAGGCGCACGCCGCGATGCCCCAGCATGGGGTTGGTTTCCTGCAGCGCGCGCACCTTCCTGAGCATCGTCTCCTTCTCGGCGATCACCTGCGCGTCGATGTTACTGTTCTTGAGCTGACTGAGCCGGCTCTGGATCGGCTCCACGCCGTTCACGTACTCCTGATGCAGCCCCGGATCGAGCATCCGCAGCGCGTCGGCCAGGGTCTCCATGCCCTCCACCGTGGCGTGCAGATGACGCAGGCGTTCGATCTCGTCCATGAGCTGTCGTTCACTCGGCAGGAACTCATGGATCGGCGGATCGAGCAGGCGGATGGTCACCGGCCGCGGCGCCATCACCTTGAACAGGTTCTTGAAGTCGCTGCGCTGGATCGGCAGCAGTCGATCCAGGTTCGCCTGACGCTCCTCGGTGGTGTCGGCCAGGATCATGTCCACCACGATGGGCAGGCGGTCCGACGCATTGAACATGCGCTCGGTGCGCGCCAGACCGATGCCCATGGCTCCATATTTCAGCGCGCGGGCCGCATCGGCAGGCGTATCGGCATTGGCCATCACCTTGAGCTGCGCGATTTCGTCCGCCCAGCTCAGCACGGTTTCGAGTTCCTTGGAGAACTCGGCCTCCACGGTGGGAATCTGCCCCTGATACACGTTGCCGGTGCTGCCGTCGATGGTGATCATGTCGCCTTCGTGCAGCACCAGGTCGCCGACGAACGCCTTGCGCAGGTTCACGTCCACCAGCATTCCTTCCGCCCCCACCACACAGGGCTTGCCCATGCCGCGCGCCACCACGGCCGCGTGCGAGGTTTTGCCGCCCCGGCTAGTGAGCACGCCCTGCGCGGCGAAGAAACCGTGGATGTCCTCGGGCTTGGTCTCCTCGCGCACCAGAATCACCAGTTCGCCGAGCCGCCCCTGGGCCTCGGCCTTGTCGGCATCGAACACCACGCGCCCCGCCGCCGCGCCGGGCGATGCGGGAATGCCGCGCACGAACGGATCATGCTTGTAGGCGGGATCGAGCCGCGGGAAGAGCAACTGTTCCAGCGACTTCGGCTCGATGCGCAGCAGCGCCTCTTCGCGGCTGATCAGGCCTTCCTGGACCATCTCCACGGAAGTGCGCACCCGTGCCACGGCATTGAGCTTGCCGTTGCGCGTCTGCAGGCAATAGAGCGTACCGCGCTCGATGGTGAACTCGAAGTCCTGCACCTCGCGGTAATGCGCTTCGAGACGCTGGCGCAGATCATCCAACTGGCGGTACAGATCCGGCATCTCGCGCTCCATCTCCTGGATTGGCTTCGGCGTGCGGATGCCTGCTACCACGTCCTCGCCCTGGGCATTCACGAGATACTCGCCATACAGGCGATTCTCGCCCGTTTCGGGATTGCGCGTGAAAGCCACGCCGGTGGCGCTGTCGTTACCGAGGTTGCCGAACACCATCGCCACCACATTGACCGCAGTGCCGTTAGCAATATCCTTGGTGATATTGAACTGGCGCCGGTAGTCGATCGCCCGCCGACCCATCCAGGAGTTGAACACCGCCTTGATGGCCAGTTCCAGTTGCTCGTAAGGATCTTCCGGGAACGGCCGGCCGGTGCGCTCGCGCACCAGAGCGAGGAAGCGTTCCGCGGTCTCCTTGAGTTCGGCCGCACCCAAATCGATATCGGCCTTCGCGCCGACGCGCGCCTTGATAGCGTTGAATTCCGCATCGAACGCTTCGTCCGGAATGCCGAGCGCCACTTTTCCGAATAACTGGATGAAGCGGCGGTAGGAGTCGTAGCCGAAGCGCTCGTTACCGGTCTGCTTGATCAGTCCGGCCAGCGTCTTCGCGTTGAGGCCCAGGTTGAGGATGGTGTCCATCATGCCGGGCATGGAGATGGCGGAGCCGGAGCGCACCGACACCAGCAGAGGATTCTCCGGATCTCCCAGGCGCTTGCCGGTCGCATCTTCCAGCGCCTTCATGTGCTGCCTCACTTCGTTCATGAGGCCGGACGGCAGGTTGCGCTGCGGATCGTCGAGATAGGAAAGGCACGCCTGGGTACTGATGACGAATCCCGGCGGAACGTTGAGACCGATGCGCGTCATCTCGCACAGATTGGCTCCCTTCCCGCCCAACAAAAGCTTTTGGCTACCGTCCCCTTCAATGAAGTCGTACACGAACTTTAGTGGTGCATCCATTGACAAGCCCTCTCAGTGCAAAAGGAATTCGATGAGCACACACGGTGCCCGTCCATCGGCGACGGAATGAAGGAATGATCCCACGATGCGCGCAATGCGCACGTGGCGCCAACTCGAGGAAGGCGAGGAATCCGGCTTCCCACTCGCTTTCGGCACGAACGCAAGCCAGATGTTCTCCATCGGGTAAGATCGACTTGCAGTAAGTCTATCAGTTCATGCGTGGAACGACGACAACCCTCTGCTTTATGTTAGTACGACGCTGTGCATTACCCCGAATAAAATCGCGACTTGCCTTTCCACCCCTTCCGTCGCCCCATCCATGACACCGCGGCGCAACCCGCATTCTTGCCGCGGAATCCGACAATTCCATCAATGCCAGCGACTTATTCAGAGCACCAGCTCCCACGAACGCCACAACCATCGTTCTCGATACGATAAACATCATAACGCATCTTCGCATATTTACCGTTATCGACTTTGGCGCTTTAGCTTGTACTGGAAGCGGCAGGATGTGCCATATCATTAGGCCTACAAGAGAGCCAGTTTTTCACCACCCCGCGCTACATGCGGATAAAAAATCTTCGGGGACCGCCGGGCAAAGCCGCTGGCCGGCATGGCATAACATCCATTGCTTACCACAAGGCAGCGCGGCACACCAATCAACGGGGAGCGAAGAGCATACATCGTGCCACACGGGATCAAGTGCGCCGCCCCGTCACCCCTTCTTCGGCACCCACTTTTCCCGTTCCTTCTTGTAAACCCGCTTCACCGCGGACCACGCCACCCTGTGCGCCATCTCCTCCCGATCTTTGGTACCCGCATACTCGGCCCAAGCGCTGTTGAAGGCATCGAGATAGATCTTCTGAGCGCGCTTTGGCAAACTGCCGCGCACGGTTTCCGGAAGGTCCGATATCGCGTCATAGGGCATGCCAGTTCCTCCTTGTACCGTTGCGTGCGCACCACCATGAAGCCGCGTCAAAAGCAAATCCGCTTTCCTTCGGACGCGCATGACATCTGTGCTTGAAAAGGCTGGTGATGTAAGAAAGATCGGCCATCGCCGATCAAACCCTTGACCGGCGAACCAAAAAAACATGCGCATGATCGGTGCCGGGCAACATGCATTCCCGCGCGCCCCTGCGACCCGAAGCCTGACGCCCGACAACGGAAATCGTCAGCGCAATCCGTCCCTGCATGGAGAGAACTCCATGCCCTTACGGGCCATGGCGTGCGCGGCGCAAGGCAAACGTCATCGCTGCCATGGCGCACACATCATGCGCTTATATCCAGTTATGCATACCGACATGGGAAATGCGGCGAATGCGACCCCGTGAGCGCCGCTGACCCACCTGATCATTGCCCTGCCGACTTCCTCTCCGCCCATGATGGTGGCGGCCGCCAGGCTCACCGCTCCCATTCATCTCCTTGTTCCTCGTCCTCATCCTCCTCGAATTCTTCCTCCTCATCCATGTCGGCGGCGCCGCGGCGGCCCCACTCCTGGCGCGCCGATCGGCGCGGACGCAGCCTGCCGCCGGATTCCACATCCTCCGTCCCGGCATAACCCAGGTCATCCTGGACGATTCCGTCCATGGGACCGGTCCAGTCATCCGGCGCCTCGATCACTTCCAGGTCCATCTCGTACCAAGTATCGACGTCCAGCTCCTCCACTTCGCCCTCGAAGTACTGGACCTCCACTACCCCCTCATCCTCATCCACTGCCACGACTTCGAAACGCTCGTCCCGCTCGAGGTCCCGATACCAGTTGCCCACAATCGGATCGACATCGGTCGGCATAAAAACCTCCTGATCTTCTCCATCAGCATCTCGATGAAACGCTTGGCGCGGCCCCGGCCCTGCGGGCCGATCCGGGCCGCTTGTGAGACTAACGATAGCACCAAAGAAAGCATCTTCATCTGCGTCTTTCAGCCTCGTCCAGAGCCACGCTCCGCCTATAATTGCCTTGACGCGCGTTGCAAAGCCACGCTTGCGATTCGCCACGGAGCGCGCGATCCAGGCCGCCACAGCCAGAGTGACACGATCCGCCATGGGAAGATCCACGCGGGGCACGGGCCGGATTGGCAAGCTGACCAAGCGGCTCACGCAAGCCCTCTTCAGAATCGGCGCGGCCGTTCTGGAAACGCTGGACCGGGCCGCCCCCCAAGACGGGCCGGCGGGCACGCGGACCGCCGGCCAGGTTCATGAACTCCACCCCTATATCAGCATTGCGCGGGACGGCACCATCATCGTCGTACTGGACCGCGTCGAGATGGGGCAAGGGGTAGCGACCGCTCTGCCAACGCTGGTCGCCGAGGAACTGGAGGTGGACATCGGGCAGATACGGCTCGAATTCGCTCCGGCCGATCCCCGCTACATCAACACCATGATCGGCTCGCAGGCCACGGGCGGCAGCACCAGCGTCCGCTCGTCCTGGGAGAAACTGCGCCGCGCGGGCGCCACGGTGCGGGAGATGCTGATTGCCGCTGCGGCCCAGGACTGGGGAGTCCCGGCGAGCGAATGCCGGGCCGAGGGCGGAGCGGTAGTACATCGGCCCAGCGGCAGACGCCTCGGATACGGCGCCCTCGCCGCCCGCGCGGCGCAGTTGCCCATCCCGCGCTCCGTGCCGCTCAAGGACCCGGCCGATTTCCGTCTGATCGGCAAGGCCCTGCCACGGCTGGATACTCTGGACAAGATCACGGGGCGCGCCGTCTTCGGCACCGACGTCAAGGTCCCCGGCATGCTCGTCGCGGTGGTGGCCCGCTGCCCGGTGTTCGGCGGCCGGCTGAGGGACTTCGACGCGCGCAGGGCGCTGGCGGTTCGCAACGTGCGCCACGTGGTGCCCATCGAATCGGGCGTGGCGGTGGTGGCGGTGGACTCCTGGAGCGCCTTGAGGGGACGGGACGCGTTGAAGGTCCGCTGGGACGAAGGCCCCTACGCGGGCCTGAGCAGCGCGCGCATCAGCCGCATGTTTCGTGCCGCCGTCCAGCAGCCGGCGGCGGTGGCGCGCAGCGAGGGCGATGTCGACAGGGCGTTCCGCGCCCCGCGCAAGAAAGTCGAGGCGACTTACGAGCTGCCCTATCTCGCCCATGCCACCCCGGAACCCATGAACTGCACAGCCCACGTGCGGCCGGATGGGTGCGACATCTGGGTACCCACGCAGGCGCCGGACGGCGCGCAGCGCGTCGCGGCCAAGATCACGGGGCTGCCGCACGGCGCCATCAAGGTGCACGGCACCTATATCGGCGGCGGCTTCGGGCGGCGCTTCGAGCAGGATTTCGTGGCGGAGGCGGTGCAAATCTCCAAGGCGGTCGGGGCGCCGGTCCAGGTCCTGTGGACGCGCAAGGACGACCTGCAGCATGACTTCTACCGGCCGGCGAGCTTCCATCGCCTCCGGGCGGCCCTGGACAAGGACGGCCTGCCGCTCGCCTGGACCCATCGCATCGTCTGTCCCTCCATGCTCGCCCGCGAAACCGCGGACGGCACCGGCGGCGGCGTGGACGAAGGCGCCGTGGATGGCGCTGTCGACCTCCCCTACGCCATCCCGAACCTGCGCATCGATTACGTGGCCCAGGAACCCTGGGTGCCCATCGGCGCCTGGCGCTCGGTGGGGCATTCCCAGAACGCGTTCGCGGTGGAGTGCTTCATTGACGAACTGGCTGCCGCCGCCAACCAAGACCCTTATCAACTACGGCGCGAGCTGCTGCGCAACGCGCCTCGTCATCGGGCCGTGCTGGACCTGGCGGCGCGCAAGGGCGACTGGGGCGACCCGCTGCCACCCGGCCGGGGCCGCGGCATCGCGTTCCACGCATCGTTCGGCAGCCTCGTGGCCATGGTGATCGAGGTGACGGTGACTCCCGAGGCGGGGGTGCGGGTGGGGCGGGTGGTCTGTGCTCTCGATTGCGGCATGGTGGTAAATCCGGACATCGTCGAAGCGCAGATGGAAGGCTCCGTCGTGTTCGGCCTGAGCGCTGCGCTCAAGGGTGAGATCACTATTCGCAAAGGCCGGGTCGTGCAGCAGGACATCCACGACTATCCGGCCCTGCGCATGCACGAAACTCCCCCCATCGAGGTCCACATCCTGCCCAGCCAGGAACCGCCGGGCGGGGTCGGCGAGCCCGGCGTCCCCCCGGTGGCGCCGGCCCTTGCCAACGCCGTCTTCGCCGCCACGGGCAAGCGCATCCGCAAGCTGCCGATCCACGCGGCGAACCTGCGCACCCAGGCGGCCGATCCGCCGCACAAGTGAACAGGAAACCTTATAAGACTAAGCGTGTTGTCTTGAACCAATTTGCACAGAGTGGATATCACCCACTGAACAACTCCATGCAACAGGTGCAGAGTGGAGACTGTCACCGTGCACCGACTGTATCTCCAGTGTTCGTAGTGACCAGACCGTCGCTCATTGGCACACCGCTTAACGTAGGTGGGTCCCCTCGGAGCCGCCGAGCATCGCAGCCAAAGCCGGAAATAGCCCGAAGGGTGCCGGCAGGGAGGCCGGCACGCGCACGTCGGGGCTGGGAAGCCCCGTCGGGCGCGCCCGGCTTTGGCGAGACAAATCGGCAGGAGAGTCGATTTGCATGGCGCAAGCCGCCCGTAGGGCGCGGGGCAGGGATGCCCCGCGTGAACCGCAGGGAACCCTAAGGGCGGCCCCGTCGGGCGCGCCCGGCTTTGGCGAGAAGCACAGGGAACCCGAAGGGCGGCTCCGTGGGGCGGCCTTTCTTTTCCCCCTTTTCTTTGGCCGAACAAAGAAAAGGGGTCGTCGTGCGGGGGCGAAACCCCGCATCTAAAACAATCCGCGGCGTCAGCCGCACATATGATTGAGCACATAATCCAGCCACAGCGCGTTCAGCCGCTCCTGCAGCCGGTTTTGCGCCTGGCGCGCCGCCAGGTTGTCCAGGTCGATCCAGAACAGCGGCTGATCCTGGTCGGCGCAGGAGAACACCGCGCGGGTGCGCCTGCCCGTCTCCGGGTCCACCTGCCACTGCAGGCACTGGGCGCATACGCCCTTCAGCATGCACTGCATGGGACTGCCCACGGTGCCGGTTACCTCCACATCGGGCCGGAAGAAGGGCCGCAGGTCGCCCCGCAGCCGCTGCTGCATGCCGCGCAGCAGTCCGGTGGAGCCCATGACCAATATCCAGTCCACTTCCTGCAGCGGGATGCGCAGTTCCGCCGCAGCGCTATGCCCTCCCAGACGCCCTTCGCCGTAACGGCGCAGCAGCAGGAGCAGGTCGGCCCCCGCCACGCTCAGGTCCTGGGGCCGGCGCGCCACCACCCGCGGCTCGCCGGCGGTGCACCAGACGATCTGATCGGCCGCCACCTCCAGCTCGTCCTGGTGATAGACGTCGGGGGCGTTGCGGAAGGCGGCGAAATACAGCACCCGATTGCCCGCCGCGCGCAGCGCCGGGCCCAGCGCCAGCATGGCCGCCGCGCCCCACTGCCCCGCCACCATCAGCACGGTCCTGCGTTCGGTGATGGCGGTGGGCTCGCCGGTGGGGCCCATGAGCACCAGGGGCTCGCCCGGACGCAGAGTGCTCACCAGGCGCGGCGTCGCGCCGCCCTGCAGCACCATGAGCCGCACGGCGTCCCCCTCCTCGATCCCGGCGCCGCTCAGGGTGAGCAGCGGGATCTGCAATAACGTGCCCCCGACGACAGGGCTCCGGTTCTCGAAGGTCTGCAGGCGGTAGAACTGGCCGGGGCGGAAATTCCGCGCGGCCATGGGGGCACGCACCGCAAGTTCCACCACCCCCGGGGTGGGATGCCGGACCCCGGCGACGCGGGCGTTGAGCAGATCCTCCATCGCGCGCCGGAATGCGGCGAGCGACTCGCGGCTCGACTCCCGGGCCGGCAGCTTCTCCAGGGCCGCCATGACCTGCGGATAGCCGCGCAGCGCCGAGGCGATGGCCCGCACCACACTGCCCTGGAACACCGGGTTGGTGTCGCCGATGAAACTGACGTGCCGGCCGTCCTTCTCGTAGGAGGTGAAGAGCCCGAACTCGTCCGCCTTGCAGTGGGCGGCCACCTGCAGCGGCTGCAGGGCATGGTCCTCGCGGTGCAGCACATGGGGCAGGAAATGGTCTGCCTCCAGCTTGAAGGTGCCGGGATGCTCCTGCTCGTAGATGGTGTTGGGCACCGCCCCGGCCGCCACGAAGATGGACCGGGCGGGCAGCGTCACCTCCTCGCTGGTGGCGAGCCAGCGCCCCTCGGTCTGGCGCATGCGCCGGCACACCAGGGCTTCCACATGGCCGAAGCGGTCCAGTTCCGCGTGGATGGCGTCGAGCCCTTCGGCGTAGTAAACGCCCTCCTCCAGCGCCTTGACGATCTCCTCGTGGTTGCGCAGGTAGGCGGGCGACTGGTTCATGCCGCGCCGGTAGACGATGGTGACGCCGCCCCAGGCCCGGAGCAGCGCCAGGAAGTCCGGCATCTCGCCCGCCGCCTGCGCCCGCGCCCGTTCGGCCCGCACCGCCCGGCCGTGCGCCAGGAATTCGCTGAGAATCGCCCGATCCTCCTCGTTCATGCCCGCGTGGACCCGCTCCTCGCCCAGCGCCTCCACCAGCTTCTCGTGGCGCGCCAGGATCTTCTCCACCTGGGCGACGTAATAGGCCTGCACCTCGGTGGCCGTGTCGATGGCGGTCAGTCCGCCGCCGATCACCACCGCCGGCAGGCGCACCTGCAATGTGGCCAGGCTCTCGGCCTTGGCCGCTCCGGTGAGCTGCAGCGCCATCAGGAAATCGCTCGCCTGCCGCATGCCGCGGGCGAGGCTGTTGCCCATGTGGATCACCCGCGGCAACCCCGTGCCGGTGGCGATGCAGACGTGATCGAACCCGAGCCGCCAGGCATCTTCCACCGTGACGGTGCCGCCGAAGCGCACGCCGCCGAATACCTGGAAGGCGGGCCGGCGCAGCAGCGCGAGCTGGATGAGCTTGAGGAAGTTCTTGTCCCAGCGCACCGTGATGCCGTACTCGGCGACCCCGCCGAAGCCGCCGTTCACGCGCCGCTCCAGGGGTTCGGTGAGATCGCGCCAATGGCGGATCGGCTGCTCGATCAGCTCCCGCGGCAGCGGCTCGATCTTGAGCCCGTCGATGCCCACCACGGCGCAGCCTTCCATGGTGAGATGGTGGGCCATGGTGAAGCCGGCCGGCCCCATGCCCACCACCAGCACCTTGCGGCCGTTGTAGGGCTTGGGCAGGTATTGCTCGCGCCGCAGCGGGTTCCAGCGCGTGAGCAGGTCGTAGATCTCCACGCCCCAGGGCAGGTCCAGGGTGTCGGTGAGCACGCGGGTTTCGATCTCCGGGATGTTCACCGGGTCCTGCTTCTGGTAGATGCAGGCCTTCATGCAATCGTTGCAGATGCGGTGCCCCGTGGCGGGGACCATGGGGTTGTCCACCATGACGGCGGCAAGCGCGGCGATGGTGCGTCCCGCGCGCTTGAGGGTGTGCATCTCGGAGATCTTCTCCTCCAGCGGGCAGCCGGTGAGGATGTTGCCCAGGGGATCGATCTTGAGGCCGAGTTCGGGCCGGCCCTTTTTCTCCGGGAAGCCCTTGGAGCAGAAATCGCCGTCGTGGTCGTGGCAGTAGATGCAGTAATGGACCTCGTCCTGCACGGCACGCGCCGACATGCGGGTGTCGGTGAGCCCGAAGCCGTCGCGGCGGCGATAGCGCGCGGGCTCACCCTGCTTGCGGCCGACCAGGTCGTCCTGCAACTGCTGCAGCGGCACCAGATGTGCGTGATCGGTACGGCGCGGGATCTTGAAGCTCGGCCAGCCGGCCACGGCGCGTTGGCCTTCCGGGTCGGTCAGGGCGAGGCGGCACCACTGGATGAGCCGCTCCCGCTCCTCCGCGTTCTCCTCGGGCGCGCGCAGCAGGTCGGCGGCATAGCGGGCCACCGCCAGTTCCCGGTCGGACTCGTCCAATCCTTTTTCCTGCAACCGCCCGCTCAGCCAGTGATCGAGCTCGGCAAAAGTGTGCGTGGTCGGAGCACGGTAACGGCGCGCCTCCCACAGCACCATCCGCTTCTTGAACTCCATCACCACGTCGTGGGACAGGGTGGCGGCGCGGGCGGCGGAAAGTGCGTCCTCGATATCGAACAGGCGCGCGACGAAGGTCTCAAGATGCGGGGCGAGGGCCAGCAGGAATTCGCTTAGTTCCAACGGGGGCAGGGGCGTCGCGCTGCGCCGGTACGCCTGCAACCGGGCCAGCAGGGGCGCGTCCGCGGCCCGCAGGTAATCGAGAAAACGCTGATCCAGGCGCTGGAGCCCTTCCACCTGGAAGAGCTCATGAAAGCTGAACCCTTCCCTTTGCAGCACGGCTTGCAGGCTCATTCACCATCCTTTTTTGGATCAAATGGAAACGGGGGGGATCGTCAAGTCAAGTATAGGAAAGGACGGATACCGACCCCGGTGCCCCCTGGAGCGGTCCCCACTTGCCCGCCTGCCTCGCCTACACTGAGGCAACGAACCGCCATAGGAACCGTCTCCATGGGAGAACCGGAAATTCCCCCGGGAAATCCGCCCGAGGTGCCGCCACAGCAGCCCCCGGAAGTGCCCCAACAGACACCACCGGAGGCACCTCCCGAGCCGCCGCCCGAGGCCCCGCCCGCAGAACCGCCGCTCGAGATCCCGCCGCCGCCCCCGCGCGAGGCGGCATCTCCCGGCCTGCCCGACGCGGGCTGAAAAGTTACGACGCAAAGACGCGAAGAGCGCAAAGGGTGCCAAGAAAAGGAAAAAGTTATTGTATCGACGCTCCCCGGCGCACCAACCGTCCAAGGTGCGATCTTCATGCAAGGCACAGATCACGCTTCTCCCTGCTTTGCGCTCTTTGCGTCTTTGCGTTTAATCCCCCGTCTGACCCCCCAAAACCTGATGGTTGTGACGGTACCTGCGCCAGTGGCAGCGGTGCGCCGGGTAACGCTACAATGGCCGAATATTTTCGGGCGCCATGCGCAATGGTGCAGGCTGCCCGACAAGAGGGCCAGGGCTTCCTGGAGAGTTTCGATGCCAATCAGCTTCTTTGTCCTGATTCTCGGCCTGCTTGCCCCCGGAGCGGCGAGTTTTGCCGACCCGGGCGTTACCATCGCGGACGGTTCGTCCCCCTCTCAGACCAGCAAGCTCCCGGTGGCGATCGTGCTCGACATCAGTGACGAGATCGTCGGCCTGGAACGGAAATTCCGGGCCAACGCCATCACCGGCAAGAAGTATGACTTCGAGGTCAAGGTCGGACAGAAATTCGGCGATGCCATAGAAAGGGCCACCCATTCGATCTTCCGCGACGTCTACATGGTATCCACCGAAGGGCTGCCGACGATCCGCTTCGATCTCGGCAACTACGAATCGGACATCAACCTCAGGGACGGCCCGTTCTCCGTCGATGCCACGGTATCGACGCGGGTGGCGCTACGCGTTACGATCCTGAACGCTGGCGCGGCACCCATTTTCTCCACAACGGCGGAAGGCGACTCCACCATCTCCCGCACCGTACTGTTCAGCGGCGTCAGCCAAGGCCCGCTGTTGGTGGAAGAAACGAGCATCAACGCCATCGACCAAGCCCTCGAAAAACTCGGCGAGGTGCTCAGAGACAACAGCGGCCTGGATTTTTACGGCACCACCCAGGGCCGCATGTAAATTACAGAAACCCTGTCGCGTTTCATACGCCGCCCGGACAACGCGCCGTGTGTTAACGTATGCGAAATTGACCTCACCTTTAGATCTCTAAGGACATCCGAATGGGAACACTGCGAGCCGCCGTGATCGGCGTAGGCTATCTTGGAAATTTCCACGCCCAGAAATATGCCGCCCTTGACGGCGTGAAACTCGCCGCGGTGGTGGACAGCGACCCGACGCGGGCCGAAACCATTGGCCGCCAGTACGACGCCCCCTGGTTTACCGACTACACGCAGATCCTCGACAAGGTGGACCTGGCCTCCATCGCCGTGCCCACCGAACACCACTACGAGGTCACCAGGCGTTGTCTCGATGCCGGCATCCATGTCCTGGTGGAAAAGCCCATCACGAGCACGGTGGATGAGGCCCAGGATCTGATCGACCGCGCGCGGGCACGCGGCCTGGTGTTCCAGGTCGGACACCTGGAGCGGTTCAATCCCGCCATGCTCGCCCTGCAGGGCGTCATCACCAATCCGCTGTTCATCGAATCGCACCGCATCGCTCCCTTCCGCCCGCGCGGAACGGACGTCAACGTGGTCCTGGATCTTATGATCCACGACATCGACAACATCCTGCAGATGGTGCCCAGTGAGATCGCCGACATCCGTGCCGTAGGGGCGCCGGTGCTCACGGATCATGTGGATATCGCCAACGCGCGCATCGAGTTCGCCAACGGCTGCGTCGCCAACGTGACCGCCAGCCGCGTCAGCCGCGATTTCATTCGCAAGATCCGCATCTTCCAGCCCGACAGCTACGTCTCGATCGACTACCGCGACCACAAGATCCTCATCTGCCGCAAGGCGGGTTTCCAGAACGGCGCGACCGAACCGAACCTCGACATTGAGGAACGCACGTTTGGAAAGGCCGACGCCCTGCTCTGCGAAATTCAGGCCTTCATCAATGCGGTACGCACCGGCACGCCACCCGTCGTCTCCGGTCAGGACGGCAAGCGTGCGCTCGAAGTAGCCCTGGAGATCAGCCGTATCGCGCACCGCGCCAAAAACGCCGATGCGCTGTTCGCCACAAAGTAACAATCGCGGAAGCCTTGAGAACATGAACAACACGATTCCCATGGTCGACCTGAAGGAGCAGCACCGCCAGCTTCAGGCCGAGATCAACCAAGCCGTTCAATCCGTACTCGATACGACCCAGTTCATATTGGGACCCAACGTGCGCGCCTTCGAAACGGAGGTTGCCGAGTATTGCGGCGTCAAGCACGCCATTGGCGTCGCTTCCGGAACCGACGCGCTACACCTGGCATTGCGCGCCGCCGGCATTAAGGCGGGCGACGAAGTCATCACCACCCCGTTCACCTTCATCGGCACAGCGGAGGCCATCGCTTACATCGGCGCCAAGCCGGTGTTCGTGGACGTGGATCCCCGAACCTACAACATCGACCCGGACCTCGTCGCAGCCGCCATTACCGAGCGGACCCGCGCCGTCCTGCCCGTCCATCTGTTCGGACAGCCCGCGGACCTCGAACCCATCGCCGCGCTCTGCCGCACCCACGGGCTGAAACTCATCGAGGACTGCGCCCAGTCGTTCGGCGCCACCTACGGCGGCAAGAGGTCGGGGGCATATGGAGATGCCGGCTGCTTCTCGTTCTTCCCGAGCAAGAACCTGGGCTGCTACGGCGATGGCGGCATGATCGTCACCAACGACGACGCGCTGGCCGAGCAGGTGCGCATTCTGCGCAACCACGGCAGCCGCGCGCAGTATCATCACTCCATAATCGGCTATAACAGCCGGCTCGACGAACTGCAGGCCGCCATCCTGCGCGTCAAGCTCAAGCACATCGACACATTCAACGCCCTGCGCCGCGCCAAGGCCGCAGCCTACACTGAACGGCTCAGGCAATCCGCCGTGACGCCGCCCTGCGAGGACGGCAAGGGGGTGCATGTATATCACCAGTACACGGCGCTGAGCAGCCGCCGCGATGCCATCCGCGAGGCCCTGGCCGCCGCCGGCATCGCCTCCGCCATCTATTATCCGATCCCGCTCCATCGGCAGGAGGTCTTTGCCCAGGAGTACGCCGGGCTTTCTCTGCCCGTCGCCGAAAGTCTGGCCGAGAACGTCTTCTCGCTGCCGATCTATCCGGAGCTGCCCGAAGACGCCATCGAGCGTATCTGCCGAATCATCCTGAACGCATGAGGCGTGCCGGGGTCCCGCCCCTGCGGGATTCCGGCGCGGATCTCCCTTCCGTAATGCCACCTGGCATCGCTTGCATCAAATGCTTTATCGCCTATTTCCGGCTAGGGACCGGAAAGGAGATCGATTCACCTTCTTGGGCGAGCCCAGCATCATGCCCGCCCGATCTGAAAATCAGACCAACACCCATCCAGGGTAGAGGTGAACGAAAAAGCGTGGGGAATGGCGGGACGAAACGAGATATCGCGGCTTGGACTCCCGCGTGATGCCGTACCAGCCGTCTTGCCGGCCCCGCATCCGGGCCACCATCCGGCGGCGACATGGAAACGCAGAAGCCGTGAAAAAGGGAAGCCGTTGTGAACCGCTAGACCAGGAAAGATGGCGCGCCCGGAAGGATTCGAACCTCCGACCGCCTGGTTCGTAGCCAGGTACTCTATCCAGCTGAGCTACGGGCGCGTTGAAAGGTGGCAAATTATCCGAAGGAAGCCTTCGGCTGTCAAGGTATAACAAGTAAAAAGCAAATGGCGGAGAGAGAGGGATTCGAACCCTCGATGGAGCTTTTGACCCCATACTCCCTTAGCAGGGGAGCGCCTTCGACCTGCTCGGCCATCTCTCCGAATTATGAACCGCTTGCTGCTATGCAGCACAACCGTAGTAACCGACACCACGGCGCTCCCCATGGGGAGCGCGTCACTGCGGGCATCCTGCCCCGTCCTGCGAGCCGTCGCTGACGTGGTGCTCAAATTCGCTCCCGGCGAATTTGACGGCCTGCTCGACTATCTCTCTTCTTAACCAAGCAGAAACCACGGCTTGCGTTTTAACGCCAATTCCTTTGCCTGAACCGCTCCATTAACAAGCTCGACATCAAACCATGAACTTGAGCTTAACGGGCTGTCTAGCATACCCGTATGGGTATATTACGTAAAGCAGCACAGCCGAAAATTTCATTGTAATTATTCGGTCGTACTGGGCTGCTGAATGGATTCGCCCTCTTGCTCCTTCTCACGCTTGATGCGTTCGTAGATCTCTTCGCGGTGAACGGAAACCTCTTTCGGTGCATTCACGCCAATCCGCACCTGATTGCCTTTCACGCCCAGAACGGTCACCGTAACGTCGTCACCGATCATCAGCGTTTCACCCACCCTTCTCGTAAGGATCAACATTTCCTATCTCCTTGTACCAACAATCACCATTACAGGTCCAGGCTCCTCCTGTAGTTCCAGTCAACTTATGCCCGTCGACCTGAAGCGACATCCAACCAAACAAACTATGATAAAAATTTTGTTGTTATATGCTCACCTTTACGACCATTGCGGGAGAAAACGGTTCCGAAATCCTCCCTTGCCACCAAAAGCACGGCCCGCGACTGACTCAGTCTTGCGCCTGGGGTGGCTGGTCCAAATGAAACGCTTCGTGCAAAGCACGAACTCCCAGTTCCAAATACTTCTCATCCACGACCACCGAAATCTTGATCTCGGACGTGGAGATCATCCGGATATTGATGCCCTCTTTCGCCAGGGCCTCGAACATGCGGCTGGCGATGCCCGCATGCGATCGCATGCCCACACCGACCAGCGAAATCTTGACGATCTTGTTGTCGCCGTTCACTTCACGGGCGCCCAGCGCCGCAGCGCTCTCTTGCAGAATCTCCAGCGCCTTCTCGTAGTCGTTGCGATGTACGGTGAAGGTGAAATCGGTGGTCCCGTCCTGCCCGACGTTCTGGACGATCATATCAACTTCGATATTTGCATCCGAAATCGGGCCCAGGATACGGAAGGCCACACCCGGCTGATCCGGCACGCCCAGCACGGTAAGCTTCGCTTCATCACGGTTGAACGCGATACCCGAGATCAGCGGTTGTTCCATCCCTTCTTCCTCATACGTAATCAAAGTGCCCTCCCCTTCGACAAGGGAGGACAAAACGCGCAACGGAACATTGTATTTGCCGGCAAATTCCACGGAACGGATCTGCAGGACTTTCGACCCGAGACTCGCCATCTCCAGCATTTCCTCGAACGTAATGCGGGAGAGCCGCCGCGCCTCGGGCACGATGCGCGGATCGGTAGTATAAACGCCGTCCACGTCGGTGAAGATCTGGCATTCGTCGGCCTTCAACGTAGCCGCAAGAGCTACCGCCGTGGTATCGGACCCGCCACGACCAAGAGTGGTGATATTGCCATGTTCGTCCATACCCTGGAACCCCGCGACCACCACGACTTTTCCCTCGGCCAGATCCTTGCGGATACGCGCGCCATCGATGTTCAGAATACGGGCCTTGTTGAAGGCGCTGTCGGTCAGGATGTTCACCTGTGGCCCGGTATAGGAACGGGCTGGACAGCCGCGCTTCTGCAGCGCCATGCTCAGCAGGGCGATGGTGACCTGTTCGCCGGTGGCGAGCAACACATCCAGTTCCCGGCCAGTGGGTCGCCCGGCGATCTGCTTGGCCAGCCCGATGAGGCGGTCCGTCTCACCGCTCATGGCGGAAACGACCACCACCACGTCGTTGCCCTGAGCGCGGCAGGCCATGATCCGGTTCGCCACGTTTTCAATACGCTCGGGGTTTGCGACCGAGGAGCCGCCGTATTTCTGTACGATCAGTGCCATCTTGGTTTTCCGGATAAAGGCCGCAAATTAAACACCAAATCGGAGCCGGGATAAATAGGCTAATTAACGTTTTTTGTTATCTCGCGTCCCGGTTTCGCCCTTATCCGGCCCGCTCGCGCACCCAATCCGGCACTGATTGCAGCGCAGCATCGAGTCCCGAGGGATCGGTGCCGCCCGCCTGCGCCATGTCCGGGCGGCCGCCGCCCTTGCCGCCGACCCGTTGTGCAACCATGTTGACCAGTTCGCCCGCCTTGATCCGGTCAGTGCGATCCGGAGTGACCCCCGCCACGAGACTGACCTTGCCCTCCGCCACCGCGGCCAACACCACGACGGCGGAGCCGAGTTTGTTCTTGAGCTGATCCACGGTATCACGCAACGCCTTGGGATCGGCCCCATCCAATCGGGCAGCTAGCACTTTCAAACCGTTCATGTCGATGGCCTGTGCAGTGAGGTCGCTCCCCGCGGCGCTGGCCATCTTGCCCTTCAACTGTTCCACCTCCCGCTCCAGGCGACGGGCACGCTCCAAGAGCTGGCGCACTTTCTCGTCCACGTTATCGCGCCCGCCCTTGACCAGTTCCGCGACCCGCAGCAGGCGCTCTTCGCTCTCCTTCACCCAATCCAGCGCGCGCTGCCCCGTAATGGCCTCGATCCGCCGCACTCCGGAGGCAATGCCGGACTCGGACACGATCTTGAACAGCCCGATATCGCCGGCCCGGCGCACGTGGGTGCCGCCGCAGAGTTCCGTCGAGAAATCCCCGATCTTCAGAACACGCACCTGGTCACCGTATTTCTCGCCGAACAACGCCATGGCGCCGGTCTTGATCGCCTCGTCATAGGCCATCACCTGCGCCTCGGCATCCGCGTTGGCACGGATCTGATCATTCACCAGGCGCTCCACCTCTTCGAGCTGCTCGCGCGTCATGGGCTCGAAGTGGGAGAAGTCGAAACGCAGCCGCTCCGGCTCCACCAGCGAGCCCTTCTGGGTGACATGGCTACCCAGCACCTTGCGCAGCGCGGCGTGCAGCAGGTGGGTGGCCGAATGGTTTAGCACAGTGGCCTGGCGGGCGGTCGCATCCACCCGGGCTTCCACCTGCCCGCCCACGCGCAACTCGCCCAGCTTCACGCGCCCGATATGGGCATGGATGCCCCCGCCCTGCTTCTGGGTATCGCGCACCTCGAAGGCGCTGTCCTGGCCGACCAGTAGCCCCTTGTCGCCGACCTGACCGCCCGACTCCGCATAGAACGGCGTGCGATCCAGGATGACCGTGCCCTCCTGCCCGGCCTGCAGCGCCTCGACCGGATTGCCTTCCCGGTACAGCGCGATGATCGAACCCCTGTCCGTCAAGCGGTCGTAGCCCGTAAATTCCGTGCTGCCCTCGATCTCCAACCGCCCCGTGTAAACCGCGCCAAACTGGCTGGCGGCGCGGGCGCGCTCGCGCTGCGCCTCCATCTCGCGCTCGAAGCCGGCCGTATCCACCGAAAGGCCGCGCTCGCGCGCGATGTCGGCGGTCAGATCCACCGGGAAACCGTAAGTGTCATAGAGGCGGAACAGCGTCTCGCCCGGGATGACGTTGCCGCTCAGGCGGGCGATATCCTGCTCCAGGATCTTCAGGCCCTGCTCCAGGGTCTCCGCGAAGCGCTCCTCCTCCAGCCGCAGCACGCGCTCCACGTTCTGCTGGGCATCGCGCAACTCCGGATAGGCGTCGCCCATCTCGACCACCAGCGGTCCCACCAGTTTGTGGAAAAACGGCTCGGTCAACCCCAGCTTGTATCCATGCCGGATGGCGCGGCGGATGATGCGCCGCAGCACGTAGCCGCGGCCCTCGTTGGACGGCATCACGCCATCGGTGATCAGGAACGAGCAGGCGCGGATGTGATCGGCGATGACCCGCAGGGAGCTGTTGTCGTGGTTGTCGACATGGGCCAGTTCCGCCGCCGCCGCGATGAGGTTGCGGAACAGGTCGATCTCGTAGTTGCTGTGCACGCCCTGCATAACCGCAGCCAGCCGTTCCAGCCCCATACCGGTATCCACCGAGGGCTTGGGCAGCGGGGTCAGGGTGCCGTCCGGCGCCCGATCGTACTGCATGAATACCAAGTTCCAGATCTCGATGTAGCGGTCGCCGTCCGCCTCGGGCGAGCCGGGCGGACCGCCGGCCACGTCCGGACCGTGATCGTAGAAGATCTCGGTGCAGGGACCGCACGGGCCGGTATCGCCCATGGACCAGAAGTTGTCCTTGGCGCCGATGCGGGCGAAGCGCGCCGGGTCCACGCCGATATCCTTGAGCCAGATGTCCGCCGCCTCATCGTCCTCCTCGAACACGGTCACCCACAGCCGCTCCGGCGGCAGCTTCAGCACGCCGGTGAGGAACTCCCAGGCATAATGGATGGCGTCGCGCTTGAAGTAGTCGCCGAAGCTGAAATTGCCCAGCATTTCGAAGAAGGTGTGGTGCCGCGCGGTGTAGCCGACATTTTCCAGGTCGTTGTGCTTGCCGCCGGCACGCACGCAGCGCTGCGCCGATGCCGCCCGGACGTAAGGGCGCTTGTCCTGCCCAAGGAACACGTCCTTGAACTGCACCATGCCCGCGTTGGTAAACAGCAACGTCGGGTCGTTGCCCGGCACGAGCGGGCTGCTCGGCACGATCTCATGGCCGTGCTCGCGGAAGTAATCCAGAAATATCCTGCGTAATTCAGCGCTTTTCATGTTCAGGACTGCACGTAATCAAAGAAAATGATCCGGACGATCGTTCCGCTCCCGCGCCCTTCCCCCGTTTATTCCCAGTCGTCGTGCCGCAATACCCGGCGGATCTGCTCGGCCGTGAAGCCCCGCTGCTGTAAAAAACGCGCCTGCTTGGCGCGTTCGTGGATATCACGGGGTAGCGCTTCGCCGAAGCGCTTGCGATGGGCCGACTGAGCCAACTGCCACCAGCGCTGGTCCTGCGGATCCAGAAGCTCTCCGATCAGCTCGCTGCCAATCCCGCGCTCGTGCAACTCCGCGCGAATACGCACCGGCCCGAAGCCCTTCTGCGCACGGTAGCTTATGTACTCCTCAGCGAAACGTCTGTCGCTCAGCAACCCGTCCCGGGCGAGCCCGGCCAGAGCGTCTTCCACCAGTGCGCTGTCGAAGCCGCGGCCGGTCAGCTTGCGACGCAGCTCCGCGGTGGAGTGCTCGCGGTTAGCCAGCAGGTCCATTGCGGTGCGCCGTACCTCGACCGGCGTGACAGGCGCGTCAGACCTCCTCCTCAACCTTTTCAATTTCCTCTGTGGAAGGCCTGGTCAGCAACTTGGCGCGGATCTTCGCCTCGATGTCGCGGGCAATCTCCGGGTGCTCCCGCAGGAACGTACGGACGTTGTCCTTGCCCTGACCGATGCGATTGCCGCCATAGGAGTACCAGGCGCCCGCCTTCTCGACAAAACCGTGCGCCACCCCCAAGTCGATGATCTCGCCTTCGCGAGAGATGCCTTCGCCGTACAGGATCTCGAAGGTCGCCTCCTTGAACGGCGGCGCCACCTTGTTCTTCACCACCTTCACGCGGGTCTCGTTGCCGATCACCTCGTCGCCCTTCTTGATGGCGCCGGTGCGGCGGATGTCGAGACGCACCGAGGCGTAGAACTTGAGAGCATTGCCGCCGGTGGTGGTCTCCGGATTACCGAACATTACACCGATCTTCATGCGAATCTGATTGATGAAGATCACCAGCGTGTTGGAGCGCTTGATGTTGGCGGTAAGCTTGCGCAGGGCCTGGGACATGAGGCGCGCCTGCAGGCCCATGTGCGAATCGCCCATCTCGCCTTCGATTTCGGCCTTCGGAGTAAGAGCGGCCACGGAGTCCACCACGACCACGTCCACGGCGCCGGAGCGGACCAGCATGTCCGCGATTTCCAGGGCCTGCTCGCCGGTGTCGGGCTGCGATACCAGCAGGTCATCGATGTTCACGCCCAGCTTTTGGGCGTAAATGGGATCGAGGGCATGCTCCGCGTCGACGAACGCCGCCGTGCCGCCCTGCTTCTGGGCTTCGGCGATCACCTGCAGGGTCAGGGTGGTTTTGCCGGAAGACTCCGGTCCATAGATCTCCACCACACGCCCGCGCGGCAGACCGCCGACACCGAGGGCGATGTCCAAACCCAGGGAACCGGTGGAAACCACGTCCACGTCGCGCGCTGCCGCGTCGCCCATGCGCATGACGGCACCCTTGCCGAACTGCCTTTCGATCTGGCTCAACGCCGCACCGAGCGCCTTCTTCCGATTTTCGTCCATCCAAACCCCCGTAAAACCTGAGCCGTGGAGAGCGATTCCCCGTGGGATGCCCGCCGAGTAGAACCGTTAATTATTTCACAGAACCCACCCCCGGCCTAGCCCTCCCGGCGCCCGGCGCGGGACGTGCCGACACCTCGAATTCCAATACGGATAGACCATTGGGAACCCCCAAGGTGCGGAACGGCCGGATGGCGCCATGGGTGCTATGCAGGCGCGTCGGGCATCCCGGTTTCCGTCAGCGGCCACGATGCAAGCACCTCGTATTTCGCCCCTTCCGGGAGGGTCGAGGAGCGCACCAGACAGAAGCGGTCCACCTGCCACACCACGGGCTCCATAGTAAGGCCGGGTTTGACGTGACTCACCTTCCGGGCCAGCGTCAGGTGAGCCTGAAAGGGCCGCGCCTCGGGCTTGAAGCCGCAGCGCCTCAGCCCCTCGGTCAGGGCCTGGACCAGGGCCAGCAATTCGACCGGCGTAGCACTGCTCCCAGCCCAAAGGACACGCGGTTTCGGCCAATGGCCGATCCGGTCCAGCGTCAGCCGAAAACCTGTTCCCCGGATAGCGGCCGCCACGGATTCCACGCAGCCGCGCCGGTCTGCCGTCACGGAACCCAGAAATGCCAGCGTGATGTGCAGATTCTCCGCCGCAACCCGCTTGCCGTCTTTGAGCGGCACCTTGCCCAGCACCCGTGCGAGCTGCGCGCGCACCGCCTCATCCGGCCACAGGGCGAAAAAAAGCCTTTGGGTCTCAGCCTGTTGTGTGGAGGACATCCAGAATGCCCCGCAGCGCACGGATGACAGATCGACCGCGCACCTCAGCGCGATCGCCCGGGAAGCGCTCCGTACAGCTTCGCGTCGCCTGTCCCTGCACCGCCCACGCAAAGCACACCATGCCCACCGGTTTCGCCGGCGTGCCGCCACCCGGCCCCGCCACGCCGCTGATGGCCACCGCCACCTGAGCGTGACTGCGCCGCAACGCCCCCTCCGCCATCTCGCGCACCGTCTCCTCGCTCACCGCCCCGTGCGCGATCAGCGTCTCCTCGCGCACCCCGAGCATCTCCTGCTTCGCGGCATTGGTGTAGGTAACGAAACCGCGGTCGAACCAGCCGGAACTGCCGGGAATGCCGGTAATCGCCTGCGCCACCCACCCGCCGGTACAGGACTCCGCCGTCACCAGCATCCTGCCCTGCGCCCGCAACGCGTCGCCCACCTGTACCGCCAACATTTCGATCTCGTCGTTCATGAAACAAGTTTCAAGTAACCAGTGACCAGTGACAAGTGCGTTTCCTGCCACCTGCTACTTGCCGCTCGCCACTTGTTATAAACTGCCCCGCCATGGCCATCGCGACAGAAAACCTATCCCAGCACACCCCCATGATGCAGCAATATCTGCGCATCAAGGCGCAGCACCCGGACATCCTGGTGTTCTACCGCATGGGGGATTTCTACGAGCTTTTCTACGAGGACGCGCGCCGGGCGGCGCAGTTGCTCGACATTACGCTCACCACCCGCGGCCAGTCGGCGGGCGAGCCCATTCCCATGGCGGGCGTCCCCTTCCATGCCGTGGATTCATATCTCGCCAAGCTGGTGAAGCTGGGCGAATCGGTGGCCATCTGCGAGCAGGTGGGCGATCCCGCGACCACCAAGGGGCCGATGGAGCGCAAGGTGGTACGCATCGTCACCCCCGGCACGGTAACGGACGAGGCGCTGCTGGAAGAGCGTCGTGACAACCTGCTGCTGGCCCTCCACCAGCGCCGGGATGTCTATGGCCTCGCCATTCTCGATCTCGGCAGCGGC